>Ga0256406_1007618_pt1 | contig 10179 bp, 6 predicted proteins | sample RumenRJG_03DNA_FD_185986 | JGI IMG/M metagenome (GOLD analysis project Ga0256406, IMG submission 185986) | Bovine rumen microbial communities from Lethbridge, Alberta, Canada - RJG_03 | ecosystem: Host-associated > Mammals > Digestive system > Stomach > Rumen | place: Canada: Alberta | collected...
GAAGCTGTTGAAATCTGATGTTCGCAATCAACTGCATCTGATCGCTGAAGAACAGGCAGCTCTCCTGGCAGCATAGTTATTAACAGTTATATCTGAAGGCAATTTACACACAAATTTGGACTTGACTTTCTCTATCACCAGTCCTGTAAAATTAAGTATCTGTATTGTGACAGTTTTCTCCAGGATATTATTCACTGTTGTCAGTATGTTAATCATTTGGGCAGAACATGCAGAGATACAGGAGTCTCCAACCCGCAACCATCCGCAGACGCCGGTGGTTAGCGAGGACGAGCGAAGCGATGGCCGAGGTTACCACCGCTGCGTCGAGGACGAGCGAGAGCGTGTTGCGCGTGGAGACACCTGTATCTGAATATCAGGGAAAAATCAGCAGACCACCTTTACTTTTTCTGTGAGAACATAATAGAATATAGCTGTTGCTTTTATCCGACCACGACAGGAGATGCCTCATGGGAATGCTGTTTGATAATGTGCCGCGACGTTTTTTCAACCCGCTTGCAGCAGTGACCAACGGCAGCAGCGGACAGATATACGCTTCATGTCTGCTGTCTTTTAATCAGCTTTTCGCCTCAGAGGCACAGGTGCCCAGAGAGGAGGTGCGCGATGCTGTCGTTGATGTTCTGACGGTGGGCAACATCACCGGTATTGATGATCCTCTTCTTGAGCGCGAGTCAGAAACGAAGGAAGGCATCCCGACCGCGCGGAAGGAAAAAACCATGCCGCCGGAGCAGGAGTCTGATGAAGATGAAGAAATCAGACTGCGGATGGATCTGGCAAACCGCATCCTGAAATACCTCTCTGATGAAGAAGTCGGCTGGATCGAGGAGGGTGTTGACAGTGGAACACTCCACAGGACCTTCATGATCACAGAGCAGGCTATGCTGCTGGCTGATTATATTGAGCGTGCATCTTCGCAGAAATTTGATGAGATGTCCAATTATCTCTATAACTCTTATCTGGTCGTCACAGACTTTTTCAAAAATGTGGATGACCGAATCAACAATCACCCCTATACATCCGTTATTCTCAATGTATACAACAATATCGTAAAACTGAACGGACAGCTGAAACTGCTTCGGCGCTCCATCCGAAGAATCGTAAAGAAGGTCACGGGCAGTCTTACTTTTGATGAGCTCATGGATCATCTGGGCGAATATCTTGACGGCGAATTCATTGGTGAATTCACCCGTCTGATCAATAATGAAAATGCTTCTCTGTTCAGCGGCCCGATCCTTACGACGCTGCACCGGCTGATTGGCAGGGAGAAAACGCGGGATATTTTTATCACGGACTGCATGAGTACTTACCGCGATGAGCAGATGACGCGTCAGCAGGCGCTGGACCGTGTCATGGATCAGGTCGGCTATGTAGAGGATTTTCTGAAAAACGGCTACAACGCGATCATCCGTGATATCCGGAATCAGATGGTCGACTATATCATGATCACACGCCTGAAGCTGAAGATGGGGATGGACCTTTCTGCCGGCAGTCAGGACAGAATTGCGCATTTTCTGCAGATCCTGTCGAAGCTTGATCCGGGCATGGAACTGCCGGAGGAAATGAATGCTGCCTTCCGCCTGACGCATATGGATTTTATCTCCACGCAGTCAGTACGGGGCGCCCGTATTATGCACGGCAAGATCAAAGCGGCACCCACTGACGCTGTGACCCTCTCAGAGGACGAACTGGAAGAGGCGAGGATGGAACTGAAGAGCCAGTCAGAATCACCGCATACGCGTCAGAAGATGAAAGTTTACACTGATTTTTATAAGAGAGATCACGTCGTCAGGGCATCAGATATGCCCCTTGCGACAAAGGAAGATATCACCAATGATCTGGCTGCTGCGTCGTTTGCCGGCGCCAACGGCATGCGGGTGACGGTGGATGAACATTACCTGCGGTCCGGAACGATAAGCATGCGGGATTTTTCACTGGTAGATGATGATGTCTCCGGAAAGGAACAGAGCGATGGAAAATCTGACATATGAACAGCAGCTGGAAGACCTGTCATCAGAGGAGAGTGATACGATGCGCCTGTGTGTCCGCACGCTCCTGTCAAGAACATTTATCGTGAGGTCTAAGGACCGGACGCTGTTTCGTTTCGCCTCCACGCACCGTGACCTTATCGATCAGAGCCTCAGGACAGCGGGTTTTCAGCTGTTTGTCGATGAGGATTACGGTGTATGCATGCTGCGCGACAGGGGAGAGATGAAGCAGGGACAGCCGGCTGTCAACCGGAAGACGTTTTATGTCAGGGAGAGCGTTCTGTACTGCGCACTTATCTGGCTTTACATGCGCAAGATGAATGACATCATGGACCGGGTAATCACGATCAGTGTGCAGGAACTCATGCAGACGCTGGAGCAGTTTGAAATCCGCACCGGTTACAGAACAGCTTATAATCTGACCTCGCTGAAAGATATCCTGAAGATGTTTTCGCGATACAACCTGGTCGAAGTGAGTGGAACGCTCGGAGATTCGGACTGTGTGATCGTTCTCTACCCGACGCTGATGTTCGGCCTGAATCCCGAGGAGATGCAGCGCTTTCTGGATAACCGCGAGGCTACTTTCTATACGGCTGCGAGGCAGACACCGGAGCAGCGGGAGGAAGCTGAGGCGGAAGAAGCCGAAGAGAATCAGGAAGACGACGAATCGGACGATGAGGATACGACAGATTGAAAGAATGAGGAGAAATCATGTCAGATACGGTATCAGTAAAAACACCGGAAGAAGTGCTCTGCGAGAAAAAGACGCGGCAGATCAGAGATGTACTGATCACAAACTGGGCTGTGTATACCTGTTCGCATTTCCACGTCAATGGCTCGGCCCTGATCACCGGCGTCAATGAGTCGGGCAAATCGACAGCCATCGATGCGCTTGTCTATGCGATGTTCGGCATCACGGATTTTAATCTGCAGGCGGGCGGCGGTGATGACGAGAGAAGTGTGTACGCCTATGTGATCGGCGATACCAAGGATAATGAAGACCGTTATCTGCGCGGAGACAGGGATGTGACGAGCTATATCGCACTGGATATCTGGAATCCGGTGGATCACAGGTATCTGACCGAGGGCGTCTGCATTGAGCTTTTCCGGAATGAAAACAGAACGCATGCCCGCTGGTTTGTGGTACAGGATGCTGTTATCGATGACTTCAATTTTTACAGGAAGGAAGGGAACAGCATCGTTTTTACGGCGCGGCAGGATCTCCGCTGCAAGGGAAAGAAAGTGGAGATGATGAAGAAGGAAGTGGGGATTGCCACTTTTCTCCGTGCCTGCGGTGTGCATCTCAATGAAGACGGCGTGCGGACGCTCCGGGGAAAAATCAAACGGCTTCTCGCCTGTGGGCGGAAGAAGATGGACATTAACTCCTTCATCCGGGAGTCGATTTTTGAAGAGGATACTACGGCGGCGGATTCCCTGCAGAATATCATCCGCCATCGCGACGAGTACAATCAGCTGCTCGCCGCCCTGAAAGAGCTGATTCATGAGAAAAATCTGCTTCAGCAGATAGAGAAGGCATACTTTGCCTATTTGAAAGAAGAGTCCCGGCAGCACCAGCTGGAGATCGCGCACAAAAATGTGATCTATCTCCGGCAGAAGGAGAAAAATGATCAGATGCTGCGGGAGATTCGGGAATTGAGTGACCGCCATGCGGTACTGGACAAACAGATCAGTAAGGCGGATAAAGTCAGGCAGAAGGCGGACAGCGCTCTGATGGATCTGCAGGTGTCACTGAAGCAGCAGAATGCACCAATCGAAAAAATGCGTGAAGAAATCACAGAGCTCAAAGTAAGCCGTGAGGCAGTGGAGGAGCAGATTGATGTTCTGAAAGGACTCCGCCGTCGCGTTGAAAAACTGTTCGACGGTGCAGATGAAATTTCAGGCGTGAAGGCGTTTTTCAACACCGATGCCATGTCTGTGATCGGATCGCTGACAGACGGCCGCTACAGTGAGAAAGAGATGACAGCGGCGCTGCAGCAGGCGGAGACGGCAAGAACTGCCCTCCTTGAATATCTGGACGCACAGAAGACGGATCTCAGTATCAGGCTGCGTGACAGCCGGGAAAAGACAGACAGGCTGCGCCATGAGATCAGTGTCCTGAAAATGAACCGGCGTATTCTGCCACCGAAGATGGAACCTGAACTCAAAGAGCTCCGGGAGATCATGAAGAAGAAAAATATCGGCTCGGAGGTGCGTGTTCTCTGCGATCTGGTCAATGAAGTGGATCCGCGCTGGCAGTCTGCTGCCGAATCATTTCTTGCGGGCAGGCGTTTCAATATTATTGTAGAGCCGAAAGATGTTCCGGCAGTGCTGCAGATCATCCATGACAATCATTTTTATCATCTGTACCTGGTTCTGACCAACCGGATGGATGATATCTCCGATGTGCCTGATGAGGGGTCTCTGGCAGCCAGATTTACGATCGCCAATCTGTACGCGAGAAAGTATATCAATTATGTATGCGGCAGGCTGGTGTGTGTTGAATCGCTGAAAGAGTTGAATGATCATCCAAACGGAGCCATTATGCCGGACGGTATGATGGCGCAGGGCATTGTAGCGCACAGAATTGAGCCGGTGGCGGATCAGGTGCTCGGAAGAGATGCGGTGTCCAGGCTGCTGGAGAAAAAGAACAGAGCTTTTGAGGAGGCTGACGGAGATCAGAAGAATCTGAAGAAACAGCTGCAGGATGTACAGAAGCGGGAATGCGATGTGCAGGAGGAAAATTTCACGCCGTCGCATTTTGATCTCACAGCGCCTGCTGTGCTTCCGAAACTGAAGGAGGATATTCTTCGCAAGACAAAGGAAGTGGAAGCGCTGGAAAAGAATCCTTCGCTGAAGAAGATCATGGATCTTCTGGTCAGAGCGGAGGAGGATAAAAAGAAAGCGGATCAGAATTACACCAGGCTTCATGCGGAGATCAGTCAGGTAGATACGATGAGGCAGCAGCGCGATGGAGAACTCGCTGACGGACAGCAGCAGGAAAAGCTTCTCTATGAGGCCTATGACCGTCTGGCCACGCTGTATCCGCAGGAGAAGCAGGCGGCAGATGAGATCAGCCGGCAGGATATGGAGAAGAACGTCAAGGAAGTATCGCTGCAGCGCCGGTACCAGGAAATTACTGCGCAGCATGACAGAACGAAGGATGAAATGTTCAAAGCCATGTATGCCTACACGGCAACGCATGACAATTACACGCCTTCGGTCAGCGGAGTATCAAAGTATATCCATCGTCTAGATGATCTGCGCAACCGTGATCTGGATGAGGCGGAAAATAAGGTCAGGAGCAAGGAAAAGGCAATCTCCGACACGTTTATGCATGATTTTATCGAGGTGATCTATGCGCGCATCTCGGCGATGCGTGATCAGAAGGATGCGATCAACAGGATTCTGACACGGCATGCCTTCGGAGACAAGACGTATTCCATTGTGATGAAAGAGCGGAGTTCGACGGATATGGAACCGTTCTTCTATCTGGCGAGACAGCTGGAAAAGATCGGCGGCGCCGATACGCTGGATCTGTATCTCGCTGCCAATCAGTCACTGATGAACGAGGGGGATTTTGCGGATAAATTTGCACAGTTCCGTGATACCGTACTGGAGACATCGGATATGGAGACCTTTACCGACTACCGCCAGTATTATTCCTATGATGTGCTGATCCGGTCGAAGGACGGGCATTCCGCCTATCTGTCCAAATCACAGGGCATTTATTCGGGCGGCGGCAAGCAGACGCCGTATTTCATCCTTCTAACGGCTGCGCTGATGACAAGTTATGGCAGCGAGGGCTGCTGCATACGGCCGGCCATTATTGATGAGGCATTTGCGGCGCTCGACGGAAACCGTATTCAGAGCATGATCAATTATTTTAACGATATGGGACTGCAGGTGTTTTACGCCGCACCTCCGGAAAAAATGGCGAATATTTCGCCGCTCGTGAGCACGACGATCGCTGTCGTCAAAAAGGGACGGCAGGCGGATATCATCGATGCGCAGGCGGATCTGGATATACGTGGATAATTCCCCAATGATTACAGAGATGAAGATGTGTCAATGACACAGGAGTGAGCCTTGCTTGACAGATGGCAGAAGAAACTTGCTGATCTTGCGATCGGCGAGTATGAGAAAACAAGTACGTATCGCAGAGAAAATACAGTGACGCAGACGATCAGGATCCGCACGGACAGGATATATCAGATGTATTTTGATGATATGGCGAATGTGGCCGGTATTGCGGAATTTGAGAAATCCATGCGGGAAATAGCGGAGCGGACGCCGTTTCAGATCGTGTATACGGATAAGAAACTGCGGAATGAATTCGCTGCGATGGCGATTCCGGCGGATGCTGTGGAACCGTTGCTGTATGAGCTGACGGGAAGAAAGCCGAAACGGGATCTTCATGCTGCGGAAATCCCTCTGTATGAAAAATTTCTCGCATATGCGGAGGGAAACAATTTGGAACCTGTGGCCGGATTCTGCACAGAGCAGATCAACAGGCTGAAGGCGGATAAGAATTCCCGTTATGGAGATGCGGCGGAAGATGTTCTGAAGCTTGCAACGCTGGTCTGTGAAAACAGAGAGGATATCCTGGTGCGGGAACTGTCTGTCCGCGCTTTCGGTTATACCAAGGAGATGGAACAGCGTTCGCTGCTCAGCCGTGTACTCTATATACTGATCACTTACGGACAGTATGATTTTACAGCTGACGATTTTGACAGTGACGGAACGTATGAAGATGCTGTGCTGGCGGAGTATCACGTATACAGAAATCCCGTATATGTGAATTTCAGCGGAAATGCGGAGATACGGTTCGGGAATGGTACGATGCTTCAGCTGAGGGCCGGGGTTCCGGTAGCCCTTCGTTCCGACAGAATCAGCGAGATCACATCTGTGCATATCGACGACAGTCGTTTTATGACCATTGAAAATCTGACTTCCTATAATCGGATGGTATCGGCGGAGCTGAAGGATACTTTTCTGGTTTACCTGGCGGGATATCACAACAAAGTCAAGCAGGATTTTCTGGTCCGTGTCAGAGATGAAAACCCTGGAATTGCGGAATGGCGCCACTTCGGCGACATTGATCCGGACGGCTTTCTTATTCTGGAAAATCTCAGGGACAAGACGGGAATCGATTTTCAGCCATGGCATATGGGTCAGGCCGAGCTTGACCAGTATGGAAAGTTCTGCAGGAAACTGAATGACAACGACAGGATCAAGGCGAAGCATCTTCTGCAGAAGAACAAATATACCGGTGTGCTCACGCAGATGCTGAATAAGGATCAGAAGCTTGAACAGGAGATTGTCAGCTGGCAGGCGTGATACGGAAAACGCGACAGCTGATAAATGTGATTCGACCAGTTTCTGACCTTATTGCTTATACAGTGGGTTGCTGTCAATCCGCTGAAGACGTGAAGCCGCTGTCATGAAAGCCGGATGCCGTAAGTTGTGCAGGCCCTTGTGCCGACCACAGCCATGTCTTTGTATACAGCCGGCGACGCTTCGATAACGCCCTGGCTCAGTCTCAGCGTATCATATACTTCTCCTGTTTTTCCATCCAGCAGGTACATATTGCCGTCACTGCTGCAGTAGATGACATTGCCGCTCCCATCCGGACGATATACACACACGGGGGACGACCAGGCATAACCGGAGCGATGTTCCCAGAGCGATTTGCCTGTCTTTTTATCCAGGCAGGCGAGCACGCCACCAGCGGTTGAACCTGTCATAGAGACGGTAACGTATATTCTGTCTGACAGGTCGTTCTGCCCAACGGCGATTGTTGACTGGACGCCGCCGGACACACCGGCCATGGATGAACAGTTATAATCCGTATGCCAGACGATTTCTCCCGTCTCAGCGTCTATTTTCCAGACGGGGATGTCTGCTGTCGAACTGCTTCGCCATCCGAGATGGAAGGAAGTGCTTTCATACAGGTACAGATGTCCGTCTTCCTCGGACAGAACCGGCGTGGAATTCGTATCATCGAGAACATCCTGTGCCCAGATGATCTGCAGTGTATTCAGATCGACGCAGAGCAGATTTCCACCGTTGTCGGCGATGAACATATATCCCCTGTAAACTGCCGCACTGTCTTCCATTCCCGGCCAGTACGAAGCCGAGGACGTACGCACACCGTGGTACCGCCATTCGACGACATCGGACGGATCTATGGACAATGTTCCCTTCGAAGCATCATACTTTGTGTTGAGACGGATCAGATACAGAACGCCGTTTTCACCCGGATAGATCAGTGTATCTGATGATGCGTCCACGAGGGCGGAAGAATCAAAGTAGCTGAGGGTCCCGCGCATGCCGAATGGATCATTCTGCCCGAACTCATACATGACACTGCCGTCAAGCAGATTAATGACAAATACATGAGCGATACCCTTGTAGCTGTCGTAGCCGGCTCCCAGATAAAGGATCGGATAACCTCTCGGATCCAGTGCACCGGAACCCTTGAAGGTCCATCCGAGATTGACAGGGTCTCTTGTCGGTTTTCCCGTGTCCAGATCATAGAAGCGAACGTATCCATCCATACCGGCGTAGATGACCTCAGTCAGCTCGTCCCTGTCTTTGAATTCGTCATACATATTTATGTGCTGACGAACCTCTTTCGGCCATACTTCAATCAGGGGCTGTCCTGTCCAGCCGTTGCCGCTCCACGAAGCATTTCCGTAAACGGTACTGCCCGTCTGACCTGTCCAGACAGTCTCCAGTGTATTTTTTCGCATATCTGCCGTTCCGTATGAGGGAGCATCGCGAAAATTGTTGCCCCGGAAGGTCACGATACCATCGACATCTGTGTAAGTACTGCCTTTGCCGAAATCAAAGCTGTACCATGGATCATAATGGCTCTGATCCTCCAGAAGTTCTCCGTTTACCTGAAGATCTGTCCCGTCGATCAATCTGGAAGGTTCTGTATCAGCAACGCAGTGAGGTGAAAAATCTATGCCGGAATCTTCTTCCGTCGAAGCTGTCTCTGCCTGTTCTGACAGAGAGGATGCCGTCTGACTGCTGTCAGATGCGGTGACGGATTCAGAAGAATGAGCAGAAGATGCTGTCAGAGATGTATCTGCACTGCCGTCTGTCATTGCTGTCATCGATGTATTTGTTTGGACAGGAGGGCGGTTGGAACTGCTGTGGATGGCGGCCGCTGACACGATAATTACTGCCGCACACAGGCAGATTGCTTCCCATTTCATTCCCTTTCTGTTAAAAACCCGGGATTTGCTGCGACGACGCAACGATTTTTTGCTATTTTGTTTCTTCTTCTGTAACCGCAAGTTGCTGTTCCCTCTCTGTTGGCCTCTCCTGCGCGGCATTTCTGAATGTATTCCCGCAGGAGATAAGACGTACATACAGGCCGTTTCTGATACCCTTGACCATTCCATTTCTGTGGGAAAAGTTCAGGAAACTGCAATATCTTTCCAGGAATGCCATCAGAATATTCAAGAGCTGCCACCCATCTTTATACAATATTAATACCGTCATGGCAACCTTAACAGCCTCTTTACAGGAATCCGGCGATAATAAAATCACAGTTCAGAGAGATGATTCCTTTATTTAAGAGAAAAGACAGGACACCATGAAAAGAATTATCACTAATTTCGAACATATGAAACCAGTTCAGATTATCATAATCGGTTTTTTAAGTGTTATCCTGCTGGGGACACTTTTGCTCATGCTTCCGGCAGCATCCAGGGAGTCCGGCTCCGCCGGATTTGCGGATGCTCTTTTTACTGCAACTTCAGCGACCTGTGTGACAGGTCTGATTGTTCAGGATACTTTTTCTTTCTGGACTCCATTCGGACAGGCTGTTATTCTCTGCCTGATCCAGACAGGCGGGCTTGGCGTCGTAACGGTTGCAATTTCTATCGCCATGCTTTCCGGAAAAAAGATCGGCCTGATCCAGCGGAATATCATGCAGGAATCTATTTCCGCACCTCAGATAAGCGGAATTGTAAAATTCACAAAGTTCATTCTTCTGACCACCTTCGGCGCAGAGAGCATAGGAGCTTTTGTCATGACGCCTGTTTTTATCAGAAGCTTTGGCATACCCAAAGGTATCTGGTTTGCGGTGTTCCACTCTGTCTCTGCTTTCTGCAATGCGGGTTTTGACCTGATGGGCGGCAGACAGAAGTATTCCTCACTGACC
>Ga0256406_1007619_pt1 | contig 10177 bp, 11 predicted proteins | sample RumenRJG_03DNA_FD_185986 | JGI IMG/M metagenome (GOLD analysis project Ga0256406, IMG submission 185986) | Bovine rumen microbial communities from Lethbridge, Alberta, Canada - RJG_03 | ecosystem: Host-associated > Mammals > Digestive system > Stomach > Rumen | place: Canada: Alberta | collected...
ATGTCGCTAAAACATTTCGTCATGTCATGAGATGTCTTAGCGACTTTTGATTTTGAAAGGGAGGGTTCCTTTTCATGCACAACGTTTTCGACATCGTCGGTCCCGTCATGATCGGGCCTTCGAGCTCCCATACGGCGGGGGCCGTGCGGCTCGGGCTCATGGCGCGGCAGGTGCTTGGCGAAGTGCCTGTGCGCGCTGACATCGAGCTTGCGGGCTCGTTTGCCCAGACATACCGCGGCCATGGCACGGATAAGGCGCTCGTCGCGGGCATCCTCGGCTTCCGCCAGGACGATGAGCGCATCCGCGACGCGCTTTCCATCGCGGCGCGGCAGGGACTTGACGTGCGCTTCCAGACCGTCCAGCTGCCGGACGCCCATCCGAATACGGCCATCATCCGCCTGATCGGCGTCACGGGCCGCCTCGCGCGCATCCGCGGCGCCTCGGTCGGCGGCGGCAACATCCTCGTTTCGAACATCGACGGTTACGAAGTAGAGCTTTCGGGCGCGTATCCAGCGCTGATTGCCATCCACCGCGACCGTCCCGGCGTCGTCGCGCAGGTCACGCAGATTCTTTCGCGCTATGAGGTCAACATCGCGTTCATGCGCGTCAGCCGCCAGAACCGCGGCGAGACGGCCATGATGATCATGGAGCTCGACGACGTGCCGGCTGACGAAGTCGTCGAGGAATGCCAGGAAGTCTGCGATGTGGACCATGCGTTCAGCATCCCGCCGATTGGCTGATTTGGGAGGTCTTTGATGATACAGTTCAATACCGTCGCGGAGCTCGTGAAGCTCGCAGAGGAAAAAGAGCTTCCGATCCACGACATCGTGATCGCGCGCGAAATGCACGACACGCAGCGGCCGAAACAGGCGATTCTTGACGAGATGCAGCACAACTGGGAAGTCATGCAGGCTTCCATCGAGCGCGGCATCGAGAACGAGGAACGCTCCGTCAGCGGACTGACGGGCGGGGACGCTGAAAAAATCTACGAGCACCGCGAAGGCGGCTATCTCGGCGCGGCGGCGCTTTCCGCGGCGGCCTATGCCGTCGGCGTCAGCGAAGTCAATGCCGTCATGGGCCGCATCGTCGCGTGTCCGACGGCTGGCAGCTGCGGCATCGTGCCCGCGGCGCTCTATGCCGCGCGCGAACAGCGTCATGTCACGGACGAGGCCATTGTCGGCGCGCTCTTCACGGCGGCTGGAATCGGCATGGTCATCGATCAGAACGCCTCGATTGCCGGCGCCGAGGGCGGCTGTCAGGCCGAGTGCGGTGCAGCGGCAGGCATGGCGGCGGCCGCGCTCGTCGAGCTCGCTGGCGGCACGCCCGCGCAGATTGCCAATGCCTGCGCGCTCGCCATCAAGAACCTCTTAGGCCTTGCCTGCGACCCCGTTGCGGGCCTCGTCGAGGTGCCGTGCGTCAAGCGCAATGGCTTCTGCACCGTCCATGCGATGCTCGCGGCCGACATGACGCTTGCGGGCGTGCAGTCCGTCATTCCCGTCGACGATGTCATCCTCGCTCTTGACACGATCGGCCGCTCCATGCCCCGCAGCATCCGCGAGACGGCCGAGGGCGGCCTCGCTGCGACGCCATCTGGCAAGGCTCTCGCGCGCCGCATCTACCCAAAATAATTTTGTCATCTATAGCAGGACTTTCTTGCACGATGGCGAATATACCCTTTAGCAGATCAGCAAAAAAGAAGATAAAGGAGAGTCTTATCTATGAAGAAACTCATGCGTCTCGTGTTCGTTCTCTGCCTGCTCGTGTTTGGTACGCAGGTGGCGTTTGCGAACTCGGACAAGACGACGATCCTCGAAGGTGCCGACATCACGGGCATCCATCGCCTCGCGCTCGCGAAGCCGCTCTACATCCCGTCGAGCAACCTCGCGCCGACGATGGACCAGCTCATCCAGATCGAGGGCGATGCGAGCAAGGTCGCGCGCATGTATGTCATTCCTTACCCGACGGCTGCTGAGAGCGTCAAGACCGACACGAAGGTCGACATCCTCGCGCTCGACCGTCATCAGGCCGCGAAGGTCTTCAAGGACAATGCGTCGAAATATGCGGACGCCTACGTCGTGCTGACGGTCGCGAACGACAGCCGCACGTCGTTCTTCTTTGATGTCTACAAAGCGGGCACGAACGAGCTCCTCTACACGTATCAGATTCAGGCGAACCGCTCCGAAAAGGATAGCGTCGCCACGTATCAGAATTTCTGCGAGCAGTTCTACAAGAACTTCGAGCGTTCCATCGCGGATCAGCAGAAAGACAATGCCAAGGCGGAAAAGAAAGCCAAATAACAAAAGGGGACGATGACAGCGTCATGCTGCCGTCGTCCCCTTTTGTGCAATTTCAGTTTTTGGTATGCGCCAGGATCAGAGGCTTGATCTTCGCATCCTCCGCGAGCTCCTGTGTGATGTAGCCCGCGCTGACCATGGCATCGAGCACGACGAACTGCCGCTTCTTCGCCATCAGGAAATCCTCATACGGCGAGTAGACGGACGGTGCATTCGGCAGGCCCGCGAGCATGGCGGCCTCGGGCAGGGCAAGGTCTTTCGGCGCCTTGCCGAAGAAGCCGTCGGACGCCGCGCCGATGCCATAGTAGCCCGACCCATAGTAAATCGTATTGAGGTAGAGCTCAAGGATTTCGTCTTTCGAGTAATTTGCCTCCATGTCGAGCGAGAGCAGCAGTTCCTCAGCCTTGCGGCCAAACGACTGTTCGTGCGAGAGGAAGAGGTTCTTGACGAGTTGCTGCGTGATCGTGCTCGCGCCTTCCTCGATCTCGCCATATTGCAGGTTCACGAGCGCTGCGCGCGCGACGCCATTGACGTCAAAGCCATGGTGCTCATAAAAACGCCGGTCCTCGACGGCCACGACAGCATCCTTGAGGTTCTGCGGAATCTTGTCAATCGTCACATAGCCATCTTTGTTGACGCGGCTGTTCACAGCGCGGCGCAAAAACACGAGGCGGCTCAGGCGGTCGAGCGTGCTATCTGGCGCGTCCTGCTCCTGCGCTGTGTAGCCGGACGGCATCTGCTGTTCGAGCTTTGGCAGAAAATCGCCGATGCCCTGCCACGTGCGCGGCAGAAAGATATTGCCGCCGCCCGCGAGCAGGAACGTGCAGCCGAAGACGATGACGAGAAACGCGAAAAAGCGCAGCGGGCGGAAGCCGCGCCGGCGGGAAGATTTGCTCATAAAGGAACTCCTTTCGGGAAACTTCCTCCATTATACCATAGCGGCGCAAAACATTTTTCCCTCTGGATACAAAAAACACTTGCATTTTTATACGAGAAAGTCGTATAATTATAAACATCAATTCACGAGCCATCCATGCATGATGCACAGCTTGGGCGCAGCTCGGAGGAGGTATGACGGTATGACAAAAAAGGTCAGCGTTCTTGGCGCGACCGGATATGCGGGGGCGGAGCTTCTTCGGATCCTCTACAGCCACCCGCAGGCAGAGGTCGTCCACATCACATCGGAGAGCCACACGGGCGAACCCATCGCCGCGCTCTATCCGCATCTGCGAGGTCTCTATGACCTGACGCTCGAAAGCATGAAGGACATCGAGGCCATCGGCCGTGACAGCGATTTCGTCTTCATCGGCCTGCCACATGGCCACGCGATGGAGGTCGGCAAGGCCCTCAAAGACCTGCCGACACGCATCATCGACCTCGGTGCGGATTTTCGGTTTGCTGACCCGGATGTCTATGAGGCCTGGTACCACGTCGAGCACACGTACCGCGACGCCCCGCGCGTCTATGGCCTCGCCGAGCTCAATCGCGCGGCCATCAAGGACGCGAAGATCATCGGAAATGCCGGTTGCTTCACGACGGCCAGCATCCTCGCGCTCGCGCCGCTCGCGGCCTCGCACCTCATCGACACGAAAAGCATCATCGTCGATGCGAAATCCGGCGTCACAGGGGCGGGCAGGGGACCGAAGCTCGCGAACCACTTCCCCGAGCTTTACGACAACTTCCGCGCCTACAACGTCGCGCATCATCGCCATACGCCCGAAATCGAGCAGGCCATTGCCGAGATTTCGGACGAGGAGACGCTCATCAACTTCACGCCGCATCTCGTCCCGATGGGACGCGGCATCCTCGCGACATGCTACGCGGACCTCAAGGACGGCGCGACGCCGGAGCTCGTCGATGCGGCCTATGAAAAGCTCTATGGCAAAGAATTCTTCATCCGCCTGCTCGGCCGCAATGGCTACCCGTCGACAAAGGAAGTCCGCGGCTCGAACTACTGCGACATCGCCTGGCACATCGACGAGCGCACGCACCGTGTCATCGCGCTCTCGGCCATCGACAACCTCGTCAAAGGCGCCGCCGGACAGGCCGTGCAGAACTTCAACATCGCCTGCGGGTTCGATGAAAAGACGGCGCTCGACGTCGTCCCGATGTATCCCTGAAATCTTGAAATCCACCATAGGAGGGTTCTCTATATGTTCTCAGAAAAAAATGCCAAGCTTGGCGTCACGTTCCCGAAAGGCTTTTCTGCTGCTGGTGTGAAGGCCGGCATCAAGAAGAGCGGCAATCCGGACCTCGCCGTCATCTACACGAAGACGGAGGCCGTCGTCGCTGGCACGTTCACGCAGAACCAGGTTGCGGCCGCGCCGGTCTTTGCATCGAAAAAAGTCGTCGCGACGGGCACGGCACATGCCGTCGTCTCAAATTCTGGCTGCGCGAATGCCTGCACGGGCGCTGTCGGTGATGCCGATGCGAAGAAGACGCAGGAAGTCGCAGCCGCCGCACTTGGCTGCGACCCGCTCGACGTCATCGTCGGCTCGACGGGCGTGATTGGCGTACCTCTGCCGATGGACAAGGTTGAAGCAGGCGTCAAGCAGGCCGTTTCCGAGCTCGACCCCGACGGCAGTGAAAAGGCCGCCAACGCCATCATCACGACGGACACGCATACGAAATCCTGCTCGACGACGGTGAACATCGGCGGCAAGGACGTCCGCTTTGGTGCGATTGCAAAGGGCTCCGGCATGATCCGCCCGAACATGGCGACGATGCTCTGCTACATCACGACGGACCTTGCGATTGACCAGAAGCTGCTGCAGGAAGCGCTCTCGACGGTCGTCGAGACGACGTTCAACATGATTTCCATTGACGGCGACATGAGTACGAACGATATGGTCATCGTGCTGGCAAACGGCGAAGCCGGCAACGCAAAAGTGACGGAGAAGAGTGCGGACTATGACAAGGTCGTCGAGACGCTGCACGCCATTTCCGAAGGCATGGCCGAGCGCATCGCGGCCGATGGCGAAGGCGCGACGAAGTTCCTCAAAATCCACGTTCATGGCACGAAGAGCTTTGCGGATGCCAAGACGGTCGGCATGGCCGTCGCGAACAGCCCGCTCGTCAAGACGGCGTTCTTTGGCGAAGACCCGAACTGGGGCCGCGTCATCTGCGCTGTCGGCTATGCCGGCGTTCCGATGGACCCCGAAAAGACGGTCGTCTCGTTTGGCGGCATCCCGGTCTATGCGCATGGCGTCGGCGCGAATGCCGACAAGGAAGCGCTCGCGAAAGCCATGGCCGAGCATGACATCGTGATTGACATCGACCTCGCCGATGGCTCGGAGGAAGCCACGGTCTTCTCGTGCGACTTCTCGTATGAGTACGTCAAGATCAACGGCGAATATCACACCTGATCGGAGGCGTCTTTATGTTTACCTCCGAAGACAAGGCGGCCATCCTCGTTGATGCGCTGCCATACATCCAGGAATTCTACGGCAAGACCGTTGTCATCAAGTACGGCGGCAATGCCATGGTCAGCGATGACCTCAAGGAAAAGGTCATGGAGGACATCGCGCTCCTCAAATACGTCGGCGTGCGGCCCGTCATCATCCATGGCGGCGGCCCGGAAATCACGGGGTTCCTCAAAAAAGTGGGCAAGGAGACGTCGTTTGTCTCCGGCCTGCGCGTGACGGACGAAGAGACGGTCGAAATCGCTGAAATGGTGCTCGATGGCAAGGTCAATTCCGAAATCGTGAACCTGCTCAACCACCGCGGCGTCAAGGCCGTCGGCATCTCGGGCAAGGACGCGGGCCTGATCCGCGCAAAGAAGAAGCTCGCGACGGTCTATGATGGCGACGACAAGAAAAAAGTCGATATCGGCTATGTCGGGCAGGTCGAAGACGTCGATACGGGCATCCTCGACGACCTGCTTGAAGGCGGCTACATCCCCGTCATCGCTCCGATCGGCGTCGACGAAGATGGCATGAGCTACAACATCAATGCCGACTATGTCGCGGCTGAAATCGCAGGCGCGCTCCATGCCGAAAAGCTGCTGCTGCTGACGGACATCGAAGGTGTCTACAAGGACTACCACGACAAGAGCACGTTCCTTTCGTCACTGACGCAGTCCGAGGCGCGCGAGTACATCAAGACGGGCGTTATCTCCGGTGGCATGATTCCAAAAATCGAAGCCTGCCTCCGCGCCCTCGACGCCGGCGCCGGCAAGTCGCATATCATCGATGGCCGCCTGCCGCACGCAATCCTGCTGGAACTCCTGACCTCCAAGGGCATTGGAACGCAGGTAGAAAGGTGATTTCATGACAGAAGCAGATCAACAGATTTTCGATGAAGACAAGGGCGCGTACCTCCCGGTCTTCTCGCGTTATAAAATCGTCCTCGACCATGGCGAAGGGGCGTATGCCTATGACATCGACGGCAACAAGTACCTCGATTTCCTCGGAGGCATCGCCGTCAATGTGCTCGGCCATGGCTATGCGCCGCTTGTCAAGGCCATTTCCGAGCAAGCGGGCAAGATGATTCATTGCTCGAACCTCTACTACACGAAGGCACAGGCCGATGCGGCCGCGAAGCTCGTGAAGCTTTCGGGTCTCGGCAAGGCATTTTTCGGCAACTCGGGCGCCGAGGCAAATGAGGGCGCCATCAAAGTCGCGCGCAAGTACGCCCACCAGAGCGACCCTGAGAAATCCACGATCCTGACGGCCTGGAACAGCTTCCATGGCCGCACAATTGCGACGCTGACGGCGACGGGGCAGACGCATTACCACGAGGGCTTCGGCCCGCTGCCCGATGGCTTTGACTACGTCCATTACAACGACCTCGCCGAGCTCGAAAGCAAGATGAATGACAAGACGTGCGCCGTCATGCTCGAGACGATTCAGGGCGAGGGCGGCGTCTACACGCCGGCGCCCGGCTACCTCGAAGGCGTGCGCAAGCTCTGCGACAAATACCATGCCCTGCTGATTTTCGATGAAATCCAAGCGGGCATCGGCCGCAGCGGCAAGTTCTTCGCCTACGAGAAATACGGCGTCAAGCCCGACATCGTGACGCTCGCGAAAGGCCTCGCCGGCGGCGTGCCGATTGGCGCCTTCATCACGACGAATGAAGCGGCGGCCGCCATGAAGCCTGGCGACCATGGAACGACATTCGGCGGCAACCCGCTCGCCTGCGCGGCGGCCAATGTCGTGCTCGACACCGTGCCAAAGGCGGATTTCCTCGCGCATGTCGAAAGCGTTGGCAGCTACTTCAAGGCAAAACTGCTGAAACTGCAGGAAAAATATCCGAGCCTCATCAAAGAAGTCCGCGGCACGGGCCTGATCCTCGGCGCCGAGCTCACGATTCCGGGCCGCGACATCGTCAACGACGTGCTGGCGAAGGGCGCGATCATCAACTGCACAGCCGGCAACGTCCTGCGCTTCATCCCGCCTCTCATCATCACGGAAGAGCAGGTGGACGAGGTCGTCAGCATGATTGATGACGTGTTGCCGAAATACTGCTGAAATAAATGTCTAGTCAATACGGACAAACTATGGTATTATAGTTGTCAGTTTGATAAAGATTGACAAGGGAGGGGTTCTATGCTCAAAGGCAAAGACCTGTTATCCATCCACGACCTTTCTCTCGACGAGTTCCACGAAATCCTCGCGCTCGCCAAGGAGCTCAAGGCCATGCAGAAGGCGGGCGTGCAGCACCACATCCTCGAGGGCAAGACGCTCGGCATGATTTTTGAGAAGTCCTCGACGCGCACGCGCGTTTCGTTCGAGACGGGCATGTACCAGCTCGGCGGGCAGGCGCTGTTCCTCTCGAACCGCGACCTGCAGCTCGGGCGCGGCGAGCCGATCAAGGACACGGCGCGCGTTCTCTCGCGCTATCTCGACGGCATCATGATCCGCACGTTCGGCCATGACCGCGTGGAGGAGCTTGCGAAATGGGCGAGCGTCCCGGTCATCAATGCGCTGACAGACCTGCTGCATCCGTGCCAGGTGCTGACGGACCTGCTGACGATCCAGGAGCACAAGGGCAGCCACCTTTCGGACCTTAAAATGGTCTATGTCGGCGACGGTAACAACATGACGAACAGCTACCTCTATGGCGCGGCCAAGGCGGGCATGACGTTCGTCGCCGCGACGCCGGATGATTACCGCCCCGATCCGACCGTCGTCAAGAACGCGATGGAGGATGCCAAGGAGACGGGCGCAAAGCTCTCTCTCATGACAGACCCGCACGAGGCCGTCAAGGACGCAGACATCGTCGTGACGGACACTTGGGCCAGCATGGGGCAGGAGGCCGAGCACGAGGTGCGCAAGAAGATTTTCGCACCATATCAGGTTAACAAGGAACTGCTGGCGGGCGCCGACAAGCGCGTCATCGTCATGCACTGCCTGCCGGCCTACCGCGGCGAGGAAATCACGGAAGATGTATTCGAGGCCAATGCCGACGTCATCTTCGACGAAGCCGAAAACCGGCTGCACACGCAGAAAGCCATCATGGCGCTCACGATGGGCGATTGATTTAGAGAAGAGAGGTTATTCACTATGGCAGACAAAGTCAAAAAAGTCGTTCTCGCATATTCCGGCGGTCTTGATACCTCCGTCATCATCCCGTGGCTCAAAGAGCATTACGACGGCTGCGAAGTCATCGCCTGCTGCGCCGATGTCGGCCAGGGCGACGAACTCTCCGTCGTGCATGACAAGGCTCTGAAGTCCGGCGCGTCGAAGGTCTACATCGAGGACGTCAAAGAGGAATTCCTCAAGGAGTACGTCTGGCCGACGCTCAAGGCCGGTGCCGTCTATGAGGACAAGTACCTCCTTGGCACGTCGTTTGCACGTCCGCTTATCGCGAAGAAGCTCGTCGAAGTGGCGAAAAAAGAGGGCGCGGATGCCATCGCTCACGGTGCGACGGGCAAGGGCAACGACCAGGTCCGCTTCGAGCTGACGGTCAAGGCGCTCGCGCCGCACATCAAACTCATTGCGCCATGGCGCGAGTGGGACCTCGATTCCCGTTCGGCTGAAATCGAATACGCGAAGAAGCATGGCATTCCCATCGCAACGGAGAACAAGACGTATTCGATGGACCGCAACATCTGGCACCTCTCGCATGAAGGCTCCGACCTCGAAGACCCGTCGAACGAGCCGCATGATTCGATGTTCCTGATTTCGAAAGCTCCGCAGGAAGCGCCGGACAAGCCGGAGTACGTCACGATCGACTTTGAAAAGGGCGAGCCGGTTGCCGTCAATGGCAAGAAGCTCGATCCGGTCGCACTGCTGACGGAACTCAACGAGATCGGCGCGCGCAATGGTGTCGGCATCGTCGACATCTGCGAGAACCGTCTCGTCGGCATGAAGTCGCGCGGCGTCTATGAGAACCCGGGCGGTTCCATCCTTTACTATGCACACCGCGAGCTCGAATACCTCTGCCTCGACCGCATGACGTACCACTTCAAGCAGCATGTCGGCGTGCGCTTTGGCGAGCTCGTCTATGACGGCATGTGGTTCTGCCAGCTGCGCGAGGCGCTGTCGGCCTTCGTGGACAGCACGCAGCAGACCGTCACGGGCCAGGTCAAGCTCAAGCTCTACAAGGGCAATATCATTTCTGCTGGCTCGACGAGCCCGTATTCTCTCTACAGCAAGGAGTTCGTCACGTTCGAGCATGACGACGTCTACAACCAGGCGGATGCGACGGGCTTCATCAACCTGTTCGGCCTGCCGCTGCAGGTGCGTGCCCTCATGCAGGAGAAAGCAGACAAATGAGCGAAGCCATGTGGGGCGGCCGGTTTTCAAAGACCACGGACGAGATGATCAATGAATTCCAGGCCTCCATCAACTTTGACAAGCGGATGTACCACGAGGACATCCACGGCTCGATGGCCCATGCGAACATGCTCGCGAAAGTCGGCATCCTGACAGAATAAGACC
>Ga0256406_1007621_pt1 | contig 10175 bp, 2 predicted proteins | sample RumenRJG_03DNA_FD_185986 | JGI IMG/M metagenome (GOLD analysis project Ga0256406, IMG submission 185986) | Bovine rumen microbial communities from Lethbridge, Alberta, Canada - RJG_03 | ecosystem: Host-associated > Mammals > Digestive system > Stomach > Rumen | place: Canada: Alberta | collected...
ACCATCCTAACATCAATCCCCTTAGAATCAAATTACTGACTCTAGTATAGGGGAACTTGTTTCAGAGTGGCTCACTTTTTCATGAGCATTTAGATCTTAAATGGCTCACTTTTATATTAGCATTCATAGAGGCTTGTTGATTTTTAAGTTATTTTTTATGAAGGAGTTGCTTATGAATAGAATTTATAAGGTTGTTTGGTCAAAAGTTAAAAATATGTATGTAGTTGCCAGTGAATTGGCAAAAAATAGGACAAAGAGCCCTTCGTCTCATATTAGTGGGAAAGCATTAGTTTTATCCATATTGCTTTCACTGTTGTCTATGAATCATGCTGTATATGCTGCGGTCACAGGACAGGAGACTGGTGACAAGGCAATTGCTATTGGTGAGGGTTCTGTTGCTTCAGGGGATATGTCGTCGGCAATTGGCGTAGGTGCGGTAGCAGAGGGAAAAAATAGTGTTGTAATTGGTAGTGGCGCGAAAGTAGAGGGTGAAGGCGCTATCGTATTAGGTAGCGGTGGGGCTGCTGCTGTATCAAAAGGCGCTATGTCTTGGGGAGAAAGAAGCGTAGCTGGCGACCAGAATGACCCGAATAATAATGGGAATAACGCAACAGCGTTTGGCTATTCTACGACTGCCAGTGGGGTAGAGTCTACTGCATGGGGAAATACCACAATAGCCAGTGGAGAAAAATCTACAGCTTGGGGTTGGCTGGCTAAAGCAAAAGAACAAAATGCGACAGCATGGGGATATGATACGACAGCGGAAGGACAAGATTCAACCGCATGGGGTTATGGAACGGTATCTTCTGGAGGTCATAGTACCGCATGGGGTCAATATACAAAAGCGACTAATGATGCAGCAACGGCATGGGGCACAGAGACATTAGCATCAGGTACACATAGTACGGCATGGGGTTGGGGGTCTGTTGCTACTGGGCAGACGGCAACTGCTTTTGGGCAGGATTCTGTAGCCGCAGGCTATCGGTCATTGGCATTTGGGAATTCCAGTATTGCGTATGGGGATGATTCAATAGCCGCATTAGGCGGAATCACCGGCGATGGGAATATAGACCGTGATAACGATGGAAATATTGTAGCGACAGGAAATGGATACGGCGAGAAGTCTGTTGCTATTGGTGATGGAGCCCGTGCTTGGACGGATTATGTATATGCGGTTGGTAGCGGTGCAGAAGTACAGTCAGATGGTGCAATTGCACTTGGTAATAATGCGAAGGTGTTAAATAATGAAGATGATTTCACCATTACATCTGACGGGGCAATCGCAATTGGTAGCAATACATTGGTTAATAGTGCTGAAAACGGTGTCGCTATAGGTAACGGCGCTTCCGTGACCGCTGCCGGGAGCGTAGCATTAGGCAGCGGTTCTGTAGCAGAGGAAGATAATGTGGTTTCTGTTGGTTCTGCTGATGCTACACGTAAGGTTGTCAATGTAACTGCAGGTACAAATGATACCGATGCGGTAAATGTCGGTCAGTTAAATGAAAGTTTAAACAGGAAAGCGAATATTGCGTTAGATAATATAAATAATGATGGCAAGACCGTTGTACGTAATCTTGCCAAAGAATCTGTAAAGGTAGTGAACGGTACGAATACTACCGTAACAGAGGGTACGGACGGGAATGCGAAGACTTATGCGGTCAATGTTACTACGAATGGTACGGTTACTGAAAATAACACTGGTATTGTAACAGGTGGTACTGTATATAATGCCTTACAAGCAGGGGTTGCGTCTGCAAAACTTCATGGGATTGGCATTAAAAGTACAACTACGAGTGATACGAATTATAATGGCGAAGGTGCTGTAGGTTCGAGTTCTATCGCTATTGGGCGTAATGCTCTTGCTGAGGGGAAAGACAGTGTTGCCGTCGGTACAAATGCAAATGCCAAAGGAGAAGGTTCTGTAGCGTTTGGTGAAGGTTCATCAAAAGGGACAAATTCGATGGCATTTGGCAGGGGTGTAGCGTCTGGTATTCGTGCTACTGCATGGGGTGGTCCGCTTACGTCTAATGGGGTAACAAAATATACTACTGCAAGTGGCAGTGATGCTACGGCATTCGGTGTAGGTACTACTGCCAGCGGAATTAATTCTACATCTTGGGGCGGTGGTACAGTAGCTTCTGATACCCAGTCTACTGCTTGGGGTACGGCAACAAAAGCAAGTGGTTATGGCGCAACGTCGTTTGGTAACAGTACAACGGCGGAAAATAATAATGCTACTGCTTTTGGTACACAGACTCATGCAAAAGGCAGACAGTCTACCGCCTTTGGTCAGTTTACAGAGGCTAGCAATTATGCAGCTACTGCATTTGGTTATGGCATTGACGAAAATGCCATGATTCGTGCAGATGGGTTTGGCGCTACGGCATTTGGTGTAGCCACGACCCGTGATACGGTTGCACGGGGTACGGGTGCTACAGCGTTTGGTTATGAGACCCATGCTACTGCACAAATGGCAACAGCATTTGGGCAGCGTACACAGGCAATCGGCGCACAGGCTACTGCGTTTGGCGCAGGGTCTATTGCGTCCGGTAGAAATTCGACTGCATTTGGTACACAGTCTATCGCAGGAGGATTAGATTCTACTGCGTATGGTACGAAGAGCGTAGCGTTTGGTGACAATTCTGTCGCTATGTTAGGCGGTAAGGTAGGCAATGGTACTGTTACGACGAATGAAACTACCCATACATCTACGGTTACTGTAACAAAGAACGCAAAAGGTGCTTTGGCAGCGGGTGATGGTGCTGTTGCCAGTGAAAATTATGCCTATGCAATTGGTAAAAATGCACTTGCTTCTAAAGAAAATAGCATTGCTATAGGTAATGGTGCAGTTTCTTCTGATTCTACTTCTCTTGCGTTAGGTAATGGCTCTGTAGCTTCTACTTCTAATGTAATTTCTGTTGGTCATACTGCAACTGATACGGATGCTTCGGATACTGCTTTTGGTAGTGATTTAAAACGTCGTATTGTGAATGTGGCAGAAGGTATTGATAATACCGACGCTGTAAATGTAAGCCAGTTGAAAGAATTAAAAGATAAAGTTGATAACAGAACCGCTTACTTTAGTGTAAATTCTACAGAAACACCAAATCGTGATGGCAAAGGGGCTACAGGGGTAGACGCTATGGCTATTGGTGATGGTGCAAGTGCCAGCGGAAATTCTTCCGCCGCTTTAGGTGATTATGCGGAAGCCAAAGGGTTACGTTCTATTGCGTTAGGCAACAGTGCAGGCGCTGAAAAGGATTATGGCATTGCTATCGGTGGTTTGGCGAAAGCAAAAGCTGACGGCGGTATTGCGGTAGGTACTTCTGCCAATGTAACAGGTGCTAATGCGGTTGCATTGGGTAATAGTTCTAAAGCAGAAGGAACTACTTCTTATGCTATTGGGCAAGGTGCTAATGCAAAAGGGGAATCTTCTGTTGCGTTGGGTACGTCTACAGAATCTGCCGTGACTGGCGTTGCTGTAGGTCATATGGCAAAAGCTACGGGTGAAAGCGGGGTTGCTATAGGTACGGCAGCAACAGCCGGTAAGACGGCAATTGCTGTTGGTCACGGGGCAAATGCTTCCGTGGAAGCATCTACGGCAATTGGTATCAATACCAGTGCAACGGCAAACCATGCCGTAGCATTAGGCACTGGTTCGGTAGCCAATGAAGTTAATACGGTTTCCGTCGGAAATGCCGAAACGAAACGCCGTATTGTGAATGTAGCGGACGGTACTTCCGCAACAAATGCCGCTACTGTAGGACAGACAGTGGAAATGGTTGACGGTGTAAACACCAAGGTTGTTTCCGATGGTAAGAATGCGGTTGGACAGAATAAGGTAAAAGTAAATGTAGAAGGATTAGGTCAGGTTGCTTCAAACGACACGGGGTTGGTAAACGGGGATACGATGCATACGGAACTTCGCCCGACTGATGGAACGTACGTGAAGAAAGCAAATACAACGGCTGCCAACCTGAAAGCATTAGATACGCAGGTAAAAACGAATACGGATGATATTGCTGACCTGAAGGATTTGTCCAATATTACGGATGCTGGAAAAGATGTCATCAAGACAAACGCAAAGAGTGCCATCAATGTGACTGGTACAGGAAAAGCAACGGTTAATAAGACTGACGTAAACGGGGTGGATACTTACGCCGTAAGCGTGACAGCAGACGGTACGGTTACTTCTGGAAATACGGATATCGTAAACGGCGGAACGGTGTATGATGCGTTGCATTCCCAAAAAGAAGAGATTGATACCGCATTGGACGGCAAAGCGAATACAGGGTTGGACAACATCACTGACGACGGCAAAACCGTAGTTCGTGACCTTGCCAAAGAAGCGGTTAAGGTAGTTGATGGTACAAATACCACCGTAGCCGAAGGTACTGAAGGTAATGCCAAGACGTATGCAGTGAATGTGACAACAGATGGTCAGGTTGCAGAAAATAATGAGGGCATTGTGTCTGGCGGAACGGTGTTTACTGAATTACGTCCTGCAGACGGAAATTATATTGCGAAAGCAAATACAACAGCACAGAACTTGACTGTTTTGGATACAAAAGTAAAAACGAATACAGATGACATTTCTGATTTGAAAGATTTGTCTAACATTACCGATGCTGGTAAGGTCGTCGTGAAAGACCTTGCAAAAGGTTCTGTAAATGTAACTGGTTCTGGTAAAGCAACGGTAACGAAATCTGATGTGAATGGTGTTGATATATATAATGTAGAAGTAAAAGCAGATGGTGCAGTAGCCAATGGAGATAGTAATATCGTAACAGGCGGTACTGTACACGATGCATTACAGGTTCAGAAAGATGAAATCAACACAGCATTAGGTGAAAAGGCAAATGTTGGATTAGATAACATTACCGATAATGGAAAGACCGTAGTTCGTACATTAGCACAGGAAGCCGTGAAAGTGGTAGACGGTACAAAGACTACGGTAACGGAAGGCACAGATGGCAATGTCAAGACGTATGCTGTCAATGTAGCGGTGGATGGTGCTGTAAGTAATGGCAATGATGGAATCGTAAGTGGCGGTACTGTATATAATGCAATTCAGGATGCAGTTTCTGAAATTGAATCGGGAACCGGTACTGCATTAGCAAATAAAGCTAACATTTCGCTGGATAATGTGAATGAAGCTGGTCATAATGTGATTAAGGCAGATGCTAAGTCTGCCATTAATGTAGCAGAGGGTGACCATGTTACTGTTGCAAAGACGGACGTAAATGGTGTTGATACTTATACAGTAAGTGTAAAGACGGACGGACAGGTTGCCCAAAATGACGAAAATGTTGTTTCTGGTGGAACGGTTCATAGAGCCTTACAAGCTGAAAGAGAAATTACTAATACCTCTTTAGAAGGAAAAGCAAATGTAGCTTTAGATAACATTACAGATGATGGACATAATGTTATTAAAGAAGATGCAAAATCCGCCATCAATGTAAAAGGTGGTACATACGCTACTGTTGATAAGACCAATGTAGATGGCGTAGATACTTATACAGTGAATGTGGCAAATGATGGCAGTGTGGCAGAAGGCAACGATAAGTTAGTAACAGGCGGAACCGTTTACGAAGCATTAAATACTGTAATTTCCGATACGGGTACTGCATTAGACGGTAAGGCTAATACAGGGTTAGATAATATTACAGACAATGGCAAAACCGTGGTTCGTGATTTGGCAAAAGAATCTGTAAAAGTAGTAGATGGAACGCATACGACGGTAACCGAGGGTACAGAGGGGAATGCTAAAACGTATGCGGTCAATGTTACGACGGATGGCAGGGTAGCACAGAATAACGAGGGCGTTGTTTCTGGTGGTACAGTATATGAAGCATTACAAGCAGAACGGAATACTACAGATACAGCACTGGGAACAAAAGCAAATGTGGCGTTGGATAATATTACGGACGCAGGGCATACCGTGATTAAAACAGATGCTAAAGCGGCTATCAACGTAACAGGCGGGACGTATGCTACGGTTGATAAAACGGATGTGAATGGGGTCGATACATATACTGTACATGTGGCAACCGATGGTTCTGTTGTAGCTGGAAATGAGAAACTTGTGACTGGCGGTACAGTATATGATGCATTAATAGCAGAGACCCGTCCTGCTGCAGATGGCAATTACATTGTTGCAGGGAATCCTACGGGACAAAATCTGACGGCATTGGATACGCAGGTAAAGACGAATGCGGATACGATTGATACACATACGGAAGATATTACCAAATTAAAAGACCTGTCAAATATTACTGATGCGGGCAAGAATGTCATTAAAACGAATGCTAAAGAAGCGATTACGGTAACAGGTTCTGGGAAAGCAACGGTAACTAAAACTGATGTATCAGGTGTGGATACTTACAACGTGGAAGTATTAGCAAACGGAACGGTTACTGATGGAAATGAAAATATTGTATCTGGCGGAACGGTATATACCGCAATTCAAGATGCAATTTCCGCTTCCGAAGAAGGAACAGCAACTGCGTTGGCAGGAAAAGCCAATGTGTCGTTGGATAATATAACGGAAGACGGGAAAAACGTAATTACAGGCTTGACTGATGTACATGGCGGTAACCGTTATATCTCGGTGACTTCTCAAAAAGATGCAAGTGGCAAGGTGACGTATTCTGTTTCTTCTGTTGTAGATGGTGCAGTTGAAAAGGATAATGATGGTCTGGTAACAGGCGGGGATGTCTTTAAGGCAGTCGATGATACAAAGAAAGAAATTGAAAACAATGTAGATAACAAATTAGATGGAAAAGCGGATACGGATTTAGGAAACATTACCAATGACGGTAAAGAAGTAATCCATACGATTGCAAAAGACGCCGTAGTGGTTGCAGATGGTGACCATACGAAAGCGGTAAAATCGCAGGATGATGCGGGAAATACCGTTTATAAAGTAAATGTCGTAGCAGACGGGGTTGTAAGAACGGATAACACTGCCCCCGTTTCCGGCGCAACTGTATATAATGAAGTCCGTGTAGGTCAGAATGGTACATATGTGCTGGCAGATAATACGGCAGGGGCAAATATTACGGCATTAGATACTGCGTTGAAGAACACTGTGGATACGATAGGTTCTCTGAGTGGTCGTGCTGTTGTGTATGACTCGGATACAAAAGATATCGTAACCTTAACAGGTAACGGCGGTACGAAATTGACGAACCTGAAAGATGCTGCGTTGACCGATACTTCAACGGATGCAGTAACAGGACGGCAGTTGAAAGCGACGAATGATATAGTCGTTTCCCACGGCGAAGAAATTGAAAATTTAAAAGATTTGTCTACCATTACAAACGCAGGTAAGAATGTAGTGAAAAATCTTGCCAAAGAATCTGTTGGTGTGGAAGCAGGAGACCGTGTAACCGTAACTTCTTCTGAAGTAAACGGAAAGGCGGTATATAAAGTTTCCGCTAACAACAATGGTGTTGTGGAAAAAGACAATACCGATTTGGTAAGCGGCGGTACAGTATATGACGCATTGCGTTCCAATAAGGAAGAGACAGAAACAGCGTTGGGTCAGAAGGCTAATGTCGGGTTAGATAATATTACCGAAGGCGGCAAGGCTGTAATTCAGAACCTGACCAATGTAGTGTCCGAAGGAAATGATGTAAAAGTTTCTTCTGCAGTTGTAGATGGCGTGAAGACGTATAAAGTTGGGGTCTTAACGGATGGTCAGGTTGTACATGGTGACAGTGGTATCGTAACAGGTGGTACGGTGTATGACGCTTTGAAAGCACAGAAAGATGAAATGTCTGGTGCGTTAGAGGGTAAAGCTAACACCAACATGGATAATCTTACAGATACAGGCAAAAAGGCAGTAAAAGACCTTGCGAAAGAAGCAGTTACTGTTTCTGCGGGTGACCATGTTTCTGTAACACCTATTCAGTCTGATGGTAATGTTGATTACAAGGTGTCTGTGGTAGCAGATGGTGCGGTTGCCAAAGACGATACTGGTATCATAACTGGCGGAACGGTGTATAATGCGTTGAAAGCGCAGTCGGATGCTTCGGAAGCTGCATTAGGTCGTAAAGCCGACAGAGACCTTGGGAATATTACCAATGAAGGACGGGAAGTGATTCGTGAAGCGGTAGCTGATGATTTGGCACGTAAGGCTAATGCAGATGCTTCTAATGTAAGCCAGCATGCAGATGACTGGGGACGTGCTATTGCAACGGGTGCAGTGGAATATGATAATGTCCGTGCGGTAAGTGGTGATACCGTTAAAAAAGCGTTGGATGGTATTACTATCGAAGTAGATGGTAAGGCGAATACATCGTTGGATAATATCACCCCCGAGGGTGAACAGAAAATCAAAGAGGTTATGTCGGAAGATATGGCAGGAAAAGCCAATACGAATCTGGATAACCTGACAAAAGCTGGTGAACAGAAAGTCCGTGATATTATGGCACCGGATTTAGATAAGAAAGCTGATAAGGACGCTTCCAACATCAATATTGGTGTATGGTCTGAAAAATTGGCTGTTGGGGAAGTTGCGGAAGGAAATCGTGGCTTGGTTAATGGCGGTACGGTGTACAATGCTTTGAAAGGTATGGACGTAGTTGTCGCAAATCCCAAAAATAGTATGATTCAAATTGGCGGTTCCCCGAAATACAATGACTATGCAGTAGTAGACGTATCCCGTTCTGACGGCAGGGGACGTATTATGACAGGCGTTATTACGAATCCGAATGATGCATATTCGGCTGCGAATGTAGGATATGTAAATGCGGTCGGACAGAACGTGATGGGAGCTGTACAGAACGGGTTTAACCGTGTGAACAAAAAGATTGATAAAGTGGGTGCTAATGCGGCAGCTATGGCATCGTTAACTCCTATGCCGTTTGAGGATGATACACGCTGGAGTATGGCGGCAGCGCTTGGTACATATCACGGTGAACAGGCAGGTGCATTAGGCGTATTTTACAAACCTTCAGATAATGTGATGCTGAACCTTCGTGGCTCTTTTGGCAGCAATGAAAATATGGGCGGCGTAGGCGTTACGATTGGGCTGGATAAAGGTAATACGCCGGGTGTGACCAAGGCACAGCTGGTACGCCTTGTCAATGCACAGGCAGAGGAATTGAAAGCGTTGAAAGCAGAACATCAGGCAGATAAAGCTGAAATTGCAGAATTAAAGGCAATGGTAGAGAAGCTGGTTGCAAAACAGTAAAAAATAAATGAGGACAGGATTTATTCCTGTCCTCATTTCATTTTGTGGAAAACAAAAATGTTTTTTTGCGTTTTTCTGGTGTTTTGTAAGTTTGTTTGCTCTTTTCATATACTGTTTTCATAATGGCTGCGTTTGTGTATTGCGGGTGGTTGTCCAGATAGCGTTCCAAGATTAACGGCGTGAGGCTTATTGCTTCTTTAAAGGAGGGGGTTTTACATCTGGAAAAGAACAAGAAATTACGGCATATCCAAGGATGTGCATGGGGGTTAATTTGATAAATGTCAGTGTCTGCATAATAGATTTCGTGTATCATCTCACAGTCAAGTAACCGTGTGTTGTATTGTCCGTTTGTAATTATGGGGATTTCTATACCCTCGTTGGTAACATGGTTAAATTTGCATAATTCCCATAAACGGTCTTTAAAACTTTCAGGATAGGTACAGACACGGGGGACGATATATTGCACCCCGTCTTTATCGTAAGCTAATGTTTCCGTGGTTAATTTCGGTTTTAAGAAATTTATTACAGATTCTATTGTTGCCTGTAAAGGATAGTTCTGGGGGTCGGCATAGTGTGCGTAAATGCAATGAAGCGTGACCGTAGCAATGATTTCAATGGCATGTTCTTTGATTTCGGGGGGAAAGTTTACGGAAGAAACGATTTCCCTTGCTAATTTACGCACTTCCCATACTTCATCAGGCGTACCGATATGAATCTGCATAAGTGGGTTGTGATTCTGCATGACTTCATCATAAATATCTTTTTGCATATAAAATCCTCCGGGAATTTATTCTCTATAATTATCATATAAAATTATAATCGTATATGACAATATAGTGGTTTGTGTGATTGTTGTTAAGGCCGGACTATAATTGACCCAAAGGGCCGGAAAAAAATGACCCACCTCATACCAAAATGGATTACCATAATAAGTGAGCAAACTTGTTAGGGGGTAGTCCAAAATGATAGGAAGTGG
>Ga0256406_1007622_pt1 | contig 10174 bp, 6 predicted proteins | sample RumenRJG_03DNA_FD_185986 | JGI IMG/M metagenome (GOLD analysis project Ga0256406, IMG submission 185986) | Bovine rumen microbial communities from Lethbridge, Alberta, Canada - RJG_03 | ecosystem: Host-associated > Mammals > Digestive system > Stomach > Rumen | place: Canada: Alberta | collected...
AAAAACCAGAAAGTACTGCCGGTCTATTGTACAAAGGAAGAAATCAAGGCACTGATGACATCTTTTGATGACAGTGATCCGCGTCAGCTGCTGGATCACGCTATTCTGGAATTGATTTATTCCTGCGGTCTGCGTGTTTCGGAAGCATGCAGTCTGGATATCAACAGAGTGGATCTGGAAACCGGCAAGATCAGAGTCCTCGGTAAAGGAAACAAGGAAAGAATCGTTCCGATCCCCAGCGGTGCCCAGGGGCTGCAGAAGAAGTATCTGACGGAAGTGCGTCCGCTGTTCTGCAGAAGACATTCAAGCATTTATTTCATCAATGCTCTCGGCCGTCCGGTTGAGCCAAGGTATATACAGCGTCTGATCGCCCGCAAAGATACTGAACTGGGCTTTCAGAAACATATCACCCCGCATAAGCTGCGCCACAGCTATGCCACCCATCTTTTACAGAACGGCGCTGATCTGCGAAGCATTCAGGAAATGCTCGGCCACTCTGATGTTGGAACAACCGAAATCTATACGCATATACAGAACAATGAAATGTTCAAAGCATACAATGCGTATCATCCCGGTGAAACGGACAGAGATGACTTTTCCAATCTCAAAGTTAAATCACTGAAAGAACGTCATTCCAAGAAGGATTCCTGATCCTTCTTTTACTTTATCTTACATCCGTATCAATTTCATACATCTGAACCTGTTCTGGCATACAGAAGGTTTACACAGCCTTTTTAACTGTCAATCGCAATACAGCAGCCTGACGATAGAATAGGGCATGTGTGAAAGGAGTACTGCCAGATGGACTTGTACAATCGGCGACGAAATTCGGCGTCGAAAAAATGTTTGATAAACTTTATGAGGATCCGGAAAAAGTCATGCCGCAGCTGATGGACTGGGCAGACCGCTTTTCCGGCGGTAAGTTCGTCCGCCAGAGAGCAGATGTGAGAAAGGCAATCGAGGAACCGACGCATCCGTATTATCCGTATGTGAGAAGAATTTTCAAAGATATTGATCCGCATGTCGGAAAGATCTTTCTCTCCAACTTCTTTGTGAATGCCGGTCTATTCGGCTGGCAGAAGCAGGAAAAAAAGCGTAAGAAATACAACTGCAACATTCCCTGGACAATCCTGCTGGATCCAACCAGTGCCTGCAATCTGTACTGCACCGGCTGCTGGGCCTCTGAATACGGAAACCGTCTGAATCTCAGCTATAATGAGATCGACAATATTATCCGCCAGGGCAAGGAACTTGGTATTTACATTTATATCAATACCGGAACATAACGCCATTAGAAGCATTGATGTCTGTGATTAGCAGTGAGCCTTATGCTGTGATTACAGTTTCAACGCATCCTTATTGATTAAAAATTCTGTATAAAGTAAACATAATTCAACGAACTTCAAATTATGGCAATACAATTTAAATTCCGTTATATCGTGAACATAGCAAAAAGCCATCGTAATTGTTGGTATACATAAATGTCGCATAAGATACATTATGCGAATTATGATTATCAGATTTTTCGCGGATTACCCTGCAAATGTAGAATCGCGAACCAATCGTTAATTATTCGAGGCATTCGTTAATTATTTCCTCTATTTTCAGCATTTTATTATCAAACAATCGTTAATTATTAGCATTTCAACATAAATATTTATTATCGTTCATTCGTTAATCATTCATCTTTCCCATAATAAAACGCCGTATCAGTCGCACGCTGTTACGGCACTTTTTTTAGCTGTTCAGTGGATCGTTTGGATCCCCAACGCAGTCATTCAGATATGCACTCATCAGATCTGTTTTGACAGCATTCGGAGCGTTGCCGCCTGCAGTCCGACGCCTGTCCGTGTTTCCTTGAACAAGACGCCTTGTGACTGCGGCTGACATCTTCTGTACGTCATAATCTGGATGTCTTGCCCGGATTATGTCATAACAATGATTAATGTGATCATCATTGTAATCATTGCCGAATATCGACTTGATCTGATTGATAACATCCAGCTTGAACTGCGCTTCGTCGGATGAATCACTGGCTATCTGCGCAGCCGCTGCATTTCTTCCTTCAGCTTCTATTCTGCCCTGGATATCCTGATTCAGATGACTCCTTACATTGCTGATTTCACGAGCGAGTGCAAGTTCACGTTCACGCCCTGTCGCGTAATTCTTGTGAAGCGCCTCACGAATTGTTGAGAAATTCCGGCTGATGACATTCTTTATATAGTTCACTGTGATTTCCGGCTTTTCAGGACTCATGACGTAGTCTTTGCAGATCATTGTGTAAATCAGAATGATATATGCAATGACACCATGCGATTCCATGAAGATCTCATGCTTCATCAGATCTGTAAACTGAATCCGCCTGTCGAACCACTGATACCGGGAGATAGCTTTAAATATCAGATTGAAATATGTTTCGTCTGTAGTATAGCTGTCTATCGGGATCTGATAACCAACACGTCTTGCGATCTGCTCAACCTTGGTGATGTTGCTGATGGCTTCTGACGTGCCTACAAGGCCTATGACAACGTTTGTCTCATTTGCCATAGTCATTAAGGAACTGAAGCTGTTCTCCGCACGAGTAAAATTCATAAGCTGAACTTCATCGAAGACAATCATCCCGATGGCATACAGATTGATCATTTCCTCAACACGTGACAGCATTTCGCCAAGTGTGCTCCGTCTTGAGCCAAGAATCAGATTCTCACATTCATGCTTCTCGTTGCCAAGATACCTGTCCAGCTGCCGGCCGATATTCTGATAAAGCACTCTGAAGTTGGAGTTCGGCGGACATGTAACGAGAATATACGGAATCTGAATTGTTTTGGATCCATCGTCGTTCGTATGACGAATTACCTTCGGGTAATAATCCAGGGCGATCTTCAAAGCACTCGTTTTCCCACAGCCGGACTCGCCAATCATATTGAAGCCGATGACAGCAGCTCCTTCATCGCCAATCAGTTCACCATTAACGGGAACATGCTGACTGCCGATAATAGTGCGTTTAGAATGCATTGCTGACTTCAGGAACTTCCTGCGGCTGTATGATTCTTCCAGACACGTATAAATCGTGATCCATAAGTTGTAATCAGACGGCAACGGAACCCGGATCTCATCAAGTTTATTGATCTCCGTCAGCTTTTGAAGATCTGTTTTATCGCTTGCATCTCTGATATAGCCCGGTATATTTCTACTGTTGAGCATAATAACTGTTGCCGAATCAGGTGGAACAGGCAGAGCTTCAATGTATCTGTTTCCACGGTCAGAAGGGCTTTGTGCATGGACATATATGGCGTCTGTTATCTGTCCGTATTCAAACTTCTGCCCTTTGTACTGAGACTGGTTCTGTTCTGGTGTAACGTATTCCATCATAATCCTCACTTCCCCTGCATTCTGCGGAATGCTTCCATAAGATCGGCATCATCCATATCATCGTCCGTCATATCCGGTGCCGGTGCATTCAGCTCGCTTTCCGTCAGTTCAGGCGCGTTCTGTGCTGAATCCGGAACCTGACTGGTCTGTTCCGCGTCTGAATTGAGATGCAGTTTATCGGATATTGAATAGTTTTCCTGTGCCGCATTGCTCTTTTCAGCAACTCTGTTCTCACGGATATTCTTCCCGGAAGGTTTTGTTTCCTTATAGGAAGCACTGACAGCATCCTGACCCAGCAGGAGCGTGTCTGCATCCAGCTGGCGGTTGTATATTTCACCTTCCCGCCGCATGGCGTTGTACATCTTGTTATAATTGATGATCTCCTGTGCGGACATGTTGAAGTATCCGTTGTTTTCAGGCTTGGAAGCAGCCATTGTCAATATGATCAGGCGGCCGTTATGAACATAGTAGATGTTGTTCATGATACGCGGATCATATTTGATCGTAATGTGTGCCTTCTTTGACTGCTGCACATACATCTGGTGAAAGAGATCTGCTTCTGTTTTGTCCGGCAGATATGTGCGCTTCAGAAAATGAATTCCCTGTTTGTCGATAGACGCTTTGTCATCTATCATAAGAGTAACAAGAAAAGCTTCCTTATTCGCAATAGGCATAGGCTTTTGAACTGTATTGCTGTAATACTGCCACAGAACATACGGAATAGGCTTTATGCCGTTATCCAGCAGTTCTTTCGAAGCCGGGTATTTGCTCATCTGCCGTTTGTTGTGCTTGATGATAAGCAGAATCAGAACTTTTGTGTATTCATACAGATTCAGCATTGCCTGCTGATGATGATTTGAATCGTAACTCTTTGTGATCAGACCGACGTTTTTAAAAAGCTCTTTTTCGTCTCTCTGAATGTTCTTGAAGGAATTCTCGATGATCCCTTTCATAGAGCCGGTTGCCGGCGGTTCAAGATTGCGCTCAATACCGACTTTCATGCAAACGTTCCGAAAATCATTGCCTTTAAAATCAGCGCCTCTGTCGGTTCTGATAACTGCGGGTATAATTCCGGACGGCCATTCTTCCGGTTTGATGGTAATTCCGTACTTTTTGCAGTATTCCACTTTATCTTCGGCAAGATTGATAAGCATATTGCTCAGTCCGATATAAGCATTCTGGTTATAAGCAACACCCATCGCAAGAATCACACGGGTTTTGACATCAATCATCAGATATGTATTCGGACGGCCTACCGTAAGTGTCGAATCCAGCTCTGAAACCAACGAAACAGGATCATCAACTTCATCGACTTCTACAGTCTGACCAGGATAAGTAACGCCTGTCATTGAAGAAGACAACAGCAGACGTTTGTTGTTCCGCAGCTCACGTGCCTTCATAACGGCGGCATCACGTTCCTGCTGTGTTGTTCTTGATTTATAGAATCTCAGAAACTGTTGATAGCTTGGACAGTCTTTAATTTCCTTAAATGTGACAACACCATCGCTGTCAGTAACACGTTCCCGGTAGTGCTTATTCAGCATATCCAGATAAGCATTTCTGACATTTGTAAATTGATTCCTCAGCAGGGCATTTACGTATTTCGACATATTTTTGATATCTGTATCGGAAAGCCTCTGCCGGCTGAGATCGTGTGTCTTTGTGATTTTGCCGTTAGAATACGCGTAATGGTCATTCAGATATCTGGTGGCACGCATATCAATTAACGTCATGTCATCATAGCCACTCTGCAGCCATCGTCTGACAAGCTTCCACAACACCACGTTTGATACACCGTATTCGGCCATAAGCGTTTTAATATAAAGATCTTTACGGTCAAACTTCATATGCACGTATAATGGCCCATAATGACTGCGTACGTCATACACCATGGCGCGGTATCGCTGGAATTTCTCTGCGGCTGCATCAGGCAGTTGATTAATATCGATAACCTGCAGTGGTGGTTCTTCTGTCAGCCTCCAGTTACCATTCACAATCCCGTTATCAATATCCGTATCTTGTATCCAGCGTAGTTCCAGCTTATTAACGCCCATCATGCACAAAGAAACAACGCCATGCTCAGCACCAAGAATACGGTATTTTTCATCGTCTATCGCAAGGATGAGCCCGGGTCTGATTACAGTAGCCTCACTCATGATGCTCACCTGCTGTCAGACTGTTGTATTGCTCCAGCATGGCCGGCCAGTCAATCGGTACAGTCATGTCTACAGTCAGTTTTTTGACTGCGATAAGGTGCTGCAGCTTTGATATTTCATCGTGAACCTTCTGCTCATCGTAATACCGGGTAACATCCTTAATATTGTCGACATAAATTTTGTTTATATCTTCTTTGAACATCAGATTCCATTTAACACCAAGACTCTTCCAGTACAGTGCTTCTATAAGAAGTCTGCCCTGTTCTTTATCACCTTTAACTTCTTCACGAGAGCTTTTCACCTGATAAGCGTGTATTAGTCCGTTTCTTAAATAGGCAACAAGATCTGTACTCAAGTTTTCACGATTATCCGGTTCCAGTGGATTCTCAGCATAGATTTCACTGCCTCGAATTTCATTAATGATGCTGTCTACACGATCATTATCCAGAGCAACCTGTGTATCGATATGATCAATATCATCATCCCATCTCAGAATATACCAGAGCATCATTTCACCCTGAGAAATGCAGACAACTGGCTCACCAGTTTTATAATCAGGGAACTCAGCTGTAGTGCTGATTAATCCTTTTCGTGTTGCCTTTACTGCGGGTTCAGTCATTTTTACTATCCTCCCAGTTGTAAAAATGCATTGCCGAATTCATTCGTTTTCAGAATTCTCTTTATCATATTTATCAAGATACTGCTTCAGTATCATCTCCAGTGCAGCTGTCTTTGTACGGGCAGTATCATTACAAAACTTTGTAAAGCGCTCTGATATTGTCCGGTCAAGCTTTACACTGAGAAACTCATAATCTTTAGGCTTACGCGGCATGGCAATCACCTCCTTCAGTTTCCGTTTCCTTTATATTTTAAAAATCCGTGAGTGAACGCATCCGGACAGATAAACGTCTTTTCGCCGTAGGTAAGGAATGTTACTGTAAGATGCGTCCCCTGCTTTTTTGTCACTCTGCCGGGTCCGAAACGTTTATGTTCGACCAGATCGCCTTCTTTTACAATCGGCACCTGCACTTTCTCAGTCTCTGATTCTCCTGTTTCAGAAGATACACGTGAAATTTCCACGGTCTTCGTCTGCGGTGTCCTGTGCAGGACATCTTCAGGACGATCTGCTATGGTCGGTGCGTCTGCAGTGATGACCTCAGGAGAGAATGAAGGAGCTTCCAGGGATCCCTGCTGTTCCTTTGCGAGTTCATCGTATTCTTCACGAGTGATTACTGTATTAAACAGACCGACGTTTTCATCAGCAGAGTGCATATTCAAACCTGAATACGAAAGCGAGTTGTCCTCATACCGTTTGAACTTATAGATAGCATCGTTCATTACAGAACTATCGAAAACACCAAGGGAAACAAGAAGCTCGAAATCCTTTTCCGTTAAACCTGTGACTCTGCGAAACAGGCTCGGCTCAAGCTTTGTAATAACATCCTGCAGCGACATTTCACGATAGTCCGTCAGATACATGAAAATAGGGATTCTTGTCGCCAGTTTGATAAGCTTTTTCTGAATTGTCTTTCGAAGTGAAATGCTTTCTTTTTCTTCATCAGAAAGCTGCTTTTTCTCAGTATAATTAAGCTTCTCTTCGCCCTGTTTCTTTGCGTTTTTGACATGTTCAGACTTATTGATGACAGTATCAATATCCGCATTTAAGGATCTGAAGTCCTCCATCTGCATTAATGCGGCAAGAGCTTCTTTATTGTTCTTCAGTTTATCCAGCGTAACGTTATCAACGTTGACCAACAAAGCGGACTGCCAGCGGCGGGCAAGCAGTGAAGCTGATGTTCCGGCGGTCACAATATCGAGAATTGAACCGGCGTCTACCGCAGTCATAGCGGATCCATCATAGGCAAGCACTGGCAGATATTTGATGAAGTCACCGACTTTCTTTTCAGGATTCGGCTCCTTTACATTCAGCTGACATGAATAATCCGAGATCTCACGAAGTGCTCTGTTAACGGCAAAATCGAAGATATAACAGTCATGCTTGATAATCTCTTCCGTGCCGTCTTCATGCTTAATTGTCCATGGCGACTGCACACGGAAAGCTGCCTGGAAGTATGTTTCCGGTGATGACAAATTACGAAGTATCAGGATACCAGTCCACGGCTTAATCGTTACACCAGTCGTCAGTTTGCCGCATGACAGAGTTATCGTCTTTGTTTTCAGCGGCGGATCCATGGCATCCCGCACAGGTTTTACGGCATTTAATCCGATGCCTGCAGCAGGCCCGGCACAGAGAAGAACCTTATAATCATGGTAGAATCTGTTCTGCGGCTGTTTCAGAAGATTGCGCATTGCGTAGCATGAAGCGATATTCGGCAGAAACCACAATGTATGATTGAGGACATTCAGCAGCCTGATATCGCTGAACGGCATGACGGGCTTTTCGGCTGTTGTTCGTTTCAGATTGTCAAAAGACATAGGCAGATAACCGCCTCTGATCATATCCAGCCACTTCTGCACATCCTCTTCGTGAACAAAACGTGCCGTGTTCAGATCGCCTGAATCATCCGTACATGCCGAGAAGAAAACATTCAGATCGAATTCATCGAATTCTCCGCCTTTAGCCTTTGCTTCGATTTCATCAGGCATCTTGTATGTCATCATGATCATCCGTGGCAGTGAAGCGTAAGGATTCGGTTCACCAGGATGCTCTGAAGGCCAGGCTTCCTTGGCAGCCTGTTCATCTGAGTACGTCCAGGAAGAAATCTGTGATTCCACAAATTCGCCGGTATACAGCGCCCTGAACGGTGTTCCTGACAGGAACAGATAGTATTCTGTTGTGATCGGCAGGAATGATTCGTTATAAGCATTATCCGCTTCTTCACTCTTATACTTTTTGATATCAAGAGTATCGTAGGAATCTTCATCTTCCTGGTAGAACAGTTTCCTGGCATTTTCACGCCACGCACCGAAATGGTATTCATCAAAGATAACAAGATCCCAGTTTGTCGTATGAACCCATTCGTTCTTTGCCTTGATACAGCCGTTATTATCAGTGCCGAGATAATCCTGGAAAGATCCAAAGCAGACGATTGGCCTGCGCTGATCAAGCTTTTCAGGCGTAATATTATGCTCCTTACCGTACTTGGCAGAATAGAACTGCCAGCCTTCAAAGTCTACGTGCGTCAGAAGATCTGTTTCCCATGAATCCTCAACGGCAGGTTTGAAAGTAAGAATAAGAATGCGGCGCATTCCCATCTGCTTCGCCAACTCATACGACGCAAACGTTTTCCCAAAACGCATTTTGCAGTTCCAGAGATACTTAGGCGCATGGCCCGGATTCATCTTCTTTTCGCTTTCGAAATACTGCTTTGTGCGGTTCACAATACGTGCCTGCTCAGGCCTCATCCTAAACGTCTGCGTACGGTCTTCTTCATTCAGCGTATGTGTCTTGACTGCGATAATAGCCGCTCTAACATCATCCAAAGAGCACTTGAAGAACTCAGTGTTCTTATTCCGGTCGTCCTTAATACGCTTGAAGCCACGGCGTACAAGCTCTTTATGGACCTCATGGTCCATAAAAACAGTTCCATCAGGGTAAAGTGCTGATTCATGATATACAACTGTCCATGTTTGTTTAGGCATATTTAAAGGATGAATTTCGCGCATCCGCTGATTGACATCCTTAGTTGTGTATCCAACTTTCAAACAACCAGGAAGATAACTCTCCGAATAGACATAGATGGTCGGATTGGAAGATGATTTAGCATGTGAATATTTATCAAATATATCGGGCATATTTATTCACCAATATTGCAAATTTTATAATCAATATATTCCCATTCGTCATCGGTTATTCCCCAAAGTTCACGGAGATATTCATCTGTATACCTTCCCTCATAGTGAATGAGATCCGGTATAAAATTAAACCTTCTTCTTGTAATATCTTGTGAAACAACCGATTGAAGCAAAAGAAATCTTACTGTTTTCGTCATAATATAGCTTTTATATGACAATGCTTCTTCTTCAGTATCAAACGCGCCTGCAACAAGCAAGGATTCTGTGCAACATGTACCAGGTTCAACAATATGTGTGTTTCCATCATAATAAAATCCTACTGGTTTAGTGAAATCAGTCTGGCCTGCAATCGGTGATCTGGGAACTAAGAATTTCCATTTGTTTAAAATGCCATATGGATCTTTGACGTCTGAGGGGTCTGCGTACTGCTTCCCGTATTTTTGAACAAACCAGCAAGGAATTCCTTCTGATTTCGGCAAATAAAACGTTCTTAATCCAAACGGCTTACTAGGATACACTCTGTCTGAAAGAAAATGCCCATTGGCCTTTGAATAAATTTTGCGGACAATATGAATAGCTTTATTGTTTCTAATAAAAGTCTCATATTCATTTAAATAACGAGTTTCTTCGTTTGAAGCATTCCCAGAAACGTTTTTGATTTTACACGGCCCATGATAATCTTTATCATAAAGAAAATAACATGCACCACCTGCTAATCCACCTAATCCAGGAAATACATCCTTGTAATTTTCATAATCGACCAAATTTCTGTTATGTAAGTGGCCGTCAAGAGTAAAGTTTAAAAATTTACCTGATGGCCTTTTATAAGCTTCTCCTGAAGCTGTTTTTATGAAGTCATAGATGACAACAGATTCTCGGCATTGGCCACT
>Ga0256406_1007623_pt1 | contig 10173 bp, 9 predicted proteins | sample RumenRJG_03DNA_FD_185986 | JGI IMG/M metagenome (GOLD analysis project Ga0256406, IMG submission 185986) | Bovine rumen microbial communities from Lethbridge, Alberta, Canada - RJG_03 | ecosystem: Host-associated > Mammals > Digestive system > Stomach > Rumen | place: Canada: Alberta | collected...
AGAACGCACTCTTTGTGTCGAGCCACTGGTTGATCACTCTGCCCGTCGTTCTCATCCTCTCTCGGAGGCTCACCGGCCGACGGACCTCAGACGCGGTGAAGTTGATTGTTGCTTGCTGCATAATGCACTGTTCTTTAACCTTTCCCGGATAGCCGGGCCTTTTCTTGGCAGAATAGAAAAGCGGCTGCCGATTCCGCTGGTTAAAGAACAGTGACTTCACCCGAAGGGCTGATCAAATTCTACGGAATGGCAACCGCCAATATCTTTTTTGCGAGTAGTTACTCGCGCTTTTGTGGACATAAAAAAAGCCCGACCTTGATGTCCGAGCAATAACCGCTGCTCTCCGGAGTGGACTACCACTGTTCTTTAACCGTTGGCAAAGATAGGGAGAAAAAGCGGAACGGCAAAGGAAAAGGCGGAGAAAATGAAGTCTCTCCGCCTTTTTTAACATTTGCGAGTACTATACTTTCTTTATTCATAGAACTTTTGATTTCTATTTAGAAACGACCACATCGTAAACTTGGTCACCTTTGAGCCAGATTTGCAAAGCATAGTTGTTATAGAAGAGAACCTTTCCTACCGAATTCTCCACTTCTTTGTCGGGTTTAGGTAATCTTTGACGAAGATAGAACTCATATTCATCTATTGCGACATCATACCATTTACCATTGATTTTCACAGTCTTTACATTTGGATAGGAATAATCCCCCATATAGACTTTCCCATCACCCTCTTTGTCAACAGGTTTTTCCTTTATGCCATGCTCTTTATTATATTTCTTTAGAGCCTCGGCTTTGACCGCTTCATCAATTCTCTCCGCCTCTCTCTCCGCCTCGACACTGTCTTCATGAGTCCATGTCCTGCGTATTGAGTCTTCTGCCCTATCAAGGCTATCAAAATAAAGAGAATCTCTTAAGGCTTCCTTTTCCATCTTGTTTTGTCCACAACTACCGAATGTCATAGACATGGTCATTAATAGGATTAATAAATAAATTGTTTTTTTCATACCTACATTTTGATTAAATTAATCAATTGCAAAGATACATATTATTGATTATACTAACAAAGAAAAGGATCAAAATCTCCACAGATTCTTTTTCTGACGCCAAAGGCCGGCTTTCTCACGAAAACCGGCCTTCCTGTTACTCAAATCACTTGCTTAATCTAATTTATCGTTATGAACTTCACTAAATCACGGAAAGGAGATTCCTATGTATTTTAATTTTATACCTATTGAGGACACTGATAAACAAAACTGCGTTATGAATGGCTTAGTAACTGATTCATTAAAAAAATGGGGGCGGCTTGCTGGGCCCTATCATCTTTGCATCCGCCCCCGACAGCTTCTATAAATTATCTGCTGCAAAGATAGCTAAAATTCTGCATAAATGAGGTATTTTGCAGAATAAATTCCACTTTCCCATCATTTCACCACCATTTTCACCTCCATTTTCTCCACCAACGGCTGCAAATCATTCCGACATTAGCAGATTCCATCTCATTCACGGCATTTACCAACAATTTCTTCGAGAACCGTTCGAGAACCGTTCGAGAGCCTTAGAGATTCTCACCCCGTCGCCCGAGATAATCTTGTGAACACCCCAAATAGTCTAAATCAGCCATTTTCAGCGTCTTTTGTTTTCCGTCGCTTTTTCAAAAAGCGACTCCGTCGGAATTGACCCCGCACCGCCCTACGCTTTAATCGTAATTACAACGGCTTCAAGGTACGGTATATGTAATACCCTTTAACATTTGCGACACGATGGCCACGCAATTGTAATTACACTATTTGACCGCATTTGCGGTATGCATCGACTGATGAGCATCATCGGTCGAAGCTACCAAAAGATGTCCTAACCTCTCTCCACTACATACTGTGTACCTTTGGAACAACGGTGCACTGTATGATAGTGGGTTAGCCTGCGTGGCAATTGAACGTATAAAGCGGAACTTGCCTTAAACGACGATGCTCCACGCAGTGTTGCAGCGCCCAGTGCAAGGCATGTTACGCCTCTGTCCTAACCTATCTCCCCTGCTTTGGTGTCTGCCAGTATCGGAGTGAAGTGTACCAGCTTAAGCGGTACACGTAACGGTAGAGGATGGCAGATTCCAAAGCAGGGGGCTGTGCCGCAGCTGCAAAAAAATCCCCGAAGCCGAAGCTCCAGGGATGATGTCCGACAATATTACAACTTTTCAAGTATCATCTTGCTTGCTCTTTCCACATCACCCATCAGGGAGAGGACAAACTTCGGCTCCTCACGTATGGCATTGATCCAACCTTTGCAGTAGGCTGCGTTGTTATTGAGGATTCGCTTATCAAAGCCGAGGACCTGCCCGACTCGTGCCGCTCCAAGTTCGGCGACCAGTTCCTCTTTAGCGTACTTGGCATCGCCGAACCTTGAGCCTTTCTGCCTATTGAGGCGGTTGGCGGTGCCGGTAGAGTGTATCATCTCATGAAGCATTGCAGAGTAATACTCCTGTCCGTCTTTGTAGATGTCTTCAGGAGTCGTACTAATCTTGAACTGCTCCTTCTTCGGCACTACGACCAGGTCACGTGATGGTGAGTAGAATGCGCCAGGTACCTCTTTGGATGCTTGGATAGGGCAGATCCAATCCTGCTTCGTCACCATATCATCAAGTGCCTCATTCTTATACATGCCCAAGTCGTCTTTGGCAATTTCTACACCGAAGTTCTCTTTGAGAGCATCCACCTTTTCAGGCTGCTTCTCTTCGAGATTCGTCTGTGCGACGTTGAAGACACTGTAGCTCTTCAGGAAGGGGAACACCCTGCACTTATCTCGCTCAGCCTTCGACAGCTTACGGTAGGCATCATACTTCATTCGCTGTCCGTCAGGGGCTGTGATAGAGTAGTCCCAGTAGATAACCGGCATTGCCTTTGACCCCTTTTTGATGTGTGCACCGAGGCGGTTAGCTTGCTTAAGTGTGCAGTAGATGGGGTACTCCCAATTGGAGATGGAACAATCCATCATGAGCCAGAAGACATTGCAACCTTGATATTTGTTGCCTTCGATGTTGACGGGGCTTCCAGTTACGCGTCCTACCCATCCTTGCTTCCAGTCGCTTGCCTGCATCTGCTCGATGCGAGTTACAATCATTGATGCGAACTTCTCCATTACGATCTCGTTGTGTTCTGTGAACTTCATAGTTGTATGTATTTATATGTTGATGATTCTTGTTGATTAATCCAGGCTGGTGATGTTGATGTACTGAATGTCTACCATCACTTCCATTGCCATGCGCTCAGCTGTTGATGTTGCCTCTGCGTAAGAGTCTGCCGTTACCTCGAATGTGATGTAGTCTCCATCCTCGCCATTGACCTCGACTTGATAGAGGTTCTGAGAGAAGAGGCGGCTCTTGCGGCTGCGCTTTTTGTAACCATTAGCTGTGAGGGTCTGCTGCTGAAAAGTTGTTGTTGTCATGATTTTGAAATTTTTAATTGTTGGACTTTTATTAATTTTTACGTGCAATAAAGTAGCAGCAATCGGAAAGGCCTCTTAATGCAAGTTTTGGCCGGATTTTTTTTCATCGTAAGACTTGGAAAGTTGGATTAAGGCAAACCTGCCCCAACTTTCTGAAAAAAAATCCGAGACAACCGTAGGCATGAACTTGCAGTGGCCGGGATTGCGCTAACTTTGCAAAGGAAAAATTCAAAGTCCGACAATGTCAAGAAAATTTAATCATGATAACAATCCTCTTTAGCAGACCCTAGAAAATGATAAAAGAGCAGCTGCATGAGCCAACCTATAAACAAAGAGAATTTCTATAGAGGTTAATAGTAAGGATGGATAAAGACTACGTCATCGGGTAACGGATTCCAATAAAAAAGAGGCAATACTAATAGCTTGCGTATGGCACAAATATTGATGCCATTCAGTACATTTACATTGCCAGCATGGAAAACAAGGAAACCGCTTTACATACAACTATGTAGGTCATAGAACTAAAACGAGCCAGTATGCGGTCGCATTCCTTAATGACAATGTGGCATCGTGAAGATGTGGCAAAGCGACATAACAAAAGATGGGACGCCCTCAATAATGAGAACGCCCCAACGAAGAAGGCCAAAGAAAAGAGATGTCAATACTTTGATGATGGATATTATACCACTCCGGCATCCCCACCACCTGCATACAAAGGCAGCGGACCAGCCTCGACCGCTATACATAAAGTGTCGAAGGCATCAGAGCCGTCAGTTCTGCTTTCGAGAGGTGACTCCTCTGTCTCAGGCTTTTTTTCATCGGACTTATCCTTTTGATTGGTGCCGTTCACCGTGCCAGCGTCGTCGATGCTTATCAAAAGGTCAGGGTTGTTCTCTTCATTGATGAGTATCTTATACTTAGTGTCAACACCACGAAACATCCTATTTATGAGATCCTGCTTGATAGGATGCTTCCAAGGAGAACCGATGTAGACCTCTTGGACGACCCAACCTTTTTTAATGAGGCAATACTTGATGGTGTCAGCGAAGCCTTCAGAACTCCTGCCGTAGTCATTGCCAATAAAGGTGGCGTCATAGCAGAACACCACCTCATGTTTCTTGAAAGGCTCGTAGTAGGCGCAGAAGTCATCCACCAGTTCAGGGAGACGACGTTCATATTTATCAAAGAAGGACTTGACACATCTCAGCTTCATGTCCTTGCCAGGCTGACCGACAACCAGCCAGTTAATATTGGCATTGGCATCGAAGGCGATCCAAAGCGGCTCAGTCCAATCAAGGTCGCCGTCAAAACGGCAGTCAACGTGTCGGAGCTTCTCCATGTTGAAGCCAATGGAATCAATGTAAGAGTTGTTAGCCGCCTGATAAAGGTTGGCATCAGTCTTTGCGTTGTAGAAGCTATCCTCAGAGTGCTCGACGCGCTTGCAGAGGATGGTAGTGCGAAAGGTGGCAGGCGGCATGTCGCGCTTACACTGACGAATGAAGTCCTCACCGAGGATCTCCAGGTTCTCGATAGATGAGAATTCCTTGTAGAGCAGCGTGTCGGCTCGCAGCTGGTTGATAACCTTTGAAAGCCGGCGCAGCCGGAAGGTAGTCTGCGCGTCCGGCTTCTTCCCCTCACTTATCATTTCATTGACCTGGCTGCGCAGCTCCGCATACGAGGCCAGCAAGCCTTCAAGCAGCTGCACCTTTGCCGGATCACATTTCTCACGGTCATTGAGGAACCACGATCCCTTCTTGGTCGTTGGCATATCAGAGAACTTCGCGATGCCATGGTGGAAATAGAGATGCCCAAAGACATTGTTGTTGCCTCGATTGGCCGGGAGTGTCTCATCTTTGAACTGCTCGAAGTTGACAAACTTCGCCTCGTCGATGAGCAGGAAGTCAAACGACTTTGAGTTTGACGTACCCTTCCTGTCCTGACTTATTATCGTGGCTATTGACCCATTCCAAAAGCTCAGTGTGTTCTCCCAGTTCATAGGCGCTATGATGGGCTCTTTCCATCCCCACGCTTTTGCCGGTTTCTTGCCCCAGGTATAATGAACATCAGGTACGAATCCCCAGCGCCGGAGATGCTCATCCCACGAAGGGATGATATTTGTGAACAGTCGCTTAGAGTTTGGGCCTACCAATCCGGTGTTACTGCCGGGCATCTGCTCGAAATTACGTCGCAGAAGCGAGGCACATATCAGTCCCTTGCCAAATCCACGTCCGGCCACGCAGGTGATATCTTTGGTATTCATTGCGAGGACATAGGCCTGCCCCCTGTTGAGATACTGCTGCTGCTCACTCTGCATCCTTCACCTCCAGTTTCTTAGTTTTATCGTCCGAAACATTATTTGTCGATACCTCGATAACCTCGGCATCTGCTTCGATATCCTCGTAATTTGAATTGCTATATTTCTTGACGAGTCGGTCGATGACACTGCCAACGTTGGGTATCGGCTTGAATCCAAGCACGGCTGGGTCGAAGGTAAAGGTAATCTTCGGGATCTCATCATACCTCGCATCCTTCTCATCGTTTTTGTCGAGCTGATTGTACTTGCCATAGACATTGCTCAGCTTGGCTATTGCTGCAGCATCCTCTTTCTTAACGGCGATGCTGTATCCCTCCATGATCATGTTATTGAGCCGCCAGCGGTGCCATTCCTTCGTGCACTTCTCCAGCGTGCCCACGAGGGCATGGAGAATTTCAAGGTCGCTGTAGGCAGTGCGCCGCGTGACCTCACCTCCATTGCCCAATTTCGCAGAGTTATATACAATATAGTCTACATACTCTCTGTCCTTCTTCAGAGGATTGCGGAGCATGTAGGCATGTATGTCCCGAAGCCGCAGTATGCGGTCGATGACCGACTGCTGCAGCTTTTTGGCTTTCAGTTCCTGCTCTGACAACATCATGTTGTCAGCATAGATGTCAATATCGTTTCTCATTCAATACTGTTCTGAGCCTGCCTTAGCCAGTCGACGGCCGCCTCCATGGCAGTCGGCGAGCCGACCATGGCCAGCTTCATTGTTTGCTTATGCAGCATCTCGGCCTGTCGGGCGATGCACTGGCGATAGAGTTTGCCCATGGGAGAGAACGGATTGCGGAACTCCGACACCTTTTCTTCATCAAACCCCAAAAGGCTGCCAATCTGTTCGGGTGTCATGAGCAGCATCGCCAACCGCTCCACTTTCTTCTCGACTGATTCCTGCGGCATCTCCTGCACATGGATCGCATGCCGGGACGTACCGGTCGAAAAACAATCTTCCAAATTCTTTTCGGTTTTCATCATCGCGCTTATCTATGAGTTCAACAGAATTTTTCCCGGCAAGTTCCACGAACTGGCGCATGATAACGTCGAACACGCCCCTATCGGTTGTAATGATGGTACTCTCCGCACGTGCGCCATAAGTTTGGTTTTGCGAGGTCACCACCGCCACCTGCCACATGTCATTCTTTACAAGAACAATCTTAGAATGGTTCTGTCCGAAAAAGACGTGGTCGAAGCCGTACTTCATCTCAGCCACCAGCTTCAAGGTCTTCTTCACCGCCCTGGCATCGAGCAATATCATAGACCGTCCCACTTTCCCCTGTAACTTCATCAGCGCGAAACCATTCAAGAAAGGCTCAGACGTTGAGTATGAAGACACCCATACATCGGCCTTCCCAGTCTGCCCCAATATCCAGTGTAGCAGTCCGAGCGTATGAAGTCCGTTGCCGAGATAAGCCTGTATGGGATTATCCGACAACGGTTTCAGCATCTCATCAATCGGTTGCCCCTTGCTCATTGTATTCCGAAATGTTTACTCCGGCGGCCTTCAACTTCTCTATCGTCTCTGGCTTGATGTTAGCCTTATTCTCGATGAGCGTGTTGACAGCTTCCTGCAGTTTGTCGACATCCTTATCAGCCAGTGTCTCTTTTGCAAGCGTCCGGCTGATGCAGGTGCGAGCCGCTCCTACTTCCTTGACAATACGCTGCGCCTTTTCCTCGGGTGTCTCAGGATGGTCAGGCTCTTTATATTCGTCATATTGCTTGTAGGCACTACGAAGTGCGTTGTCGGTCTGTCGCAAGGTATAGCAGAGCTCATAGCCATCGCATTTCTGATAGCCGGGCTTGGCTACCATTAACGCCAGCTGATTGTGTAGCTCGCGCATCTTCTGCCAGCGCTTGGCGTTGTCCTCCCATAGAGCCTTGATGTCGTCAGGCAGCGAGTCATGGTCGGCACGCTTGCCACGCACAGATACGATGGCAGGATTATCAGGAATGGCAACGCTCTCGATGCCTTCCGGTTTTTGCTGCAGGTCCTCGATGACCACCTTCTCCGTTTCATCGACATATTGTCCGACCTCGGCGTTGGTGATACCATCCATGCGGATCTTGTAGAACTTCTGTAGGTCAGCGCGCACCCATGGCAGTAATGATTGCGGGCGCTGACAGGCAGAGTTATAGATTCCCCGCTCGCGTCCGGGATCGAGTTGCAAAAGTATCTCGGCAGCGTCGATAATCTCTTTATCCGATGGCTGCTCCTTTTTCAAGAAGGCACCCATCCTCATGGTCAAGTTGTTGTCCATATCTTTTCTTTTATTCAGTTAATAAAAAATGGCCGTGGCATCACTGCCGCGGCCACCCAATACACTTTCTATCTAATCTGTTTGGAAAAAGAAAACCAGTCATTAACTCTCTTATGCCGCTGGGACGGCTTCCTCCTCACCAGTGAGGCAGTTGAGCTTCGTGTCCTTGGACAGGAGCAGTTCGCCCTCGTAGTAAGGTGCGGGGCAATCGTCGTAGACCTGAATGGCGACGGTACAAGTCTTAGCGCCTGTGATCTCCGTACCGAGGTCTCCCGACGGCTTGCTATCTGTGGCATTGATGTCCTTGTTACCGAGCACATGGAAACCACCGTCTTTCTCTTGAACGACATACACAATGTCATCGTTCTTACACTGGCGCTGGAATCCTATGATTTCCTTGGACGGTCCTACCATGATCAACGTTGCCTTGTTTTCGATGATCTGAGATCCGACCTCACCGGCTGTATCCCATGTCACGCCTGATGAGTTATCCTTCAAATCGAAGTGGCGCCAATAGGCTTCGGCCTTCAGCGTAAAGCTACCGACATACGTAGCGAGATCACCCATCTTCTTGGCATCCTCACTGCCTACATCCGGAAGTTTTGGCCATTTCACGATGTCACTCTTGGGTATATAGAACACGCGGCGCTTAATGCCGGCAATGACCTTCTTACCGGGGCAAGCATCGATGGATTCGTACATTTTATCTACTGTGCAATCACTCATAATTGGAAATTGTCTATAGTTTTAAAGGTGGCTGAGCGAGTCAGCCACAATGATATTTTATTTTCCAGCTCCAGCGTCCGCAGCAGCTTTGGCTACTCGTGCAACCATTAATGCCTCCTTAGAGAAGGTTCGCACCTGGGCGCCATAAACGCCGGCATATTCGAAGGTAAGCTTCCAAGACTTATACTTGGCGATGTTGACCTGATTCTCCTGTGAGTTGATGTCGGTGCCGAGAAGGAAGTTTTCTTTCTTGGTAATCTTGATAAGATTAGATCCAGCCATACTATCAACGACTGCAAACTTACACTTGCCTCGAGAACCTTCCAACGTGTCCTTATCGTAGGATGTGTTGTAAGGCACATTGCCATGGCGTGTCTGGTAGTCGTCAACGTAGAAGTCGTAAATCTCAGGAGGAATATACATGAAGCCTTCTTTAAGGGCTTTGTTCCTCTTTCTCCAAATACTCTTCAATACGTCTACGGCATTGGTCTCGTTGATAACAGGAACATCCATGAAGTTGCCGTTAGCAACGGAGAGTTCACCAGACTCAATCCCTGCATTGAGGATTGTATCGAAACCATCAAAGAGATCAGCGGTAGTCTTACCTTTAACATTACGCTTACCAAACCAGATAGCGTCTTCATCAAGGTGTTTGCCAATCTTTGCAGATAACATTGAAGCAACCTTACGGGCGATGGTGTTTGCGGTCATTGCTTGACCGAGGGCGATGCTCTGTCCATAGATAGAATGGAAGTATGGCATCGGGTTGAAGTTCTTAGCGCAGTTGCCTGGATATACGACTAGGGTACGGCCGACGATCTTTGAGTTGTCGTCGTCCTCGTTGTTCTCGCTCCATGGTGCGAGCTGGGCATCACCGTCAAGCTCGCCCCATGTCAGCTGATTGCGGACACCCGGGACGATAGTGATGTAATCTGCAGTACCAGACTCGCGCATCGTCAAGATAGGCATCTGGATAAGTTCCTGCTGAAACTGCTGACAACTCTCTTCGAGAATCTCAGGAGTTACCTTCTGCTTCATCTCATCAGGTGTCATTGTGGAAATTTTAGCCATTTCAAATAATAAAGTCTATGCTGTTAAATACTTAGAGAAGGTCCTTAATGTCATCGTAGAGATCTTTTGCGGTCCTTGGCGTGTCACCGTCTTCTACTTTGGCATGCGACTTAGAGGTGTCGCCCTGCTCATTTTTATAAGCGTCGAACTCTGCCTGAAGGGCGGTCAGTTTGTCCTCGGCCGTTTTTTTGTCTTTCTCAGCCTGCGCCTTGGCGTCATTGGCTGCCGTGAGCGCATTCTTGGCTTCGTCACGTTCCTTAGTAAGGCTGGCGATGGATGTGTCTTTGGCCTTCAGTCCGTCCTCAACCTTCTGAAGCTGTGCATCGGTAAGTGTCACCTTACCGTCATCTGCAGCCTCCAGGTC
>Ga0256406_1007624_pt1 | contig 10173 bp, 11 predicted proteins | sample RumenRJG_03DNA_FD_185986 | JGI IMG/M metagenome (GOLD analysis project Ga0256406, IMG submission 185986) | Bovine rumen microbial communities from Lethbridge, Alberta, Canada - RJG_03 | ecosystem: Host-associated > Mammals > Digestive system > Stomach > Rumen | place: Canada: Alberta | collected...
CTGGTACCGGCTGCATTGCGCTCTCCATTGCGAGCGAGCGCCCCGGCACCCGCGTGGTGGCAACGGACCTCTCGCCCCAGGCGGTGGCACTCGCCACTCGCAATCGCGATGCACTGGGGCTCGAGCACGCGGTCACCGTGGTAGAAGGGGACCTGGCCTCCGCCGTGGATCCAGAGCTCATGGGGACCTTCTCGGTGCTCGTCTCGAACCCGCCCTACATCCCCTCGGCCGTTGTGCCCACGCTTCCGCAGGAGGTCATTGGCTACGAGCCCGGACTTGCGCTCGACGGGGGAGAGGACGGGCTGGATGTCTTCCGGCGCATCCTCGAGCTGGCGCCGCGGGCGCTCGCGCCTGGTGGCATGCTCTGCTGCGAGCTCTTCGAGGACAACGTGGGAACTGCTGCTGAGCTGGTGCGTGCCCAGGGTGGCTGGGTCAGCGCCGAGGTGCGAGAGGACCTCACGCACCGTCCGCGCGTTCTTGTCGCCGTCCGCGAGGGGTAATGTGGCAACTCGGCTTTGCAATTGGCTTTCCCAGTGGGTTGCCTGTTGACCCAGCTGAGTGGTCTGCCTGCCCAGTCCAAGTACCGTTGAGAACAAATTCGCCATTTTGGGGCATTCAGAAGTCTAGAAACGTGCAAATTGTTCTCAACAGCTCCGGTCGAACCGTAGGCCATGTCTATTGGAGGAAAAACCATGGGTCGTGTGATGCAGATAAGCCAGGACAGCCCCACCTCGGAGGCGCTTGACGCCGCGACCAAGGCCCTCGAGTCCGGGGGCGTCATTGTGTCGCCCACCGACTCCGTCTATGGCCTCGTGTGTGCGGCAACGCCAAACAACCCTGCCCACCAGCGCATATTTGAAATCAAGAACCGCCCGGCCACCCAAACGCTCCCGTTGTTTGTGGCAGACCCCAATGACCTTCCCCGCTACGCCGCGTCAGTCCCCACGTGGGCGCTCTCGCTCGTGAACGCGTACTGGCCGGGTGCGCTCACCCTGGTGGTCACCGCAACAGATGCCCTCCCGGCAGAGTACCTTGCCTCTACGGGCACTGTGGCGCTTCGCTGCCCCAGCTCGGCGCTTGTGCGCGAGCTGGCGCGTCGCGTGGGTCCTCTGGCCCAGACCAGCGCAAACACGCACGGCGAGCCCTCGGCCACCTCGGGCGCATCGGTCGAGCTCCAGATCATCGAGGCCGCAGACCTCACGCTTGACGGCGGACCTGCACCCTTGGCGATTGCCTCAACCATCGTGGACTGCACGGGTTCCGCGCCGCGCGTTCTACGCGAGGGAGCTATTCCCGTCAGCGAGGTTCTGCGCGTGGCAGGGGCCTAGTACCTCTCGCCTCATTCCAATAAGTTGCCGTTCCGCAAAGACGTGTTTCGCGTGGGCGAATGGTGGCCGCAGCGCGCGCTCCCTCGCGCTATCCTCTAGACAGGGCGTCGTGCCGTGCATTGCGCCCGCCAAGAGGAGAGAGGAACCCACATGCGCGTTGCCATAGCGTCAGATCACGCAGGCTTCGACCAGAAGGGCCCCATCGTTAAGCACCTCCGCGAGGAAGGTTATGACGTCATCGACCTCGGACCAAGGTCGGGCGAGCGCTGCGACTACCCGGACTTTGGGGACAAGGTTGGCCGCTATGTGGCGTCGGGTAAGGCGGACCGCGGCGTTGTCATCTGCGGCACCGGCCTTGGCATCTCGATGACTGCCGACAAGGTTCCCGGCATCCGCGCGACGCCCGTCCAAACGGTCCAGTTTGCCCAGCTTGCGCGCGAGCACAACAACGCCAACGTCATAGGTCTCTCTGGCCGCTTTGTTCCGCTGGACACCAACGAGCAGATCGTCGACACCTTTCTTACCACCGAGTTCGCCGGCGGCCGCCATGCCGCCCGCGTCGAGAAGATCATGCGCGAGGACGACCCGTCATTCGCGGGCGTCCCCGAGGAGTTTGGCCTGTAGACCACGCGTGTAGACACCTTCAACCATCCGTCGTAAGTAGCCGCCTGACCAAGAAGGAGTAAACCATGTACCTCGAGCACCTAAGCGCCACCGACCCTGAGCTTGCGTCCACCATTGGCGACGAGCTCACGCGAGAGCGCAACTCCATCGAGCTCATCGCCTCCGAGAACTTCGTCTCGCTCTCTGTGATGGAGGCCGTTGGGTCCCCGCTCACCAACAAGTACGCCGAGGGCCTTCCCGGTCACCGCTACTACGGCGGCTGCTGGGCCGTCGATGAGGTCGAGAACCTCGCGCGCGATCGCGTGAAGAAGCTCTTTGGCGCTGCCTTCGCCAACGTCCAGCCCCACTCCGGCGCGCAGGCCAACTACGCCGCAGAGGCCGTCTTCGCCAAGCCCGGTGACACCATCATGGGCATGGCCCTCGACAACGGCGGCCACCTCACCCATGGTTCTCCTGCGAACTTCTCGGGCAAGCTCTACAACGTGGTCTCCTACGGTCTTGACCCCCAGACCGAGCGCATCGACTTCGACGACGTGGCGGCAAAGGCCGAGAAGTACCAACCCAAGCTAATCATTGCCGGCGCCTCCGCCTACCCGCGCACCATCGACTTCGAGCGCTTCGCCCAGATTGCTCACGACAACGGCGCGGCCCTCATGGTGGACATGGCCCACATCGCGGGCCTCGTTGCCACCGGCCGCCACCCCTCGCCCGTGCCTTACGCTGACGTGGTGACCTCGACTACGCATAAGACCCTGCGCGGTCCCCGCGGTGGCATCATCCTCTGCAACGACCCGGCCATCTCCAAGAAGATCAACTCCTCGGTCTTCCCGGGCACGCAGGGTGGCCCGCTCGAGCACGTTATCGCCGGCAAGGCCGTAGCCTTTGGTGAGGCGCTGCGCCCCGAGTTTGCTTCCTACACCGATGCCATCCTGGCCAACGCCAAGGCACTTGGCCGCGGCATGGAGTCGCGCGGCCTGAGGCTCGTGACGGGCGGCACCGATAACCACCTGCTGCTCGTTGACCTCACGCCCGCCGGTGACGTCACCGGCCGAGACGCCGAGACCGCGCTCGACGCCGTGGGCATCACGGTCAACAAGAACACCATCCCTGGCGAGCAGCGCTCTCCCTTTGTCACAAGCGGCATCCGCGTTGGATCCGCGGCGGCCACAACGCGTGGGTTTGACGAGGCGGAGTGCGAGCGCATCGGTGAGCTCATCGGCGACGTCGTGACCAACCTTGGTGACGACAACGTTCAGGAGCGCGTTGCTGGCGAGGTCAAGGAGCTCCTGCAGGCGCACCCCCTCTACCCGGAGCTCTAGCGAGGAATGAGACAAAGGGAGTTTCCCTTTGTCTCATTCTCGGCCTCATCTCCAAGTGCTAAGGTCTTCTGGGAAGTTCATGAGACAAAGGGAAACTCCCTTTGTCTCATTACGAGAAGGGACGCACATGGCAGATTACGACGAGAGCAGGCTCACGGTTGTCGACCACCCCCTGGTTCAGCACAAGCTGAGCATTCTGAGGGACAAGAACACGGGCACCAAGCAGTTCCGCGAGCTTGTCACCGAGCTTGCCATCTTCGAGGGTTACGAGGCTATGCGCGACTTTCCGCTTGAGGACGTCGAGGTAGAGACGCCGCTCGAGAAGACCACCTGCAAGCGCATCTCTGGCAAGAAGGTTGCCATCATCCCCATCCTTCGCGCTGGCCTGGGCATGGTTGACGGTATCCTCACCCTCGTGCCCTCCGCGCGCGTGGGTCACGTGGGCATGTATCGCGATCCCGAGACCCACATTCCGCACCAGTACTACTGCAAGTTCCCGCCTGACGTCGAGAACCGCACCTGCCTCGTGGTCGATCCCATGCTCGCTACGGGTGGCTCTCTCACCGCGGCAGTCCAGTTCCTTCGCGATGCCGGCGTGAAGGACATTCGCTGCCTCACCATCGTCTCCTGCCCCGAAGGCGTCAAGGCAGTTCTCGACTACGACCCTGACGTTCGTCTCTACACGTGCTCCGTTGACAGGTGCCTTAACGAAAACGCCTACATCCTTCCTGGCCTGGGCGATGCCGGCGACCGCATCTACGGCACCAAGTAGCATGGCCCTCCTGGTCGTTCTGGGCGTGGCAGTGGGGCTTCTCGCTGCCGCGCCCGTCCTTTTTGCCCTTCACCAGGCCGTGCAGAAAGACAACCCCTCCATGGCTGCGGGACTGGGCGCCATCTTGGCTTCGTTCTTTGGAATCCAGCTCGTTGTCCTCGCCGTTCACCTGGCAAATCCTACCGCTACGCTACCGTTCGGCGGTACGGCGTCGATTTCGTTTCTTATTGTTGTGACCGTTGCCGGACTTATTTCGTGGCGGAGAAGCCCGCATAAATAGGGCGTTCCGGGATACTCCTTTGGTAGTACCTTGGTACTACTTCGGTGGAAGTGCGTTAGCGCGCGATTTGTGTCATCCGTGCGAATTTGATGATGCTGTATCGCATCAAAAGTGCGGAAGCATCACGCCTGAGACTAACGTTCACCCAGCTAGCAGTGGGTAAAGGTGTTGTTTATTGAACCTTGTTCAAAAATATGCCGGAACTTGATTCCCGGGTACTCCCAAAGTGCTAACATCCCTTTTTGCTTTTTGAACATCCGAATCTTCGCCTTACGAAGGTGCGCGCTCAACAGGCACAAATGCGGTCCTCTGCTCGTTACCGTACACGGGAGACGCGAATGACTCCCTGCATGGAGCGGGTAGAATAGGATTCGTGCGCGCAGCCAGCGGCATCTCGGAAGGTTGTCTCTCGGCTGTTCGGGGACGAAGTTTGGAAGGAAGGACGAATAGTGGACGCGCTTTCCAAGTTGCCCGATGCGATGGACGAGCTGCTCGACGGCTTCATGAGCCACGCCATCGTCGGAGATACCACGGTTGGCTTCACCCAGTACATCTTCTGGATGTGCGTCGCCATCGCGCTACTTCTCGTTGTGATGTTCGTTTTCAAGAAGAAGCAGGCTCAAAGTCTCGTGCCGCAGGGCCTTTTTGTAAACGGCGTCGAGTATGTGGTTGAGTTCGCGCGTGATGATATGTGCAAGTCAATTCTCGGTGACACCTGGAAGAAGCACTTCCCGTTCATCGCCACGCTGTTCTTCTTCATCCTCTTCAACAACATCGTGGGCATCATCCCCGGTTGCCACCCCGGCACCGGCACCATCGGCGTCACCGCCGCGCTTGCCCTCTGCTCGTTTGTCTACTTCATCGTCGTGGGCTGCAAGCGTATGGGCGTCCTTGGCTATCTCAAGAGCCTTGCCCCCGATGGCCTTGCCCTTCCCATGCGCATCATGGTGTGGATTATTGAGCTCTTCTCGACGTTCCTTCGCCTCATCACCCTGGCCGTCCGACTCTTCTGCAACATGTTCGCCGGCCACGTGGTCATGGGCACCTTTGCCATCCTGGCCTCACTCTTCTTCGAGCCCCTGCTGCAGGGCTTCTCTGCGGCGGCTCTTGGCAGTGCCGGCGCCTCTGTCTTCTGGGTGCTCATCCTTATCGTCATCTACCTGGTCGAGATTCTGGTCGCCGTCATTCAGGCGTACGTCTTCACGCTTCTCTCGGCCGTCTACATCCAGCTCGTCGAGCAGGGCGAGTAGTTTCATTGGGCAACAAGCGGAACACGACCGCTTCTGCATAGCACGACGTCAGAGTTCGCCTGGTCCAGGCGAGTGACAAAGGAGGAATCGTGGGAGTCATTGGTTATGGTCTCGGTGTCATCGGCGCAGCTATCGGCATTGGTCTGGCGGCCTATGGTGCCACTACTTCCATGGCGCGTCAGCCCGAGGTTCAGGGTCGTCTGTTTACGGTCTTCATCCTGGCCTCCGCATTCGTTGAAGCACTCGCCCTCATCGGCTTCGTTGTGACGCTGATCGCCTCGTAGGTTCGTAGGACGATACGACGTATAAGCTGAGTTGGAGGGACGTATGAACAGGAACATGAAGGGGAGCGCGCGCATCGCGACCGTTGCCGGTCTCATGCTGGGCACGGTCCTTTCGCTGCCCACCGTTGCCCTCGCCGAGAGCCCAACTGGCGCCGACCTCCTTCTGCCCAAGCCCGCGGAGTTCATCCCCGCGCTTATTGCCTTCCTCGTCATCTGGTTCATCATGGCCAAGTTCGCCTGGCCTTCGATTCTCGGGATGATGGAGAAGCGTCAGCAGAAGATTCAGGACGACCTCGACTCTGCCGAGAAGTCCAAGGCGCAGGCGGCAGCTGAGGCACAGAGCTACGAGGACAAGCTCGTCGATGCCAATCGCAAGGCTGAGGAGATTATCTCCGAGGCTAAGAAGGAGGCAGAGGAGGAGCGCTCGCAGATTCTCGCCAAGGCGCAGCACGAGGCATCTGACATTATTGCCAAGGCGCATGGTGCCGTGGACTCCGAGCGTCGCAAGGCCACGATTGAGCTCTCGAACTCCGTCGTAGACCTTTCCGTCGAGATCGCGAGCAAGATCATTGGTAACGATCTTACCGAGGACCAGCAGCGTAGGCTTGCTGAGAAGTACCTCGCGGAAGTGAGTGCCCCCGATGAGCATTAAGCGACCCGACGAAGAGAAGGCGGAGGCCTACACCAGGGCCCTGCTCGATGCGGCCCGTCAGGAGGGCCGTGCAAACGCCGACCTGGTGCAGTGGCAGCATGCCAAGAAGTTCTCGCCCGAGGTGCTGGAGACCCTCTCCGCCATGCAGGCCGAGGACGACGCAGACCTCATTGACCAGGTTGCCAAGAAGTACAAGGAGCTCCTGGACACCGAGGACAAGACTGTGTCGGTTACCGTCACCACGGCTGTCCCCATGGACGACCAGCTGCGCGACAAGGTCCGTGCACAGGCGGAGAAGCTGCTGAACGCACCCGTCTATCTCGTTGAGCGCGTTGACCCCAGCATCCTGGGCGGCGTTCTTCTCGAGGCGCGCGGGAAGCGCATGGATGCCTCGGTGCGCGCCCAGCTTTCGCACATCAGGAAGACGCTCTCCTCAGCATTTATCGGAGGTGAAGAGCAGTGACAGAGAACAAGCAGGCTACCATCGATTCGACGATTAGCTCCGAGCGCATCATGAGCACGCTGCGCGAGCAGCTTTCCGCTATCAACGCAACGGTCGACCGCCAGGAGGCGTCGGTCGTCACGCAGGTGGGCGACGGCATCGCGTACATTTCTGGTCTCAAGACGGCTATGGCTGGCGAGCTTCTGCAGTTCACAAGCTCTGTGACGGGCCGCAGCGTCTATGGCCTTGCGCAGAACCTGGAGGAGGACAGGGTTGGTGCCGTCCTCTTTGGCGATGTCGACTCCATCAAGGAGGGCGACGAGTGCCGCACCACCGGGCGCGTCATGGACATCCCCGTGGGCCACGCAATGCTCGGCCGCGTAGTGAACCCCCTTGGTCAACCCATCGACGGCCTTGGCCCCATCGCCTCCACGCACCGTCGTCCCATCGAGTTCAAGGCCCCTGGCATCATGGCACGTCAGCCAGTTTGCGAGCCCGTGCTTACCGGACTTCTCGCCATCGACGCTATGGTGCCCATTGGTCGTGGCCAGCGTGAGCTCATCATTGGTGACCGCAAGACGGGCAAGACCGCCATTGCCATCGACACCATCGTGAATCAGCGCGACACGGACATGCTCTGCATCTACGTGGCCATTGGCCAGAAGGCCTCGACGGTTGCGACAATCAGGGAGTCCCTCGCCAGTCACGGCGTCCTCGACAAGACGGTCATTGTTGCCGCCACCGCCGCGGACTCCGCACCACTGCAGTACATTGCCCCCATGGCCGGCGCTGCCATTGGCGAGTACTTCATGTACAACGACGCCAACGGCAACCCCGCAGACGCCACGCACCCCGGTGCCCACGTTCTCGTGGTCTATGACGACCTCTCCAAGCAGGCCGTGGCCTACCGTCAGATGTCGCTGACGCTGCACCGTCCGCCTGGACGCGAGGCGTATCCTGGCGACATCTTCTACCTGCACTCTCGTCTGCTCGAGCGTGCCTGCAAGCTTTCCGACGAGAACGGCGGCGGTTCGCTCACGGCACTCCCCATCATCGAGACGCAGGAAGGCGACGTCTCCGCCTACATTCCCACCAACGTGATTTCCATCACCGACGGTCAGATTTACCTGCAGACCAACCTGTTCTTCCAGGGACAGCGCCCCGCCGTCGACGTGGGCATCTCGGTCTCCAGGGTAGGTGGAGATGCGCAGTACAAGGCAATGAAGCAGGTTGCCGGTACGCTGCGTCTAGACCTTGCCGCATACCGTGACAAGCAAGCCTTCGCACAGTTTGGCTCTGACCTCGACGCAACCACTCAGTACCAGCTCAACCACGGCGCCCATATGATGGAGCTCCTCAAGCAGGGTCGCTTTGCCGCCCTTGCTGCACCCGACGAGATCATCGCGGTCTTCGCCGGCAAGGAGGACTTCCTCGACGACATCGACCTCAACCACGTGGGCCTGTTCCGCGACGGGCTTGCCAAGTACATGGCCGACAAGCACCCTGCGCTTCGCGCCTCCCTTCTCGAGGGCAAGATCTCCGAGGACCAGGAGCGTCGCCTCAAGGAGCACATCGCTCACTACAAGGCCCAGTTCTTGCTTGAGCATCCCAACAAGGCCAAGGCCAGCGATGTCGAGCATGCTGCCGAGAAGACCGAGGCCCCCGAGAATGTTGCGGTGCCCGGCCAGGACGCGGAGAAGGGCCAGGAGTAATAGCTGATGGCCAACCTTCGCGAAATACAGCGGCGCATGTCCTCCATCAAGAGCACCATGCAGATTACGCGCACCATGGAGATGATCTCCACTGCGCGCATCCGTTCGGCGCTCAAGAGGGCGGAGGAGGCTACCCCGTACAAGGACGCCATTACCAACATGCTCGCGAACGTTGCGAGCGCCGGGTTCGATGACTCCCAGCCTCTGCTGCGTGGTCGTTCGTCCGAGAAGAACGTGCTGTTCATTCTCGTGGCGTCCGACCGCGGGCTTGCGGGTGGCTTCAACCTACTCCAGCAGCGCGAGGTCGAGCACGAGATGGCCGCTCTCAAGGAGAAGGGCGTCTCGTCGGAGATCATCACCTGCGGCAGGAAGCCTACCGAATACTTCACCTTCCGCAAGGTGAAGCCGGTCATGTCCTTCGTGGGTATCTCATCCGAGCCCAACCAGGACGAGGCAGACCGTATTGCCACCTACGTGATGGACGCCTATGCATCTGGCCGCATAGACCGCGCCGTGCTGTGCTACTGGCACGCCAAGAACCGCGTCGACCAGACGCAGGTCACCGAGCAGCTGCTGCCGGTCACGCAGGAGAAGCTCATGATGCCCAATGCGCCTCGCACCAAGGAGGCCCTCTCGGAGGTTGGTCATAAGTTCTATTCCGACTATTCCTTCGAGCCCTCTGCGCAGGAGGTCTTGGGGTATCTGATGCCAGCCTACATCAAGACAGTCATCTTCCACGCGCTTCTCGACTCGGCTGCCGCCGAGCACGCCGCTCGTCGTCGTGCCATGCAGTCGGCCACCGACAACGCGAAAGAGGTCCTGAGCTCGCTCGGTCGTACCTATAACCGCGAGCGCCAGGGCGCCATCACCACCGAGCTGACCGAGATCATTGGCGGTGCGGCTGCATTGGAGGACAGCTACTAATGGCAGAAACCACCGAAAAGGTGCGTACCCCCCTTGAGGAGGCCACCTATAACAAGCTCAACCAGAGCGTCGGCGAGGGACGCATCGTCCGTATCGTCGGCCCTGTTGTCGATGTCAAGTTCGACAACAGGGTGCCCTCGATCTATACGGCGCTCCTTGTCGACGACGATACGCCTATCGGGCGTGTAAAGACCGTGCTCGAGGTAGAGTCCCAGCTCGCGGGCGACGTCGTTCGTACCGTTGCCATGTCGTCCACCGACGGCCTGCAGCGCGGGCTGCGCGTTAAGGACACCGGACACCCAATGATGATGCCCGTTGGTCCCTCGACCCTTGGTCGCGTCTGGAATGTCATGGGTGAGCCGGTCGACGGCAAGCCTATTCCTGATGACGTTGCGTACTACCCCATCCACCACCCCGCGCCCGCCTTCGACGAGCTCACCACCCAGACCGAGATCTTCGAGACCGGCATCAAGGCCATCGACCTTCTCGAGCCCTATGTCCGCGGTGGCAAGACCGGCCTCTTTGGCGGCGCAGGTGTTGGCAAGACGGTCCTCATTCAGGAACTCATCAACAACCTCGCACAGCA
>Ga0256406_1007625_pt1 | contig 10172 bp, 9 predicted proteins | sample RumenRJG_03DNA_FD_185986 | JGI IMG/M metagenome (GOLD analysis project Ga0256406, IMG submission 185986) | Bovine rumen microbial communities from Lethbridge, Alberta, Canada - RJG_03 | ecosystem: Host-associated > Mammals > Digestive system > Stomach > Rumen | place: Canada: Alberta | collected...
GGTTCGAAAACGGCAAAATGACCGAAGTTCCGGGAACGGAACAGACGATCCGCTGTGATCTGCTCCTGATCGCGGCCGGATTTGTCGGCTGCCAGGACTATATCGCGGATGCATTCGGCGTTACGCGGGGGCCGCGCGGAACGGTGATGACCGAACAGGAACATTATCAGACGAATCAGGAGGGAATTTTCACGGCCGGAGATATGCGAAGAGGTCAGTCCCTCGTCGTCTGGGCGATCACGGAAGGGCGTGAGTGTGCAAAAGAAGTCGATTTTTATCTGATGGGATATTCGAATATGTGAGGAACATAGATGGAAAACAGCAGGCAGGTCTTGTCAATAATTGAATAAACCGATACAATATAGACAAATTCATGTATTTTCGTACGTTTGCGTTGTATTGTATCAGGGAGGTTTACGATGAAAACATTTAGTTACGTTATTACCGATAACGAGGGGATCCACGCAAGACCGGCGGGTGAGCTCGTGAAGCTCTGCAAACAGTTCCAGAGCAGCATCACGATTTCCAAGGGAGAAAAGTCGGGAAAAGCGACGAAGATTCTTGCAGTTATGGCGCTTGGTGCGACGAAGGGAAGCACCGTTGATTTCAAATTTGAGGGACCGGATGAGGATGCTGCCTGCGAGGCGGTTTCCAAATTTATGAAGGAGAATCTGTAATCGTCTGGTTTCGTATGGGGCGGAACAGAATCGGTCAGGAGGACACGGCTTTTTGGTGTCCTCCTGTTTTTTGGCATTTTGCCCTGATTTTTCGGAAAAGAATTGCGGAGTGGAATCCCCGCGCGGTATAATAATCCGGTTGAGTTTTCAATTTTTTACACCGATATCTTAGAAAAGCAGTTCGCCGAAGTTCCGGCCGTAAAGGAGGTGGTTTTATGAAGAAGTACTTGTTGTCTGGCGACGATGATACAAACCCGCGAAGTACACACGATAAAACCATATACGGAGGAGAATTGCCATGTCCAGTGAACAGAAGGATCTGCAGGAGTATCTGATCGATCTCATGCAGACGAGGCAGTACGCAAAGCTTCGCGCGGTGGCGGATGAAATCAACCCGGCCGATATCGCCGCGCTCATGGATTCCATGGAGGATGAGGATTCCCTGAAGCTGTTCCGGCTGCTCCAGAAAGATAAGGCTGCCGATATTTTTCCACTTCTGCAGGATGAAGATCAGCAGTATATCATCATGTCCCTTTCTACAAAAGAGGCGTCGAGCGTCATCGACAATCTGATGGCGGATGATGCGGCGGATCTTCTTGAGGAGATGCCGGCGAATGTCGTGACGAAGCTGCTTGCCAATGCAAGCCCGGAGACAAGGAAAGATGTGAACCAGCTTCTTCAATACCCCGAGGATTCCGCCGGGTCCGTGATGACGGTCGAGTACGTCGGTCTGCATGAATCGATGACCGTCAGTCAGGCAATCGGGCGGATCCGGAAGATCGGGCTCGATTCCGAAACGGTGGATGTCTGCTATGTCATCGATGAAAAAAGAAAGCTGCTCGGAACCGTCGCGCTGCGTTATCTTCTGATTAAACCGGAGGATGCGCTGATCGGTGATATCATGAATGAAAATGTCATCAGCATCAACACGAGGACGGACCAGGAGCAGGCCACAAGGATGTTCCAGAAATACGATTTTACGGCGATGCCCGTCGTAGACAACGAGAACCGTCTCGTCGGAATCATCACCATCGACGATATCGTCGATATCATCCAGGAAGAGGCGACGGAGGATATCGAGAAGATGGCCGCCATCATTCCGACGGAAAAGCCGTATATGAAAACGGGCATTCTTGAGACATACAAGAAGAGAATCCCGTGGCTGCTGTTTCTCATGATCTCAGCGACATTCACAGGGTCGATCATCACGCATTTTGAGAGTGCGCTGTCGCAGTACGTCGTGCTGACCGCGTATATACCGATGCTGATGGACACGGGCGGAAATGCCGGATCGCAGGCGAGCGTCTCCGTGATCCGCGGACTGTCTCTCAATGAGATCCGCTTTAATCAGCTGATCGCGGTGATCTGGAAAGAAATCCGTGTCGCGGTGATCTGCGGGATCACGCTCGCGGGTGCGAATTTCCTGAAGCTGCTGTTTTTTGACCGGATTCCTACCGGCGTTGCGGCGGTCGTCTGTATCACACTCGTCTGCGTCGTCGTCTTTGCAAAAACCATCGGATGCGTTCTGCCGATGGTCGCGGATAAGATCGGCTTTGACCCGGCAGTCATGGCCAGCCCGCTGATCACGACGATTGTCGATGCGGTGTCACTGCTTCTTTACTTCACATTTGCGACGCATCTTTTGAATATCGCGGTCTGAGCGGCCCGTCCTTCCGGAGGGCGGTACCCTTCCGGATCGCGCCGTCGCCGAATTTTTCCCGGATCTGATTCTGCATGGTCACGAGCCGTCTCTGCTTCTCGGCGGAGTCGGCTCGTTCTTTTTCTTCCGCACGTTCTTCATCGATCGTCCGCATCGCCTCCGTCATGCTGATCTGCCGGAATTCACCCCGGTCGAGTGCGGACGCGCCGACGCCGATGAGGCGGATGGCATTTCCATCTGCAAAGAGTCCCGGTGAATCATCGGTCCCGAGAAGAAGCCCGCAAAGGAGATTCCAGGCGATCTCCCGGATCTGCGCCGGATCGTTTGTCGGAGAGGGCAGATGGGTCTGGCGGGAGTGTCTCCGGAACGAGTCCGTCTTCACGCTGACTGTGATGACGGATGCGGTGTATCCGTCGCGCAGAAGCCGCGATGCGACCTTGTCGGAGAGCCGGTTCGAGACCGGCTGCGCGTCGCGCGCGAAATTGCCGGAGGTGATGTCGTGCGCGGTCGTCGTCTCGTTGGAGTAGCTTTTTGCTTCACGCTTCTTCGTCTCAACCAGGTCTCCGCCGCGGCCGTTTGCACTTTCGTAGAGATAGGTGCCGCCCTTTTCCCCGAGGAGGGAGATCAGGATGGAACGATCCGTCCCTGCAGCTTCGCCGATCGTCCGGATCCCGATCCTGCTCAGACGTTCAGCTGTCGCTCCTCCGCATCCGTACAGATCCCGGATCGGAAGCGGCCACATTTTTTCAGGCACCTCATACGGGAACAGGGTATGAATGCGGTCCGGCTTTTCAAAATCGCTGGCCATCTTCGCGAGCAGCTTATTCGTCGAAATGCCGATATTGACCGTGAAGCCGAGACGCTCCCGGATGTCCCGGCGTATTGTATCCGCCAGAAGAGAGGCGCCTCTTTCATCCTGCGCCTGTCCGGTTACATCAAGCCAGGCTTCATCGATCGAGATCTGCTGGATCTGATCCGAATATTCCCGGAGGAGTGCAATGAAGGCGCGGGAATATCTCCGGTAGGCGGTAAAATCCGAGCGGACGAGGACCAGATCCGGGCATTTCTGAAGTGCCTTTACGACCGGTTCGCCCGTGGTGACACCATATCGTTTCGCGGGGATGGATTTTGCGGTGATGACGCCGCGGCGCTGCTCCACATCGCCTCCGACCGCGGACGGAATCGTCCGGAGATCGACGGAGGACGGGTCTTTTTTCAGGCGCTCCAGCGCGGACCACGAAAGAAACGCACTGTTGACATCGATATGAAAAATGATTCTGGTTCCGGATTTCACCGAAATCACCTCCGGAAAATGCGAAATTCAGCAGTTTTTTGTAAGATCAGTATATGGTTTCCGCACAGGATCGTCAAATTTTCCCGGTGAGATCTGGTATAATGAACAGATATCGAAAGCGTTAGCGGATATTCTGTATGGAACGAGGAAGGAAACATGGAGATCGAGAGAAAATGGGCGGTGCAGGGATGGCCGGATGCGGATCTGCCGCTTGCCGCTGAGCATCGGATGGAGCAGGGGTACGTGAGTGTCGCTCCGACTGTGCGGATCCGGAAGGAAGAACGGGTCGGAGGAGACACGGATTACGTCCTCTGTCTGAAATCACAGGGAAAGCTCGCCCGCAGGGAGATAGAGCTTTCGATCCCGGAGGAAAAATTTGACGAGATCCGGGATCTGATCGGAATCCCGCTGATCCGGAAGACCCGCAGAAGCTACAGACTTCCGGACGGTCATCTCCTGGAGGTCAATCACGTGGATGAGGGACTGGAGACGGAGTTCTGGTACGCAGAGGTTGAATACGGGAGTGTGGAGGAGGCGAAAAGCTGGAATCCGGCGGACGTGGGCCTCGCGGATTATCTCGCGAAGGACGAGACGTACGAGCCGGATTCCACGATGGGAGCGTTCTGGGTTCAGACCAGGCTGAACAGGGCTGCCGGTTCAGCGCCTGACTGAAAATGTGTACTGTGTTCAGATGTTTGACGGCAGTTTCAGTTCAAACGGTATTCCATGCTGCAGGACGATCTGTGTGTAAAACTGTGTGATTGCCATGGACGGTGTTTCACCGAGCTGTTTCAGAATCGATTCGGCTTGTTCGCGCAGCTCGCGGTCGACGACCGCCTCAATCAGTATCATTGAATTATTCATATTTCCCAGTATCTCCCCTTATTAATTAATATGTGTGATAATTGTCAGGGAGAACCGGCAACCATAAATATTTTATCAAAAAATATTCGGATAAATCGGTATTATATTTGTATAAAAAAGTATAATACCGGCCGCGTGCGGAAAACTGCGCAGATTGATTGATAAGTTTCATGAAAAATAGAAATGATGAAAAACGTTCATCAAAAAAAGCAGACGGCAAGGAGAGGATTTTGAAAATCGCAATACTCGGGCCGGTATTTACCGGAACTTATTATGGCGGAGTCGCCACATTTGATGAAAATCTGGCGTATGCTTTTTGCAGACTCGGACATGAAGCGGTTCTTTTTACGGACCAGAAGGACGCTCCGTCCGTGACGCCCCGCGGGATTTTGGTGCGGCGCGCGCGGGAGTGCAGAAAGTGGAACTGTGACCTTGCGATCGCCTCCCTGTTCTGTGCAAGATATATACCGGTCATACCCGCGAAGAAAAAAATCTTTTTCCTGCACGGGTTTTATAACATGGCAGAGCACGGAATGGTGAAGACATTTGCCGCCCTTTTATTCGAGAAGTTCATAGGAAAAAAGAGCGATCTTGTGATCGCGAACAGTGCGTTCACACGTTTTATCAACCAGGAGGCCTTTCATCTTTCTTCCGATGCGGATGTGCGTCTCGGAGTCTCCTGTGAATTTCTGGAGTCGCTGCGCCGTGCGGATCAGGAGGCTGTCGAGAGGGATCCGGGGTCGCTTCTGTATGTCGGCAGACTTGCTGAGGCAAAATGCGTCGATCAGATTCTCAGGGCGATGATCGTTTTGAAAAAGGCGGGCGGCTCGTATCATCTGACCATCGTCGGAGACGGGCCGGACAGTGAGAGACTGGAGCGCTTTTCAAGAAAGCACGGGCTTGCCGTAACATTTGCAGGGAGAAAAGAACAGGAGGAGATCGTCGGGTATTACCGGAAGAGCCGGGTGTTCATCTCGATGAATCCGTCGGAACCCTTCGGCATCACATTCTGTGAGGCGCTTCTGTCCGGGTGCGGGATCGTATGCCCGAAGACCGGCGGACAGACGGAATTTCTCGCGGAGTATCCCGAACGGGTAAGGATGGCGGACGGGAAGAATCCGGAAGAAACCGCCGCGGCGATCCGGGCGCTCTCCGGCAGGGATCAGCCGCCGTTTCCGGACCGCGGCGCTTTTTCTTACGAGAATACGGCCCGGGCAATCCTTTGTGCGGCCGGCGGGGGAAGAGAATGAGGATCGTAATATTTACAAAAAAATACGGGTACGATTTTACGGGTGCGACCGTCGCGACCCATGAGCTCGCGCACAGATTTGCCGCGGCGCCGGATGTGGAGCGGGTCGATGTGGTCGCGAAGATCACGGGAAAATATGATCCGGACAATAAAATCCGCGTCCGCAGATACAAAGGGACGGATCCGCGTCCGTTGATCCGCCGGCTCTCCGGAAGCGGCGCGGTCTTTTATTCCGATGATCACACGGGATATATTCTCGGACAGTGCGGGGTTCCTTACGTTCACACGTACCACGGGAACTGGCCGGACGCCCGGTATCTGAACGCGGAATTCTTTCTGAAGTCCTTCTACTTCATGCCGCTTTACGCGAGGACGCTCCGTGATGCCGCGTGCGTCGTGAATGTCTCGAAGTACATGGAGTCCTTTACGGACCGGTACAACAGAAACTCGGTTGTGATCCGGAACGGGACGGCGCCGGATCAAAATGACTGTGGGACGAGGAGACCGGAAGACGGGAAATCGTCGGAGATTCACAGGCCGGGGAAAGCGCGCGGGGGACGCTGCGTGATGCTCGGAGGGGTCGACGCGCGCAAATACGGGAGACTTCCGGGACTTCTTTCGGAGCTGGATAAACAGAAAATCCGGGCGTCGATCGACATCTACGGAGGAATATCGGACAGAAAACTGGCCGGGCACCTTGCAAAGTCCGGCCGCGTCTGTCTGAAGGGATTCGTCCCCCGGAAGGATATCGATTTTTCAGTATATGACCTCTTTCTTTCCACATCTTCATGCGAGAATCTTCCGATCTCGATCGTGGAAGCGCTGAAAATGAAGATTCCGGTGATCGCCGCGGACACCGGAGGAATCCGCGAAGTGGTCAATGAAAACTGCGGCCGCGTCATTCCGGGGACGAGGATGGACCGGATGGCGGAGGCGATCGGACGGAGTCTCGACGGGCGGATCCGCTATGATTTCAACAATCCGCATCTGGACGGGTTCAACTGGGATACAGCCGCGGGACAATATCTGAGGCTGTTTCGGAACATCACCGGGCGGGAGAACGGCGCGGATTCGGAAAGGCGGAAGAAATTATGAAGATCTATGTTGTTGCGCACAAGAAGGCGCCGATGCCGAAGGATCCCCTCTATACGCCGATCCAGGTCGGAGGAGGACCGGATCTCTATCCGCTCCGGGATGATCAGGGAGATCAGATCGCGGAGAAGAACCCGCATTTCTGCGAACTGACCGCACTGTACTGGATCTGGAAAAATGTATCGGAGGATGTCGTCGGTATCGCGCATTACCGGCGGTATATGACCCGGGGGCCGCTCTCGCGCAGAATCATCGGAGAAGACGACGTGAGGCGTCTATTGCGGTCGGCGGATATTCTGGTGCCGAGGCCGCTGTGTATGCGGAACGAGACGGTGCTCGGACAGTTCCGGGAGAAGCACGACCCGAAGGATCTGCTTTTCTGCAGAGAGGTGATCTGGGAACGATTTCCGGAATACGTTCCGGACTTTGACAGAATGCTCAATAAGCATTATTTTTATCAGTATAATATGATCGTCGCGGGGAAGCGGCTCTACGACGAATACATGTCCTGGCTGTTTCCGATCCTGTTCGACCTGGAAATGAGGATCTCAACCGACGGGTACGACGCGTACAATCAGAGACTGTTCGGGTTTCTGTCCGAGCGGCTGCTGGACGTGTGGCTGTCCCATGAAAAAGGACTGAGGCGCCGCGAAATGTCGTATATCAACACGGAGACGGCGGATTGGACATTCGGCGCGAGAAATATAAAAAATGTCGTCAAAGAGAAGTATGTCAGAGCAAAGTACCGGGAGTGACAGTATGCAGCAGACAACCGAAGAAAACGGATTTACAGAAGAAAGGCAGATCCGCCGCAGTGCGGCGTCGGTCGGAATCATCACATTCCATGCCGCCTACAATTTCGGGTCGGCGCTGCAGGCATTTGCGCTGCAGGAGGCTGTGAAGAGGGCGGGGTACGCTCCGAAAATCATCAATTACAGGATGAAGGCGCAGAAACAGTATTACGCGCTGCTGCGGCCCTGGTACGGCCCGCGGACGCTTGCAAAGGACCTTCTGCAGACGCCGGTTCTCGCCGGACGCATCACCAGGCGGAACCGTTTTGAAGATTTCATGCAGCGGTATCTCCGGCTCACCGATGAGTTTGATGATCCGAATCAGATGCCGGAGATCGCGAACCGGTTCGACTGCGTGATCAGCGGAAGTGACCAGATCTGGAACATCCATGCCTGCGAGCTCGAGCACCGTCCTTTCACCTATATGTTTCCGTATCTTCTGTGCGGCGTCACGAAACCGAAGTTTTCCTATGCCTCGTCGATCGTCAATATGAAGGATCAGGAGCTTTCGCGTCTCGTTCCGTATCTCCGCAGGTTCCGCTGTCTGTCCGTGCGCGAGCGCAGCAGCTGCGGGAGACTGAAGGAGGCGGTCGGGATGAACGTCGAGAATGTCCTCGATCCGACGCTGCTGTTTTCGGGTGATGAGTGGAGAGAGATGATGCGGATCGGGACGCGTCAGGAGAAATCCGGGATCCTTTTCTATACCCTCGGCGGATATGATACGGTCGCGAAGATGAAACCGCTTCTTTCGGAACTTGCGGACTCGATGAAAGAGCCTGTGACCGTGCTCACGCCGAACTGCTGCGTACGCTGGAAGAAGGGCGGACCCTTTGTGAACCATCCGGAATACGGACCGGTTGAGTTTCTGGACGCGGTTGAAAACGCGAAGCTGATTGTCACCGATTCTTACCACGGGACGGTTCTGTCGGCCGCGCTTGGCCGTCCGTTTTATTCGGTGGTATACGGGGGACCCTCTGATTTCCGGAAGACCGATCTTCTGGATGTGCTCGGGCTCTCCGGAAGAGTGATCAGGGGCGGGACGCCGATGCGTTCGCTGCCGGAGGGAGAGATCGACTTCGGACCGGTCGGCCAGGCACTTTCGCTACTCAGGGAAAACAGCTGGAATTTTCTGAAAAAATCGATAGAGGAATGTGTCGCGAACAATGTCTGAGAACAGCCGGGGAAAACGACTGGCAAAAAATACAGTCATTTATATGGTGAGCAATTTCGGCTCGAAGGTACTCACGTTTCTGATCGTTCCGCTTTACTCCTGGTATCTGACGACCTCGCAGTACGGAACGTACGATACGATCGTTTCGGTGGAGGGGCTGATCATGCCGCTCTGCATCCTTGCGATCAATGAGGGACTGCTCCGCTGGCTTCTGAAATCGGATGAGCGGGACGGTGCGGTTGTGGGAACCGGGTACGGGATCTATCTGGCACTGATCATTCTCTCCGATGCGGTTCTTGCGGTGGTGTTTGCCCTTTCCGGGTGGCAGTGGGGCGGAATGTTTCTTTTTTTGCTGACCGCATCGACCATGTACACGGCACTCCAGTACACGGCGCGGGGAGCGAAGAAGAACCGTGCATTTGCGGTTTCAGGCGTTCTGTACACGGCCACGATGCTCTCCTGCAATCTGATCTTTATCGTGGGTCTGCATTATAAAATCGGCGGAATGCTGATGTCGCTTGCGCTGGCATATCTGGCCGGCGCGCTGTATCTTCTCGTTTCGCTGCGGAATTTGTTCCGGCCTTCGAACCTGTCGTTTGACAGAAGGCTCGGGCGGGAAATGATGCGCTATTCGATCATGCTCGTTCCGAACAACATCAGCTGGTGGATTATGAATGCGTCCGACCGTCTTATGCTGACGGCGATGATCGGAAGCAGTTATACCGGGATATACTCAATCGCCTGCAAATTTCCGACGATCGTGTCGACGATTCACACGATTTTTTATCAGGCGTGGCAGGAACAGGCGGTCATCGAATACGACAGTGATACGCGGGATCAGTTTTATACCCGCGTGTTCAACGTCTACGTTCGTCTGGCAGGATGTCTCGTGCTCGTGCTCGTACCCTTCTCGAAGCTGTTCATCTCTCTTTTTATGAGTGAGAGCTACGTCCTTGGCTACCGCTATACAGGCGTATTATATCTCGGCGCACTGTTTTCCTCCTTCTCGGCGTTTTACGGCACCGGGTACATCAGCAGCAAGGATACGAAAAGCGCGATGTACACGACGTTTCTCGGGGCAGCGGTCAATGTGCTGGTCAATTTGTTTTTCATAAAAAGCTTCGGCATCTGGGCCGCGTGCTATTCGACGTTTTTCGGATACCTCGCAGTCTGGATCGTCCGGATGATCCAGACACGGAAATATTTTACGATCACGGTTGACTGGAAGCAGTTTGTTCTGCTGATCGGAAGCTGCGCGGCGATCAGCGCCGCCGTCTGCTTCTGCGGCATGGCTGTGACGTGGATGCTGTTCGCACTCACATCTGCGGCTGCACTTATGCTGAACCGGAACCTGATCAAAGCGGCGGTGAGGTT
>Ga0256406_1007626_pt1 | contig 10167 bp, 7 predicted proteins | sample RumenRJG_03DNA_FD_185986 | JGI IMG/M metagenome (GOLD analysis project Ga0256406, IMG submission 185986) | Bovine rumen microbial communities from Lethbridge, Alberta, Canada - RJG_03 | ecosystem: Host-associated > Mammals > Digestive system > Stomach > Rumen | place: Canada: Alberta | collected...
TGTCCTCGAAGTCAAGGCGCAGCAGCTGCTGGTTGCTGCATAAAACCCTGAGCTTTGTGATGGTCGGGTGCTCGCGGACGTTGACGAATGCCGTGTCAATTCCACTCCGTCTCAAAATTCCCTCAAGATTCACTGCGTTGGAGTCCTCGCCGACGATGCCGATGAGGCGCGAGGGCGCGCCCAGGGAGACGATGTTGAGCGCGACGTTGGCCGCGCCGCCGGCGCGGTCCTCGCGTGACTTCACGTTGACCACCGGAACCGGGGCCTCGGGGGAGATCCTGTTGCTGTCGCCATACCAGTAGCGGTCGAGCATCACGTCGCCGATAACGGTTACCGGCTTGTCAAACGAAGGGAGTTTAGAAAAATTCATATCAATGTTTAAAAATTGAAAAATATTAATTGAATTATCAATTAAATAAAAGCGTTAAATAAAAAACCAATTTCTTAGAAAGATACATTATTGTAATAAGATTTTAAAATTACAATTAAAAGTTTTTGCTTAATTATTAGTTAAAGTTTCTTTTTTGATTTGTAGATCACGAAGCTTGGTATATTCACCATTTAAAGAATAAAGCTCCTTATCTGTACCCTTTTCTACAATCTGACCATTTTCAATAACACAAATAATATCGGCATCTAAAATCGTAGAAAGACGGTGTGCGATTACTAATGTAGTTCTACCTTTCATAAGAACCTTAAGAGCTTCTTGAATTAAATGTTCTGAATTACTATCAAGGGCACTGGTTGCTTCATCCAAAAGGAGGACTGGAGCATCTTTAAGCAAAGCTCTCGCAATAGCAATGCGCTGACGTTGTCCACCAGAAAGCAAAAGACCGCGTTCACCTACATTGAAATTGTACTTTCCTGGTAATTTTTCAATGAAGATATCCGCGTTCGCCATATGAGCTGCTTTTTTAACATCAGCTTCTGAAGCATTTGGCATACCATAACAGATATTTTCATAAATAGTTGTATTAAAAAGAAAAACATCTTGAGAGACAAGTGAAATATTGCGTCTTAAGGATTCGAGACTGTAGTCATCTATATTTCTACCGTTAAATGAAAGAACTCCACTGTGTGGTTCATAAAAATGTAAAAGAAGGTTGAAAATTGTGCTTTTACCTCCACCACTAGGACCTACAAAAGCACAGACTTTTCCAGCAGGAACTTCAAGTGTAAAATCCTTTAATACATCTCCCTCTTTTTGATTATATGAAAAGTATATATTTTTAAAATTAATATTTATTGGTTCTTTTTTAAGGACTATAGCATTTTCTTTATCTTTAATATCAGGAATTGCGTCCATCATGCTAAAAATACCTTCAGCGCCAATGAGACCTGTCTGTATACCACCTCCAATTGAAGAAAGAGACTTTGCGGGTTTATATGCAGCTGTTAACGCGAGTAAGAAAGCTGTAAAGTCTCCAGTCGTTAGATCTCCTGCTGTAATAAAATGACCACCGACCATTAAAGCACAGCAAAGTGCAAGTGATATAAAAATTTCGAGTAATGGTGACTGTAGTCCAGATATCAAAGCACTTTTCATTCCTATTTTTATACTGGACTTTTGCAAAGCCTCCATTTTTTTATTTTCTTGTTTTTCAGTAACAAACGATTGAATAGTGACTATACCAAGAAGACTTTCGTTAATTAAATTCATTGTGTCTGAAATATTTTCAAACGATTTTCTAATCCACCGTCTTTTAAGCCGAGAGAGTATAGTTACAGATATTATTATTGATGGAACAATGAAAATAAGTAATGCTGTAAGTTGTGGAGCGTACCAGAACATCAAAAAGATCATTACTAAAAGTGTTGAGATATTTTGAACAATTGATATAACACTATCTGTAACAAGAGATAGGACAGCATTTGCCATTCCTGTAAACCCATTTACAATTGGTCCAGTTGACATTTTTTGAAAATATGACATAGACATTGTAATTAGGTGCTTGAAAAGTCTATTTCGCAACTCTGCTGAAGCAAGCAACCCTGCTTTTGACATTAAGAATGTCTTAGCATATGTAAAAATGCTTTTCGCAAAGTAAGCAAGAACGAGCTCTAATCCTATTATATAGAGAACATCCATGTTCTTCTCAATAAAACCTCGGTCAATAATATCTCTAACCAAAGTTATAGTATAACCTTCTGCACTTGTTGCAAAAACAGTGCATACAATTCCTAGAACAATTATCTTCCAATAGGGTAATCCAAACTCACGCCATGTTCTAAAATATAGTGACCATTTGAGTTTAGTTTCAGGGTTATCATTTATAATAAAAGACTTTATTTTTTTTATTAACTTCATATTTAAAATTTGCTTAAAGCAATAGTTTGTTATAGATTTAACTCTAGATTTTAATTATTATTTTTATAAAATTTTCAGTAAAATAATAATTTTCAGCCAACTAATTATTTATTTTGTATGATAAACCTTCTTCCCTGTCAGCTAATAATCATTAGGCATAATTTAATTTTTTTAAACAACATTTCTTTGAAAATTTTTGATCATTGGATTAATTATAAAAGACCGTTTATTACTTCGGCTTCTATTATTTAAATAAATCATAACTTTTTGATATCAGTTCACTAAGGTATAGCATCTTGTTTTTTATGATTCACAAACTTCTCTGTGCTCAGAAGTCTTTTTGAGATAAATTTAGCTATATCTAGTTTTATTTTTTAATATTTTGATGAAGACTTTTAAGATATATTTTTGCAGAAAGCGAATAAATTGGTTTAAACTATTTCACAAAGCCAGAATCATATCAGTCACCGTTAAAATGCTTTGCATTTAAAGCAATAATTATCTATTAAATCAGAGAATTTTCTATTCTTCTGTTTTCACTTTAAGCTATAATATCAAATTGACATCAAAAGACTAAATTAGACTAACTAAGTGAATAAAGATAAGCCACAATATATATTATAAACCTGATACAGGTGTTGTCGAAGCTCAGTTACTCTGATCTCTTTTTGCTAGCCTGATCTGTCGATCCCATCCCTAGAATTTGATCACTTGATTTGTTTCCAGTAACCTCAAATAGTCCAAGAAGAGAGGAAGGAAACAGAGCCGCAACGCCTGGCCGTGCCTGAAGACGGCGCAGTTCACGCAAGTTTTTTTTCTTTTTCAAGGTGATCTTAAGAAAGGATCACGGCTGCCAGATTTTAGCAGGTCAAACAGCCGTGATGCGTTAGACGCATGTTCATGTTAACACGCGGCCGCATGGACTGCACCGTCCTCGACGCGGCCGCCAGAAAGTCCTTTTTCGAGCACTACGCCGCGAGATCCGCCGCCACCCGCCGGGACGGCAAGTCCGAAGCCGAGATCATCGGGGAATTGGAGTCCAGGTTCGCAGGCATTGAGATCCGCCGCTGGACGCTCAAGGAAGGCGTCCTCGAGCGCCTGCGCTGCGGCTGGTGCGGGGGCCGGCTCGTCCTCGACGGCATTTACATCCGCATCACCGTGGAGCCCTTCCGCGTCAGGAAGTTCAGCAACGGCAATTCCAGGGAGGAGGGCCCCGCCAGGATCGCCAACATCCTCCCGAGGCTCAAGTGCAGGGGCGGCGCGCCATGCGCGCGCGGTGCCGGCGCCGGCGGCTTCAAGACCGGGGCCACCCACGTGGCCTTTCCTCCGTACATCTGCCCGTTCTGGCGCATCCCGCTGCCGCTCGTCTCGGATCTGGCCCTGGCCCAGCGGAGGCTCGAAGTCCATGGCTTCGGCAAGGCCGACGCCTTCGGGATCATGGAGCTTTCAAGGCGTGATCCCGGGCTTGCCGGACTGCTGCGCAGGCACGGCGAGGTGCGCTGGCTCTGCATCGCCGGCGACTGGCTCAACCGCAGCGCCGGCAGGCGCGCCCTCCGCTTCGCGGCATCGCTGCTCGCAGCCTATCGGTCCCGCTTTGCCGAAGCCCACCTTGAACTTGCCCGCCGCGCCTCCGGCAGCGCGGCGCACGGCACCATCTCGCGCCGCCGCTACTCGCCGCCATCCGGCCGGCGCCCCCTCTCCTGCCTCCTGGCCTTCCTGCTCAGCTGGCCTGCGCGGACGCCATCCTCATGGCCGTTGTTCCATCCCCGGCCTCCTTGCGGGAAATTGGGGCCGCCGGGGTGATCAGGACCCCGGGATTTGAAAAAACGGAGGGCCGGGAGCCATGAAGAAGGAAACAAGGGACAAGTATCTGGAGCAGAGGCTCAGGATCATCGCCCCGCTCATGCGGGACGGGAAGGCGGATCCGCCCGCCATAAGGCAGGCGGCCGCGTGCGGGGGCGTGAGCGAGGCCACGGTCAGGCGGTGGCTCAGGCGCTATGTGGAGGGCGGCCTCGACGGCCTGGCGCCCGACTACAGGGGTCCGGGCCTGTCGGGCTCAAGGCTGTTCAAGGGCTACGATGCGGCTGTCGAGCGCGCCGTGCAGGTGAGGCTTCAGGATCCGCGCATCAGCGTGTCCAAGATCATCATGGTGCTCGAGAGCGAGGATCCAAGCCTCAAGGGACTCATCCGCCGCTCGACCCTGCAGCGCCTGCTCCAGAAGCGCATGTGCGCCAGGCGCGATCTGCTGGGCCGCGAGAAGCTTGGAGGGCGCAAGAGCTACGGGCGCTTCCGCAAGGAGCACCGCATGGAGCAGATCCAGTGCGACGTGAAGGTTCTCCCCGAGTGCCGCCGCCCCGACGGCGGCTGCGGCAGGCTCTACCTGCAGATGTACGAGGACGACTTCTCAAGAAAAATCCTGTCGTGGAGCACCAGTTTCGCTCAGGACACGAGGCTCGCGCTCTCGAGCCTGCGCGGTCTCATGGAGCTGTACGGCCGTCCGGCGAGCATCTACACCGACAACGGCTCGATCTACAGGAGCGCCGAGATGAGGCGCGCCTGTGATCTGACAGGCGTGAGGCTCAAGTTCGCCAAGCCATACGCAGCTGCCGCGAAGGGCATGATCGAGCGCCGAAATGGCATGATCAACGACGTCGAGAACCAGATCCGCGGCAGGCGCCTGCGCTCCGAGGCCGTCGTCGACTTCATCGGCATGTGGATCGACCGCCACAACTCGACGCCAAGCAGCGCGCTCGGCGGCCTGTCCCCGGACGCCGTGTTCGAAGGCGATGCCGCCCCGCTGCAGTTCCTGCCGCAGGACATCCTCGAGACGGCCTTCAGCCGCGACATCTCGAGGACCATAGGCAAGGACGGCCTGGTCTCGATCGGAGGCTGCGACTACGCGGCGGATCTGTCGCGCGCATCGCCAGGCGAGCGCATCGTGCTCGTGATCAGCCAGGACGGCCGGGTGCGGCAGGTCATGCCCGACGAGAGCCTTGTGGAGATCCACAGGTCGGCGCCAAGGCCCGACGTTGATCCCGAACTGCTCAAGCCCGCGCCGCGCGATCCCGCGCAGGGCGATCCGTGCCCGGCATACATGGCCGCGGAGTTCAGGAACAAGGCAAGGGCCGATGGCGCCTATGCCGGCGAGGACGATTTCATGAGGAGGTTCCGCAGCCGCATCGGGGTCGGGGGCCCTGCGCCCGGGCCGAAGGGGCCGTCGCCCTACTCGGTGCTGTACGGCAGGGTCCGCGATGCCGGCTCCGGCGGAAGGGAGGAGTGATCATGGGCGATCTGGGATTCATGGACTTCTACGGCATGTCCGCAGCCCCGTTCGACAAGGGGATCCCCGTATCGAGGCTCTGGCGCCCGCCCCAGCGCGAGGAGGCCCTCGCCAGGCTCGACTATGCGGCGCGCAACCGCCGCTTCGCGGTGATGACCGCGCCGCCGGGGTGCGGCAAGAGCACTGCGCTCCGCGCCCTGAGCGAGTCGCTGCCGGCCTCGGAGTTCCGCTTCATATACGTAAGCGAGTCCAACCTCACCCCGAGGTGCCTGTACAACTCGGCGCTAAGGGAGCTGGGCCTGGGGCCGCGCTTCTACGTCAACGACGCCAAGCATGAACTCCACAACCAGATCTCGACAATCACCAAGGTGGAGCGCCGCACGGTGGTCCTCATCATCGACGAGGCTCATCTGGTGCACGGCAGCACCCACCGCCGCGAGACGCTGGAGGAGGTGCGCTTCCTCCTCAACTCGGGGTACGACAGCGGCAGCCCGCTGTCGCTCATCCTCAGCGGACAGCCCGAGCTCCTGCCGGTGCTCGCCTCGCCCGCCTGCGAGGCCATCGCCCAGCGCATCGACTGCCGCATCGAACTCTCGCCGCTGCCGGACGCCGCGTCGGTCTCGGACTACATCAGGGCGCACCTGGCTGCATCCGGAGGCCCCGGCGATCTGTTCCCCGCGCAATTGGCCGGGAGGATCGCCTCGGCCTCCGGCGGCGTTCCCAGGCTCATAAACAGGATCTGCACGGCCTGCCTGCTCTACTCGGCGACGCGCGGGGAGAGGATCGTCACCGAGGCCACGCTGTCGGACGTGCTCGGCGCCGAAATGCCGGGGCTGCCCTGCGGCTCCGTTTCAAAGGAAGGAGGAAGATCATGAGGGTCGTTGAAAGGCTCGGATGGGATCCGGGCGAAAAGCGCTTCACTGTTGGCGGGTGCGGGATCCACTGCGGGACATGCGTGGAGATCTGGTTCCTTGGCAAGTGGCGCGAGGTCAGCTTCGAACTGAGCTGCAGCCGCAGAGGGACGGGATGGTACTTCATCATGGACCGCCGCGCCCTTTCCGCCGACGACTGGCTGGGTGCGAAGGTCCGCGCCGACATCTGACGCCTGTGCGGCGAACGCACAGCACATTAACAGGGCAGCCGCTGAGGCTGCCCTTCCTTTGCCCGGTGATCAAGCCGCTTGAGCAGTTTCGAACGGAGTTGCAACAAACCAGCGAGCAACCCAGCGTTCAAACCAAGAGAGCAGCGACAGGTGTCCTTACGTCGAAACTTCGATGCTTTCGAATCTTGCCATCTTCAACGACTTCTATCGACACATCCTAACTTGCGGCCCCCAAATGTGTGGTACTTCCCGCTACTTGGCCATCCGTTATGCCAAGTAATGACAGAATCCAGCCTACTGCCTCTGTGTCTTCTTCATCTGCATTCTGGTAAGCGCATCCTTCATCTTCTATCTTCATTTGTTTTTCAAGCACTTGATCTCCGTAAGTTCCTTGATGGCATCCTCGACAATGGCGTCGTTCACCTTGAGCCAGCTCCCGACGCGGCTGAGGATGGCATGCCACAGGATGAGCACGACAAACAAGGCGAAAAGCTTGCCGTCGACCAGTAAGGCGGCCACGGCGACGGCCTCGGAGGGAAGCGGGGCTTCAAGAATTAGTAGTAAGAGGAGTGTGGCATCAACTCATCCCGGCCCGAGGCCTCCGGCTAGACCCTGCCGAGCATCCTGACCGCCGTATGGGTCGACCTGCCAGTTCTCGTCCTGAGGCGCGGCCCGACATAGGCATAGAATTATCGGACCTTTCAGCGTTACTCGACATGGCCGCCTATATCCGGAATCGGGACCCTGATGAATTGGTAACTCATATTCAAGCGCCCGTACTGCTCATCGACTTGCAATATCGAGGCAGCACAACAGGAGTGCAAATCAAGTCCAAAACGAACTTTTTAACAAAATAACAATGGGAAGAATTGGATTCTGAAGGCGAAATGGCGGGTCAAAAGACGCCCCATACATTAAGGGGCGCAAGTTAGGTTATATCCCCATAAATAGCCAACTTTTATATTTTTCTTTTGGCTATTTACTATTTTAACTTATTGATATTATTTGTCGGATACTAGATGCGCTGTGTTGACAATAAAGACATCACCACGAATCTGCTCAAGCACCAATTCGCAGGCTGTCGAATTGATGGATCCCAGGAAACTCGACTTAGGGTTGCTGCCCATGCAGACCATGCGAGCCTCCAGACGGTCGCAAAGTCTGGGGATTTCCTCATCAATCCTGCCCTCAACCACGTGGGTGTGATCAAGAGGGATGCCGTGGGCCTTGGCAAATTCCTCAACGATGCTCTGGTGAATGTCCATGCGGCTCACTGAACCACCAGCCACGAATTTGGACAGGCCTGTATCGCCTGACATGAGTCCGCGGTTCAGAGGGGAGACGCAGTTGACGACATGAACCTCACCGTTGAAGCGGTCGGCAAACTCCTTTGCCGACTTGAAGAGGTATTCGTCCAGTTCGCGAAGGTGCGAGCTCTCCTCAAAATCGATGGCAATCAGGATCGCCTTGCCCTGGGCTGAAGCGCTGTTAACATCCTTCACCACCAGAAGCGGCACCGGGCAGCCGCGCATCACCGTGCTGTCGATGGTGCTGACGAAAAGATCCTTGATGGTATTGCGCTTGTTGGCAGAAATGATGGCCATGCTGTAGCCCCCGTCCCCGCACTCCTTAATGAATGCTTCGGGCACATTCTTGGAGAACAGCACCTTGAGCTTGAAATCCTTGATGGCAGGGAAACTGCGCTTTAGGACTTCGAATTCCGCCTTTATGCGCCTCTCGGTGTCATCACGGTTCTCTTCGGTGAAATTGTTGATGACCCTCACTGCGGTGACGCTGATCTCCGGGGCGAACCTCGCATACTGCGCCGCCCTCTCGATTGCAGGTTGAACCTCGCCCGGCTTGAGCAGGACTGCGAAATTATTATTGCTTGTACTCATGATCTCCTCCCCATTTGATAGCGGAGCTAATTCTTTCCCTTAACGCTGATCCTAGTCGGCCCAAGGCTTGGCGCTAGGGCTGTGATCCCAAATTGCGGATCTGTTGCGCCGCAAACTTGGGGATCCTTGATCCCTTGCGCAAAATTGCGCCAACCCGGCCTGTTACGCGCTATTGTTGCGTGTTGAATTCAACTTTAATGATTTTTTGCGCTTTATTCAATGGTAAATCACGCAGTTGGAGCACTGATCGCAATTTTTTGCACTCCAAGGCGCAAATGTGTGAGCGCCCGCCCACGGCGGTGCCGGGAGTAAAATGCTACTGCGCCGCGGGCGCAGGCGTGCGCCGTTGCGCACGCCTTGCAATTCAAGTTGGAGAGAGGATCATGACCAGCCGCACCATAGCGTGGGAAAACGCATCATTTCGAATAAGCAAAGACAGTGATGCCGAGCAACTTACCGCAAGGATCGGTTCCCTCACGATCGCCCCCGAGGATCTGATCGTCCTAATAGGCGGCAATGGCAGCGGCAAGACGTCTGTCGCTCGTGCCCTCGCAGGCGAGCTTGATGTCAGTTCGGGAACAGCCCCGGTCAACTACCACCCGGTCCTGGTGTCCTTTGAAAAGCAGATGAAGCTCTTCGAGGATGACTACAACATGCGCAACTCCGACGCCACCACGGCAAAGGAGGAGAAGGGCCTTACTCCAGCCGATCTGCTGGAGGGCGCCGATCCTGCCATACGCGAGGAAGTGGTCGAGGGGATGAACCTCGGCAAACTCCTCGACAAGCCGCTTCGCACCCTTTCAGGGGGCGAGGGGCGCAAGGCCCTGCTGGCCCAGGCCTTGTGCTCAAAGCCAAACCTGATAGTCTTCGACACCCCATTCGATGCCCTGGACGTCCAGACCCGCAAGGCGCTAATAGGCCTCATCGACGAGGTGCACACCCGCTACAAGACGCCGGTGGTGCTGATCGTGAACCGCCCTTCCGAGATCCCTTCATCCCTCACCAAGATGGGCATCATTCAGAACATGGCCATCACCAAGATCGCAAGCCGCGCTGAAATCGAGCAGGATCCTGACGCCAAGGCGCTATTGGGCTTTGCCGCGATCCCCGACGTCAAGGTTCCAAAGACTCCCGCCAAGTTCGCGCTAAAGCCCATGGCTCCAGGCCCGATCGTGCAGATGCGCGACATCCACGTCGAATACCAGAGGGTGATCTTCGACCACTTCAACTTCACGGTGAACCGCGGCGAGCACTGGCACATCATGGGCCCCAATGGGGCAGGCAAGTCAACCCTGCTCTCGCTCATCACTGGCGACAACCCGCTTGTGTACGCCAACGACGTCACGGTGTTCGGGTACAAGCGCGGCAGCGGGGAGAGCATCTGGGACATCAAGAAGTGCTACGGCTATGTCTCAGGATCGCTGCACCTCGACTACCGCGTGAGCGCCCCTGCCATAAACGTGGTGCTCTCAGGCTTCTATGACTCCATAGGCCTCTACACGCACCCCGGCGACGAGGAGATCGCCTGCGCGCGCGAGTGGCTCAAGGCAGCAGGCCTTGCCGACCGCGAGCACGTGTC
>Ga0256406_1007628_pt1 | contig 10165 bp, 9 predicted proteins | sample RumenRJG_03DNA_FD_185986 | JGI IMG/M metagenome (GOLD analysis project Ga0256406, IMG submission 185986) | Bovine rumen microbial communities from Lethbridge, Alberta, Canada - RJG_03 | ecosystem: Host-associated > Mammals > Digestive system > Stomach > Rumen | place: Canada: Alberta | collected...
TATTGAGTTGAGCCACCGTGTTCTCCTTTCGGTATTATGTTGATGTCGTGATTACCATTATACCTAAAGGCTGAGCCGTTGGCTCTTTTCAATTTTTCGAATTTACACCATTATATGGGCTTTACCCGGCATTCTGCAATTCTTCCACAACTTCCTTTACGGTATCAGAATTGAAATACGGCAAATACAGATGTACATCATTCAATGTCTCATCCACCTGAATATGCATCTGCATCGGTGTACGAATCATACGGCCAAGGAGCTGAGCAATATATGTTGCATCCGTAGCATGTCGGAAAGACATCATCGTTTCTGCTCTCGGACAATCCCAGCCTGTAGACAAACTCTCTTTAAAGAAAACGACTCTAATCCGCTTATCTTCTGCAATTGCTGAAGGAGCCACATATGGTACATTCAAACCATTGATCCGGATCACATTATTTGCATCTCCAAAGGTATGAACCACTTCGCCTTCCTGGAAGCGGATTCCCGTCCGCTCCTCAATCTTCTGCACGCAATCATCAAGATCAGTCGCAGATATTGAAGTTGATGTCGCATTCTGAACCTGAATAACCAGCACGGGATTCACGTATGCATAGTGCTGTTCATAGCAATATTGATACCAATGATCCCACTTATCTTTCCATTCATCCGCTGCTGCTTGAAGCACAGCCATATCTTTGTTCCCGGAGTTTTCTTCTGGATAAGAGATGACGATTCGATCCTTCAAGAGTCCAGAAGCTCTGACCTCATCGGTCGTAACCACTACGTACTGTGTATCGGAAGCAATGCCCTGTACCAATGCATTAAATCTCGCAGATGTCGCAGACATACCGATAACCACCGGCATAGCTTCGATACCATCTGCTGGACTTCCTTTAAGGAACTTCTGCATGATCGTCGTGGCACGACCAGCCTCACGTCCCTGCATACCTCGATGTGCTTCATCAATGATGAAATACAGACGGTCGCTCTTGTCACGTGCCGTATTTGCCAACGTCTCCCAGATTGTGTACTGACGATTATCCGTATGCTTTGTAAGATTTGAACTCTTACCCAGCTTCTGTGTGTTCAGAAAATAGATATGACCATCATCAAACATCTCCTGGTCAAAGGAATCGTCCTGCACAGTTACACACTGTCCTAAACGGATCTTATCTGCTTTCAAATCGATCTTGTCTTTAGACTGCTCATTCAACTGCGGAGAATCAGAAAGCCACACGATGATTGCTTCCGGCTGCTCCGGATATACCTCATTCCCAAAGAAAATACTTTCGATCAAGGCCGCCATAATGATTGTTTTTCCAGCACCTGTAGGAGCTGTAAAAGAAACAACCTGTTTGGAGTGAGAACGACCATATCGATACACAGCTTCCGCTGATTTCATTCTGAGCTCGCTTAAAGCTCTTTTCTGAAATGGAAATAATTCTGCTTTCATGGTCTACCTCCCTGTGTTGATTCTGAAGTTGTCTAAATAATCACGATACAGCTGATAAGTATCCTTTTCGCCGTAGCCTGCAATCATCTCCCGATATCCCGCTTCAGAATCGGTTACAATATATATTGTCTGGATTTCTGGATGCTTTTGCACTTCCGCATCAAATTCCTGAAAATGTTTTTCATTCATAAGAATTGCAAATTTATTATCCGGCAGTATCATCATAGATAATTTTTCATCCTGTAATCTCGGACAAACACCATATGCTCCAGCTTTCAACCAGAGTACCGGTAATAGTTCAGCCAACTGACGGCCTAATGCTATGGATGTTTTATCTAAGAACCCCAGCTTAAAATAAGCCGCATTCGCCTTGAAACCATCAGCCATAGGTTCTTCTGTGGTTATATATGTTCCTTCCAAGGGCTTCCCATTTATGTTGTGGCCTTCAATTGAACATACTGTACGCGGCCATGTGACATACCTCGCAATTCCCAATGCTTCCCAGGCATCATCCCCTGGATTGTAGCCTTTATTCTTTAAAGACTTCGCCTCATCTTCAGAGACCTCATTATTTGTGACCATTATGCAACGTCTTTGCCCGCCATCCTCTGCGTTCAACAAGTTAACTGCATGCAATGTAGTTCCTGATCCAGCAAAAAAATCTACAATTAATGCCGTTTTATTATTTTTCACAAAAAATCTCAATGTATCAGCAACAGCATATAGTGATTTAGGATATGAAAACCGAGTATTGATAAACAGCGGTTTGAGTAACCTTGTCCCGTACTCAGTAGCATCATGCGATTTTCTGTTCCAAACAGTTTTAGGAAAAACAATTCTTTGTGATGCATCGACTGGTGAAAGAATTAATGAGCCGTCTTTCGCTTTCCCTTCTACTACTATTTCGCCTGACTTAATTCTCTTCTGGTCACCTTGACGAACATACTGAATACTCCAACGGTTAGTTTTTTTATCAAATGATCCTACCCTCAAATATCCTTCAGCCAATAACTGCTTTGTAGTTTCTGGAATAGCTCCCCATGTGGCTTCAGTGTTATCATCTCGAATAGGTAGCACAGCAACTTGTCCTTTGGGTGCAACCACATCCTCAGCTTTTTCTGATGGTGATAAAGCATTTCCAATCCCTACAATTTTCTCTTCTTTCGTGTCGATGAAAATAGGGAAAAACTGGCCTTTTGTTTTGCTGCGTGGAGTACTGGTGCGCATAAAATTAAACCAAACTCTGCTTATAACGCCCTTGCCATCCTCAGAGAGCATATTGTCGTTTGTACGTGTCACACCCATTTGGCCAAATCGAAGAATGTAAATATATTCCTCAACTCTAGAAAATTCATTTTCCCTACTTGTACCATTTCTGCTAATTACAGATGTAATCATCTGCATATTCGCTTCAGGAAACATTTCTTCTAACAGGCACCCTAGGTGTAAGTATTCTTTTTCATCAATTGTGACAATTAATACAGAGCATCCTGGATTTAATAAATTCTTGGCAATTTTTAATCTCTTCTGCATCATAGACAGCCATTTGCTATGTCTATATGCATCTACTCCATCAACATAATCATTATTATATTTCCAGTCTTTAGCACCTGTATTATATGGCGGATCAATATAAATGCAGTCAACTTTGCCTGCATAAAGGTATTCCAAAAGCTGCAGAGCATGATAGTTATCTGCCTCAATCAACGTATGCCACAAATCACTATCAGGAGCATTGCACACACTATCGATTGGTTTTAAGTACGGATAGATAGGCTCACCAAACTGAGCAACTGAAACCAGCTCATCTGCAGGAATTTCTTCCATCTGCGCCGTCACTTTGTGATAGCAAGTAGCTATACCATCTTTGATGGCACTAACCTCATACATTTCACTGACAGCACCCGTCTTTTTTGCCACAGTAGAGCCACGCTTCACCGGGATATCAAAGAGCGGCGTACACTCCGGCAGATGTTCTTCAAACACCAACCCAAATTTCTTTGTCTTTGACAGTCTGTTTATCTCCTGCTCCAGTCTGGCTCTAAGCGCCTCATCCTGCACTTGTGCAAGTAAATCATGTATTGCAGCCATGCCATTTCCTCCTACTGTTTGTCTCATTTGCCGGCATTATACACTCCGACATCTTAATTCTATCGAATATGCTGTCCCATAATACGGACTCTAATCTGTAATGGTTTTATCTTTTATGTGATAAGCGATCCCCTTCTTCTCACAGAAATCAATCACTTCTTTTGCCTTCTCGTTATAGAACTGCTTGTGTTCCGGATATCCAGTCGTTACATCCTTACAGTAATTGGTTCTTCCGAAAATAATCTTGTCTACAAAGCTGACTGATTTCAGGATCTCCATCAAGTCCTGTTCTATCAGATTCGGCGTAGGATACGGCTCGATACTGACCCATGTCTTACAACCTTTGTCGTGTAGCTTCTTCAAGGCCTTCAAACGGTCTTTATATGATGCAGAGCCCGGTTCCATCCGCTCTCTGTATTCCTCATCCAGAGAAATAAGAGTGATTCCGTATTCGTTTTCCTTAGAACATTCTGCAAGACTGGCCGGAAGAACCCCCTTCGTAAGCACTGTACACTTAATGCCTACTGCGTTCAGCTTCTTGATCACATCTAAGCTCATCTTTTCGATTTCCGGGTATCCCACCATAAACGGATCCGTAGTAAAGCAAAGCTGTACAGACTTGATCTTATCTTTCAGCCGGGGAATCTCCTTGTCCAGAATCTCCAAAGTGTTTGAAACAAGATACGGTTTCAGCCAATCCTCATATGTTTTGACCTGCCCAAATCTTTTTTTCATCAGGAAGGCATAGCAAGGATACCGGCAGCCATGCGCACATCCCTGCACGAAATTCAGCGTATAATCCCCATACTCCACACCGGTTTTGTAGAGCATAGATTTTCTTTGTATGTAGCCTTCCACTTGCGGCATAATCAATAACTCCTATCTGAAAATGTTATTGTCGATCTATGAATCACAGCACCATAGTACTGTTTCAACGCAGCATATGTTTTATTGCTGTAATCACGCACAGGAAAAACCGGATGTTCAAACAAATAAGCTTTTACCTCGTCCTTAGGTACATCCTGCCTTCCCTTAAACTTCTTTTGTAGATATGCTGCTATGTCTCGAACTGTATAGCATGTATCATCTACTGTTCGTCCTGAGACAATTTCTCCCGTAAGCGCATCGAATGTCAGCTGATCATATTCCCCGCTATTATTGACGTGCTTGCCAGACGACTGGTCATCAAAGACCTTCCAAGCTGTTGATTTGAAAAGATCAAATCCTGTCTGATGCCCGGTACAATGAATCAAGTTATACACAACAGAGTTATTGCTGTTGAAGAACGGAAATGCAGCTACATAATACCGCCCGTTTTTTCTGCCACTAAGGTCCAGTATTATCTGCTCTATCTTCTTCTCAAAAGCTTCTCTGTCACTGCCGAAGGAAATCAGCTCATCAATCGTCGTCTGATAGGTTTCCTCATATTTTTCAATGACTTCTGGCTTCTTTGCCATCTTTGCCGCCCGGATTGTATCGGATACCATATGATTGATAATGATTTCACCCCAGTTTTTAAGAAATGGCATCATAGCATCCCACTCAATATGTGCATCATAAGGATCGTAAACGAGTAGGAAATGCATATCACTAAACATCGTCGAAAACTGGCTTCCAATCTTACGAAGTAATACGTTAGCATCCATCGACTCTGTGTAGATAGTGAGATTGCTGGTCTTCTTTGGCAGCCTGGTTTCCAGCAAATCAATCTTTCTTTCGTCCAGATCATTAAAATATATGTAGGCTTGCTTATCTGTGTATCTGGTCATAGCTTCCGCAATGATCTCAGATACCAGAAGCGGCGTACCTTTTATCTCATTCCCTTCATCATCCTTATATACGCCACTATTTGACATGCAGTCGATATAGACTATTCCACGACATTTCTTGTTCAGCATAAGAATGTTGATCCATGCTTTCACATACTCCGAGATCAATTCAAATTTCTTAATGCTGTGTGGCGGAGCAACGCTAATCACATCATTCTTCTTTGAGCTCGACATTCTTATCACCTTCTTCCGGAATCAGATCCATGATGTCGCCGATGTTGCATTCAAGCGCTTTGCACACTTTCATAAGGACTTCCATACTCACGTTTTCGCCCTTGGACAATTTTGTGACAGAAGTCCAGCTGATTCCGGCCTGTGCCTGAAGGTCTTTCTTCTTCATATCTTTGTCTATAAGCAGTTTCCAAAGCTTCTTGTAACTTACTTCCATAGCAATCCTCTCGGTTCCATTCTCAGAACTCATATATCATCAGGTAACTGTGCATAGTAATACAGTTTCGATTATACCACCAGCCCAACAAAATCACAAGTGAAAAACTCCATATATGCGGGAATTTACACCGCTTTTAATTGAATCCTCTCCGATTATATGCTATAATGCACTTTGTATAATTGTGTCCAGAGGGCACATCTTCGAAAAGAGGTATCTATCCATGAGCAAAGCTCAGAATGAGATTGAAGAATTCATATACAAAATCTGTTACCGGCCCATCTGGGAATCGGTAAATAATTATATAGCAGTACATCCAACAGCATTGAATCTCAGCATGGCACGCATCAAATATCCCGATACTGCTCTGCTGCTTGATATGCTTCTGGAATATGCCACTCATATCCGTATCGATGAAGATTCTCTGTTCTTCGATGCCATACTCAGCTGTACCATAGAACTTCAGCAATTTGATGAATATCGCGGAGAAATGTCCGGAGAAACATCACAATGGTTGATCGCGTCCTGCGAAGCCGTCATCACAGATAAGCTGGATTCTCTGAAGGTTTCATCCGTAAAGCCCTGGAGCAGGGATTCAAAGCCATCCGGGAATGGTATTGCAGCTTCCAAGAGCATAGTTCCTATTATCGCTCGTAAGGATCTTGATAAAGAAGCTACGGCTTTTCTGGAAAAGTATTATCCGGAAGCCTTAGCTGAGCCGATGCGCGTTCCAATTAAAGATATCGCAAAAGAGAAACTTCATCTGAATGTTGTACAGGGATATCGGATCACCGACGACTTCAGCATATTCGGCCAAATCTGCTTTTCTCCGGGTATAGTAAAAATATACGATCTCTTCAAAACTTCAGAGAAGGAAGAAGAAGTGCCCAGAGGCACAATACTGATCGACGCCTATACCTACTGGCAGCGTAATAGCGGCTGTGTAAACAACACCATCGCGCACGAAGTCTATCATTGGCATCGTCACAGACTATATGCAGCGATAAAATCCATTCTCCGGAATGAAAGATTCATTGCCTGCCGCTGCCCTGCTGACATGATATACCCCAACGAAAGTGAAGAATGGACCGATGAACAGCGCATGGAATGGCAAGCCAACAATCTGGCTCCCCGTATCCTTATGCCGATCGAGACATTCAAGACTAAGGTTGATGAGCTGTATCAACAATACAACTATGAAGATACGCCGCTGAAATTGGCAGTGCTCACCTGCATCGCCGATGATCTCGCACGCTTCTATGGTGTATCAAGGCAGTCTGCCCTCATTCGCATGACAGAGACCGGTTATCCTGAAGCAAAGTCTGTACTGCAAGCCATAAACGAAAAAGAATGGCATTCCTATGTCAGCCTCGAAGACGTTTTCTATGAGTACAGCACCAATGGCGATTTCCGCAAGCTCATTGACTCCGGCAGATTCAAATATGTTGATGGATATGTTGTCATCAACGACGAAAAGTATATCGCCGCTGATGAAACCGGAAAGGCAACTCTTACCGAGTATGCCTGGGACAATCTCGATGAATGCACCTTGTCCTTTGGCTGGCAGCGGATACGTCGTGCATCCGCAAAAGAAGTTCTTCCTGAGATCATATTCCATCGCGAAAATGATGAACAGGACATATCCAAATATGATGCTGATCATAATACTGCAGTCTTACAGTTGTCGGAGGATCTTCAGCGCAGAAATAAGAACTTTGAGGAAAACGAGAAAATACATTTGCTCTCTACTGCAAACAAGAACTGTTGGGAATATATCTTTGAAGTCATCAACATCAAAGGTATCAGCAAAGCTCACTTCTGTACTCTGACTGAACTCGGAGAAGAGAACTACCGAAAGGCAGAAAAGGGCCTAAAGAACGATCCGACAGTCAGAACAATCGTCGCCATAGGTGTAGGCCTATCCCTCGATATAGAAACAGTCGACAAGATGCTCTATCTTGCCGGCAGAAACTTCAAAGATACTCCAGAAGATAGAGCCTTACGTTTCTGCATTACCGGTCTCTCCGGGCATCCTTTATCAGACTGCAATGATTTCCTTGCTGCCAGAGGATACGAAACTCTTGGCACAAAGCAACGTCTATAGAACTTTCAGCCGCTATTCCATCACTGGGATACGCGGCTTTTTTTCTTTTTCAAAAATATTTCCGACTCGGTGAGTCGCGATTCGTCCACAAAATCCCTCTTCTGGTACTGAATTCTATATAAGCAGATCCGCTGAACCCCGCAGAAATGCGGGCTTTTTTGTTGTGTTCAATCCAACTCGGTGAGTTTTTCCAAATAAAAAGAAAGCGATTATGATGGGCTTAGCTCCGGTGAGATTGCTTCTTTAGCGCTGAAGATGGTTCTACCGTCTCACTGAAGCCACCATGTAAATCACGTCAGCCCATGTAGAACAGGCTGGCCAAGCAAACTAGGAGGAATCCGAAATGACTGGCCACCTGATAGGGACAATTTCATATCGCCATAATGCGGATTCCTCCGCGCAAATCTACGGAGGAAAAGCGTTATGGTTGATAACGAACTCACCAAGTACAGCGATAAGCGCTCGTACAACAACCTTCCCACACCGGAAGGACAGTACCTTGCTCCGTTCCTGGTTCACAGCTGGGACGAAGTAAAAGCGATGAACTATCATCGTGAAAACCTTGAAACATGGCACTTCAGCGGCATCGCCGTTTTAGTCGCCTTCACACCGGTCACTGCAGAGCAGTTTCCCGGCACCATGAAGCTCTTCTGGAGCGATGTTCGCACTTACATCGCAGACCTGAAGAAGGACCCGAACATCCTCTCCTACGACAAGATGCTGGAAGATATGATGTCGGAAGACGGTAACGGCTATGATCCCGCCCAGACAGAATCTTTGGAGAACACTACTCTGCTCGGCCTTATCATTGACGATCTGATCCGTCAGGTCAGAGAGATGAATCCACGCTATGGTCGTATCCTCGATCTGCTGAAGCAGGAGTATACCAAGGGAGAAATCCTCGATGCACTTCTCTCTGAGTACGGCATCAAGAAGACGCAGGCATACTCCGAGATCAAAGCAGCTCAGAAGCTTGCGAAGGAGCTCTACAACGCCGACTGATTCTAAAACCGGCACAAATGAAAAGAAGCAGCGATACTGGATCTCCTCCGGTACCGCTGCTTTGCTGTGTGCCTCTGTATTCGATTTTTATCTCTTAGACGGTCTGCCCTGCATCTGCCACCTGTCGTGGCTCTGTATGCTCCGGACAGCCTGCTTCAAACTACTTGCACGACCGTGCTGATGATATGGATGCGATGCCTTATGCTTGTGAAATATGATGCATGTTCCCGGTGTCGGATACTCAGGATTATGGATGAACCAGTAATGCCCAGTATTCCGGCTCATAATCGTTACATCAAAGGCATCTGTAAAGATGATAGAGAAATACTTTGGATCCAAAGCAGAAAGGTCTTTCGCATCAAACATAGGCCTTCCCCCTCTCCCGGTCCTTTTCATACTCCGCCTGCCGCTCAGCTACAAACTGTGCGTGAAGTTCTTTCTTTTCCTTCAAGAATCGCTCATGCAGTTTTCTGGTTTCCTTCTCCAGAAATGCCTTTTCTGCCTCGATCAGCTCCGCTCTTGCGGTGTCCAAGCTGATGATGAGCTTACCATTCTCGCACTTGACCAATACCGGATCTCCGATATGGAAACCGGCAGTCTCCAGCCACTGTCCCATTAACCGGATCGACGGAACGGATTTGTAGTTGTATCCGCTCATTGCGCAAACCTTCAGTTCCCGTTCGTTCTTCTTTGCCATATGTTTGTCCTCCTTTTTCAATCGTTTGGCTTGAAACAAAACAAGCTGCAGATTTCGGATCACTTCCGCATCTGCAGCTTATCTATTCAAATTCCTATTCGATTGTGAGGCTGAACTTTAGGTGGTAGAATTCTTCCCTTCATTCTTGATGCGGTAGTAGTCTTCCATCTCCACATCAAGCGTAATATAGGATTCTTTCTTAGGTCTTTGGGTGTTGCTCAAGAGGCACACGGTCTCGACGTGCGCCGAGACAGTGGAAAATATAATCACGCTGCCTGACTGCCTGTGGAAACATATCAAAAATACGGCTCCGTTTGCGGAAACATATCCAAACCAGCAGAAATTCTGCGGAAACATATCTAATAGACATTAAGCATTTGAGCGATCATATCAAAAGCTTGCTTAAACCATCCGCATATTTTTAATGCTATGCAACAGCACTAACCTAACTGTTACGATAATCCAGAAATCATTGTGACATATGCCCCTTCGTATGACTCCTGATTAAAATGACTGCTATTACACTGATAATCACATATCCCAAAATGGATATGAAAGATGCTTCTACACCAAAATCGCCACCAGTAATAAAATTTGATTTTGAGCTGACAATCAA
>Ga0256406_1007630_pt1 | contig 10163 bp, 8 predicted proteins | sample RumenRJG_03DNA_FD_185986 | JGI IMG/M metagenome (GOLD analysis project Ga0256406, IMG submission 185986) | Bovine rumen microbial communities from Lethbridge, Alberta, Canada - RJG_03 | ecosystem: Host-associated > Mammals > Digestive system > Stomach > Rumen | place: Canada: Alberta | collected...
ACGAAGAAGGCGGCATACGAGATCGCGTACGAGGCGATGAACGAGGGCAAAGACGCCAAAACCGGCCAGAGTGACCCCTCCGCGAAGCCCTTCACGGACAAGGAGAATGTCCTGCTTTGGCGCGCGAGGAACTACATCACCCAAATCGCTTCCTTCGACGCCGATGGGGAGAAAAGCGCCGCTTCGCCCCGCTCCGAGACGGAGGTCTCCTTGAGCGCATCGGGGGAGAATTACCGCTGCAAAGGTTACATCGACCGCGTATTGGAAGTGGGGGATGACCACGCTTACTACTGCTTAATCGACTACAAAAGCGGCCCGATGGCCTTCGACCCGCGCCTCGCTTCCTATGGCTTGGGGATGCAGCTACCCGTCTACGCCTATCTCTCTTCCCATAGCGCCTCCTTCGCGGGGAAGAAGTTGCTCGGCCTCTTCATCCAGCCGGTGCGCGTCTCCCCCGGCGACAACAAAGTATCCGCGAAGAACCGCCTAAGCGGCGCCTTCTCGCTCGATTCAGTCGCCTTGGAGCGCCTCCAAAGTTCCATCACCACCCCATGGGCGTTGGGGAAATCGCCCTACATCCGTGGGCTTTGCTACAGCAAAAAGGATGGCTATTACGCGGGCCAAGGGGCCAATGGGCTTACGGAAGCGGACTTCGCCTCGCTTTCCGAGGACGCCGAGAAGGCGTTGACCGAAGCGGCGCGCCGGATCGAGGAGGGGGACTTCCCCATCAACCCCGTCGAGACCAATGGCTTCAAGGCGGGGGCGGACGTCAACGCCTGCAAGAACTGCCCTTACGCCGACATCTGCCGCGTGAAATATGAGGATAAGAGGCGGATTTACCTCACGGCGGAAGACGCAGAGGACGAAGAAGAGGGGGAGGATGAGCAAGATGAATGATCAAGCCGAACGCAATCTCGCCCTCTACGCCAAAGAAGGCAAATATCTGGTGTCCGCCGGCGCCGGCTCGGGCAAGACCTACACGCTGACCCACCGCATCGTGGAGCTGGTGAAGGAGGGCGTGTCCCTCCAAAACCTGCTCGTTTTGACCTTCACCAACAAAGCCGCCGCCGAGATGAAGGGGAGGACGAGGGAATTATTGAACCAAGACCCCGCCTTGCGGCGCTACCTGCCCGATTTGGAGGCCAGCGACATCTGCACCTTCGACTCCTTCGCCGCCCGCTTGGTGAAGCAATACCACAAGGAACTCGGTCTCCCCAAAGACGTCGCCAACTTGGATGAGACCATCCTCGAAGTCGTCGAGCGCCGCTTCCTGAACGAGGTGTTCGAGGAACGCTACGCCCAGGAGATTTCCCTGCACCAAGGCGAGAAGATCGCCTTTGCCCAGCCGATTACCCCCTTTGCGAAGTTCCTCTTCTTCCGCGACGGCAAAAGCGACGACAACCTCCAAAGCTTCGTCTTCTCGATCTATCACCTCTCCGAGCGCCAAGAAGATCCGAAAGCCTGGCTCGACTCTTTGGTGGAGTTCACCTATTCGCCCGAGCAAATCGACGCCTGCATCGAGGAATTCCGCGAAGAATTCATCCGCCGAATCCGCTCCTCCCGCGACCGGGTGCTTTCCTACTTCACCTCCGAAGACTTGAGCAATTCGGAAAAGAAAGCGTGCTATGACAAGCTTTGCTCCTATTACGAATCGGCCGGCGTTGAGGGGAATCCGAGCCTCGAGGAGCTCTCCGCTTGGGCCTCTGGGCCCAGCCCGCGCTTGCGCTTTGGCAAAAACGTCTCCGACGAATGGAAGGATGGCCTAAAAAAAGTGCGGGAAGCGGCCAAAAGCAACTATTGGGACGCTTGGGCGAAGGGGGTCGGCTCGGAAGAAGAAATCCGCGCATCCATCCTCTCCACGAAGGAAGAGGGGGAGATGGCCGTCTCCTTGGCCAAAGAGCTAAAAGCGAAGTTGGACCATTACAAGGAAGAGAACGCCGCCTATAGCTTCTCCGACATCGCCGCCCTCGCGGCCAAAGCGGCCCGCATCGACTCGGTGCGCGCCTCCCTGCGCGAGCGCTACCGCTACATCATGGTGGACGAATATCAGGACACGAGCGCCCTCCAGGAGGAGTTTTTGAATTCCCTGGGCGCCGAAAACGTCTACCAAGTCGGCGACATGAAGCAGTCCATCTACCGCTTCCGCGACGCCACGCCGGAGCTCTTCCAGCAGAAGCTCCGCCAATACGAGGCCCCCACGGAGGAAGAATTACGCTACGCCGAGGCCAAGGCGCTCCGCGACGACCCCAAGGCGCCTTCTAAGCCGAGCGAGGGGGAGATCGAAGCGCTCCGCCTCGCCGCCGAGCATGCGCGGAAGGAGGCCGAAGCACGTGGGAGAAAGGGGGTGCTCCTCACCCTTTCCCGCAACTTCCGCTCGCGCGAGCCGGTGCTCGGCTCCGTCAATTTGATCTACCGCGACGCGATGGGGAACAAGGATTTGGAGGCGGGGACCTCCTATGGGGGCGACGATCCTCTGGGCGGCGTACGCTACAAAGAGGAGGGGCATGACCTCGCTTTCGGCCAAACCGCCTACCGGGAAGGGGAGGGCGAGGGGGATCATAGGACCCTCCTCCTCCACTACACGCTTCCCGCTTTGACCTCCCGCGGGGAGTACGAGGCCGCCCTCATCGCCGAGGACGTGCTCGAGAAGATGAAAAGCGCCCAAGTCGTGGAGAAAGGGAAAGGGAAACGGCCGGCCCGTTATAGCGATTTCGCCATCCTCCTCGACGCCAGAACCGACTTGGACCGCTTCCGCCGCATCTTCTCGGAGAGGAATATCCCCCTGGAAGCGGAAAGCGGAAAGGGCGGCGAAGCGCCCGAAGCGGCCCACGCCCTCGTCCTCCTCTCGGAGTTCGCCGTGATGCTTTCTAAGGAGAAACCCGAGGCGGACCCGCGCTTCCGCCACGTCTACATCGCCCTCGCCCGCGGCTTCCTCTTCGGCGAGAGCGACGAAGCGATCGCCCGCGCTTTGAAGAACGGCTCTTACCGCGAGGAGGAGTGGGTCAAGCGCATTCAGGCGAAGCTCCCCTCCTTGGTTGAGGGGCCTTTGCCCGATGCCCTCTCCTTCTTTGTCTCGGAATTCTCGTTTGCACCGCGCCTCGTCCCGCTTGGCTCGGTGAAGAAGAATTACGCCTATCTCCAAGCCTATCTCCGCTTGGCCGAGGGGATGTCGCATTTGGGATGGCGCCTACCGGAATTTGTCTCCTTCTTCCGCGATGCGGAGCGCTTCGGCGTCTCCGTGGAGGCGGAGGTGTCCGAGGAGCCCTCCGACGCGGTGCGCCTCATGACGATGCACGCGAGCAAGGGGCTTGAGTTCCCCTTCGTCTACCTGCCTGGGCTCACCCACCGTCTGTTCAAAAGCGCCCGAGGGGAGGCGCGCTGCTCCGTCTCGGCGAAGTACGGCATCGGCTTATCGCCCCTCGACGAAGAAGGGGTGCCCCATGGGAACCTCCTCACTCAGCTCAATCAAACGCGCGAGAGGCTTTTGGACCGCTCCGAGCGGCTCCGCCTGCTCTACGTCGCCATGACGCGCGCCAAGGAATCCCTGATTCTTCTTATCCCCGACGAGGAGGGAAGCGGGGCCTACGATCCGCGCCGCGTCCTCTTGAAGAAGTCGCTTTATTCGCCGGGCGTGGCCGCGCGCTACCTCGACTTTCTCTCCTTCACCGACCTCGACCCCGCCTATTTCCGGAGCGAGCAGCGCGAAACGAACTTGGAGCATCCCCTCCTCGCCCCCGCTTCGCCCTCCACGGGTTTGGGGAAGATCCCCGCGCCGCGCTGGGGAGAAAGGAAAACGCCCATCGAGCCGGAAATCCCCTCCTTCAAGCGGGCGAGCAAAGCCTCCTCTTTTGAGAAGAACGAAGCGGCCCTCGCCTACGGAACGAGGCTCCACCGCCTGATGGAAGTGGCCGATTTAAGCGACAAATCCGCCTCTTGGGTCGAGGACCCCGCCGAGCGGGAGAAGATCGCCAAAGTCCTTTCCCTCCCCCTTTTCGACGACTTACCGCGGGCCAAGCACGCCTTCCGCGAATACCATTACCAGGACGAGCGCGGCGTCGAGGGATCGATCGACTTATTGCTCCTTTACGAGGATCGGGTGGACATCATCGACTACAAATCCTCCTCGATCGACGATGAGGCCTACGTGGGGCAGCTTAACGCCTACGCGGAGGAAGCGGCGAAGCTCTTCCCGGGCTTGCCCATCCATAAATTCCTCATTTCCCTCCGCCAGGGCGCCTACCGCGAAGTAAAATAAAAGACATGGCAGAGGAAAAGATTCAGGAGCAGGACTACTTCAAATTGCTCAAGGCGCTTGCCATCCCCGAATCCGCGGGGTGGGATTTCCTATACGACCTCTTCGAGGAATGCTCCGAAGGGGAGGGGGAGATCAAAAAGGACAACCCCATGGTCGCCTCCATCGCGGTCAACCCCGTCCAATTGACCATGTATTTGGCCAACGAGCACCTCTTTTACCTCGCCCTCAACCCCGACAAGACGGTCCAATCCCTCGCCGAGGACCCCAAATACCACCAATTGATCGGCTCGGTGGCCTTAGACAAGTACTACACCAACGAGCACCTCGCCTATCGGATGGGGAGCTACGCCTCGCGCTTCAACCCGACGATCTCCACGATCGACCTCTACCTCAACTTCATCCTCGGGATGATGACGCGCTACCGCAAAAACGACCCGAAGGAGACCTTGCTCGTCGACGTGATGGAGAAGGGCTTCCAGATGGCCAAATGCGTCTCCTCCCTCTTGGAGAATGGCTTCGAGACCGAGGCTTTCTCGACGTGGAGGACCCTGCATGAGAACGAGTGCATCCTGACCGTGTTGGTCCGTTATGGCGAGCCGGTCATGAGCCGCTACCTCGCCCACATGCGCTACGCCCTCGCCTTCCGCGGCTCCTTGAAGAGCAAGGAGGAGACCGACGCCTGCTTCGTCGAGATCAAAGACGGCATGCGCGCGGCCGGCTTAAAGAGCAAGGACATGAAGCGCTACATCGAATACGGCTGGCTCTTGGCCGTGCCCGATGTGACGAGCATCCCCAACTTCAAGCTCAATTTCCGCGACGGCGTCGAGCGGGTCGCCAAGCTTTCCGACTACAGCAAGGTGTACGAGATGTCGAGCGAGATCGCCCACTCGAGCCCCCTGCTCATCTACTCCAATAAGGAATACTTCCACCATTTCACCCTGATCAACCTCTACGAGTCCTTCTTCCGCCTCGAGAAGTTCTTCACCTCCCTCTACATGGCGACCGTCGGGGAGGAGGAAAAGGCCGCCTACGTCCGCATGAGGGCTTTGTACACGAACGAACTCCAAGCCGCCTATCGTTACGAAAGGATGCAGCTTCAGCGCCTCGCCCGCGCCTCCAAAAGCCCCGCCGAGCCAAGCCCGGCGACCCCTTCCCCCTCGCCTTCCGAGGAAAAGAAAGGCGAAGACGAAGAGAAATGAAAAATGGGCGCCTCGATGGGGGCGTCCATTTCTTTTTCTGCCTTCACTCGGCGTAGCAGGAGCCGCCGATGAACTCGCGCATGAGGGAGTTGCTCGGCACCCAGCGGTCGTCGAGGCTCACGAAGTATTTGAGCGTGCCCCTCAGCCGCAAGGCGATGGGGTAATAGGGGGAGGAGCCATCGATGCTCTCGAGCAGGGGCAGCGCGTACTTCTTGAGCACGGGCAGCTCGTAGGGGAGCACCGAGTTGAAGACGAAGTCCGACCCCTCTTGCTGGTCGTAGATCCACGCGAATTCGCCGCGGCGCACCGAAGGCCACATCGAGAGGGTCTCCTCGATGGGGGAGTTGCGGAACTTCTTGTCGCGCACGATGCGGCGGATCAGGCGGAGGTCGGTCATCGAAAGCGGGTTGTGATCGTCCAGGTTCACCTGCAAACTCGGCGCGATGAAGATTTTGTACTTCACCGATTTCGGGAGGTCGACCGTGAGGCGGTCGTTGAGGGCGTGGATGCCCTCCACGATCAAAGGCTCCCCCTCGCGGATCGATAGCGTGCGCCCGGGGACGCGCTTGTTGGTCGCGAAGTCGTAATGGGGCAAAGTGACCGTCTCCCCGTTGATGAGGTCCAGCATGTTCTGGTTGAACAAGCCGATGTCGAGGGCCTCGATCGATTCGAAGTCGTGCTTCCCATCCGGCCCGATCGGCGTCTCCTCGCGGGGGCGATAGTAGTCGTCCAGCGAGATGCGGATCGGCTTGATGCCGCGGGAGAGGAGCTCGACCCTAAGCCGGTTGGCGAAGGTGGTCTTCCCCGAGCTGGAGGGGCCGGCGATGCAGATGAGGCGGATGTTCTCGATGTCGTCTTGGATCAGCTGCCCGAGCTCGCAGAGTTGGCGGTTGTGCCTGGCCTCGCAGACGTTGATGAACTCGACCTCGCCGAGGTTCTTGATCTGTGAATTGATGCCGGCGACCGTGTCTCCCCCGACGATTTTGCCCCAGTCGTGGCTCTCTTGGAGGACGCGGCCGAAGGTGGGGGCGTCTTGGAATTCGGGGATTTTCCCGCCGGCCTCGGCCCGCGGGTACTGAATGAGGAAGCCTGGGCTATAGAGCCTCACCTTGAAGCGCTTGATGTAGCCCGTCGAGGGGACGAGCCTTTGGTACATGTAGTCGACGAAGCCGTCGCACGTATTGAGGTGGACGGTCTTCTCGGGGCGGTAGGGGAGGATGGCCAATTTGTCGAGGTACCCCTTCTCTTTGAAGATCGCGGCCGCCTCCTCGTTGGGGACGATGGTGCGCTCGATCGGGAGGTCGGCGGCGACGATCGCCTCCATCTCGTGGCGGAGCTTCAAAAGCATCGCGTTGTCGGCGCGGAAGCCTGGGGTGAGCAAATGCACGGAGATGCAGCGGCTCACGTTGTAGGCGAAGCGCACTTTCAGGTTCGGGTAGGCCCGGTAGAAGGCCATCGCGGTCAGATAGCGGACCGAAGCCTCGTAGATTTTGATGGCGTCCTGGTCCTTGACGGTCAAAAACTCCACTTCGGCGTCGTAATAAAGCTCATAGGTCAACTCGCGAACGCGGTTGTTCACCTTGGCGCAGATAAAATTCTTTTCCGGGTCGGAATCGCCCAATAGGTCGATTAGGCGGATCTTCTTCGAGAACTCTTTTTTGTTCCCCATCCAAGAGACGGTGAATTTCATAGGGTTTCCTCCTGCTCAAAGCCTTCTATATTATCGCGCCGAGACTCTCTTGCTAAGCGGGAAGCTCCGCCTTTTGTAAGCCCTTTCTCTCTCGAGCGAGGAAAAACGTTCCTTTCCCTCTTCGAAGGTTGACCGCTCGGCGCGCTTCGCCTATTATCTTCTTTGTGCTTGCCTTAAGGCAAAAAAGACGAATGGGACTAGCAAAAGCGTACGAAAAGTGGTCGACCGTCCAAAGGAACCTCTTCCTGCTTGGCTCTCTCGATATTTTCGTCGCCCTTTGCCTTTTGCCCTTCCTGTTCTTTGACCTGCCCGGCCTCTTCGTAGGCTGGCTGGTGGGTTCGGCCATCTCGCTTTTGGCCTACTTATCCATCGTTTACATGGCCGGGGCCATCACGGGCTCCGTGAACGAGGAGAAAAGAAGCGGCCGCGCCGTCGGGCTGTCCGTCTTCTTCGGCTTGCTCCGCTTCGCCTTTTACGCGGGGGGATTGGCCCTTTCGGCTTATCTGACCTTCCGCGCGAAAAACCCGTGGCTGAATTTCTGGGCCTTGTTCGCCGCCTACGTCCCGATGCCAATCGTCTTGGCCGTCGAGACGTTGATTGGGCGCCGCGAAGACAAGAAGATCGTCCCGCCCGAAAAAGCCGGCGAAGCAGCGGGGGAGGAGAGCCATGATTGAGCCCAAGCTCTACTATTCCCTCACCGACCGCATGGGCGAGATTTTGAAGTTCAACCCCTCGGGCGCCTTACTCTCTTCGCTCATCATCATGGCGATCGTCGCCATCCTGGCCATCATCGTCGGCATCGTGGCCCGCCACGCCGACCCCCTGAAGGCCCCGCGCGGCCTCCTTTACTGGGCCGAGACGTACGTGGGAGCGATGGATGACTTCGTCGCCGACCGCATGGGCCCCGGCTGGGGCAACTTCGGCGGCTACTTCATGGCCCTCTCGGCCTATCTTTTCCTGGCCTTCATCTGGTCGATCACCGGCCTTCCCTCGGTCATCGACAACATCTTCGCCCCGCTTTCCCTCGCCGTGGTCATGTGGGTGCTCATCACCTTCACGGCGTTGCACTACCAGCACTTCCATTATTTCCATCGCTACATCGAGCCGATTTTCCTCTTCCTCCCCATCAACATGATCTCCCAGGTCACCCCGATCCTCTCGACGACCCTCCGTATGTTCGGCAACTGCCTCGCCGGGAGCATCATCATCGGCCTCATCCAGATGGCCCTCAACAAAGCCTCGATCGCCATCACCCATAGCGCCACTTGGGGCAGCATCTTCCTCTCGCCCATCCCCACGGGCGTCCTTAATCTCTATTTCGCATTGTTCTCCGGGTTCATACAGACCTTGGTGTTCATGTCCCTGACCGCCGTCTGGATCGCGCAAGAGCGCCCCGACGAGGAGATGGGGGTGGAATCCCAAGCCCTGCGCGGGCCCGAAGCGCAATGAAGAAGCACTCTATTTAGGAGGAGAAACTTATGGAGTTCTTACGCATCCTAGCCGACACTGCCGCCAACGCCACCAACAGCGGCCTGAACCTCGGCCTCATGGCCATCGGCGCCGCCATCGCCGTTTTGTGCGGCATGGCCTCGTCCTTCGGCGAAGCGAAGATCTGCGTCGCCGCGATCGAGGGCATGACCCGCAACCCCGAGATGCAGAAAAAACTCAACAGCACGATGATCCTTGCCGTCGCCCTCGATGAGTCCTGCGCCATTTACTCGCTCGTCGTGGCCATTCTGATCATCTTCGTCTTGGGCGGAAAGATCGCCTAATCGGAGGGCGCTGAATTATGCGCCTATTCGGCCTCATCCGGGTGCTCGAGGACGTCACGAGCGACGAGACTTACATCAAAAAGCTGATCCCCAACGTCTGGGACTTCGTCATTCAGCTGCTCGCTTTCATCGTCCTCATCCTCATCGTCATCTTCCTGGCCTACAAGCCGGTGAAGAAGAACATGAAGGCGCGCCAGGATTACATCAACAAGAACATCCACGACAGCGAAGACGCCAAGAAGAAGATGGAGGCCCGCGAACGCGAATCCCGCGGCTACGTGGACGAGGCGAAAACCCAAGCCAACCAGATCGTGACGGACGCCAAAGCACAAGCCCAGAAAGAGGCCAGCGCCATCCTTTCCGACGCCAAGGCCCAAGCGGCGGAAACCCGCAAGAAGGCCGACGAGGAAATCGCCTTGGCCAAGGAGAAATCCAAGCAGGACGTCCGCGGCGAAATCGTCGACGTCGCCCTCGCGGCCTCGAGCCAAGTGCTCGGCCGCCAGGTCAATGAAGACGACGAGAAGCGCCTGCTCCAGCAGTTCGTGGACGACGTGGAGGCGGAGAAGAAGTAAGCCATGGCGGAGAACGTCTGGCAAAACTACGCCGAAGCACTCTACGGGCTGAGCAAGGGCCCGCGCCTTTCCGAGTACCGCGAAGCGGTCGCGGACATGGACCAGCGCCTACGGGAAGACCGCGACTTCCTCTCCTATCTGGCCTCCTACGACGTGGAGGCGGGGGAGAAGAGGAAGGCATGCGACGCCGTCTTCGGCGCCTATGGCCTCCCCTATCTCGCCGACTTCATGAAGGTCGTCATCGACCATCACCGGATCCACGGCTTCCCCGAGATTGCCCGGGAATACCGCTCCCTCGCCGATGAGGAGCTGGGAATCGCCGAGGGGATCTGCTATTCCGCCAAAAAGCTCTCTTCCGACGACTTGAAGCGTTTGGAGGAGCTGTTCGCGAAGAAAATCGGCAAAAAGGTCAGCCTGGAGAACCGGGTGGACCAATCTCTTCTAGGCGGCGTTAAGGTCGCCTTGGAAGGCAAAGTATACGATGGGACGCTGCGGAGCCGCTTGCTCGGCCTAAGGAAGTCCCTCGACACGGGAGGAGCGCAATGAAAATCGATTCCAGCGAAATCGCCTCCCTCATCAAAGCCCAAATCAAGGGCTATGAGGGCGAGGTGGCGGAGGACGACGTCGGCACGGTCATCAGCGTCGGCGATGGCATCGCCCTATGCTATGGCCTCA
>Ga0256406_1007633_pt1 | contig 10160 bp, 11 predicted proteins | sample RumenRJG_03DNA_FD_185986 | JGI IMG/M metagenome (GOLD analysis project Ga0256406, IMG submission 185986) | Bovine rumen microbial communities from Lethbridge, Alberta, Canada - RJG_03 | ecosystem: Host-associated > Mammals > Digestive system > Stomach > Rumen | place: Canada: Alberta | collected...
TGGTGGAACGGCACCCCATGCGGCGGGCTGCCAATAGCACGCCGGAGGGGTCATCGACTGTGAGGTCGGGGTTTCATGGAAGCCTTTCTCTTTGACCTTTGATGACCGCGCGCGGCACGCTTGGCCATGCGCACAGGCCATTGTACACGAGGGCTTGTGGCACTGGGCTGCTGGTCTCATCGCGTTTGGGTAACGATTCTTTAATCTCCACGTTAGGGTGCAGAGGCTGGTGCTGCCGCGGGCCTCTGCAGCAAAAAGCCGGTGGGGCGGCGTTGCCCCACCGGCACTGGACCTGCGTTTCTCGCCGAGACGAGACTAGAACTTGACCTGCGGCGCCTGGCGCACTGCCTCGGACTGCACCTCGAAGCCCTGGCGCTCCTTGAACTTGGAGCCGGCCACGACGTTGCCGGGGAAGGTCTCGATGGCGTTGTTGTACTCAAGCACGCAGTCGTTGAAGCTCATGCGCGCATAGCTGATCTTGTTCTCGGTGTCCGAGAGCTCGGACTGCAGCTGCTGGAAGTTGGCGTTTGCCTTGAGCTCAGGGTATGCCTCGGACACAGCAAAGAGCGACTTCAGCGTGCCAGAGAGCACGTTGGAGGCGGCCATCTTGTCCTCAGGCGTCTTGGCGGACATGACGGCGGCGCGCGCCTGCGTGACGGCCGAGAGCGTGCCCGACTCGTGCGCGGCGTAGCCCTTGACGGTCTCTACCAGGTTGGGGATGAGGTCATTCCTGCGCTGCAGCTGCGCGTCGATGGTCTGCCAGGCGTTGTCGCAGCGGTTGTCCTTGCGGACGATGCCGTTGTAGATGCTCACAAACCAGACGACAAGAACAACGATGATAACGATGACAACAATGATTGCGGCCATGGGAGGCTCCCTTCAAGCGGGCGGACCGTAGCGGGCGTACGAGAGACGTGGACGACGTGCGGTGCTTCATGACGGGACGCGTGAGGCGGAGGGGGAGGGATTCGAACCCTCGAGACGCAAGGCGCCCGGCGGTTTTCAAGACCGCTGCAATCAACCACTCTGCCACCCCTCCGTGGGTGCGTGGATATATCCTAGCGCATACGCTGGAAAAGTTGATTCGAGACCACGCGAGAGGGGCGAGCATGAGCCAAGACGAGCAGGGCGGCGGCGAGGAAACTGCAGCGGAAGACCTCCGGTTCATGCGTCTGGCGCTGGAGGAAGCGGCTGCTGCCGCAGAAGAGGGCGAGGTGCCGATAGGCGCGGTGGTGGTATGTGACGGCGAGGTTGTCTCCCGCGCGCACAATCGCCGCGAGGAGGATGCCGATCCGGCGGCGCATGCAGAGTTTCTCGCCATGGAGGACGCCGCGCGGGCGCTTGGCCGCTGGCGGCTCTCCGGGTGCACGGTCTATGTGACGCTTGAACCCTGTCTCATGTGCGCGGGTCTCATGGTGAACGCGCGCGTGGACCGCTGCGTGTATGGAGCCTCGGACCCCAAGGGTGGCGCGCTGGGCACGCTCTTCGACGTGAGCCATGACGAGAGGCTCAACCATGCGTTTGAGGTGACGTCGGGCGTGCTTGCGGACGAGGCCGCCGAGCAGCTGCGCGCGTTCTTCCGTGCGCGCCGGAAGAGCAGGGGCTAGGGGCCTGGAGGCGAGCCAGCCGCGCGGGCGGCGCACCGGACAGTATAAGACGGTATAAAATCGTGTAAGACGGTATAAGTTCGTGGAAGACGGTGTGAAACGCGGGAGGCGTGGCCAATGAACCCATTCAAGCCCACTGCTGGCAAGATGCCGCCCATCCTCATTGGGCGGGAGTCCGTCATACGAGACTTTGAGGATGCCTTGGACAATGGTGCTGGGGCTCCCGGCAGGCTTATGCTCATCTCTGGTCAGCGTGGGTTTGGAAAGACGGTCATGCTTACCGAACTGGGGCGCGTTGCCAAAAAGCACGATTGGGTTGTGGTTTCTGATACCGCATCGCATGGTCTGTGCGAGCGGTTGGTGGCGGCTCTCTCCTCTGGTGGTCTGAGGTTTGGGGGCGCGACAATCAGCCCTGCCGTGGGAGTGGGCGGAATGGTCTCCGCAAGTTTGGGGAGCGTCAGCATCTCGCCAAGTAACGCTGCGCTCACGCTGAGAGAGGCCATCGAGGCCAAGCTCAAGCGTATGCCAGATGGCAAGGGCGTTCTCTTCACCATCGATGAGGCGCAGGCTGCCTCCGAGGAAGATCTTGTCGCCGTGGCCACGGCCATCCAGCACGTCCTGAGGGACGAGGATATGCGTGACGTCTCGGATGCAAAGAAGCACGGCGTGGCGTTTGTCTTTGCTGCCTTGCCGTCGATGGTCGACGAAGTGCTCAACAACAAGGTTCTCACTTTCTTGCGTCGCAGCCAGCAGCAGATTCTGGCTGAGGTCCCTCTCAGTGATGTTCGTGCGGCATATGTGGACGTGGTCAGGGAGTCCGGCAAGGAAATCAGCCAGGAAGACGCCCTGACTGCGGCGCGGGCTGCAGCGGGCTACCCGTATATGGTGCAGCTCGTTGGCTACTACATGTGGCAGTCCGCGGACCGGAGAGGGTCACGGATCATTGAGTGTACCGATGTTGATCGCGGTATCAGCGATGCCGTGATAGCGTTTGGCGAGGCGGTCTGCGCACCAATCATGGACGGGCTTACTCCCGCCCAGAGGGAATTCGTGAAGGCGGTTGCCGTCGACGCTCCCGGTTCCACCGCGGTGGCAGACATCGCTCGGAGGTGTAACAGGAGCTCGAGCTGGGTGAGCAAGTACCGTGCAAGCCTCATAAAAGAGCACGTGATTGAGGCAGACGGCAAGGGGTACGTGCGCCTATCGACCCCACACATGGCGGAGTACCTGCGCGGGTCATCGTGGTAGGCGACGCTTGAGAATTCCCCTATACCACCTGGAACACAAAGAAGTCCAGGTAGTGTGTCTCGGGGACGCCCCAAAGGATGGGATGGTCCGGCGCCTGCTGGCGCTCCTCGATTTGGCGCAGCTGGACGTTTGCGTTGTGCGCGGCCTCGGCAATGGCGCGGGCGAGAAGGTCGCGCGTCATAAAGTGGCTGCAGCTGCAGGTGGCAAGGTAGCCGCCGCGCGGCAGGAGCCGCATGGCCCACTCGTTAATCTCACGATAGCCGTGAGCGGCATGGTCGACGGTTCCACGGCTCTTGGTGAACGCCGGGGGATCCAAGACGATGAGGTCGAAGGGCCCGCCCTCCTCGCGTAGACGCTTCTTGTCCGAGACAAGCGCAGGTAGGTACTCCAGCACGTTTGCGCAGGTGAAGCCCATAGTTGCGTCAAGGCCGTTGAGGTGCGCGTTCTCACGCGCAAGGTCGATGGCCGTCTGGCTTACGTCGACCTCGCGCACAAACGCGGCGCCGCCCGCAGCGGCGTTGAGGCCAAACGGCCCCACATGGCAGAAGCAGTCAAGCACACGGCGGCCGCGCGCCAGCTCGCGCACGGCGCGACGGTTGTACTTCTGATCGAGGAAGAACCCGGTCTTCTGGCTGTTCTCGAGGTCAAGGTCGTAGGCAATGCCATTCTCGCATGCAACCACGCGGGCGCTTTCCGGAACAGGCCGGTCGCCCTCGACCCACCAGCCCTTCTCTTGCGCAAGGCCCTCCTTGAGACGGGAAGGTGCGTCGTTTCTCTCGTAGATGCCACGGATGTCCTGACCGTCTGCGCGCAGCACGTCGAGCAGCAGCGGGTAGAGCGTGGGGCGCAGACGCTGCATGCCAACGGTTCCCACCTGCGAGACAAGCACGTCCTCGTAGCGGTCAACGACAAGTCCCGGAAACCCGTCTGCCTCCGAGAAGAGCACGCGGCAGCAGTTGGTGTCCGGCTCGCAGCCCGGCAGCGCACGCGACCCCATGGTGGCCTTGCGAAAGTCCCATGCCCACTGGAGCTTGCGAGACCAGAAAGCCTCGTTGATGCGGTCGTTGGCGTTGCGGCTCACCACGCGCACGCGAATCTTGCTCTGCTCGGAGAGAAGGCCCACACCCTGCCAGGTGCCGTTCTCCTCGACCACATCCACCACGTCACCGTTCTGCGCGCCTTGCCCATCTGCTGGCGATGGCTCCACGCGCAAGACCTCGCCCTCAAAGACCCAGGGATGCCCGCCGGCAAGGGCGCGGGCGGCCTTTCTCGTGACAACGACCTGCGGATATGGACGCTTCTGCTTCATGGGGATCCCTTTGGTGGACGGTGGTCAAACGCGCAGAGCTGGCAGCCCTAGAAGTGCCGGCCGTATCGGCCGCCGCCAAAGCCGCGTCCGCGAGCCTTAGAGCCCGAGAACATCGTACGTGTGGGCTTGACGGTCGAGCGCCCGGGCTGCGGGATGATGCGCCCCTCGTCGTAGGCAAAGTCGGGCAGGTCCCATACGGGGACGAGCTTCTTGGTGAAGTACTCGATCTCGCGCAGGGGGCTCACCTCGTCGGGTGCCATGAACGTGTACGCGTGACCCGTGGCGCCGGCGCGGCCGGTGCGCCCAATGCGATGGACGTAGTCCTCGGGATCCATGGGCACGTCGAAGTTGACCACCGCGTCGATGCCCTCAACGTCGATGCCGCGGCTCATAACGTCTGTGGCAACAAGCACCTGGACCTTTCCATTGCGGAACCGCTCGAGGGCCTTCTCGCGCGCCTTCTGCGGGCGGTCTGCGTGCATCACGTCCACCTTGAGGCCGGCGTTCTTGAGGATCTGCGAGACGTCGTCCACGCGGTGCTTGGTGCGGCAGAAGACCAGCACGCGCTCCGGCTGCACGCCGGTGCCTCCACCGGTCTTGATGAGTGCCTCCAGAAGTTGAGTCTTCTGGCCCTGGGTGACGGGGCAGAGGTGCTCCTCAACCGTGTCGGCCGTCTGGCCAACGCGCGCGATCTCCACGTAGGCGGGGTCTCTCAGCAGCGCGTCGATGGTGCTCTTGATGCTTGGCGGAATGGTTGCCGAGAAGAGCAGGGTCTGGTGCTTCTCGGGCAGCGCGTGCATGATGCGGCGCACGCTTGGCCAGAACCCCATGTCGAGCATGCGGTCCGCCTCGTCCAGCACCAAGACCTGCACCTTGGAGAGGCTCACGTGGTTGTGCTCCATGAGGTCGAGCAAGCGGCCGGGCGTGGCAACCAAAAGGTCGCAGCCCTTCTCGAGCTGCGCGATCTGCTTGTCGAACTTGGCGCCACCCATCACTATGACGGCGCGCTGGTCTGTCTCCTTGCACACCACGCTCACCACGTTGTCAATCTGCGCGGCAAGCTCGCGCGTGGGCGTTACCACCAGCGCGAGGGGCTCCTTGCTGGGCGCCTTTTTGCCCTGGATGAGCTGCAGCGCAGGCAGGGCAAACGCAGCAGTCTTGCCGGTTCCCGTCTGCGCGGACGCAACCACGTCGCGTCCCTCAAGGACAACGGGGATGGCCTGCGCCTGGACGGGGGTGGGGGTTTCAAAGCCAAGGGCTTCCACCCCGGCGAGGATCTGCTCGTTTAGCCCGAGCTCGGCAAATGATGTATTCATGCTGCACAGTATGGGGCATGTACGTGCGCTTTTCCACCTTCACGACAATATCGCCGCATGAAAACGGGGACAGTCAACGCGCTCTTTACTATACTGTGAGAGCGTGCGTGCCATATGGGGTGCGCGTGGCGAGAAGGACCTTGCATGAGCTGGAACAGGGCAAACATGGCTCCACTCACGGCGCGAATGTGTCGAATGCGCTAGCTGCGTCGCGGCAACCGCCACCGGCGCCCGTCCGTCTTGCCCGTTCGCGCTATTCAAGGAGACATGCATGCCTATCAACATCCCAGACGGCCTGCCCGCCAAGAAGATCCTGCATCAAGAGCGCATCTTCGCCCTCGAGGAAGAGGTTGCCGAGCGCCAGGAGATCCGCCCGCTGAGAGTGGCCATCCTCAACCTCATGCCCACCAAGATCGAGACCGAGACCCAGATTCTGCGCCTCATATCCAAGTCGCCGCTGCAGGTGAGCTGCGACTTCATGCGCGTCTCGACGCATGAGGCCACGCACGTCTCGCAGGACCACCTCGTGAAGTTCTACGATACATTTGACTCGTTTGCCGATAAGAACTACGACGGCCTCATCATCACCGGCGCGCCGGTGGAGCAGATGGACTTCGAGGACGTTGACTATTGGGACGAGCTCTGCGGAATCATCGACTGGTCGCAGGAGCACGTGCTCTCCACTATGTACCTGTGCTGGGGTGCCATGGCCGGGCTTTGGCATCTGTACCGCATTCCCAAGAAGCAACTGGGCTCCAAGCTCTTTGGCGTCTTTCCCCAGCGCCTGTGCGACGAGTACAACTTCCTCACGAACGGCTTCGACGAGGTGCACTACATGCCGCACTCGCGCCACGCCGCCATCGATACCAACGAGCTTGCGCGTCACCCCGAGCTGCACGTGCTTTCGGAGGGCTTTACCAGCGGTCCAGCCATTATCGCCACGCCAGACTTCCACGAGATCTACGTGACCGGCCACTTTGAGTACGGCCGCGACACGCTCTCCGATGAGTTCTGGCGTGACTTCCACAAGGGGCTGCCCATTCGCCTGCCCGAGAACTACTTCCCGGATGACAACCCCGAGAGCCAGCCCATCTTCACGTGGCGTGCGCACGCGAACCTTCTCTACCGCAACTGGCTCAACTGGGTCTACCAGATGACCCCCTACGACCTGGACCTCATTCCCCAGACCATCCAGCAGCTCCACGCAGGCGCCAACGGCATGGTCGACAAGTTCTGATGTTGGGGGAGCAAGCGGAGCCGCGCGAGGCGTCCGGCGAAGGCGAGGGGTCCGTGCGCCTCACGGCGGAGCTTCTTGAGCAGCTGCTCGCTTCGGCCACGCCCGAGCAGTACCTTGCGCGCGCAAACCTGGAAGAGCGCTCGCTCGCAGAGTACGCAGATGCCGTGCGAGAGGCGCATGGGCTCAAGAAGTCGCAGGTCATACGGGCGTCCGGGCTTAACCCCACGTTTTGCTACCAGATTTTCGAGGGCACACGGCGTCCCGGTCGTGACAGTGCGATCATGCTGGCCTTTGGGCTGGGCTGCTCGCTTGTCGAGACGCAGCGCCTGCTGCGGCTTGCCGGCGCCTCAGAGTTGTGGTCGCGCAACCGTCGCGATGCCATCATCATTTTCTGTCTGGAGCACGGCATGGACCGCGCGCAGACCGACGACGAGCTGTGGCGCCTGGGCGAGAAGACCCTAATCGATGGGGGAGCATAGGTGGCCGTCTCCGAAGACGAGCAGCTTATGGCTGCGCTCGAGAAGGACGAGGCCTACCGCGTGGAGCGCGTGCTCGCGAGCAACGAGGCGGGTTCGACCGAGGTTGTGAGCCGACAGGGCGCCGGCCATGTGGGCGAGGGGCCTCTCGTGCGCAAACGCATCAAGCGTGACGTTGCGAACGACGAGGTGTTCTCGCGCCTCTCGTCCGTTTGCGGCGCGCACCTACCGCGTGTGATTGAGACGTACGACCTGCCTGACCAGCTGGTTATTGTCCGTGAGTACGTCTATGGGGTGTCGCTTGCGACGTGTGTGGCCAATGCTGGGCGCATGGGACAGACTGCCGCGGCGCGCGTGGTCGCCGACGTGTGCGATGCGGTTGCTGCCCTCCACGAGCAGGGCATCGTTCACCGTGATGTGTCTCCAAAGAATGTGATTCTCTCCCCGCGCGGAGCGGTTCTCATCGACCTGGGCATTGCGCGCGCTTACGTCGAGGGCGCCCAGCGCGATACCACACGGCTTGGTACCTGGGGATTTGCGTCTCCCGAGCAGTACGGGTTTGCCCAGACCGACGGTCGCTCCGACGTTTACTCGGTAGGCTGCCTTCTCGGCTACATGCTCACGGGCCTCACACCGGATTCCGAGGGGTATGCGGCGGCGCTTGCAGATCCCGGCATTGTCCGCTCCGAGCTGCGACGCATTGTCGAGAAGGCCTGCAGCTTCGAGCCAAGCGAGCGCTACCAGAGCGCGACGGCGCTGAGGGATGCGGTGCTGCAGGCGGTGCCGGAGGCGGCTGTCAGGAACGATGCCAAGACCTCGGGCGCAAAGAGCGGCAAGCGCGAGAAGATTCCCCGTTCGCTGGCAAGGCCACACCAGCTGGTGGCGGCGTTCTCCGAGGCAAAGCCGTGGATGCAGGCGCTTACCATTGCCCTGGTGGTTCTCGGCGTGTTTGTTGGCATTCTCTTTGCCTCGGCTGCGGTCTACACCACCAACGCGATGGTTGACGACCATCCGGTGGAATCGCTTCTGGTGGTTCTCGGCGCTAGCGTCTACCTTGTCCTTCTCCTGGTCGAGGAGATTCCGGCGGCACTGTTGGGAGCGGGACCGTACGCTGCGATGAGGTACAGACGTCGCTCTGCCCGGGTAATCCTTCTGGCAAAGCGGCTGCTCATGACGCTGGGCGTGCTTCTCGCGTTCATCGTCGTCCTCGCGACTTTCGTGGCGTTGACTCCCGGAGGCTAGCGCGCGGTCCTCGGCAGTAGCCGACTCGTCTTTTAGCAGCAAGCTAATGAAAGCGCTCCGGCGTTTTGCCACCATCCATTGCGGATGGAGGCGGACGTGGAAGATTCCTGGTATGCCATAGCGCGTGACGCGGATCTTGACGAGGTCTTGGCCCGTGCGTCTCTCGACGAGCGAGATCTTTCGGCCTGGGCTCGCGATTGCTTGGCGGCAAGTGGTATGTCGAGAAACGATGCCATCCACCAAAGCCGCCTTAATCAAACTTTTGCGTATCAGATCCTTGCGGGAACCAGGCGCGCCTCGCGCGACAAGCTGCTGCAGCTTGCCTTTGGGATGCAGTTGGGGATTCGCGACACCTCTGAGCTGCTCGAACGCGGTGGCGCATGCCGCCTGCGGCCGGATTGCCGCCGAGATCTCATCGTTGCGTATGCGCTCCATCACGGTATGGGCATCGAGCAGTGCGACGACCTTCTCTGGGCGCACGGCGAGCGAACCATCATGCCGGGAAAGTCCCGTGGCGACCACCGCTCGCAAGACCGCCCGCAGTGATTTAGCTGCCAGCTAATGAAGGCTTTGCCAGCCAGCCATAGCATCGGTTCAGCGTTCTTGAAGGTAGTCACTCGTGGGCAGGAGTAGCCATGGCAGAGGGAAAGAAGAAGGGCAAGGTTAAGGTCGTTCTGATGGTTGCGGTTGCGCTGGTAGCTTTTTCTACCGCTGGCTGCGGGGGATCAAAGGGGTCCTCGACCAGTAGCTCGTCTGCATCTACCTCGCAGACGACGCAGGAGGAGACAGCGAATACGGAGTCACAGACATCTAGTACTGATGACTCGTCGGCTACTGAGTCTAAGGCGACTACTTCCGAAGCGGCTCCAAAGGATGATGTGCCAGCGGAGTATGCGTCCGCTCTTGCGCAGGCAAACTCCTACGCCAACACCATGCACATGTCCAAGCAGGGGGTCTACGACCAGCTGACCTCTGAATACGGCGGTCAGTTCTCGGCCGAGGCAGCTCAGTACGCAATCGATAACGTGCAGACGGATTGGAACGCCAACGCGCTTGCCAAGGCGGAGAGCTATTCCGACAGCATGCACATGTCTAAGCAGGGGATTTATGACCAGCTGACCTCTGAGTACGGCGAGCAGTTCACTGCGGACGAGGCTCAATACGCCGTCGACAACGTGCAGGCAGATTGGAACGCAAATGCCCTGGCAAAGGCAAAGTCCTACCAAGACGATATGCACATGTCACCAAGCGCAATCTACGACCAGCTGACCTCTGAGTATGGCGAGCAGTTCACTTCCGATGAGGCTCAGTACGCCGTCGACAACCTGTAACAAGCTACGATTGGAGTTCACATGAAGAAGATCAACAAGCCGCTGCTTATCGCCCTGATTATTGGAGCAGCGTATCTGGTGTATAGCCTGGTTTACTGGTCAGGGGCAAATGCTGGGTCGGGAACCTCGTCTGAACAGCTTGGAGCCGCAGTTGCAACAGCTATGGTCATGCCGCACCTGGTATTGGTTGCTCTTGCTGTGGTGTTCAATGCTCTCGCGACGTTTTTGAAGAAGTCGGCCTTTGCGCTTACGGCTGGCATTCTTTATGCAGTGGCCATGGTGCTCTTCATCCCGTACTTCTTCTTCGTTATTGCCGAAATGATTCTGTGCTTTGTTGGCTACTCTCAGCTCAAGAAAGCGCAAGCATAGAGGAAGAGGACTATAGAAGTTCGAT
>Ga0256406_1007635_pt1 | contig 10158 bp, 8 predicted proteins | sample RumenRJG_03DNA_FD_185986 | JGI IMG/M metagenome (GOLD analysis project Ga0256406, IMG submission 185986) | Bovine rumen microbial communities from Lethbridge, Alberta, Canada - RJG_03 | ecosystem: Host-associated > Mammals > Digestive system > Stomach > Rumen | place: Canada: Alberta | collected...
GGCCATCATCGACCGCTCCGGCCTCATCCGTGCCCTCGAGGCCGAGCACTCCATCGAGGCCGACAGCCGCATCGAGAACATCAAGGAGTTCTACGGCGTCGCGGCCGAGTTCGACGAGACCCACGACGACGCAGTCGAGACGCTCGAGAGCCTGGAACAGCTCCGGGCCGCAGGACTGGCGGACAGCCTGGCTTCCCCCAGCGGCGATTTCGCGAGCGCAGCGAGCGAGCGAGCGTCGCAAGACGCGAGCGCTGAGCCGCAGGGGGATGCCGGGCTGCCCCCGGTTGCTGCCGAGAAGCTCCCGGCGCTCATGGAGTGGCTCGCGCTGCGTTCGGACCTGGACTCGCTTGCGGGCTCGGCGAGCGCCGTCACCATGATGACGGTGCACTCGGCCAAGGGCCTGGAGTTCCCGGTTGTCTTCGTTGCCGGCATGGAGGAGGGAATCTTCCCGCACTCGGCGCACGAGGGCGACCCGGCGTCGATCGAAGAGGAGCGCCGCCTGGCGTACGTGGCCATCACGCGCGCCCGTAAACGCCTCTACCTCACCTATGCCCTCACGCGCCGTACCTTTGGCTCGGTGCAGGCAAACCCGCGCAGCCGCTTTGTGAACGAGATTCCAGCGGCAGATGTCGAGGCCGTGGGCGTGGGCTCGTCGGGTTTCTCGGGCGTGGGCTGGGAGAAGCGCGGAGACAGGCATGGCACCTTTGGCAGCGGCCGCGGCTCCGAGGTCTATGGTGGCCACGTCTTTGGCTCGCGCACGCGCTCGACGGGCGGCTCTGTCGCCCCAAGCGCCGCGTCCTCCGCGCCCCTGCCGCGCCCGCAGGCCCCGCGCCGCGATGCGGCGAAGGCGGCGGAGTCCTTCTCGGCAGGAGATCACGTCTCGCACAAGACCTTTGGCCCCGGCGTGGTCATTGCCGCCAAGGGCGACACTATCGAGGTGCGCTTCTCTCGCACGGGCAAGACCAAGAAGCTCATGAAGGGCTTTGCACCCATCGTGAAGATCGAGGGATGAGACAAAGGGACTGTCCCTTTGTCTCTTTGTCTCACGCTCGCGGACGAGAGGTGCCGCATACCGTCTGGTGGAACGCGCCTCGCTCCGGATGTCCTACGCTCTTCTCGCCGGTGCACACCAGCCGCCGGCCTGAGCAGGGCGACGGTGAGGAGCAGCTATGCCCGAGTCGATACGCGTGGTGGACCGTGCCTTTGACATCCTTGAGGCTCTCTCGGCCAGTCGCGACCCGCTCTCGCTGGCAGACATCTCCAAGGCGACGGGCCTCAGCAAGAGCACCGCGCACCGCATCCTCGCCTCGATGGTGGCGCGCCAGTACGTGGAGCACGACGAGAACGGCGGCTACCGCCTTGGCTACAAGTTCATCGAGATCGCGAGCTCGCGCATAAACAGCCTGGAGCTTCTCGCCGAGGCGAAGCCCTGCCTTTCTCGCATGCTCTGGGACCTCAACCTCACTACGCACATGGGCGTGCTCGAGGGCGCCGACGTGGTCTACATGGAGAAGATGGACGTCTACCCGCATACGCGCCTCTACACGCAGGTGGGGTATCGCTCGCCCGCATTCTGCTCGTCGATGGGCAAGTGCCTGCTCTCGTGCCTCTCTGGTGATGAGTTGTCGCGCGTCCTGGACTGCTGCGACTTCAAGCGCTACACCCCGTACACCATCTGCTCGCGGCAGGAACTCGTCGAGCAGCTGCGCAAGGTACGCGCCCAGGGCTGGGCCATGGACAACGAGGAGTACCAGCTGGGGCACCGCTGCATTGGCGCGCCCGTGTTTGACTACCGCGGAGAGGCCGTGGCCGCCATCAGCGCCAGCGGCACCGTGGCGGAGCTCACGGATGACCGCATCGACATGGTTGTCGCCGAGGTCATGAGTGCCGCGCGGCACCTCTCGCGCCGCATGGGGTATCAGGCCGCGTAGACGAGACGGGCCCGCACCAAGCAATGCGGGCCCGTTGCCATGTATTCTCGACGCCGCCGCGTTACACGATGCCCTTGAGCACCACGGTCTTGGTGTGCGTTACCTCGTCGAACGTGGACATGACGCCCTCGGTGCCAATGCCGGAGTACTTGTAGCCGCCAAACGGCATCTCGAAGCTGCGGAAGAAGCTCGCGCCGTTGATCACTGCACCGCCGCACTCCAGGCGCTCGGCGACGCTCGTGGCAAGCTTCATGTCGCGCGTGAAGACGCACCCGCAGAGGCCAAACTTTGAGCCGTTGGCAATCTCCACGGCCTCGTCTACGGTGTCGAACGTGATGATGGGCACCACGGGGGCAAAGATCTCCATGTCCTTGGCCACGTCGGCGGTGGCGGGGACGTCGGCGATCACCGTGGGCTCGAGGAAGGCGCCGTTGCGGTGTCCGCCGAGAATGACCTTGCCGCCCTGCTCCACGGTGAGCTTGATCTGCTCCTCCGCCTTGATGGCGGCCTTCTCCGAGATGAGGCAGCCAATCTGAGTGGACTCGTCAGCGGGGTTGCCCTGCTTGAGCGCCGAGATACGCGCCACGGCCTTGCTCGTGAACTCGTCCACGAGGCTCCGGTGGATGAGGAAGCGCTTGGAGGCGCAGCACACCTGGCCGGTGTTGTACATGCGGCCCCACATGAGCTCGTCTACGGCAAGGTCCACGTCGCCGTCGGGCAGGAGGATGAAGGCATCATTACCGCCCAGCTCAAGGGCAGTGTGGGCAAGGTGGTCCGCCGCGTGGTGGGCGGTCTCGATGCCAACCTCGGTCGAGCCGGTGAGGGTGATGGCGTCAACGTCTGGGTTGGTGCAGAGCCAGTTGCCCACCTTGGAGCCGCGGCCGGTCACAATCTGGATGGCGCCCGGCGTGACGCCAGCCTCGCCCAAGAGCGCCGTGAGGCGGCAGAGCGTGAGCGGGTTGTCGGTCGACGGCTTCACGATCACCGCGTTGCCGGCGAGAAGGGCGGGCGCGACCTTCTGGTCAAAGAGGTCGCACGGGAAGTTGAAGGGGATGACGGCGGCGATGACGCCCAGGGGCTCGCGGCGGGTGATGAGGATGTGGTGCTCCTGGCCTGCCTCCATGCCCGCGGGGATGGTCTCACCGTAGAGGTGCTTCGCGCGCTCGGCAAAGGCGCGGAACGCGATGGGGATGTTCGAGATCTCCGCCCGTGCCTCGACGATGGGCTTGCCCGTCTCGGCGCAGAGGGTCTGTGCCAGGGACTCGTGGTCGCGCGCCACGAGGTCGAGGAACTTCATGAGGATGTCGGCCTTCTCGTGCACCGGCACCTTTGCCCAGGTGGGCTGGGCTGCCTTGGCGTATGCGACCGCGGCCTTGATGTCGTCCTCGGTTGCGGACGGGATGGTCTCGATGAGGGCGCCCGTTGCGGGGTTGGTGACCTCGATGGTCGCACCGTCGGACGCGTCGGCCGGCTGGCCGTTCAGAAACATCTTCATGGCAGATTGCCTTCCTTTCTGTGGGGTGAGGCTTGCGCTGTGGCGGGCTTGCGCTACTCGGCCTTGTGCTACTTGGAGAAGCCGGTGAACGAGAGCATCAGGCCGCCGCAGGTGTTAGCACCATCGTCTACCTGGCCATACTCGCCAAAGGTGAACTCGGTGAGGAACGGCACACCGTCCGCCTCCTTGGCGAGAAGATCTGCCACCTCGCCAATGCGGTCGCCAATGCCCGCGCGACGTCCGCCGCAGTGGACCAACAGGTAGGCGGCGGGGTCTGCGACCTCAGCCTTGAGCTCGTCGAGCGTCTCGCCGGTGGAGGAGACGAGCTCGTCCACGCTGGCCTCCATGCGGATGACCGCGGTGTTCTTGGCAATCTTGTTGCCCAGGCTGATGGATCCGTCGTCGTTGCCGGCCATGGGGTGGCGAATCGCTACCAGGTCGCCCAGGCGGTCCTTCACGCCGAGCGGGGACACCACGGACTTGCCGAGAAGCTCGCCGCCGCGCAGGCCGTCCACGTCCATGCCGCGCCACGCGGCGTACTTCTCGAGTGCGGGCACGCCGTCAATCTCGGCGAGGATGCGGTTGCCAACGGTTTTGGTGACAATGCCCACGTCTTCGGTCTCGTGGTAGGCGCCGGTGTAGACGTTTGCCATTGTCGGCGCGCCATAGAAGAAGGCAACCGCAACGCCGTCAGCAAAGGCGCCCTCGGAGGTGTAGAGCTTCCAGTCGCCGGCGATGGCGTTGTCCGCCGCGCTGCCGCCAAAGAACGGGACGCGGCCAATCACGTGCGTGATGCCCTTGACGTAGTATTCCTCCTCGGCGGGGGAGGCGGCCATGAAGTAGTAGAGCGGCGCCTCGGCCTTGCCTGCGACCTCCATCGCCTTGCGCGCGACCTTCTCGCCAAGCTCGACGGCGTCCTGGGAGGCATCCGTCTTGGGGCAGGCGGCAACGCCCACGGTCATCGCGGGGTCATCGAAGGCCATCGCGCCAAGGAAGCCGTCGCCGCCGGTGAAGCCTGCCGGCGTGATGACGCCTGTGAAGGAGGTGTTGCCAATCACCGACACACCCGGGAGCTCCTGCGCAAACTCGTCGAGCATCGCTGGGAGGTCATAGGCGCAGCTCGCATAGGCAAAGAGCACCTTCGCGCCTGCCACGTCCTTGTCCTGCGCACGGAGCTTGCCCACGGTCTCCTTGACGGCCTCACGCGGATCCAGATTGCTGCTTTCCCCGACACTTGCCTTGAGCATGACGTCCTCCCAACACTTGATATGGGACCGAACCCGAACCTCATGCGAGATGGTACGAAGCCGCGTTTTGTTGCGGGGCGAGGCCGTGCCACAGTGCGGAAAGGGTAGTTCCGTCAGGCGGGAACGCGCTGGTAGATGCCATGAAAAGTGGGCGTGCGCCCAGCCGTTTGGCGCCGCTTGCCATACCGCTTGCGGTGCGCGATGAGACAAAGGGACAGTCCCTTTGTCTCATTCGGGAGAGTATCATGGCTTTCCACGAACCGTTTGGCCACCTGGAGGCGTGATGGAGGACATTCTCGCGGACATCGACACGTCGGCGCTCATAGGGAAGATTGTCTTTCTCGCCATTGTCATTGGCATCGCGCTTCTCGTGCAGCGCATTGTGGTGCATGGCCTCAAGCGCGCGCTGGATGCGGCGGGCGTACCCAAGGCGTCGATCTTCGTGAACATCGTGCGTGCCATCATCTGGGTGTTTGCGCTGCTCGCCGTGCTCGAGCCTGTCTTTGGCGTTCAGCCCACGGCGTTTGTGGCCGCCCTGGGCGTGACCTCCGTGGTCATCTCCTTTGGCCTGCAGGACACGGTGTCAAACATCATCGCCGGCCTGGGTCTCATGATGGGGCGCGTGGTGCGCCCCGGCGACCAGGTCACCATTGGCGGCTTTACCGGCGAGGTGGTGGACGTCACCTGGCGCTCGACCATGGTGCGCGACAAGGGCGGCAAGGTCGAAGTCATCCCCAACTCCGTGCTCAACAAGACTGCCCTCACGCGCGAGACGGACTGGTCGGTCACTGATTGCCCGGTCGAGTTCTACGCCGAGCCGGGAAGCGATTTAGACGCCGTGACTCGCGAGGTGCGGGACCTTGCGAGCAAGGCCTGCGGCTCCGCACTTGCCCCAGGCTACACGACCGAGGTCCTCTTTGACGCCCTTGGCCCCCTGGGCATACATGGTACCGCCCACCTGCACCTTGTTGCCGGTTCCAACTACTCCGCGCAGGCCGACGCCCTTGTGCGCGCCATCTCTCGCGCGCCGTGGGTCGCGCGGCCGGCGTCTGCCGCGGCCGCCGCAGCGGCAAACACGACATCCAACACAACCAACTGAAAGGCAGCGACGCTATGAAGACCATCGCAAGCTTCACCGTGAACCACCTCGTGCTCGAGCCCGGCGTCTACGTGAGCCGCGTGGACGAGGACCCTGCCACCGGCGCCGTGGTCACCACGTTTGACCTGCGCCTCACGGCGCCCAACCGCGAGCCCGTCATGGACACGGCGGCGGTCCACGCCATCGAGCACCTTGGTGCGACCTCCCTGAGAAACGACCCCGAGTGGTCAAGCCGCGTGGTCTACTTTGGTCCCATGGGCTGCCGCACGGGCTTCTACCTGGTGGTGTTTGGCCAGTGCACCTCGCGCGAGGTGCTGCCGCTTGTGCGCCGCTGCTTTGAGTTTGTGCGCGACTTCGAGGGAGAGATCCCCGGCGCCCGCCCCGAGGCCTGCGGCAACTGGCATGATGCCGACCTCAACCTGGCGCACTGGTGGGCGCGCCGCTACCTCGCCAACACGCTCGAGGTCATCGATGACGCGCATCTCACGTACCCTGCCCTGCTCGACGGCGAGAACAACGAGGAGTCCCACAATGCGTAGCGATATCAAGATTGGCATCATCGGCGCTATGGAGGTCGAGGTGGCGCACCTCGTGGCAAGCCTTGAGGGCGAGTCTGTCTCGACTGTTGCGGGCATGGAGTTCCACGCGGGCACCCTGGGCGACGTGCCGGTGGTCGTGGTGCGCTCCGGCGTGGGAAAGGTCAACGCCGGCGTGTGCGTGCAGGTGCTGGTAGACCGCTACGGCGTGACGCACGTGGTGAACACCGGCGTTGCCGGGTCCCTCGACGCGCGCATCGACGTGGGCGACATTGTGGTATCGACCGACTGCCGCTACCACGACGTGGACGCTACGGTCTTTGGCTACGAGCCGGGAGAGATTCCGCAGCTGGGATGTGTGAGCTTCTCGGCGGACGAGGGGCTTCGTGCGCAGGCCGTGGCTGCCGTACACGACGTGGCGGGTGACGTGCGGGCCTTCGAGGGGCGCGTGGTCTCGGGCGACGTCTTTGTGACCGACGCGCACGAGAAGGAATGCCTGGCTCACGACTTTGGCGGCATGTGCTGCGAGATGGAAGGTGCCGCCGTCGCCCAGACGGCATGGCTCAACCGCGTGCCGTTCGTGGTGGTGCGCGCCATCTCGGACAAGCCGGGGTCTACGACGCCGGTGGAGTACTCCGCCTTCGAGACGGCTGCGGCCGAGCACTGCGCGGCGATCGTCGCTCGCATGGTTTCTCGCCTGGGGGAGTAGGGCGGGGCGCCGAAGCTTTGGTTTTCTCAGCGATTGCGTACGAAGTCGCAGCTCCGGCGCGTATTTGACGCCGAAAGGTGCGTTGCCGTAGCCATCACGTACGAAAGTGCCCCTCCGGCGAGAAAAACTCGCCAGAGGGGCCATCTCGTACGCATTTGCTTCGATTACGCGCCCTCCGGCGTCATTTTCTCGCCGAAGGGCGCGTTTCCGTCAACGGGCCGTCGCCCCTACACTCCCTGGATCGCAATCCCCACGATCTCCGGACCGGTGTGCACGAGAAGGTCGGCGGAAATCCCCGAGCGAATGACCTCCACGGCGTTGTCCACCTGGGCAAGCACGCGCTCCTCGAGCTCGTCGAACATGTCGCACGCGCTCGAGCAGCAAATGGCCACGCGCACCTTGTCGTACCTTCTCGCCTGCTCCTCAACGAGGGAGATCTGCGTGTCGATGGAGCGCTCCCAACCGCGTGCCTTCCGCGCGACCACGTAGGCGCCCTCCTCGTTGCAGGTGATTACGGGTTTGATGTTGAGCGCGGATCCCAGTCGGTACACGGCGGCACTGATGCGGCCGCCCTTGCGCAGGTACTCAAGGCTCTTTACCGAGAAGAACACCGAGTTCTTGCGTGCCACCAGCTCGAGCATCGCGCCAATGTACTGCAGGGTGATACCCTCCTCGACCATGCGTACGGCCTCCATCACTACAAGCCCCGCGCCAACTCCGATGCTCTTGGAGTCCACCACAACAACCGGGAAGTCGTCCAGCTGGTCGGCAAGCATGCGCACGGTGTCGCAGGTGGCCGAGAGGCCGGAGGAGATGCTCACGAAGACTGCGGCCGCGTAGCCGTCGTCATGCGCGCGGTCGAACTCGCGTCGGATCGTTGCGGGCGAGGGGAGCGAGGTCGAGGGAACCTCGGTGGCCATGCGCTCGACGAGTTGCTCGGGCGTGATGGTGACGCCGCTCTCGAACGTCGAGCCGTCCGAGAAGTTTATGCGCAGTGGGACGATGCGCACGTCGTGCTCGCGCGCGAACGCGGTGGGCGTGTCCGTGCCCGTGTCGGTGATGACTGCGATTCTCTGGCTGTTCAACGTTCCCTCCAATGGACATCGGAGAAGGAGAGCGCGTCCGATTTTTTCATTGCCACAACTATAGCCATTGCATCTAGTTTTGAATACTAGATAATCTAATCACACAGAATCCAAGCGTTGCGGGGGGGCGAGTGAGAATGGCGGACGAGAAGGACCAGGCATGCTGCCCCGGTGTCCGTGACGCGTACCGCGCCCTCGCCGAGCGCATGACGAGCATCCACATCTCCCGCTTCTCCGAGCTCCCACGCATCGAGCTCTACCTGGACCAGCTTCTCTCCCTCGTTGACGACGAGCTCTCGTTCATGCGTCTGCCGGACGAGGGTCCCCTGGTCACTGGCTCGATGGTGAACAACTACGTCAAGCGCCATGCGGTGCCCGCGCCGGTCAAGCATCGCTACACCAGGCGTCACATCTGCTACGTGACCTGCGTGTGCCTCTTTAAGCGAGCGCTCTCGATCGAGCAGGTCACGCGCCTTATCGGCTATGTCGAGGAGGAGAACCTCGACCTTGCGCACACCTACGACGAGCTCTGCTCCGCGCTCGAGTGCGCGCTTGCCGAGCAGTTCGCGGTGGGCCCGGACTTTGTTGTCCCGGCGGTGGAGCCGGTGATCGACCTGCGCGACGCCAATGGCGAGAAGGTCGACTCTCCGCTCGACCGGACCATCGAGGCCGCGGTGGTGAGCCTTGCGGCGAAGATCTATGTGGAGCAGGTGCTGGCGCTGGGGGAGGAGACCGCCGCTGCCAAGCAGCCGGAGGCTCCCGCGGCGGGCGACGCCCGCGCGGCCGCAGCCCCGTCATCTGCCGTAACAACGATAAAATAACTTTGCATCATTGGTTGGGTAGGATAAGAGGGTAACGAAGGGCCCGAGCGGCCTCTCCTCAAGGAAACGGACAACACAACCAATGGCAAGCATCTACGGTGAGCCCGCGGTCATCAGGCGCATCGAGCAGCGCAGCGCTGTCCACAAGGTGACCTCCAACGGAACAATAGCCGCTGCGGTCATGGTGTTCGCTGCCATCGCGGCAGTCATCACGGCCAACTCTCCCGCCTTCGAGGTGGTAGAGGAGGTGCTCCACGCACCGCTCTCGCTGGGCATAGGCCCGGCGACCTTCTCGATCTCCATCGAGGGCTTTGTCAATGACTTTCTCATGGCCATCTTCTTCCTTCTCGTGGGCATCGAGCTCAAGTACGAGATGACCGTGGGACAGCTGAGAAAGCCCAGACAGGCCGCGCTCCCCATGCTCGCCGCGGTTGGCGGCGTGGCGGCTCCCGCGGTGATCTACCTCGCCCTCAACGCCGGAGGCGCCGTGCACGGCTGGGCCACGCCCATCGCCACCGACATCGCCTTCGCGCTGGGTGTGATGTCGCTTCTCGGCGACCGCATCGCCCCGGCGACCAAGGTCTTCTTCCAGACGCTCGCCATCGCCGACGATATCCTTGCCATCGTGGTCATCGCCCTCTTCTACGGGCAGACGCCCAACGTTGCTTGGGTGGCGGCGTCTCTCGGCGTGGTCATCGTGCTGTGGATCATCGCGCGCATGAAGGTCTACTCGGCCAAGCCCTACATGCTGGTGGGGCTGGTGCTGTGGGTGTGCATGTACAACTCCGGCATCCACGCAACGCTGGCCGGCGTGATCCTGGCGTTCTTCCTCCCCGCGCGCTCCGACGTGCGCCTCTCCAAGCTGGGCAACTGGCTTGACGCCCGCGCCCGCGAGCTGGACGACACGTATGACGACGAGAGCCACGTCCTGGGCCAGCACGACTTCACCACCGCCGCCGTGCGCGTGGAGCGCGTGATGCACCACGTCACCCCGCCGCTGGAGCGCATGGAGAACTACATCTCGGTGCCGGTGAACTTTGTGATCCTGCCCATCTTCGCGTTCGTGAACGCGCAGGTGAGGATTGTGGACATGGATCTTGCCACCATCATCGCAGACCCGGTGACCAAGGGCGTGTACTTTGGCGCCGTGCTGGGCAAGCCCATCGGCATCATCCTGGTGACGTGGCTTCTCGTGCGCATCGGCTTCGCCAAGCTGCCCAAGCACGTGGACTGGC
>Ga0256406_1007636_pt1 | contig 10158 bp, 4 predicted proteins | sample RumenRJG_03DNA_FD_185986 | JGI IMG/M metagenome (GOLD analysis project Ga0256406, IMG submission 185986) | Bovine rumen microbial communities from Lethbridge, Alberta, Canada - RJG_03 | ecosystem: Host-associated > Mammals > Digestive system > Stomach > Rumen | place: Canada: Alberta | collected...
AGTCATCCCACCAGCCTGTATGGACGCTCGAACGAAGCGTCCCTACGGTTAGGATGTTACCCCAACACAACCAAATCGTACAATGATACAACATAATATCTCCCGACACAATCAAATCGCACTCAGCCCGTAGGGACGCTCGTTCGAGCGTCCGCAATCGAAGAACAAGCTGTTGATTATCAATATGTTATGTTAATAAAATGTGCGCCAAAGACCGCATACGGTTGAGTGTTTCGTTGGAGCGGACGTTCGGACGAGCGTCCGCACGGTTAGGATGATGGTAGGATGTGGGGGTGGTGTGGGGATTGGTGCGAGGGTTGGTGCGAGGCCGGCACAAGGCACGGCCACTACAACTGATGTGGATCTACGGGTTGAGTGTGGTTAGGATGTCCGACGATTCTGCGGTGGGTGTGTACAAATCAATTGTCACCGAGACGGCGGCCGTCCTACGCCAATTAGCATAATTACATCCTTTTTGCCTTGCAATATGGGCCTTTTAACAAGGTAAAACGGGCCTTTTTGGCATGGCAAAACGCACTGCTTTGCACGGTGGACGAGCTCCGGTGGCATGTGTGTGGTGTTATGTCTGACGGTGGTTGACACGGTCATCGTGACCTGTCGGGCGCAAGCGGTGAGGCAGGGTGGGGCAGGCTACCTCAGCCCTACACCTTGTCAAATCATTTCAGGCACATCTGCAGGCGCACCAGATACCATCCTATGATGTCGTTCTTCTCCACCTCAAAGTCGGGATAGTTGGGGTTCACGCTCCGGCACACCACCTTGCTGTCGTCGTTCGGGCAGGGATAGATGTTCTTGATGACCGTTCCGTTGCGCGTGTCGAGCACGTAGGTCTTGCCCCACTCAATGAAGTCGCGCTCGTAGATTCTCGTCACGAAAACCGTGCATCCGTTGGGATACTCCGGTGACATGGAGTCGCCGGCCACCGATATGGCAAAGTCGGCCTTCTTGATGGGCGACACAATCTGTTCGCAGTCGTAGTCGTGCACCTGCATCACAAAGTCGTTCAGGCTGCCCCCCTGCGCGCTCACGGGCAGCAGTGGCACAGTGTCTTTCTTGTCCGATTTTTCTTCGTGTGTCACAAAAGGCTCACCCTTGCCCGTGTTCATATATTCCACGTTCAGGTCGGGTATATATTGCTTCAGCTGCCTTGCCATGACGGGCGTTATGTAGCCCATGTTGCGGAAGTAGGCATTGGCCTTGCCCAGTTCTTTTTGCAGATAAGCCACCGTCATGCCTTTCATCTTGCACGCCTTTTTGAAACGCTCCATAAACGCGTCACGCTCTTCTTGCGTGATGGTATTGCTGTTTTTGATTTCTACTTTGCTTAAGTCCATTGTCTTGAGGTATTTCGATTAAAAATTAAATTAATTTTCTGATAATATTATTCTTATGTCGTTCGCTTTTTAGAAATTTAATCCTGCAATAGCGGTAACATTAAAGTAAAGGTTTACTTCTACTCATGCAAAGGTAAAAGTTTTACTTTAATGAAATTCAATTTTAGGGTTAATAAAATTTAAATTCATTCAAAAACCGATATTCCTCCGTTCTACTTGATGTCGTGAAAAGTCGCTTGTTATGAGCTGAATGTGTATGAAAAGATTGAATATCAGCGTGTTATGAGCGCTCTTTCTACTTTCTCTCGCGCTCCGTTTAAGTGTTTTTTCGTTGCGCTCTTCTGCTTAATGCTTGATAATTAACGTTTAAGTGTCACTTGTGCGAGTATTTGTTGAATGACGCCTTTGTCCACCTCGCCATGCAGGGCAATAATTGTAGAATGACGATAGAGATATGAGTGCCCTTATGGAGAAAAGGTTTTGAATGTGTGTATAGTATTGAGTAACAGACGAATAACGCTATCTGACGCGTTATAGTAATGCTTTAACCCATACGGGAAACATGCTTCAAGACGATAAAACAATGTCGTTACCAGTCGTTACCAGTGGTCGAAAGTTTTGCCAGTCGTAGCGACTGGGGAGTGATAATGAATATGATTATGAATATGATTATGACAATGATAATGCGAGAGATAAATCTCTCTAAAGAGCGCTTTTTCGTTTTCTCGCATCGGCAACGCCTTTCTCCGGAGGTGATGCAAGAGCCAGGAGCCCCGTGCGGCCATCATCCAGCTTTTGGCAATGCGCTGCCCCGACTGTCTTCCTGACGAACATGGCATGAAACATGGATGAATACGGGCGAGAAAAATACGAGAGTTAAACTTAGTAAAAAATTGCCCCGAGTTGTTTCAAAATTCTCATGAAATGATTATCTTTGCATTTGTAAACTGAAAAAAGCAATGACAGACATGACAAAAACCCCATATAGCGAGCAACGTGAAGCGCAGACGACGGTGGACGAGCTCACCCTGCGCATGATAGAGTTTGACAAGGGCGACGCCAAGCGCATTCAGCACTTCCTCAAGGTGCACAGGTTTGCCCAGTTCATAGGCCGTGCCGAGCATCTGGAACCTCACGCTCTGTTTGTGCTGGAGTGTGCTGCCGTGCTGCACGACATAGGCATTCATCCCGCCGAGGCCAAATATGGCAACTGCAACGGTAAGCTGCAAGAGCAGGAAGGGCCCGTTCAGGCCCGTTACATGCTGGAGCGGATGCGCTTTGACACGGCAGACATCGACCGCATTTGCTGGCTCATAGCCCATCATCACACGTACACCGACATCAAGGATCTTGACTATCAGATACTTGTAGAGGCCGACTTTCTGGTAAACGCCTATGAGGACAATCTGTCTGAACATGCCGTGCTGGCCATGATGAAGAACATCTTCCGCACCGAGACGGGCCGCAAGCTGGGCAAACTGATGTTCTTGGAGAAGTATGATCCTTCACAACAACCTGACGCTGCCACGATGTGAGCATCCCATAAGGCTGAGTGACGATGAGAGATTAGATAATCTGAAAACGAGAATAAGCGTAAACTAAAAACGAGAATAATGAGAAAAACTTTTACTCTTCTTGCTGCCTTTGCAGCGATGGCCGTACAGGCTTATAACTACAAGACGCCCGGAACGGGAACAACCTATACCCTGCAGAGCCTGAGCGTCATAGAGGCTTCGCACGTCACCAAGGGCGAAGCAGGTTATACCCTCGCCGACACTGTGACCATCAGCGCAGGCGACAAGTTTCAGCTGGCCGACGGCGACGTGATGATGCTGTCAGACGGCGTGGCCTTCGTGGTGGAGGGGCAGGCCGACTTCAGCGTGCCAACAGCAGCAACCATCACCCATGCGCCGGATAATTATGATGCGCAGTTCATCAGACTGGAGACTGAGGGCGCAACTTTCAACTTCAAGAACGTGAAGTTCGATTATGTGGGCATGAAGAGCTATGCTGCCAACAACGTGACGATAGACCATTGCTCGTTTGTGAACTATCATTCCGTAAACAGCAACAAGGGGCCTATATGCTTCGGCGCAACGGGGGCCAAGCTCGTCTTGGCCAACTCCTACTTCGCCAACAACGAATTTGCCAGCTTTTCTGCCGGAGCCAACAACATGATTCGCGTAAAGGTGGAGGGCTGCGTGTTTGATAAGGCGCAGACGCAAAACCGCAACTATCCCGTGCTCAACATCACGCCGGGCGACAGCATTATCGTGCGCAACAACGTTATTCACGGTTCGTCAGACCTGACCATGGTGGGCGGCATCTCCGTGGCCAACCTTATGGGCATCTCGGGCATGCAGTATGTAGAGATATCGGGCAACACCGTAGACAGCTGCCGCTATGGCATCAGTCTTACCGGTGCCTTGGGCAAGGCGGTGATAAAGAACAACACGCTGACCAACAACCGCTTTGTGTATAACAACAACGCCAACTATGGCGGCAGCGGCATTGCCATATACGACTCGAGCAAGAGCCTGGAGGTGCGCGTGAGCGGCAATCACATAGAGAACAACCTGTGGGGCGTGACCATCTTGGGCGGAAAAGACGTCAACCTGGGCAAGGTGCAGGTAGACGGAACGGCCCTCAGCACCACCGACCCGGAGTATAACGAGGGTCGCAACTACTTCAAGGACAACGGCAACAACGGCACTTCTTACGACGTGGCCTTCGCCTCCGGCACCAGCTACCTCACCGTCTACGCGCAGAACAACGCGTGGAACGTCACCGAACCTACGGAGGTCAACATCGAGCCCCTGGTGTGGCACCAGAACGATGATGCCTCGCTGGGCAAGCTCATCTTCACGCCCGCCCTCACCACAGTAGGTTTGAGCGCCGTGAAGAGCAGCACGCCCACCGCAGCTGGCGAGGCTTATTATGACGCTTGCGGCCGACGCTCGCACAACCTGCAGCACGGCCTTAACATCGTGCGCAAGGCTGATGGCAGCGTGGTGAAGGTGCTCAGAAGATAAAAACATACGGCATAAAACTTTGGGTAGGGGTGAGACGATTGGCAGCCGATGCACTTCGTTTCGCCCCATCCTTCTCTAAAGAGGCTTTCCATGGCCCATACAGAGCTGAACAAACAGCGAGCATACCCTGCAAGGTGCGGCACTTTGTGGCCGTGAGCAGCAATCCCCATCATGTGTAGTGGCCTCGCCTTCAAGCCGGCCTCGCACCAGCCTCCGCACCAAACCCACATCAGTTGTAGTGGCCGCGCCTTGTGCCGCCTCGCACCAACCCCACATCCTAACCGTAGGGACGTACGTTCGTGCGTCCGCAAGCAACGAACAACCGAGCAACACCAAAACCCTCATCAGTTGTAGTGGCCGCGCCTTGTGCCGGCCTCGCACCAACCCCACATCCCAACCGTAGGGACGTACGTTCGTGCGTCTGCACCAACCTCCGCACCAAACCCACATCAATTGTAGTGGCCGCGCCTTGTGCCGCCTCGCACCAGCCTTCGCACCAGTCCGTAGGGACGTACGTTCGTGCGTCCGCAAGCAACGAACAACCGAGCAACACCAAAACCCTCATCATGTGTAGTGGCCGTGCCCCAAGCCGGCCTCGCACAAATGAACAACCACATGCACATTGATAATATAAGGTAATAATTGCCTTACGGCTTGCTGCCCGCTGCTTGTTGGCCGGCACAAGGCACGGCCACTACAACCGCTAAGAAATCACCACAGATAAAATGGTAATGATTATCCCATGCATGTCGTGCCCTTTGTGCCCCACCGCACATCAGTATAGACCTACAGAAAGGGCGGCCCCCCTAACAGGAACCGCCCGCTCTCAAAACCATAACGTCATTCAATTACCGCCACAAGCATCATTCAGCGTGCTGAAAACCATATCTTCTGCTTTGCGCGATGATGCAATTGGCGCTTTAAAAGCATTACTTATCTTATATATTAACCTTAACCAACTCTTGATGAAATTAATAACCCGGGTTCTGATACTCAGATGCATTGTCTATCAGCAGCAATTCTGAAGTCATGATAGGCCTGAAATAATATTCTTTCTTGAAGTCAGCAATCTGCGGATTGGCCTTCTTAATACGTTCTTCGAAAGCTCTGAAGCGCTTGAGCGTTTGCCAGCGCTGCCATTCGCCTATCAGCTCTCGCGCATCCTCGTCCAGGAGGAAGTCCTGATTAATGTCCTTAGCCTCTACATCCATCGAATGGTCGTGGTTGGCACATGCACGGTTTCGAATGACATTGATTCTCTGAGCAGCAGAAGCGTTGTCACCCAACCTCCAGTCTATCTCGGCGCTGAGCAGATAAGTCTCAGCCAGACGGTATACTATGCAGTCGCCTGATGAGTAAGGCTTTGATGGGTTGGTGCCCGCATAGAGCGACGGGTTGTTGTTCTTACGCAGGCTGGGATAGAATTTGCCGGGTTTGGCCGGATCTTTATAGTTGTCTGCGATGTTGTAAATGGCATATCGGCATGCGTCCTTCTGTGCTTGAGAGTACTGCTTGCGCAGTGACAGATAGATGGCCGTATCGCCTAACTGTATGTCATAAGCGCTGTTGCCTACTCTGCTTTCGTTAAGTCCCCATATCTTAGCGTCGCTTTGCGTCCAGTGATAAGTATTGTCAGTTCCGGTTTTATTGATATAATAGGTGTCGAAGAAGAATCCTTCGTAGCGTGTGTCGTTGGGTGCATAAAGATTAAGCATGTAGAGTGACGGTGCCATATAGCAGTTGCCCTTTGCCAGTTTGTGCGTTGCCACGCCGTTGATTTCAGTCTGATAGCTTGGTGTGATGCCGCTCAGATAGATGCCGCTTGAGCTGTTGCTATATGCTTCCCAATGTTTCCATGAGCGGTTATAGTAGTTGCCGCGTGGGTTATAGGCTTGTATGGAGGAGTGTGTGACGACGAACAGAGCCTCTTTGTTGGTTTTGTTGTTATCATCGGCAAACACTTCGGCCGGTGTGTCATAGAGCGATACGCCCAGTTCGGCCTGGTGGTCGATGAGGTAGTCGGCAGCCTCCTTGGCCTTCTTCAGCCATTTGTTGCTCTCTTCTGCCGTGAGTGGCGTGCTGCCTCCCAGTCCGTCAGTGTATGTACTGTAGGTCAGGGCCGCCTTGGCCATCAAGTGATAGGCTGCTGCACGGGTTACATGTCCTCTTACTTTCTGTGTCACGGGAAGATATTGCTCGGCAAACTCAAGGTCTGACAGTATAACATCGTAGAATTGATTGATAGAGCTCATGGGCAAACTTGTGATAGGCTTGGTCATAGGCTCTGTGGGAAGATACTTGCCTCCAAAGTATTCTACGATATTAAACAGGCAATGTGCTCTCAGGAAGTGAGCTTCTGCCGACAGCTCGTTTTTTTGCTGCTCTGTGAGCCCCTTCACTTTCGTTGCGTAGAGTATGGCGGCGTTGCATTCATTCACGCAACTGTAGAAGCTGTTGTAGGCCTCTTGAAACATGCTGACGTTAGAGCCGAAGTCGGCGGGATAAGTAAGGACCTTGCTCCAGTTGCCTTTGCTGCCGTCGTTTACGTCTTGCCAGATGTCTGTTCCGGCCTCAGATGTCATGATGTAGGTGTCCTCACCCTGTCCGTAGGTGGTTCTGACCAAGTCGTAGTAGCATCCGTTGATGAGCTTCTGATAGCCTGCCTGGGTGCTCCATTCCTGGTCTGTGGAGATGGCAGAAGGGTTATATTCGTCTAAGCTGCAACTTGCCAGAAGGATGACACAGGCAACTGCAGTTGATAAGTGTTTTATCTTTTTCATTTTTTTTGCCTCTTTAAGTGGATTGTTTATATGATGGTTAGAATGTTATGTTTACACCAAACACAAACTGCTTGGACAGGGGCGCGTCGTCGTCGTCACCACCTTTCTCCAGATCGTAGTGCTTGAGATAGCTGCACTTGGCAAATATGAATGGATTGCTGGCGGTGAAATACACTCGCAGGTTATCCATAAATATCTTACGCGACAACTGCTTGGGGAAGGTGTATCCCAATGTGATGTTCTTGATTTTTACATAAGAGCCGTCGAAATAGTCGAGAGAGCTGTCGTGCTGGTGCGGATCTTCTGAGCCGTCCATGTTGGGCTGCGGATAGCGTGCGCCCTGGTTGCTTTCGGTCCAGTAGTCGCATATTGCCGGAGAGGGTGATATGCCGTCCAGCCTGTACCATCCTGTCAGGCCATAAGGAATGGTCCATCCCCAACGGGCTATCATCTGCAAGCTCAGGTCAAATCCTTTATAGGCAAAATTATTGGTCAGGCTGCCTGTCCATTTTGGGTCTGCATGCCCTATGACCTGATAGTCGGATGCATCTATCTTATAGTTATGGTCTACGTCGGCCACTCTGATTTGTCCTGGCTTGGCACCATATTTTGCAGCCTCTTCAGCTTGGTCGGAGCCCCAGATGCCGTCATAAGCATACATGTAATAGGTATGTACGGGTTGGCCAACAATGAGATATTGATAGCCATTAAACTTCAGAGGCTTGTCGGAAGTGGTTTTTACTACCTCTTCGTGATTGGTTGCAAATGACAGGGTGGCATCCCATTTAAAGTTTTTCGTATCAAAGATGTGTCCTGTCACGGCAAGTTCGAAGCCCGTGTTCTTGGTCTTTCCTACGTTGTCCCACATGATGAAGTTGCTGGTTGAAGAACCTCCTACTGCATAAGGCAGGCTTCTCTGGAACAGCAGGTTGCGTGTGTGCGTCATGTACCAGTCGGCCACGACGTCAATTCTTCCTTTGAACAGGCCAAGGTCGAGTCCGATGTCGGTCATGGCCGATTTTTCCCATCCCAAGGCAAGGTTGGCCACGTTCTTGCCATAAGTGCTATAGGGCTCGCCAACATCCTGGAAACCGATGATACCCGTTTTGCTGTAAGCCATGGTGGCATATTCTGCAGCTCCGGCATTGCCGGTAACACCATACGAAAGGCGCAGTTTCATATTGCTGAGCCAGCTCTGTGTGCTTTTCATCCAGGGCTCATCGCTTATTCGCCATGCCGCTGCCACAGCAGGGAAGAAGTCCCATTTATTGCCTTTGGCGAGCATGGACGAGCCATCCCATCTGCCGCTCAGAGTGAGTAAATATCTGCCGAGCAAGCTATAATTTACACGGGCAACATACGACATCTTCTGGCTCTGAACATAGCTGGAGCTCACTTGTGGCGTACCAGTGCCTGCCCCTAAGTTGTAATAGCTGTAGTTGCTGGAGTCGAAAATGTTAGCCCTTGCATCAGATGTTTCTCTTCTATTCTTCTCCCAGTCGGTAACGCCCGTCAAGGTGAAGTCGTGTGCCTCGCCAATCTTGAACTTATAGGTCAAGATGTTTTGCCATTCATAATTATATGTAAAGGTGTTGGGCGTTTCAGCGTACGACCCTGTTTGCAGTCCATTGAAAGAGTTATTGCCTATAAAATTGCCGGTTTTGGTATTAGACAGGTTTCCTCCTATCACGCTCTTGAAGCTCAGCCCCTTTATGGGTGTCAGTTCTACGTAGGCTTGTGGCTGAACCAGCAGATTCTTCACGTTATGTGCATATTCGCCTGGAGCATTGTCAGCCAGCGGATTGATGTCGCCGGTGTTTCCTCCTACGGGATATAAATTCAGTGTTCCGTCCTCATTATATGGCGTACCCAGTGGCGGGGTGCATAAGATGCGGTTCCACACTCTGCTGCCCCGGCCGTCATAATCCTGGTAAGATGCAAAGAGGTTGATGCCATAAGACACTATCTTGTTGGCTCTGAAGTCGAACTTGGCCCGGGCTGAATATCTTTTTAGTTCCTCGCCCTTGATAATACCTTCGCGATTATTATAAGAAAGGGATACGAAGCTACTCATCCTGTCGTTTGAGTAACTGGTAGAGAGGTTGTATTGCTGTGTCTTTCCTGTCTGCGTGGCAAGATCATACCAGTCTACCCACTGGTTGTTCTGTATCAAATCCCACATATAGCTGGGCCAGATGCTCTGGTCGTCGGCCTCTGAGCTCCATTTGCCCGCTGTCTTGGCAGCCTCTCTTCTGAAGTCTATATATTTTTGGCCGCTGTTGATTTCAGGGAAGTCTGACACCTTGTTAAATCCTACATATCCATCAAAGTTTATGTTGAACTTTCCTTTTTCCGGCGATTTTGTAGTGATGATGATTACTCCGTTGGCACCGGCAGCACCGTATATGGCCGTTGACGACGCATCCTTCAGCACCTCTATAGATGCTATATCGTTGGGGTTCAGCTGGTCAAAGCTTCCCTCCATACCGTCAATGATAACCAAGGGATTGTTGTCGCCGTAGATAGAACGGTTTCCTCTAAGGGTCATCTTCATGTCTGAATCGAGCGAACCACTCGATTGCGTAATATCAAATCCTGCCACCTTGCCTTGTACGGCTTCCATCACATTGACAGAAGGTGTCTTTACAATCTCATCACTCTTTACAGACGAGACGGCTCCGGTGAGGTCGCGCTTCTTTACGCTGCCATATCCCACCACCACCAGCTCGTTGAGCGTGTTGTTGTCTTCCAGCAGATTGACGTTCAAGGAGTGTTGTGCGCCGGGGCGTATATCCTGCGAGTTGAAGCCAACATAGCTCACGGTGAGGGTGGCGCCGTCGGGTATGTCGAGGGCGAAGTTGCCGTCAAGGTCGGTCACGGTGCCTTTGTCCGTTCCCTTTATCATGATGGTGGCTCCTATGAGGGGCTCTCCTTTCGCGTCTTTCACGGTTCCCTTCACCTGATGTGTGGCGGGTTGCCTGCCTTGCTGTG
>Ga0256406_1007638_pt1 | contig 10153 bp, 7 predicted proteins | sample RumenRJG_03DNA_FD_185986 | JGI IMG/M metagenome (GOLD analysis project Ga0256406, IMG submission 185986) | Bovine rumen microbial communities from Lethbridge, Alberta, Canada - RJG_03 | ecosystem: Host-associated > Mammals > Digestive system > Stomach > Rumen | place: Canada: Alberta | collected...
AGGGTTGCATCTGCCCGCCGGACCTTCCGGTGTGCGTCTGCGGCCACGTGCCGATAGTCGACGTCAGGACGAGAAAGCCGCTCGTCGCGGGCGAGGAGGAGGTCTCCTCCAACCCACGGGCGAGAAGTGCGCTCATGCGCGTGGCGGTCAAGCTTGACGTCACGCACGAGGGCACGGAATCGTCGCACCCGACCGCAAGGTCGTCTGCATAGCACCACAAACGAAGCAGTACGCACCACAAACGCAGCTTAAACGCACCACCAACGAAGCACCAACGCACCAGCACGCACAACGTCCGGCACAGCCGGGAGACAAGGGACAGCAATGAGGTATCAGGGTTCAGAGGCCGTCAGGATGGACGCAGCCGAGAGGAGCCGCGAGCGCCGCGACGAACGCGTCGAGCAGCGCCCGTCGTTCTCGGTCGTCACTGGTGGCGGACTCGACGCCCGCGCCCGCGCCGGCGTGAGTCCCCAGTTCCTCCATCGCGTCCGCACGGTCGTCATCTGCGCCCTCGTGTTCATCGCGCTCGGCGCCTGCCGCGTTGCCCTCTCCACGGCAACCGTCTCTACGCTCCAGGCTAACTCGTCGCTGCGCTCCCAGATCAAGGAGGCGCAGACGCTCAACGAGGACCTTCAGGTCGAGAAGTCGGTGCTCTCCTCGTCGAACCGCATCAGCCGCATTGCCACGCAGAACTATGGCATGACCCTCTCGACCAACCGAGAGGTGATTGACCTCTCGTCCACCAGCGACTCCGCGGACGCCGCGTCGACCGATGCCACCACTGCCAACACCTCCGCCTCCGCGGATGGGGATGCTGCGCAGTCCGTGACGAACACCGATACGGCCTCGCCCGAGGCGTAGACTACTCCCTCGTGAGAGAGAGCATGAGACAGAGCCGCCAAGGGCGGCGTGGAATGCCGGAGGCCTCGTATGACGAGGCCTCTCGTGCCCGTTACCGTGCCCGCGCGTCAAGGCCGGGCGGGTCGGGCCCTGGTGGCTTCGACAACGGCACGCGCACGATCTTCCTCGTCCTCATGATCGTCTTTGCCGTTGTGGTGGGGCGCCTGGTGTGGCTTCAGGTGATCGACGCCTCGAACCTCTCTGATGAGGCTGAGCAGCACCGCACCAACGTGATCACGCTCCACGCCAAGCGCGGGACCATCTACGACCGCAACGGCAACGTGCTTGCCATGAGCGTGGACTGCAAGACCATCTACTGCAACCCCAAGGAGGTCACCGACCCCTCGGGCGTGGCGCAGATCCTTGCCGCCAACTTGGGTGGCTCCGCGAGCGACTACACCGACGCGCTCACCACGGACTCGACTTTCGCCTACGTGCAGCGCCAGGTGGACACCGACGTAGCCGACACCATCAAGCAGCAGCTCTCCGACGCCAAGCTCAAGGGCGTCTACTACCTCGATGACACCAAGCGCGTCTACCCCTACGGTGACGTGGCAAGCCAGGTGCTGGGCGTGGTGGGCTCCGACGGTGACGGTCTCACCGGCCTGGAGTACTACTACAACGACGTCCTCTCGGGCACCGATGGCCAGATGATCGTCGAGACGGGCCTCACGGGCACGCCCATCGCCGGCGGCACCTCGCAGATCACCGAGGCCAAGAACGGCGAAGACTTGGTCCTCTCCATTGACATCGACATCCAGGAGAAGGCCGAGGAGGTCATCTCCCAGGCCGTCGATGACTACGACGCGGACTCTGGCTCGGTCATGGTGACAAACCCCAAGACTGGCGAGATATACGCTGCATGCTCGACGCCCCTGGCTAAGCTCTCGGACCTGGCCAACACAAGCTCGGACGCACTCACGCTCAAGCCCGTGTCCGCCTCCTACGAGCCTGGCTCAATGTTCAAGATCCTGACCGTTGCCATCGGCGTCGAGAATGGCCTCTTCAACGCCAACAGCGTCTACAGCGTCCCCGTGCGGATCCTTGCCGGCGATGACTGGGTTACCGACGACGAGCCACGCACCGGCGCCGAGGACATGACGGTGCGCACCATGCTCGTGCGCTCCTCGAACGTTGGCGTGTCGCTTCTCGCCCAGGAGGTCATTGGCGCGCAGCGCTTCGCCGAGGGCGTGGACAAGTTTGGTATCGGCCACACCACGGGCATCGACTACCCCGGCGAGTCCGCGGGAATTGTGACCAGCTACGAGAACTACACGGGAGCAACGCTTGGCGCCATGGCGTTTGGCCAAGCCCTTGCCGTGCCCATGGTGCAGATCGTGCGCGCGTTTGGCGTTGTTGCAAACGACGGCATCCCCACCACGCCCCACTTCCTTGTCTCGCATGGCGGCGAGGAGGTCAGCTGGCCCACGGGTGACCAGGTCATCTCCAAGGACACCGCCGACGAGGTCACCGACATGATGACCTCGGTCATGACTGACGGCACCGGCAAGCGCGGCCAGGTGGACGGCTACACCATCGCGGGCAAGACGGGCACGGGCGAGCAGGCAAGCGAGTCCGGCGGCTACCAGGCGGGCAAGTACGTGGCATCGCTCTGCGGCTTTGCCAACGCCGACGACCCCGACGTCCTGGTCTACGTTGGCCTCAACGGAACGCCGCATCTGGCTCTCTCCTCCGCAGCGCCCACCTTCAAGCAGATAATGGAGGCGGCTGTCACGAACCTTGGCATCTCTCCGGATGCCTCCACGACCACCGCATCGACATCAAACTAGGTCAGGGGGAACCTATGCTTTCCATGGACATCGCAGACCTCGTGCTTGGCACGGGGTCGCAACTGCTTGAGGGAACACCCTCGGCGCGCGTCGAGGGCACGGTCGAGATTGACTCACGCAAGGTTGGCGCGGGCTCCGTCTTTGTGGCGTTCCTTGGCGAGAAGGTCGACGGCAACGACTATGCGCCTGCCGCCGTCGAGGCGGGCGCATCCTGCGTCGTGGTGACGCGCGAGCCTGATGCAGCGCTGCTCGCCCTCGCGCACGAGCGCGGCTGCGCCGTCGTGCGCCCCCAGGACGACGACGCCGAGGAGTTCCTGCTTCGCCTTGCCCACGAATGGCGCGCCCGTCACCCCAACTGGCTCGTAGTGGGTGTTACGGGCTCGGTGGGCAAGACTACGACCAAGGACCTCCTGCGCGCGGGCATCGCGAGCGCGCGCCGCGTCCACGCCACCCAGGGCAACCTTAACAACCTCATTGGCCTGCCGCTCACGGTGCTCTCGGCACCCGAGGACGCCGAGGTTCTCGTCTGCGAGATGGGCATGAACCATCCCAACGAGATCCGTCGCATGGCAGCCTGCTGCGCGCCCACGCTTGCCGTGATCACCAACGTGGGCACGAGCCACATCGGGCTTCTCGGCTCTCGCGAGAACATCGCCCGCGCCAAGGCCGAGGTGGTCTCGGGCATGGTGGCTTCAGGCGGTGTGGAGCCGCTGCTGGTGCTTACGAGCGCCAACGACTACACGCCCTTCATTGCCGAGAACTTCGCGCGCCCCGCGGGCATTGCCGTGGAGTACGTGGGCGAGCGCGAGGGCGACGACGTCCGCGCCACCAACGTCGAGCTTACCGGCACGGGTGAGGCGTCGTTCACCGTCACCTGCAGGGACGGCTGGTCCAGGCGGGTCACGCCCTCGGTTCCCGGCCGCCAGGTGGTGCCCGACTTCCTTCTCGCCATGGCCGTGGTGGAGGCCCTGGGCCTCGACCGCGACGCTGCTGCGGACGCCATGGCCGCGATGCCCGCCGCGAACATGCGCCTGGCCGTCTCGGAGTCCCCGCGCGGCGTGCGCGTGATCGACGACTCCTACAACGCGAGCCCCGCCTCCATGGCGGCCGCCCTCGACGTCCTCTCCGAGATGGATGCCACAGGCATGCGCGTGGCAGTGCTGGGCGAGATGGGCGAGCTTGGCAGCGAGGAGCGCCGTCTCCATGGCTACGTGGGCGCCTATGCCGCGGCCAAGGGTCTTGATATGCTTGTGTTCATTGGCGGGGACCTAGCCGGCGAGATGGCCGAGGCGGCGCGCACGATGGGCGCCTCCGAGGACCGCCCGCAGCTCTTCCCCACGGTTGACGCTGCCGTGGAGACTCTCGCCCCCGTCTTCTCGCGGGGCGACCTCGTGCTGGTCAAGGCGTCTCGTTCTTGCGGTCTAGATGCGTTCGCGAGGGGAGTGCTTCGCTGATGTTCATTGTGGGAAATCCCGCATACCCTAGCTACCAGGTGCTTCTTGCGGCAGGCGTTGCCGCCGTCATCACCGCCGTGGTGATGCCATTCTTCATCAAGCTCATGCGCCACGAGGGGCTGGGCCAGCAGGTGAGGGCAGACGGCCCCAAGCGCCACCTCGTGAAGCAGGGGACGCCCACCATGGGCGGCATTGTGATCCTTCTCGGCGTGGTGGTGACCACGCTCCTCATGGCGCCTTGGTCGCCCATGCTCTTCCTTGCGCTCTTCGCCATGCTCGCGACGGGTGCGCTGGGTCTTCTCGACGACATCGAGTCCGTGGCGCACAAGCGCTCGCTGGGGCTCACGCCCTCGCAGAAGATGGTGGGGCTCACCATCGTCTGCGTGATCTTCTGCCTGGTTGCGGTGAACTACTGCGGAATCGCTCCCACCATCGAGTTCCCCGGTGGCGCGACGCTTGACCTGGGCGTGCTCTCCACCACCATCGGTGGCGTGCGTGTGCCCTGGCTCTACATGATCTTCGTCTTCCTGCTTTTGGCCGGCCTCTCGAACGCCGTTAACCTCACCGACGGCCTGGACGGCCTCGCGGGAGGCACGGTGCTTGTGGTCATGGTCGTGATGGCCATGGTCGCCTACAACGAGGACCAGCTTGGCCTCTCGGTGTTTGCCGCCACCATCGTGGGCGCCTGCGTGGGCTTCCTTTGGTACAACTGCTATCCCGCCTCGATCTTCATGGGTGACACGGGCTCGCTGGCCCTGGGTGGCGCCTTCGCCGCCCTCGCCGTGCTCACCAAGACCGAGATCTGCTCGCTCGTCATGGGTGGGCTCTTCATCGTCGAGGCGCTCTCGGTGATCATCCAGGTCGTGAGCTTCAAGACCACGGGCAAGCGCGTCTTCCTCATGGCCCCGCTCCACCACCACTTCGAGAAGAAGGGCTGGAGCGAGACGAAGGTCGTTATCCGCTTCTGGATCGTCTCGGCCGCCTTTGCGGTCCTTGGTTTCGCGCTGTACTTCCAGCTTGGCTAGGGGGCATCTCATGCAGGACAGCAGTTCCTTGGCGCGTCTTGGCAACGTCGCCGTTCTTGGCATAGGGCACACGGGCGAGGCCGTCTGCCGCTACCTGGTGGGGCTTGGCGAGAGGGTCTCCTCTGTCACGCTCTTTGGCGGCGCCTCCTCGCACGAGGGTGACGTTACGCATGAGCTCGAGGCTCTGGGCGTTCGCTGCGTCCTGGGTACCGAGGAGATCGAGGGCACCTTCGATCTGGCCATAGCCTCCCCGGGCATCCCTGTAGGGTCCGCCTTCTTCCGGGCGGCGGCCGCGCACTCGGCAGAGATCATCGGCGAGCCCGAGTTTGCCTGGCGCGAGAGCCCTTCCAACTGGGTGGGCATCACCGGCACCAACGGCAAGACCACCACGACCACGCTCACCACGGCGCTCCTGCGCGAGGGCAGGCGCGCCGCCGAGGCCGTGGGCAACATTGGCACCATCATCACGAGCCGCCTTGCTGAGCGCCAACCCGGCTCGTGGTTCGTGGCCGAGCTCTCGAGCTTCCAGCTGGCAACCACGCGCCTTCTGCACCCGCACGTCGCCTGCCTCATGAACGTCACACCGGACCACGTGGAGTGGCACGGCAGCATGGAGGCGTACGCCCAGGCAAAGGAGAAGATCTTTGCCAACCTCCAGGCAGGGGACCTTGCCGTGGTCTCTGACGGCGACGACTGGTGCCGCACCGTGATTGGCCGCCTCGACGCGCGGGGCCTGCGCGTGTGCCGCGTGGACGTGCGCCAGGACCCCGGCACGCCGTGCGCCGCCTTCGTGCGCGACGGCCGCCTTGTGGTGCGCCTCGACGGCGCCGAGCACGTCCTTGTCCCCACCGACGAGCTTCTCATCAAGGGCGAGCACAACGAGGAGAACGCCCTCGTGGCCTCTTCCGTAGCGCTCGAGCTGGATGTTGCTGATAAGGACGTGTGTCGCGGGCTTCTTGCCTTCTCGCCGCTCGAGCACCGCATCGAACCCTGCGGCGAGGTCGCGGGCGTGCGCTTTGTGAACGACTCCAAGGCCACCAACACGGACTCGGTCGAGAAGGCCCTCACGGCCTTTAGGCCGGGGAGCATCGTGGTGCTTCTGGGCGGCCACGACAAGGGCACCGACCTTACCTCGCTGGCGCACGCGGTTGCCGCGCGCTGCCGCGTTGCCGTGTGCTACGGCGCCGCCGGCGAGAGGATCGCCCGTGCGCTGGAGGATGAGGTCGATGCCTCGGGCTCTGCGCTTGAGGTCGTGCGCGAGCCGCACATGCGCGAGGCCTTCTCGGCTGCCTGCGGGCGCGCACAGGCTGGCGACGTGGTGCTTCTCTCGCCCGCGTGCTCGTCCTTCGACGAGTTCCACAACATGGAGGAGCGTGGCGAGCTCTTCAAGCGCCTGGCCGCCGAGCGTGTGGCCTCAGGGAGGCTGTGCTAGTGGCCCAGGCGTCCACATACCGAAGCTCTGCCGCAGGGCGGCCTCGCACCTCCACCAGGCGCAGCAGCCAGGGGAGGAGCGCGGGGCGCTCGTCGGTCGAGAAGACCATCCTCGGCGTGCCCGAGAGGTTCATGAAGCCGCGGCTTGTGCTCATCGCCGTGGTGGTGATCCTCACCTGCTTTGGCTTCCTCATGGTCTACTCGGCTTCGTCCATCACGTCGCTCACGTCCGAGGCTCTGGGCAACGACCCTGCCTACTACCTCAAGCGCCAGCTCATCTTTGCCGCATTTGGCACGGGCATTGCCGTGTTCATCGCAAAGAGCGACTACCACCTCTGGGGAAAGACACTGGTCAGGATCATCTGGATCTTAACCATCATCCTGCTGTTGCTGATCTTCCTGCCCATCGCGGGCACGGACGCCTACGGAGCCACGCGCTGGATTGCCATTGGCCCCTTCACGCTCCAGCCGTCAGAGTTCGCCAAGATCACGATTATCCTTGTGGCGGCCGACCTCGCCGAGCGCTACTACGACGAGCAGACCATGGGCTTCACGGAGTTCGTGAAGAACCTCGCGGTCTTTGTGGGCGTGCCGCTTGCGCTCATCCTGCTGCAGCCCGACAAGGGCTCCACGCTCATCATTGGCGCCACGCTCATCGTGATGGGCTACCTTGCCGGCATGGATCGCCGCTGGATCCTTCTCGTGCTTGGCATTGGCATCGTGGGTGTGCTTGCGATCTCGCTCAAGGACGACTACTCGCGTGCCCGCATTGTTGCCGTGCTCAACCCCTGGAGTGACCCAACGGGCTCCGGCTACCAGCTCATACAGGGCTTCTATGCCTTTGGCTCGGGCGGGCTCTTTGGCGTGGGCATTGGCATGAGTAAGCAGAAGTACTCCTACCTGCCCATGGCCTATAACGACTTCATCTTTGCCGTGGTGGGGGAGGAGCTTGGCCTTGTGGGCACGCTTGGCATGCTCGCCGCCTTTGGAGTCCTTGCCTGGGCGGGCTTCCGCATCGCACGCTATGCGCCCGACATGTGCGGCAGGCTCATCGCTGCCGGCTGTACCTCGCTTGTCATCATCCAGCTGCTCGTGAACGTCTGTGGCGTGCTGGGGCTCATCCCGCTCTCGGGCAAGCCCGTCCCCTTTGTCTCGTACGGCGGCTCGACCATCATGAGCTGTCTCATGCTCGTGGGCATGATCGTCTCGGTGTCCAAGCACTCGACGCTGCCCGAGACTGTCCACGACCGCAGCCGCCAGTCCTGGCAGTTTGCCGGTGGCGACGAGGGGCCGCGGGGCGCTGCACCCGCGACCGGCCCGGGCATCTCGCTTGTGGGCAGCCCCACGCCGCGCTCCTCGCGGCAGCGCGGCGAGCGCGGAGGCTCCGGCTCTGGCCTGCGCATGGTCGACGGCGGCGGGCAGAGACGTCCGCAGCCACGGCAGCGTGGCGGCTCAAGCGGCCGGAGCAGCAGGCAAGGCAGGTACGAAGGCGGACGTATAGACCTCGGCCCCAGCGCCGCGGAGAGGCTCCGCGGGCGTGGGTCCGGAAGAGGGGATGGCAGGCGTGGCAGGAACTAGTCTTGAGGTGGCAATCGCCGCCGGAGGTACCGCGGGTCACATCAACCCGGCGCTCGCGCTGGCCGAGGAGCTCTCTGCCCGCGGGCACCACGTGCGCTTCTTTGGCCAAAGCGCCAAGCTCGAGGGCACGCTCGTTCCACAGGCCGGCTTCGAGCTCGAGCCCATCCACGTGACCGGCTTTGATCGCTCGAGGCCCTGGACGCTCGTCTCGGCCCTGGTACGCGAGGGGAAGGCCTCCTCGCGCGTGGGTGAGGTCTTTGCCGAGAAGGGCGCGCCGGACGTTGCCGTGGGGTTTGGTGCCTACGTCGAGCTTGCCCTCATGGACCGCTGCCGCAAGCAGCACATCCCCTATGTGCTCCACGAGCAGAACTCGGTGCCGGGCCTTGCCAACAAGACGCTTGCACCCCACGCGCGCTACGTGTGCGTGTCGCTGCCGCAGGCGCGCGCGGCCTTCGAGGGCCACGTCCACGACGATGACGCCATCGTGCTCACGGGCAACCCCGTGCGCCGAAGCGTCCTTGACGCCTCGCGCGAGGCGGGGCGCGCGGCCTTCTCCATCCCCGAGGACGCCACGATGCTTCTGGTCTTTGGCGGCAGCCTTGGCGCCCAACACGTGAACGAGGCCGTCGTGCGCCTCAAGGAGCGCCTGCTTGCCAATCCCGGGCTCTACGTGGTGCACTCCACGGGCAAGGAGCTCTACGACGACGTTGTGTCCTCGCTCCACCTTGCGGATGCCGAGCGCGAGCGCTGGCAGGTCGTACCCTACATCTCCAACATGGGAGAGGCCCTTGCGGCGGCAGACCTCGTGGTCTCGCGCGCCGGTGCCTCCTCCATCGCCGAGATTGCCGCGCTTGCCGTGCCGAGCGTGCTCGTGCCCTACCCGCTTGCAACGGGCGACCACCAGACCACCAACGCGCACTACCTGGTGGACGCTGGCGCAGCGGACCTCTTCGCCGATGACACCATCGACGGTGACGAGTTTGCGCGCGACCTTCTCGACCTGGTGGGCAACGGCGAGAGGCGCGAGCACATGCGCGCGTGCGCGCGTGGCCTGGGCCAGGACCAGGCGGCCGCCAAGCTGGCAGACGTCGTGGAGCGCGCGGCCGCGCGCTAGGCAGTCGCCAATAGCTCGAGCGCGCCTGCGGAGTCCGTGGTGGCTTACCGTCGTGGGCCGCGACGGGCCGTCTATCGGCTAGAGTAAATGGGTTAGGCGAACCAGTTTCCGCGGCGGGTCTTCTCGCCGCGCACCTTTGGAAGGGGTAGCCATGGCAGACATCGTGGAGAAGCCCGGCGCAGATGCCGTCGAGAAGGGCAAGAGCATCGCGAGCGCCCACTTTGTGGGTATTGGCGGCGCGGGCATGAGTGGCATCGCCCTCGTGCTCAACAAGCGCGGCTGTAAGGTCACCGGTTCCGACCTCAAGAGCTCCCACTACGTGCGCGAGCTCGAGGACGCAGGCATCGACGTGACCATTGGCCACGACGCCGCGACCATCGACCGCGTCTCGCCCGAGGTCGTTGTCACCTCGAGCGCCATCCCCGAGACCAACCCCGAGGTCGTCCGTGCCCGCGAGCTGGGCATTCCCATCTGGCCGCGTGCCAAGATGCTGTCATACCTCTCCAACAACGCCATCACCGTTGCGGTTGCCGGCACGCACGGCAAGACCACCACGTCTTCCATGATCGCGACCATGCTCGACCGCCTGGGCTGGGACCCCTCCTTCCTCATCGGCGGCGTGGTCGAGGGCTATGACACCAACGGCAGGAACGGCGAGGGCGGCTACTTCGTCTGCGAGGCGGACGAGTCCGACGGCTCCTTCCTCTACCTCAACCCCGACGTCGTGGTGGTCACCAACATCGAGGCGGACCACCTCGACCACTACGGCACGCTCGAGAACATCGAGAAGACCTTCTGCACCTTCATGGACCTGGTGGGCGAGAAGGGCACCGTCGTGGTGAACGGTGACAACCCCCACTA
>Ga0256406_1007639_pt1 | contig 10153 bp, 9 predicted proteins | sample RumenRJG_03DNA_FD_185986 | JGI IMG/M metagenome (GOLD analysis project Ga0256406, IMG submission 185986) | Bovine rumen microbial communities from Lethbridge, Alberta, Canada - RJG_03 | ecosystem: Host-associated > Mammals > Digestive system > Stomach > Rumen | place: Canada: Alberta | collected...
TGGACAACACGCCGACCTACATGGTGTTCCTGACCACCGCCGGATCCCTGCATTTCACCCAGGGCATCCACACCCTGCTGGGCACCGTGCCGGCGGAAATGCTGGCGGCCATCTCCTGCGGCGCTGTCTTCATGGGAGCCAACACCTACATCGGCAATGCCCCGAACTTCATGGTGAAGTCCATGTCTGACGAGAACGGCATCCGCATGCCGTCCTTCTTCGGGTACATGAAGTGGTCTGTCTGCATCCTGGGTCCGGTGTTTCTGCTGGATGCACTGCTGTTTTTCCGTTAAGAGAGGAGGTCCGGCATGAGTAAGGACAAAAAAAACAAGGATATTCGTCCGTCCGTCCCGAAGGACACTTCGGAAAGCGGCACAGAGGGGAAAAAAATCAGCGCCCGGGAACTGGCCGGGAAGCTGTATGATCTGGACAAGCTGGTCTACGAACTGAGCGGATCTTCTCTGGGAAGGGTGTTCACCAACGACCGGGAGCGCAACGTGACCATCATCGAGAAAGCGCTGAATGAGAACGGCGAGCACATCATCCGCAGCGAACTGGCGCTGATCGGCAACATGGCCCGCAGCATTCAGGACGAGGAGGATCATTACCGGGCTTTGTCTGCGTATAACGAACTGTTTAATGAATTCCGGGAGATCGCAGCCCACCCCGGCACGCTGGTGGCTTCTGAACGGGATGTACAGCTGAATGAGCTGAACCTGCACAACCGGTTCAGCCGGAAGGACCGGCTGATCATCTGCATCAACCGGACCTACGGCAGTGCAGCTAACAACGTGGGACTGGGCATCGCCGATGCGCTGCATATCGACTACTATGATGCCGATATTTTCATGCGGGTGCTGCAGCGGACTGCGGGCGAAGGCGGAGCCGTGCCGCTGACCCGGTCGGAAACCGACATCATCAATGCCCAGATCGGCGCCGGCAACCCGGCTCTCTCCTACCGTCCCCAGAACCTGACCTGGCAGGAGCATCTGCAGCGCTTCCGCCGTTACCACGGCCTGTCTGCCCGGGACGCATACTTTTTCGCTGAATCCGAGCTGCTGCTGGACATGGCAAAGGAGCAGGATTTCGTCATCATGGGCCGCTGCGCCGATATCGTCATGCGGAACAACAACATTCCCCATGTCAGCATTTTCCTGACCGCCCCGGAAAAACAGCGGATCCGCCGGATCATGGAAGTCAATCAGGTGGACGAGCGCACCGCCCGCCGTCAGATGCATCAGGCGGACCGGCACCGGGCGGAGTACTACGAATTCTTCACGAATCACCGCTGGGATGACGCCGCCAACTACGATATTACCCTGAACACCTCCATGTTCGGCGTACAGGGTTCCATTGATTTCCTGCTGCAGATTCTGGAGAACGCAGGGCTGGGAGGAAAGCGATAGAGATCGCTTTCCCCTTTTCTTTTTTGTCCCCGGTCATTTCCCCCGGCGGACCCGAAGACTGCGCAGAACTTCCTTGTGTTCCGGCGTAACCCGGAAACTCTCCAGGGCTTTCTGAATCGCCTTGTTATGGGTCCAGCCCGAAAGCCGCCGGTTCTCCATCAGCGGCAGCGCCGCATCATACTGCTTCGCCAGGGCCGTGGCGAAATACCAGGCAATCATCATATTGACATAGTATTCCTCTGACCGGAGAGCTGCCACCATCTCCAGATAGGCCGGATCGAAGTCCTCATCCAGGAAATGCTGCATCAGCATGCCGATGCCGAACCGGATCGTGTAGGTTTCCTTCGACCGGATCCATTCCGGAATCCTGAGAAGCAGCTCCTTCCGGTACTTTCGGAACACCTTCGGGGAGAGCTGGTCGCAGGTGGCCCAGTTGTCAATGTACGGCAGAAACCGCTCCACTTCCTCCATGCACCGGGGAAAATCTTTCATCTCCGACAGCAGGAAGGCATGCAGCTGGTTTTCGTCGAAATACCGGTGGGGCAGTTCCGCCAGAAAGGACGCACTGTCCCCGCTCTTCCCCATCTCCTTCGCCAGCTTCCGCAGCGCCGGGGTCCGGACGCCGATCATCCGTTCCGGGTCCACCGTGGGCATGAGCCGGCTCTGAAAATCCCGGTATTTCCGGTCCTGCATGAGAAACAGCTCCTTCCTGATTTCTTCCGTCCGCATGGAAGACTCCTTTCGATTTCTACTCTGCCGTCGGGCCGGAAGGCCCTTCGATTCCTGTTCTGTGCTGTTTCGGAACGGATTCAGTTATTTTTTGTCCTTCCGCCGAACTCCCTTCTCATCACCCACGCTGCGCACACCGCCGTCTGCACCTCCGCAATCAGCATGGCGAACCAGATAGCATCCCCGCCGATCCATGTGGTGATGACGCAGCCGACGAGCAGGAACACCGAGGCCCTGAGTCCGGACAGAATAATGCCCGGCAAAGGCTTCTCCAGCCCGGTCACCGTAATGGAAATCACCACCGTGAAGCCGTCCAGAACCGCAAACAGCAGGTAATACCGCATCATCTCCGCCGTGTAGCCGATCAGGCTGTCGGCGTCCCCCTTCAGAAAAATGGTCGCATAGGTCCGGGAGAAAATGCACACCAAAATATATAGAATCAGTTCCAGGGAGATTCCCGTCACCAGCTGATACTTCAGCAGTTTCCGGATCGCCTTCCGGTCTCCCCGGCCGTTTTGGAAGCTGATCAGCGGCTGAGCGCCCTGGGCCACCCCCACGGCCAGGACGATCAGCACCCCCGCCATATACGCCATGGCGGAGAAGGCCACCAGACCGTCCTCCCCCAGATTATAATCCACGAAGTGAACCAGAATGAACGTGATCAGCCCCGGAGAAAGTTCCATGACCCCGGAAGGCATCCCCCGGTACAGGGATCCGGTCACCGTTCTTCCATCCCAGTGGAAATGCCGGAATTTGATGTTTCCCTTCGGCCCCAGAAAGTGGAACAGGTACACCACCGTCACCAGCAGCTGGGACAGCCCGGTGGCGAAGGCCGCTCCGAACACACCCCAGTGGAACACGAAGATGAACAGATAATCCATCACGAAATTCCCGATGACGCCGAGCGCCACGATTTTTGTGGCTTCTGCCGGGAATCCGTCCACCGCGATCAGAATTTCAAACAGATAGGAATAGATGAAAAACACCGAGAACGGTGCGATCGTCCGGACGTAGTGCAGGACGTATTCCTTCGTGTTCGGTGTGGCGCCAAGCAGATCGGCAAAAGGCGATGTGAAGGCGATCGCCAGCACCGTTATCACCAGCGACAGCACCGTCGCCACAGCGAAATTCATAGAAAAAATTTCCGATGCCTGCTCTGGATGTCCCTCCCCCCGGAGCCGGGATACCTGGGTGGACGTTCCCACCGCCAGGGTGATGGAAATGGCAAAAAGCAGTGTGACAAAAGGCGCCGAAATATTCACCCCGGCCAGCGCCCGGGCATTTACGCCCCGGGCCACGAAAATGGCATCCACCAGTGTGTACAGCATGAACACCATCTGAGACACAATCGACGGGACGATATAATGAATGAATTTTTTGCGCAGTGCACTGTTATCCGACATAACTTCTCCTGTTATTCTGATTCTTCCGTTGATCAACGACTTGAGCAGTAATTATAACACAGAACGGAGAGAGATTCACCTGCCGGCGCTTCCCGTACCGGAAAGCGGGTATTATAATGTATGCAAATCAATTCCATCAGAAGGCGGCGGCCGGGCCGGCGCCCATGACACAGGAGGTATATCCATGAAAATCACACTGATCGATGCGGGGCAGCTGCAGCGGGAGATAGAGGAACAATTCAACGTGCACATCCATATTCACGACACCTGCGGCGGGTTCTATTTCACGCTGGATGAACCAAACGAGGCCGTCGCATCCTACCTCACCGCGTTTCTGACCGCCCGGGGAGAGAAAGTGACCCGCACCGACGACGGACTGGCCTTCGGACTGGCCTGATGGCCGGAATGAACAGACGGGGGCGCCGGATGAAGGAAATCGATTCCATCATCCGGCGGTCCCCCGTATTGACACCGGCCCCCGGAAGGATTACAATATGAAAACCAACTAAAACGATAGGTGAAAAGAAAGGAGTCCGCCATGTTCGGACTGAGAAAAGCATACCCGTATATCGACGGGCAGGAGATTCCGGACACCAGAAGCGACCGGAAACATGCCGGGAAAATCGAAGATACGAAATTCGGCATAGACGCACTGTATTTCTACCGGAATGCGACCCTGTATTACCTGCCGTACCGCTGCATTACAGAGGTCTCTTCCGGCGTGAACACGGAGCATCATTCCTGCTGCTCCGGAGATAATGCCATGGAAGTGCCGACCGTCACCCTGCGCTGCGGCAGCAGCCGGCTGCAGCTGACGTTCACGAATACCGACGCCAGCCGCAGAGCAGAGCAGATGATCCGGTCAGCCCTTTCTTCTGTCAAGTAATTCCGGCAGTTAGTCTTCCGCCAGAACCGCCGGGTCCACCGGCCAACGTCCGAAGATCCGGGCGGCGTCCATCAGCGCCGTCATATTCTCCGCCGGCGTTCCCACCGGCATCTGACAGCCGGAAGTCAGGATATAGCCGCAGGGCGAATCATAGGACTGCCGGATGCAGTCCCGGGCGGACCGGAGCACATCCTGAGGCGTGCCGTAACGCATGACTTCGATCGGCGGCACATTTCCCATGATGCACATGTGCGGTCCCAGCACCTTCTTCGCCTCTTCCATGCTCTCGATGTTATCCAGGCTGAATGTACCGATGCCCGAATCGATCAGATCATCCCACAGTGCCCGGCTCCCGCCGCAGATATGAAGACCGCAGCCGGCCCCCAGGGACTTGATATAGGCCACATTTTTCTTGAAATACGGCAGCGAGAAAGTCTCATACTGCTTCTTGCTGATCAGGGAAGTGGAACTCACCGGATCAGCGAAGCCGATGCCCACCCCCATGTCCACCATCCTCCGGATGACCTTGTTGTTATTTTCCACAATGATGTCCATCAGGGCATGAATCTTCTCCGGGTGCCGCACTGTACCGATGAGCAGATTCTCGGTGCCCAGAACCATGGCCGCCACCGTGAACGGTCCCGTAACCGTACCGCTGACCGGCACCTCCGCCCCCAGCTTCTCTTTCACCAGGCGCATGGCTTCCAGAATCACCGGCAGCCGTCCGTCCTCATCGATATTCACACTCTTCGCCTGATCCGCATCTTCCACACGAATGGCCGGCTGGTCCAGCACCGCAATGTTGTGATCAGAATACCGGATCCGGCTTCCCATCGCCTCCGCCATTCCCCGGAGCGTCAGGGAAATCCCCGCTCCGTCCGAATGGAAATGATCATGAAGATACAGTTCCAGTTCCAGCATCATCTCTGCGGAATGATAATACGCATCAATGGACATGCCCAGCATGGGCGCCATGGTTTCACCGGTATCCAGAACACAGGGGATCCGGTCCACCGGCCTGCCCTGACTGTACAGGGTCGTCCGCTCCAATGCAGTGAGTTCGTCAGGCTTGACTTCCAGCCCGTTCAGGTACTTTTCAATCATAACGGTCTCCTATCGACAGTTCTACGTATCAGAGTATAGATACAACCTTGTATTATCCATGATACATCAATACAGCGAATATTCAACCATTTCATTCCAGCACCCGCATTTACAGAACTTTTCTCCGGCTTGCAATGAAGATGAACTGGGTCTTCCTGACCGGAAAATCCGCCTTGTTTTCGGAGAGCGTGCTGCACGTTTAGTCCGGAAGCCCTGCCCCTTTTCTTTTTGTCAAAAAGAAAAGCGAAGCCCGAAGCAAATTCACGCTTCGGGCTGCAGTGTTCTCCTAATAGTCCTGTTTCATAGATTCGATGATGCTGTCTGCCAGCCCGTCCAGTTCCTCTTCCGTGGTCCTGTTCACAGAGGACAGGAGGGAAACCTGCTCGTTCAGCACGGTCATCTGCTTCATTTCATCCATTTCCTCACAGATCAGCGCTCCTGCCTGCGGCGCCCAGGATCCGTTCTCCACTACGCCGATCACTCGCTTCTGGAGATTCAGCCGCTTCATGTCGTCGATGAAACTCTGCATCGGCGGGAAGACGTTCAGGTTATAGGTCACGGAGAGAATGGCGATATGGCTGTACCGGAACGCCTGGCTGATCAGTTCGGACACATGGGTTTCCGCCACATCGTACATGTGGATATTGTGGAATCCCTTCTGATGGAGCTTGGAAGCCAGGATGTTCGCCGCATTCATCGTATTGCCGTACATCGAGGCATAGACGATCATGACGCCCTTCTCTTCCGGCGTATAGGTGGCCCAGTGCACATATTTGTCCAGGAACCATCCGATATCCTCCCGCCACACCGGCCCGTGAAGCGGACAGATCATCTTGATGTCGATGGTCCGGGCCTTCTTCAGCAGGGCCATGACCTGCGGACCGTACTTTCCCACGATGTTGGTGTAGTACCGCCGCGCCTCGCCGATCCACTCGCCCCGGAAATCCACCTCGTCAGCGAACAGAGCGCCGTCCAGAGACTTGAAGGATCCGAAGGCGTCTGCGCTGAAGAGCACACCGTTCGTCAGATCATAGGTCACCATGACCTCCGGCCAGTGCACCATCGGCGCAGCCACGAACGTCACTTCGTGCTTTCCGAATTTCAGCCGGTCCCCTTCCTGAACCTGAACGAAGTTCTCGTCTTCCACATTCATGCCGAACTGCTTCATCAGCAGCCAGGCCTTCTCCGTGGAAACCACCTTCACCCCCGGATAACGGAGAAGGACCTCATCCATGGAAGCCGCATGATCCGGCTCCAGATGATTGATCACCATATAGTCCAGCGGCCTGTCCCCCAGCACGTAAGCCACGTTTTCCAGGAACTGTTTCACCACCGACAGATCCGCCGTGTCGAAGAGGACGGTTTTCTCATCCATCAGAAGATAAGAGTTATAGGATACCCCATCCTGAATCGGATGGATGCTTTCAAACAGATGGAGCCGCTTATCGTTGGCGCCGACCCAGTAGAGGTCTTCTGTCACATTTCTCACGCAATGCATTACTGATCCTCCTTACTCGATACTTTTTCCACTTCGGTAAATGCCGTCTTCGCCTCGCCGCACACCGGGCAGATCCACTCCTCCGGAAGAGCTTCGAAGGTTGTTCCCGGACTGATGCCGCCCTCCGGGTCTCCCACTGCCGGGTCATACTCGTAGCCGCATCCGTCGCACACGTAGGTCGTCCAGTGGGACGGCTCCTTCAGCACCGTCGCCTTCCGCATCTTCACCCGCGGCGGTGCCGGTTTCTTCTCTTCCCCATTGTCCAGCGCCTTCGTCAGCAGCGGCAGAATTTCCATCACATCTCCCACGATGCCGTAGTCCGCATTCTTGAAAATCGGCGCATTCTTGTTCTTGTTAATCGCCACAATGGTGGTGGCCTCCCGGATGCCCTTCAGATGCTGACCCGCCCCGGAGATGCCGCAGGCGATGTACAGATTGCCGCTGAATTTCTGTCCCGACATGCCCACATAGCGGTCCAGCGGCAGATATTTCAGGGTTTCCGCCACCGGACGGGAAGAACCGATGGCCGCACCGGCCTGCTTCGCCAGATCCTCTATGAGCTTCATGTTCTTCTTCTCTCCGATTCCCTTTCCGGCGGAAACCACCCGGTCCGCCTCGGAAATCGGCGTCATCGGGTCAATTCCCACGGTGAAGTCATACCCGTCCGCTTTCAGCGCTTCCACCAGATGGTCCACCCGTTCTTTCGCACTTCCCTTGCTGTAAATTTCCTTCTTCCGGATACCGGTGATCGGCCCCTTCTGCTTTCCGGAAACCACGTTCATCTTCGGCGCCTTCCCCAGAATGTGGGCGGCGATGACGATTCTCTGGATCTCGTTCGTTCCTTCATAGATCGTGGTGATCTTGGCATCCCGATAAGCCCGCTCTACTTCCATGCCCTTCAGGAACCCGTTGCCGCCGTAGATCTGCAGGGCGTCATTGCAGACTTCCAGTGCGATCTCCGAAGCATAGGCCTTCGCCATAGCCGCTTCCATGCCGTACGACTCATGGGCTTCCTTCAGTTCCGCCGCCGAGTAGACCTGGAACCTGGCGTTCCGGAGCTTGATGGCCATATCTGCGAACTTGAACTGGTTCACCTGCTGGAATGCGATCGGCATGTCGAACTGCACCCGCTCCAGCGCATATTCTCTGGCATGCTCGAAAGCGCCCTGCGCGATACCCAGCGCCTGGGCAGCGATGCCGATCCGGCCGCCGTCCAGCGTGGCCATGGCGATCTTGAATCCCTCGCCTTCGTGCCCCAGCAGATTCTCCTTCGGCACCTTCACATCATTGAAAATCAGCTCAGCCGTGGAGGAGGAGCGGATGCCCATCTTGTCATAATGGTCGCCGAACTCGAATCCCTCATACGCCTTCTCCACAATGAATGCGCTGATCCCGTGGGAGCCGATTCCCGGAGTGGTGACGGCGAACACCACGTAGATATCCGCAACCGGCGCATTGGTAATAAAGATCTTTCCGCCGTTCAGTACATAATGATCCCCTTCCAGAACCGCTGTCGTCTCCGTGCCGCTGGCATCGGATCCCGCATTCGGCTCCGTCAGGCCGAACGCCCCCAGCTTCTCACCCTTTGCCAGAGGAACCAGATACTTCTTCTTCTGCTCCTCCGTTCCGAACCCGGCAATCGGATAGGCACCCAGCGAAGTGTGGGCCGACAGAATCACCCCTGCACCGCCGTCCACCCGGGCCAGTTCTTCCACTGCAATAGCGTAGCTCAGCACGTCCAGCCCGGCGCCGCCGTACTCCTTCGGATACGGAATCCCCATGAGTCCCAGCTCTGCCATCTTCGCCACGGCTTCATGGGGGAACTCATTTCCCTGATCCAGCTTGAAGGCAATGGGTTTGATTTCCTCTTCCGCAAATGCTCTGACTTTCTCCCGGAACGCTTCGTGCGCCTCAGTCGTTTTGAACAGCATATGTCACCTCCTGATTTCCAGTCCGTCCCCGTTTATTCCGCCGGGGGACGATACATTATTTTCTGAATTTTCATGATGTGATTGTACTCTGCATGAAACACAAAAATTGTGGTATTTGCAACTTTTTGGTGATATGATGAAAAAAAGTTCTGAAATGCACACAATCTGTATCACGGCAGTCCGCCGCATTGGCGGAAGGAAGGAGAACCGCGATGGAGAAAGTCAGACTTCTGGACCACATCAGCCGGGAATCCCTGGACAGAATGATTCCCTGCTTCCATCCCCTGACCCGCAGCTATGCCCGGGGCGCCCTCATCCTCACCTACGAGGGAGGCCGGCCGGACAAGGTGGCCGTTCTGTCCGAAGGCACGGCCCGGCTGGAAATTCTGAACGAAGAGGGAGAAATCTTTTTGCTGGAGAGCTACGAAAAGGGTGCGGTCTTCGGCCAGCTCTTCTCCCTGCCCCTGGATAACTTCGTCTACCTGGTCCGCGCCACCACCGACTGCACTGTCATCTATCTTGACTATGACCACATCATCACTCCCTGCGCCGAGCTGTGCGCCCATCACAGCCAGCTCATCAGCAACCTCTTCATGATGACCGCCCAGAAATCTCAGGAACTCACCATGCGTCTTTCCATCCTCAGCCAGAGTACCATCCGGGAGAAACTCCTGACCTATCTGAAGCATGTCCGGTCCCGGCAGCCTGAATGCGAAGAACCGGCGGGAGCAGGTCCGGGGAAGACTTCCGGCGGGGCAGATAGGGCAACAAAGGCGAAACTGCAGCTCGATCGCCCATTTACGATCCCGATTTCTCTGGGCCAGCTGGCCGAATACCTCATGGTGGACCGCTCCTCCCTGATGCGGGAAATCGGCGCCATGAAGAAGGAGGGACTGATCGAAAGCAAGAACCGCACCTTCCGCATCCTTGCTGAGCCGAAGACCAATTTCCCGGCCTGAGATTTCCCCGTTTTTACAAAAAAACGCAAAATACAACCCTCTTTCTATGAAATGCTATTGAGTTTTTCACGCAATTATCAGATAATACTGAATAGAACACGCCGGGACAACAGTCATCCTCCCGGCATGGGTATATAGAAAAGTCAAGTCCTGATTTGTGTGTAAATTGCCTTTAGGCATCTTTGGATGCAGGGGATGCCCTGCATCCACTACCTGACCGCCGGCGCACCGGAGCGG
>Ga0256406_1007640_pt1 | contig 10152 bp, 10 predicted proteins | sample RumenRJG_03DNA_FD_185986 | JGI IMG/M metagenome (GOLD analysis project Ga0256406, IMG submission 185986) | Bovine rumen microbial communities from Lethbridge, Alberta, Canada - RJG_03 | ecosystem: Host-associated > Mammals > Digestive system > Stomach > Rumen | place: Canada: Alberta | collected...
ATATGCGCATAGCAACAGCGTCTCAGAAGGAAGCCAGTCTGGCAATAAAAACTGTCAGTTTCAGGCTGTATCTGCCTGGGACATTTTCCCTTTCTAACACTTGAGACATTATCATGGAATAAACACACATTTATTTGAGAAATGAAAAATATTTGTTGCAAGATGGGTTGCAGTGCCGTATACTATTAACGCACGCCTTAATAGCTCAGTCGGCAGAGCACCTGGCTGTTAACCAGGGTGTCACAGGTTCGAGCCCTGTTTAAGGCGCCATCAAAGAGAATTGGCTGAAAATGCTGATTCTCTTTTTTGCGATATTGGATGATTGGAACAGGAAAGAGCCAGATGCATGCTGGCGGAGACTTTGGGTGAAGTATACTAGTGGATATGGAAAATGATTTGAATGAAGAATATCGAATTCCGTGGAACCGGCTGGATCATACCGGGATGTTTTTGTCAGCCAATCGGTATATGACAACAGATGTGCTGGCACAGCTTGGGGTGGTGATTTCTCTTGCTTTGTCTGTTTTCCAGATATGGTTTCTTGCCTGCGCAGGCGGTTTCTTTCTGCTTTTTGTACTGGTGCGGCTGCTTGTGCATTTTGATCTGGGCAGTGTGGATGAGAGTATTTCATCTGTTTTGCATGCCAGTGAGAAGATCTGGCTGGTGCAGGGAGAGAAACGCTATGAATGCCATATTGTTTCCCGGACACCGTTTCCTTTTGCGGGTGGAATGGTGCTGCGCTGTGGGAGCGTGACACTGATTCTTTCTGATCGGGAGGTTGTGGTGATGGAGAAACATCGCTGTGCCGGTATCCTGAAGGACGATTTGTCTGTGCGGATGGATGCGGTCATGAAAAAAGAAGAGAACATGGCGGCAAAAGATGCACGTGTGATTACTGAAGGCGTTCATCCGGTCTGTCTGTATGGCCGGATCCGTCTTTCTTCTGCGCATTGCCAGCTTTCTCTTCTGTATTCTCATCTGGCGTGATGGTCTGGATATTTCTTTTTCATGGTGAAGCCGCGGCCTTCTACCTGTGAAACACGGGAGACGATGACAAAGGCAGCCGGGTCCATGCGGCGAATAATTTTTTCGATGGCGGGCAGTTCGCGGTTGGAGATGATGGACAGCAGCAGTTCCTGCTGTTCCTGTCCATAGCCGCCTTTGGCATCCAGCATGGTGACGCCGCGGTCCATTTCCTGCAGGATTGCCTGCCGGATTTCATCCGTCTTTTCGGAGATCACTTTCACTTCTGTTTTTGCGGTGCCGGATAACAGCAGCTTATCCAGTGTGAGGGTGTAGATCAGTACGATCAGGATGCCATAGAGCACTTCTTCCGGGGTGTGCAGGAAAGCCTGGAAGATCAGGATGGCAAAGTCAAAAGCATACATGGTGGCAGATACGGGCAGGTTAAAGAGCTTGTTGAGAATGAGCGGCGGGATATCCATGCCGCCGGTGGAGGCACCTTCACGGATGACCAGGCCCAGGGAGAGGCCGATGCCAAGGCCTGCAAAGATGGCATTTAAGATCGGTGTGGTGGTCAATACGGTGTTTTTCAGTGTCTGTTCAAACAGGGACAGGGATAACGGGTAGACAAAGGTGGAAAGAATGGTTGTCAGGGCGAATTTCTTTCCCAGTACAAGCCATCCCAGGATGAGCATGATGATATTGAAAATCAGAACAAACAGGGAGACGGAGAAACCGCTGATGGCATTGACAGCCAGAGCGATACCGGTGGTGCCGCCGGTCAGCAGGCCGGAGTGGACCAGGAACAGCTGGACGCTGAGGGCATAGAGCATATTGCCAAGAATAATAATCAGAATGGATTTGACTTGTTTCATAGAGCCTCCCGCAATCCAGCTTATTGTACTTTTGTTTCGAGGTTTGGCAAATGGGCAAAATGCTGGAAAGTCAATGCATATTTCTTTAGTATGCTATGTGTACAGAATCGCTTTGTTTGTCCTGTAAGCCTATACATTTGCAAAGAAGTTGTGACAGGCGGTACAGATTTGACAAGTCGCGCAAAATGTAGATGCCATTTTGTGGACAATGTGACAAAATAATGAGCGATAACCTGTATATATGGCCTTGTCATACAGCCATATATGGATAGAGGGGAGAGAACGATATGGCATCAATGAAGGAAAATATCTCGCATGCAGCAGAGAGACAGGCTGTGTCTCTGGTTGCAGACCAGCTTGTAAAGAAGGTAAAGAATACAAAGGATTACCAGGAGCGTTCAGAAGTATATCTGAAGATTGTCGACATGGCTGAGAAGTTCTACAAGGACGCAAAGCCGGAGACATTTGAGAGAGTCCGGAAGTATGTTTCCAATCCTGATAACCGCTGGATGAAGATGATCAACAGCATGATTGATGATGCGGATCCGCATTATGCAAAGATGATGCTGCTGAATCTGGGCTATGAGTCTTTCTTCCGCGGCACGAAGATGATTCGTGAGAACCGTCAGAAGTATAACTGCAACATTCCCTGGCTCATCCTGTTTGATCCGACCAGTGCCTGCAATATGCACTGCATCGGCTGCTGGAGCGGTACCTACGGTCACAAGAGCTCTCTGACTTTTGATGAGATGGATAAGATCGTCACCGAAGGCAAGGCGCTTGGCCCGCATCTGTATATGATGACTGGCGGTGAGCCGATGGTAAAGTGGAAGGATATTGAGAAACTGGCTGAGAAGCACAATGACTGCTTCTTCGTCCTGTATTCCAACTCCACACTGATCAATGAGGATGTCTGCAAGAGAATTCAGCAGCTTGGCAATATCTCCTACATGCTTTCTATTGAAGGCTCTGAGAAGACAAATGATGAGCGCCGCGGCAATGGCCACTATGATGCTGTCATGAAGGCAATGGACCTGCTGCATAAGTATGGCATTATCTTCGGTACATCCATCTGCTATACAAAGGACAACATTGATGCAGTCACAAGTGATGACTTCTTCAATATGCTGGCTTCCAAGGGTGCCCACTATGGCTTCTATTTCCATCTGATGCCGGTTGGCAACAATGCTGTGCCTGAGCTGATGCCGACACCGGAGCAGAGAACTTACATGATCAAGAGAATCCGTGAGGTTCGTTCTGAGACATCCAACATCCAGTTCTTCCCGATGGACTTTCAGAACGATGGTGAGTTTGTCGGCGGATGCATTGCCGGCGGCAGAAACTACTTCCACATCAACTCCAATGGTGATGCGGAGCCGTGTGTCTTCATTCACTTCTCCAACACTAACATCAAGAACAACACGATCCTGGAGATGCTGCAGAGCCCGCTGTTCATGGCATACCATGAAGGCCAGCCGTTCAACCGCAACCATCTGAGACCGTGCCCGATGCTGGAGAACCCGGATCTGCTTGTTGAGATGGTTCACAAGACAGATGCCCATCAGACCAACATCGAGTCTCCGGAGAGTGTTGAGCATCTGTGCGACAAGTGCCGTCCGTATGCCGCTGCATGGAAGCCGGTAGCTGACAAGGAGTGGGCAGAAGAGAAGCATAAGAAGCCTGCTTATGAGAACTACACAGCTGAGAAGCGTGAACATCCGGAACTGGCAGCCTTTGAGCACGCTGATGGCACCAACCACATTGATATTGACATCAATGCACCAGAACAGAACAACCGCGCTTAATTGATGCATACGAAGAGAGTCCTGCGGGATTCTCTTTTTTATATCAGAGCGATGGATCTGTATTGCGGCGTGATGTTTCCAGTTGCGTTTGCTATGGTTCAAGGTTATATAAAAGTGTACAGGAAACAGAATTGTATGAAAAAGAGAGTGGAGAAAAAACTGACAAGATATGAAAGAGTTGCCGTTCTGCACTATGTGATGGCACTGGTGTTCTTTGTGACAGTCTTCATGCAGGTGGTCTCCCTGTCATTTCGTGCTGCCATTCTGCCTTTGATTCTGGGTGCTGCCTCCCTGGTGATCGGCACCATTTATCTGTATTGTGATAAAAAGAAACTGGAAAAGAAACGTTGAGGAAGAGTTGATGGCTCTTCCTTTTTGAATGGGGCTATAATGAAATGCGGTCAGAAAGACAATGATCCAGATGGACATTGATCTTTGTTTTTGGCTATTTCTGTTTTGGTTCGCTGCATCCAGCAATGGAGCGGCAGGAGGTAAACATGACAAAAAACAAACAGAGAATTCAGCGGATGACGCTGGCAGCTTTCTTCGCGGGCATTGAGGTCCTGATGGCCTTTACGCCCATCGGCTACATTCCCATGGCAGGTCTTTCCATCACGACCATGCATCTGCCGGTTATTCTGGCAGGCATCCTGGGCGGTCCCGCCTTTGGTGCAGGGCTTGGCTTCGTCTTTGGCATGACATCATTGATCCGTGCCACCATGGAGCCGAGTGTGACATCCTTTGTCTTCTCTCCGTTTATTACCGTCGGCGGTGTTTCCGGCAACTTTGCTTCGCTGCTGATCTGCTTTGTGCCGAGAATCCTGCTTGGCGTGCTGTCCGGTTATCTGTACCGGCTGTTTCTGCGCCTGATGCATAAGAGTGTACCGGCGGCAGCTTTGAGTGCTGTGATCAATACCGTTCTGCATACGGCTGGTGTGCTTGGCGGAATCTATATCTTCTTTGGCCCGCAGTATGCCAGTGCCCTTGGCACCGGCATGCAGGGACTTGTTGTGCTTCTGCTTGGCGTTGTCTCCAGCAACATGGTTCTGGAGGCCATCCTGGCAGGTGTTGTGATTCCGGTGCTGGTCAGGGCACTGGCCCCCAGTGCGGTACGCATGGGACTCATGGAAAGAACTGCCTGAGCTGGCAGTACGAGGAGAAATGATGCACGGATACCTATTGGCGATTGATGCCGGCAATACACATGTACGCATTGGCCTGATGGATGAGGAAAAGATTATCTTTACGATACGGCTGAGCTCTCTGATGCCGCGTACGGCGGATGAATACTGGCTGGCGGTGCGGGATTTCCTGCAGGATGCCGGGATTGACAGAAAGCAGGTGGCCGGTGCCATCATTTCGTGTGTGGTGCCGGATGCATTACATGCCCTTGTCAGCTGTGTGAAGAAGTATTTTGATCTGGATGCGCTTGTTGTGGGACCGGGTATTCGTACCGGGATCTCGGTGCGCACTGACAATCCACGTGAGATTGGTGCTGATCGGATTGTCAATGCGGCCTATGGGCATGCCATGTACCCCCAGGGGGTAATTGTGGCAGACTTTGGCACAGCCGTCACCTATGACTATGTCTCTGCAGAGGGGATCTTTGCCTATACGCTGATTGCGCCTGGCCTTGATATCTGTGCACAGGCTTTGAAAAACAATACAGCCAAGCTGCCTGGCATTGCTCTGCAGATGCCATCCGGCATTCTTGCAAAGAATACGGTGTCAGGCATGCAGGCAGGCGTGATGTACAGCTATCTTGGCGGGGTTGAAAAAGTCATTGCGATGATGAAGCATGCCCTGCATACGGACTGTCCGGTGGTGGCTACCGGCGGTCTTGGCCGGATGATTGCATCAAATACGCATGCGATTGATACGTATGATGCGGATGTGGCATTCAAGGGGATGCGCATTATCTACAATCTGAATCAGAAGTAAAGATAGACAGAAATCAGGTGAAATCTGGTTTCTGTTTTTTTTGGTGCAAGCTTGTTGACAGATACCCTATGGGGGTATATAACAATTGCCGTGAAGGGAGATACCCCGGTGGGGTATAGGAGATATGGAAGGAATGGAGAAAGGATGTGCATGCAGTACGCGCAAGGTGCTGCGCAGCGAGCAGGAAAAGAAAGACCTGCTTGTGCGTCTGAAACGTGTTGAGGGACAGATCCGCGGTATTGAGAAGATGGTTGAGAATGATATGTACTGTCCGGATATTCTCGTGCAGGTTTCAGCGGTGCAGAGTGCTTTGAACAGCTTCAACAAGGTGCTGCTGGCATGTCACATCAAGGGCTGTGTGGCGGATGATATCCGCGCCGGCAAGGATGAGGCAGTGGATGAACTGGTGACACTGCTGCAGAAGCTGATGAAATAGAAAGAGGGTCGTGTATGGAACAATATATTGTAACGGGAATGTCATGTGCAGCATGCCAGAACCGTGTGGAAAAGGCAGTTGCCAAGGTGCCAGGCGTCAAGAGTGTCTCGGTGTCACTGCTGACCAACAGCATGGGTGTGGAAGGTACGGCAGATGATGCGGCAATTATCAAGGCAGTTGAGAATGCCGGTTATGGTGCGAAAAGGAAAGGTGCCGAGGCAAAGCAGTCTGCACAGAGTGAGATTGCGGCTGAAGAGGATGCATTAAAAGACAGAACAACACCGGTATTGAAGAAGCGGCTGATCTGGTCGATCGTCTTCCTGGCAGCTTTGATGTATATCTCCATGGGTCATAACATGTGGAACTGGCCGCTGCCGGCATGGTTTGTGCATAATCACATGGCTCTGGCCATGACGCAGATGTATCTGGCGCTGATTGTGATGTATATCAACCGTAAGTTCTTTATTTCCGGTTTCAATTCGTTGATTCATGGCGCTCCGAACATGGATACTCTGGTGGCACTTGGTTCTTCGGTATCCTTCGGATGGTCATTGTTTGTGACGTATGAGATTGCCGGCATGTATGCACAGGGTGCAGATCCTGCCAGCATCATGAGCGTGTATCACAATGAGCTGTACTATGAAAGTGCCGCGATGATTCCGGCTCTGATTACAGTTGGCAAACTGCTGGAATCTATCAGCAAGGGCCGTACGACCGATGCGTTAAAGAGTCTGTTGAAACTGGCACCGAAGAAGGCTGTGCTGATGCGCAATGGCCAGGAAGTGGAAGTCGGCATTGAAGAAGTGCAGACCGGCGATGTGTTTGTGGTCAGGCCTGGTGAGAGCATCCCGGTGGATGGTGTGATTATTGAAGGCACCACTGCGGTGGATGAGTCTGCTTTGACGGGTGAGAGTATTCCGGTTGATAAGCAGGTCAATGATACCGTCAGTGCCGCAACGATCAATACTTCCGGCTTCATCAAGGCACGGGCTACCCGTGTTGGTGAAGATACAACATTGTCTCAGATTATTCACATGGTTTCTGATGCGGCTGCGACCAAGGCGCCGATTGCCCGTATTGCGGACAAGGTATCCGGCATCTTTGTGCCGGCGGTGATCATCATCGCTGCTCTGGTGCTTGTGGGCTGGCTGATTGCCGGACAGACACTGCCGTTTGCCCTGGCAAGAGCGATCTCTGTACTGGTCATTTCCTGCCCTTGTGCACTTGGTCTTGCAACACCGGTAGCGATCATGGTTGGCAATGGCATGGGTGCCAGGAATGGCATTCTCTTCAAGACAAGTGAGGCACTGGAAAATGCCGGCCGCACTCAGATCATTGCGCTGGATAAGACAGGTACGATCACAACCGGCAAGCCGGCAGTGACGGATGTTGTGGCAGCGGATGGTGTCAGTGAAGCAGATCTCTGGCAGACAGCCTATGCGCTGGAGAATCATTCAGAGCATCCGCTGGCAGCTGCCATTCGTGAAAAGGCAGAAGCGGATCATGTGAAACTGGCTGAAGTGCGCGACTTCAAGGTGCTCAGCGGCCATGGCTTACAGGCAGTGCTGGATGGCAAGCAGCTCTCTGGCGGCTCACAGAAGTATATTGGTACAGTCGCAGAGATTCCTTCTGCTTTACGCAAGGCAAGTGAAGAGCTGGCTGGCCAGGGCAAGACACCGCTGTTCTTTGCCCGGGATGGCAAGCTGCTTGGTATGATTGCCGTGGCAGATACGATCAAGCCGGATTCTGCTCAGGCAGTCAATGAATTGAAGAATCTTGGCATTGAAGTTGTCATGATTACAGGTGATAACGAAAGAACTGCAAAAGCAATTGCCGCCAAGGCAAATGTGGATCATGTGATTGCGGGTGTCCTGCCGGATGGCAAGGAAGCTGAGATCCGTCGCCTGCAGAAGTATGGCAAGGTTGCGATGGTTGGTGATGGCATCAATGATGCCCCGGCATTGACAAGGGCAGATACCGGCATTGCGATTGGTGCGGGCACAGATGTGGCAATTGACAGTGCAGATGTGGTATTGATGAACAGTAAGCTGTCAGATGTGGCAGCGGCAGTCAGACTGTCGCGGGCAACATTGCGGAATATTCATGAGAATCTGTTCTGGGCATTCTTCTACAATGTGATCTGCATTCCGCTGGCAGCCGGCCTGTATGCATGGAAGATGAATCCGATGGTTGGTGCGGCAGCTATGTCGCTGTCCAGCTTTACGGTATGCATGAATGCCCTGCGCCTGAATCTGTTCAATATGCACAGAACTGACAGGGATCATGCGATGAAGGATAAAGTGACACTGAATGATGAAGATTTCCATACGGAAAAGAAAGATACAGATCTTGGTACAGATAAGGAGGATAACAAGATGGAAAAGGTACTGCATGTGGATGGAATGATGTGTGAGCATTGCGAGGCGCGCGTGAAGAAGGCGCTGGAGTCTGTGGATGGTGTTGTCAGTGCAAAGGCAGACCGCAATGCCAAGACAGCGGTTGTTGAGCTGAGCAAGGATGTGGATAATGCTGCGCTCAAGAAGGCGGTCGAAGATCAGGACTACCAGGTCACAGGCATCGAATGAAGAAGATCCTGCAATTGCGGGGGATGATGTGTTCCTGCTGCGAGGTGCGGGTGGCCAACTGTCTGCGCAATGTGCCGGGGGTGAGTGATGCCGGGGCGGATTTTAATACGAATCAGGCCTGGATCATGTGTATTCCGGAGACAAGTGAAGCAGATCTGAAGGAGGCTGTGCGCCAGGCGGGGTATGAGCTGATTTCTATTAAAGATCCTGTATTTCATTGAGCAGTTTCACCGGAATGTCCAAATCAGTACTGGTAATTCGTACCTTCAAGGTGTATATTTGCACGGCGGGGAGTAAGGAATGCAATTAAATCTTGAAACTGATTATGGGATCCGGTGCATGTTGTTTCTGGCAGAGGCAAAGCGGTGCGTGACTTCGGTAGAGATGACCGAGAAACTTGGTTTTCATACTGTTGAGCATACCCAGAAGATTCTGCGGAAACTGCGTGATGGGGGCCTTGTGAAGGTGAAACTTGGCAGCAATGGCGGGTATATGCTGGCCCGGGATGCCAGTGAGATATCTGTTCTGGAAGTGCTGAAGGCGATGGAGGAGACTATCTGCATCAACCGCTGTCTGGAGCCGGATGGCTACTGCAGCAGATATGCAACGTCGTACTGCCCGATGCACAAGTATTACAAGAAGGTGCAGCGGATGATGGAGTCAGTGTTTGCCGCTGCAACGATCCAGGACATTGTGGATGAAAACTTCCCGGAGGTGCCGGAGATCGTCACCCCGGTGAAAGTCAAGAACAAGGTAGAAGCCTGAAGAGAATGTCAGAGTATAGCTGGCATTCTTTTTCTATAGCTTTTGGTAAAATAAAAACAGCAGATATTTTGTCTGCTGTAAACAGGATCACCATACACGGTGGCGGTTGTCCCTCCGAAACAGAAATGTTTCAGGAGGGTTCGGATGTCCCTCTTAAATCAAAGCATCCTTAGATGCCTCCCGGCAATGATGCCGGCATGGTTTGTGAGGTACAGCCTATGAGTGACTTTGAATTGATCAGCATTATGCTGGCAATGATCTCATTGCTCATTACAGTTGCAATTGCAGCTTATAAAGCTGGAAGAAGCAATAAAAAATAACCGCCCTACTCCCAATAGATTGCGGTTATTTTAGCAACTGAGGGACAACCGTCATCGGTGATCCTTTTACAATATTATATTAATCGAATTCATAAATTTTGCAAAGCTGTCTGGTTCTTGTTTGACCTCTTGTTTGACCCTTGTTTGAAAAGGTTCACTTCACTTTGTTCACCCACCTTCACTGCAGAAGACTCTCTTTTTGTGTCTGGTTTTGCCAAATATGTGAAAAGATGCGGAATATTAACAGAATTTTCTTCGTTTTCTACATCATTTTTCGGGCTGTGTCGCAATAATTGCGGATGTGGTCTTGTTGGATGACAGCGTTTTCAACTACAATCCCAACTTTGACAGTTTGAAGCAATGAAAGTGCTAGAAATTCCGATGAATATTGGATTTTCCAGCACTTTTTGCGTTTTGATTTTTGTAGTATGTAGGGGCCTATCCGGACGTCTTTTTGAATTT
>Ga0256406_1007641_pt1 | contig 10151 bp, 8 predicted proteins | sample RumenRJG_03DNA_FD_185986 | JGI IMG/M metagenome (GOLD analysis project Ga0256406, IMG submission 185986) | Bovine rumen microbial communities from Lethbridge, Alberta, Canada - RJG_03 | ecosystem: Host-associated > Mammals > Digestive system > Stomach > Rumen | place: Canada: Alberta | collected...
GAAAATAAACGTGAGATAATTAACAACAACAAATATATTCAGTTAGAAATACCCTTCGACGAATGGTAAGTTACAATCAGTAAGCGAAGCCTAATGTTAAAGTATTTAAGTGGACACTAGTGAATGCCATAAACATATTGAATGAGGGACTGATGAAGATCAGGATCGAGGAGAGAACGAGAAATAGACAAATCATTCATGAACCGCGTTTTATTTTTACGTTTTACTTAAAACGACTATTCAGCCGCTTTATTTTATGCGCTATGCGCAATTTTATGCCTTGGCAATTTTCTTCATGTACAGGCTTTGCCCACGAAAGGGGGGAGTCTCAGCCAGCGGGATAGCCGTCGAGCTTGCTCGTAAGGCTATCCCGCTGGTTGAGACTCAGAGCTCCTCATGGAGCGTAAGCCTGTACATGATTTTCTGCTTCGTATCATCTGGAGATGGCAAGGCAATATGAGTCAGGACAAAGGCATTGACTGTTTGCCGGGCTGTTAAGAAGGGATGTCATTCCATAATTCGTAATTGCGTCACCATCAATTGCTGAAATAAGCTTATAACTAACTGATAATCAATGACGACACTTCATCCAACCAAAGATGTGATGAAGTCAGAGGGTCTGTGCAGGGAAGGGCTTTATGCCCTTCCTAAAACAATGTTCGACATATTTTGTAAAGCATACAAACGCAGAAAAAAATTCTTTAATTCTCTAATTCTTGATATTTTTCAGCGGTTGGGTCATTTTTTGTGGAAGGGCATGAAGCCCTTCCCTGCACTGGATATGCGTAAACCTATATCGCCCAAATTTCCTTACAAATACTTGATTGTCAATGGTGCTATTATGTCTCAACAAAAAATGGCGAAGTCGTGCCAGTGCAGGGAAGGGCTTCATGGAGGCTGCTGCCAAAGAATTTTTTTACAAAAACTGTAAGCAAACATTTGTTTTGCCCCCCAAAAATAGGGGCAAAATATAGAAAATTCGGCCTTTATCCGTATCAACGACGATCTTAAGTTACATATTGTAAGTTTTTTACTACTACCCCCTGTTTTTGGGGGTGGTTTGGCAGCAGCCTCGGTTTATCCCCATCGTCTAAGCGTAACAGTGATTTACAGCCTCGGAGGCTGGTTCTCAGTAACCCCAGGCTAAGCGAGCGCAGCGAGTGCAGCCTGGTGGTAAGTAGGTGGTGGAACCCTACTCCTTGCCTCGGAGAGGTACATACGCGTAGTGTTCATCATTATATCCTAATGGTTGGCTTATAGGGCTAATGGTATATAGCTATATATAAATTCACGCTATTAAGTAATAGGAAGTAAATATGATCGGGAGACTGCACTAGTATGAATTCTTATTACAAAATAATGTCATGGAAATCGACCAATCTAGAAGTTAAAATCACTTAAAATTCAGAAAAATCATGGGAATTTGAGACTTGATTTGTAAAAGGATAGGTTTTACGAGGTAAAAGCATAGGTTTTACCTCGTAAATGTACCACACTTAGAAAACAAGTAAGCCTTACTTTGGGGGCCGAAATGGACCATTTTTTAGTTATCAAGAACACCCTTTCTGACAACATACTGATTACCAGCGAAATACAAAACGGTCATTTTTCGCGTATTTGACACCGTGATAGCGTCCCGTCCAGAATAATCGAAAAATGAAGGTGGTAAATTGTCAGTTTATTTTACATATCATCGATAAGGTACGCGGCACCTCAACAAAAAAATGAATAAATTCATTTTGTTTTGTCTTCGGTTTGCAGTACCTTTAAATAAGGTACGCGGCACCTCAACAAAAAAAATGAATAAATTCATTTTGTTTTGTCTTCGGTTTGCAGTACCTTTGCAGTCGGTTAACAGAATGTTAGCTAAGGGGTGCTTGGCTTATTGGCCTTGCTGAGAACAGACCCAGGAACCTGATCCGGATAATGCCGGCGTAGGTAGGACAAAGCCCTTTAATTTTATTGTAGTAATTTTTAAGGTAACAATGAAAAAGATTGTACTCTTAGGTGCCGCACTGTCGTGTGTGGCAGGAGTAAGCGCGCAGAGCGTGGACACGCTCAGGGAGCAGACGCTCCAGGATGTGCAGGTCATAAGTACACGTGCCGACGCACACACACCTGTGGCTTACACAAACTTAAACCAAAAACAAATCAAGAAAGTGAACTTCGGACAGGACATCCCGTGTCTCCTCTCCCTCACGCCATCAGTAACAATGACCTCGGACGCCGGCAACGGCATAGGATACACCTCACTGCGTATCCGCGGCATAGACCCCAGCCGTATCAACATCACCGTCAACGGAGTACCGCAGAGCGACGCTGAGAGTGCGCAGGTCTACTGGGTCAACATGGGCGACTTCGCCTCATCGCTCGGAAGCATGCAGATACAGCGCGGCGTGGGAACATCGACCAACGGTGCCGGCGCCTTCGGTGCCACACTGAACATGCAGACGGAGAATGTCGGCGTGAAGCCGTTCGTAGGCATAGACCTCAGCGCAGGCTCATACTACTCACATAAGGAGACGGTACGCTTCGGCACAGGACTGCTCGGCGGACACTGGGGCTTACAGGGCCGTCTGTCGAACATCGGGTCAAAAGGTTACCTCGACCGCGCCTCCACAAAACTGAACTCGTACTTCCTCCAGGGCGGATACTTCGGCGACAAGACAGTGGTGAAGTTCGTAACCTGGAACGGTACTGAGCGCACATATCACGCATGGAACTACGCGTCGAAATACGAGCAGAGCCTCTACGGACGCCGTTACAACTCATGTGGCGTCTACTGGGACCAGGACGGCAACATGAAGTATTATGACGGACAGACCGACAACTACCATCAGCAGAACTACCAGCTCATCCTCAACCAGATGCTCGGCAGCATGTGGACCCTCAACGCCACACTCCACTATACGAAGGGACAGGGCTACTATGAGGAGTATAAGGACGGAAAGGCATGGGCCGACTACGGACTGGCTTCTGACGACAAGAACAACTTCATCGTCAGCAACGGCGACAAATACTATGCTCATGTCACGGGCGACCTCGTCCGCCAGAAGAAGATGGACAACGACCTCTACGGTGCCGTGGCCAGCATCAACTACGACAACAAGAAGGATTTGAAGGCTACCCTCGGCACAGGATGGAACCGCTACGACGGCATACATTTCGGAAAGGTCATCTGGGAGAGCACTACACCTTATTATATATATAAGAATGCTGACGGCAAGAAACTCAAGGACGCCAACGGAACGGTCAAGAACCCGTACAATCCTCAGAGCGCTATATATCCTGACTTCGAATACTACCGCGACGAGGCATGGAAGAGCGACTTCAATGTCTATGGCAAGGCAGCCTGGACATTCCTCCCCGGCCTCAACGCTTATGTGGACCTCCAGTACCGCCATGTGGGATACCGTCTGCAGGACCCGGGCGACTGGTATGGCTCCAACCCGGACAATAAGCTGTGGGCGCACGACGACTTCGACTTCTTCAACCCGAAGGCTGGACTCAACTATCAGCTCGACGAGCACAACAGGCTCTATGTCAGCTATGCCATCAGCCACCGCGAGCCTACACGTAACGACTATCAGGACAACTACGTGACACACCTGAAGGCTGAGAAGCTCCAGGACTGGGAGCTCGGATACCGATACAGCAGCCGCCTCTTCTCCGCCGGTGCCAACTTCTACTATATGAACTACTCACACCAGTATGTGCTTACCGGTGAGCTCGATGAGATTGGTGAGATGAAAGCATCCAACGAGAACTCCGGAAAGAGCTACCGCCTCGGCGTGGAGCTGGAGGCAGCATGGCAGCCTGTAGACTGGTTCCGATGGGATGTCAACGGCACGTTCTCGAAGAACCGCGCCAAGGACTGGATGGTAACGCTCGACGACCACAGCACCGTGAACCTCGGCGAGACGCATCTGACGTTCTCTCCGGATGTCATCGCCAATAACATCTTCTCGTTCAACTACAAAGGCTTCACGGCAAACATCCAGAGCCAGTTCGTCGGCAAGCAGTATCTCGCACCGACAAACTTCAAAGGCTACTACAGCTATGACAAAAACGGTAACCGCCAGTATGTCGACATGATGCTTCACAGCCATTTCACCACAAACGTGGACCTGGCCTACAACTTCACCATCAAGAGCTGGGGTATCAAGGACGCCACCGTGGGCATCACGCTGTACAACATCTTCTCAAAGAAGTACGACAACAACGGATGGGCCGCTCCGGGATACCGCAAGGATGCCAACGGCAATGTGGAGGCATACACATATGATGATCTCTATGAGGCCGGCTTCGCACCATCAGCACCATTCAACTGCATGGCGCACCTGAGCGTGAACTTCTAACAGAGGATTGTCGTAACACTGGTTTGAGAAGTAAAAGACAGAACTATTAACACCTTTAACCCTTGGAGGGTGGGGATAACCCCCACCCCCACATTGGGAGACAGAGGACTCTTTCGCTTGGAGGATGGGGATAAACCCCACCCCTACACTTGGTGACAGAGGTTTCCGTGGAGCGAGCGCATCCAGATAAGCAGATGGGGGATTACACCCAGTGCCTCGGAGAGGCACACTCTCAGTAACCCCAGACTAAGTGAGCGAAGCGAGCGCAGTCTGGGGACAGATGAAAGGATAGTGTCCACCCAGTGCCTCGGAGAGGAAGTACAAGCGAATGTAATCCGCTTGCAGGGTACGGTCAGACTCCAAACGCTAAATAAAATATCCGTGTCAGACCGTCGGCTGCAGGGCGCTGAATGGATACCTCACAGCCTCGAAGAGGCACACTCTCAGTAACCCCAGACTAAGCGAGCGAAGCGAGCGCAGTCTGGGGACAGATCGAAAGGATAGTGTCCACTCAGAGCCTCGGAGAGGTTCAGACACGTAGTGTGTACATTATATATAGCTATATACCATTAGTCATATAAGCCAGCCATTAGGATATAATGATGAACACTACGTGTATGTACCTCTCCGAGGCACGGAGTAGGGTTCCACCTCCTACTTATCCCCAGGCTGCACTCGCTGCGCTCGTTTAGCCTAGGGTTATTGAGAGTCAGCCTCTCCGAGGCTGTAAGTCGCTGGGGCTCTTTGAGGATGGGGATAAACCCCACCCCTACATTGGGTGACAGAGGCGTCTTTCGCTTGGAGGATGGGGATAAACCCCACCCCTACATTGGGTGACAGAGGCGTCTTTCGCTTGGAGGATGGGGATAAACCCCACCCCTACATTGGGTGACAGAGGTTCTCGTAGAATGAGCGCAGTCAGATGAGCTGATGGGGGATTACACCCAGTCTCACCTTTTAGGGGAGCTAGAGGGGTCCTAAGTGAGCTAAAGGGGGTCTGAAGGCATCAGAAAGAACCTACTTTTATTTATGGAGAATTTTATAGCAGAACACTGGCTGGACATTCTTGGCACAGTCATCGGTTTAATATATGTCTACCAGGAATATAAGGCCAGTATATGGCTGTGGATAACGGGCGTGATAATGCCGGTGGTCTACATCTTCGTTTATCTCGACGCAGGACTGTATGCCGATTTCGGCATGCAGGTCTACTATGCCCTTGCCGCCATCTACGGGCTTCTCGTATGGAAATTCGGCAAGAAGCACAACCAGCAGTCGCAGGAGATGCCCATAACCCATGTCCGGCGTTCCCTTCTCCTGCCCTCCGCGATATTCTTTCTCGTGGCATGGGGTGCCATATACCTTATCCTCATACACTTCACCAACTCCACGGTCCCCGTCCTCGACAGCTTCGGCAATGCGCTGAGCATCATCGGACTATGGTGGCTGGCACGGAAATACATCGAGCAGTGGTATCTGTGGTTAATAGTCGACGCGGAGCTATCGGCGCTCTACGTCTATAAGGGCATACCGTTCACCGCAGGACTCTATGCTCTTTACGTCGTCATAGCCATAGCCGGATACTACAAGTGGCGACGGATGATGGGAGAAACGGAGCATATCGCATGACGGGGCTTACTAAAAAATATTACCTTTGCAGTAGGATAGAAGAAAACGAACTATCGGAGAACAGGATGGAGAGACATACATTGATAGATGAGAACAGTGAGTTTGACGCTGTAATCCTTGCCGCCGGCGACTTCCCAAGGGGAACGGCGGCAAAAGGCATACTGATGAAGACTCGTCCGCTCATTGTCTGCGACAGTGCCATGGAGGAGATTGTCGAATATAACAGTCGGCAGACGGAGGAGCATCAGCTAACCCCGGCAGCAGTCGTCGGCGACGGCGACAGCCTCTCCCCTACTCTTATGGAGCGCTACCACGCGATATGGCACCATATCAGCGAGCAGGAATACAACGACCTCACCAAGGCCACGCGCTTTGCCATAGAGAACTACCATCCGAAGACCGTCGCCTACGTAGGGGCTACCGGCAAGCGCGAGGACCACACGCTGGGAAACATCTCTCTGATGGCGTTCTATCTCCGTGAACTAGGCATCCGTCCGACACTGATAACCGATTATGGATGGTTCACACCTGCAAAGGACACGGCGACATTCGAGTCGTTTCCAAGGCAGCAGGTGAGCATCTTCAACGTCAGCTGCAAGCATCTGGAGGGCATCGGCTTCCGATGGAACCCATATACCTATTCAGAACTGTGGCAGGGGACACTGAACGAGGCCACGGGCAATGAGTTCACCATCAAAAGCGACGGCGAGTTTATTATCTACCAGACCTTTGAACCGAAATAACGTATCATTTGATATTTGATAAAACGCAGATTAATGCCATAATGACATAAAACGATGTCATTATGGCATATTTTTTATTTGGTACATTACTTGCATTTTAAAGGGTGTAAACAAGAAAATATATAATATGATGTACAGAAACAATTGGTTACCAGAAGTCTTCAACGACTTTCTCAACAACGCAAATATGCCAAAGGCAAATGCCACGGCTCCGGCAATCAACGTGCTGGAGAGCGAAAAAGAATATACAGTAGAACTCGCTGCCCCAGGTCTCAGCAAGGAGGACTTCGACGTTAACATCAATGTCGACGGCGACCTGACAATCAAGATGGAGAAGAAGGAGGAAAACGAAAGTGAGAAGAACGCCCATTATCTCCGTCGCGAGTTCTCTTATTCTAAATACGAGCAGACTCTTATCCTGCCGGACGATGTCGACCGCGACAAGATTGCCGCACGCGTCAACAACGGAGTGCTGACAGTCGTTCTGCCTAAGATTGGAAAGCAGGAGCAGAAGATGTCCCGCAGCATTGAGGTCGGTTAATATTACCGGCACGGATTGAGTTTTCTTTTACTGAAAAAATAGGTGTTATTTCGATATTAATTGTGTGATTGTTAGATTTTTTCGATGTAAAAGCCTGAATGCGTGAGCACTCAGGCTTTTACTTTGTATATCCCGTGCCGGATGACTGACGAAATTATGAATATTATGTTGTCAGGTTATGTAATTTTCATTATCTTTGTACTCGGAATAACAATTATCCTTCCACGCTCCATAAGACGTGGAGGGCAACAGATTATATTATCATGATATTGAACATTATTCTCATTATTGCAGGCATAGCACTTGTGCTGTGGGGTGCCGACAGACTCACCGACGGTGCGGTGGCGGTGGCTCAGCGTCTTGGCGTGCCCCAGATAGTTATCGGACTTACCATCGTGGCCTTTGGAACAAGCATGCCGGAGTTCTGCTCCAGCCTTGTCTCGGCGCTGAACCATCAGCCGGGCATGGCCGTGGGTAATGTCGTTGGGTCGAATATCTTCAACGCTCTGCTCATCGTAGGCGCGGCAGCCCTCGTGGCACCGATAAGTATCCTGCCACAGACGGTAAGGAAGGACATTCCTTTCGCGCTGGTCTCATCGGTGCTGTTGGTTCTGCTCTGTGGGTTCGACGGAAAGATACAGTGGTATGATGCCGCCATAATGTTGGCTTTCTTCATCATCTTCATGGTTATCACGCTCCGTGAGGCACGGTCGGGGAAGAACAATGAGGAGACGCCGGCAGAGAAAAAGCCGATGAGCCGGCTGATGTCGGCGGTGTGGATTATCGTGGGACTGGCCTGCCTTATCGGCGGCAGCACGGTGTTCGTCAATGCGGCCTCAGAGCTCGCCTCATCACTCGGTGTGGACCCGGCAATCATCGGTCTGACGATAGTGGCCATGGGAACATCATTCCCGGAGCTGGCCACGAGTGTAGTGTCGGCGACGAAGGGCAACAGCGGCATTGCCATCGGCAACGTCCTTGGCTCCAATGTCTTCAATATTCTGTTCATTCTCGGTACCACCGGCGTCATCTATCCTCTCGACATCAAGGGTATCACACCCTTGGACCTCTCGGTGATGGTCGTGGCGATGATACTCCTCTGGCTCTTCTCCTTCACTAAGCTTAAGATAGAACGATGGGAGGGTGCCGTTCTCGTTCTGGTCTTCATAGGATATATGGTCCTGCTGCTTAAGTGAATGTCATCCCCGAACAATGATTATCATATCGGCAGCGCCATTTCCTATGCTATTTGAAGCCCCAGGCGCGGAGGACATTCTCAAGCGGCAGACCCTCCACATGGTTCTCGATATCGTCAGGAAGATTACAGAAGAAGTCGATGCCGGTAAACTTCTCCAGTTCGTCGATGTTGACGACATACTTCGCCAGATTGGTATCGCGGCTTTCCTTATGCTCTACCTTGAAGCCCATGGCACGGTAGCCGGAGGAGTTCTTCATCAACACTGCCATATAGTAGTACTTGGGAATAATCATCCCGTGTACGGTCCGCGCCTCATACTGGGAAGGATTGTCAATGGTGCCACCCTTAACAACATAGAGTGTGTCCTTAGAGCCTGTGCTTATCTGATTGCGGACCCAATTTTCCATATTTGCCCAGACGCCAGAATTAAACACACTGTTCTGTGGCATCATGTTAGTCAGATAAAACGTCTGGTACTGCTGCAGCTTGGTGTTCCTGCGGTCAGCAGAAGGACAGAGATGCCCATGGTCATAGCCGGAACGCCAGAACGGGTCATTGTCTACCGTCCAAGCTGTTGAGCAATGTAGATCAGGATCTGTTGGATACTGGTCCTCTCCTTTTTCTGCCTTGTAACGCGGTACATTATTATTCCACACTCTGTTCGAAGCGTAAATCTCATACGCTGACCAGCGGTTCGACCGCTTCACGGTATCCCATTCCACGCTGTAGTTGACCTCTCCATTGTCGAAATGGGTTATGACTGTGCTCTGACCGCCCTTCAGCCGTGGGAACTCCAGACGATGGACAACGGGATTGGCGTTGGAAAGGTTTGAGTTGACGTTCTTTGCTGCGGGCACAACGGGTCCTGTAGTGCCGCCTTCATCGTCAGAACCGGAGCATGAGACGATGGCCGCGGTAAACATGACCAGCATCATTGCGGTCAGCGTCCTTATCATGTTTCTTGTTTTCTTCATAAGATGGGATTTATATTGTTGCAGAAATACAATGGCATCACGTATCTACATCCGCAGGAATATGCCATTATACCATTATTAAAACAGAAAATGCGGACAAGCGCATATGCAACTACGCCTGACCGCATTAAAGTTATGAAATATCTTCTTGTTGAAAAGGTTTCGCTATCGTAAAGAAGAGCAACCTCTCAAAAGGAAAGATTACTTCTTCAGCTTACCGTAACGGCTCATGAAGCGGTCAACGCGACCTGCTGTATCGACAAGCTTGCTCTTACCTGTATAGAATGGGTGAGAGGAGCTTGAGATTTCGACCTTCACTACTGGGTAAGTCTCGCCTTCAAACTCTACAGTTTCTGTAGTCTTTGCTGTAGACTTTGTAAGGAACATATCGCCGTTGGACATGTCCTTGAACACGACGGGACGATAGTTTTCTGGATGGATACCTTTTTTCATTTTTTGTTTACTTTATAATGTTTATAAATGTTTCCTTCATCAGGACGTTAAAGCATAATGCTCAACGGGCTGCAAAATTACAAAGAAAAAAGCAATCAGCCAAACAATTAACAAAAAAAATCCCCACCTCCTGTATTCGTCATAGAGACACCCACCTTACAAAGCCATGTAGGAGGCGACGCGTCTCGCGTCGCGATTGTTTCTTGCAAGGTTATATGGTTTTGTGACGAGGGACGCGTCACCTCCTACACGCTC
>Ga0256406_1007642_pt1 | contig 10151 bp, 12 predicted proteins | sample RumenRJG_03DNA_FD_185986 | JGI IMG/M metagenome (GOLD analysis project Ga0256406, IMG submission 185986) | Bovine rumen microbial communities from Lethbridge, Alberta, Canada - RJG_03 | ecosystem: Host-associated > Mammals > Digestive system > Stomach > Rumen | place: Canada: Alberta | collected...
AAAGCCGGAAATGTCTATAGCACCGGCACACACTCCGCCGCCTGCAATCTCACAGGAGCCGGAGCAGGAGGAGGACGATTATATAAGACTTGACTGATAAAGTGGTTTTCAGTTATGCACATTTTACAAAAGGCAAAACAAAAAGCCGAATAAAAGGCTAAAATGAAATAAATTGCACGAAAAAGCGAAATTATTTTTCAAATCGTATTGACAACAGGGGACAAAAATAGTAAAATATCCGATAATGGATATAGCTGTGTTATTTTAACACAACTGTTTCCTGTGTGTTTCAAGGCTGATACAGGAATATGTTTCAAATATTACTGTTTTATAGTGATGTTACAGGGATGTTTTTCTTTGTCAGCAATTTTACAGTTGTGTTACAACTGCGAAAAGTGCATTGACTTACGGCATAAAGTTGTGTTATAATCAGTGCATAGTTAAGGATGAGTAAACCTTAACGACCATTAAGTAGGCGGTTCGCAAGAAAGGGTGTGTGCCGTCCTCCAGATCAATCCCTTTCAAAATAAAAATAAGGAGGATTTGAGAGTTATGAAAACTAATCTCAAAAAGGCTATTTCAGCTGTAAGTGCTTTAGCTCTCGCAAGCAGCTTGGCTCCCGCAACATTTGCCGCTAAGCTTACATTGTCAGACGTAGCAGATACAGCATCATACGCAACTGCTGTTAATACATTGGTTGCTTTGAAAGTTATCAACGGTTATGAAGATGGAACCTTCTTACCTGATAACTTAATCACAAGAGCTGAAGCAACAAAGGTTATGGTTGCTGCTCTTAACCAGCTTGATGCCGCTGAAGGCATGAAGGGTTCAACTCAGTTTACTGACGTTGAAGCAAAGCATGAGTGGGCTACCGGATTTATCAATGCCGGTGTTCAGGCAGGCTACATCAATGGTATGGGCGACGGAACATTTGCTCCCGATGCAAACGTTACATATGCTCAGATGATCAAGATGCTCGTTAGCTCAATGGGCTATGATGAGTATGCAACATTTATGGGCGGATATCCTAACGGTTATCTCTCAATTGCAAACTCTGAGGGTGTTACAACAGGCGTTAAGGCTAACGCTAACGACAATGTAACAAGAGCTCAGGTTGCTCAGTTGGTTTACAACGCTTTGACAACTCCGGTCGTTGAAAACACAGGTATGGAATGGACATCAGACGGTAAGCTGGTTCCTACCATTGCTAAGATGAACGGTCAGAATGACAACAAGTATAAGACACTTCTTACAGAGAAGTTTGACGCTTACTATGTTGAAGGTTATGTAACAGAAACATCAAAGGGCGGCGCTTTGAAGAATGACGAAGTTAAATTCGGTATCGCAAAGTCAGAAAAATATGACAACACAGATTTCGGTCTTGAGTCATTTGCATCTCAGAAGAATGTTCAGAGCCTTGTAGACGTTGTAGCTGATCCTGCAAGAATTGTTACAGTTAATGTTGGTGAAACAGACGCTGCTGATTACGAAGGTGTTTATGCAGCTGCTATCATCATGGTTGACGAGTATGACGATCTTGTAATCCTCAGCTTCCAGCCTTCAGGTAAGAACAAGACCTTCAAGTTTGACGCTAAGCTCGTTGACGAGGATGAGTATGACGGTAAGGCATTCTCAGCACGTACAGAGAACTACCTCTACATCTTTGCTACAGATTCTGCAACAAAGTCTTCTAAGTATAACCTCCAGAAGAAGGATAACGGAGACCTTGATGTTAAGATTTATGTAAACGGCTTCGCAATGGATACAGATACAGACGCTAAGACAAGAGCTCTTATTGATAAGTACGTTATTGACGCTGCTGTAGGTGACATTGAGCTTGTTGATACATACAAGACAGATGGTTACTATGATACAATCTATGTAAACAGCTATGTAACAGCTCAGGTTGATTCAATCACTGCTTCTACAAAGAAGATCACATTCAAGAATTCAACTATCGGTGCAGCTACTCTTACATTGGATGAGGATGTAAATGAAGACCTCGTTTACAACATCTACTACAATGGTGAAAAGGTTGCTCTTACAGATCTTAAGAAAGACGACGTTCTTTCAATCGCATACAATGTAGGCGACGGTTCAAAGACTGCTTTTGCAAATTCAGATCACTATGATATCTATGTTTCAAGAACAGTTGAAACAGGTAAGCTCGGCGGTATGTCAGCTTCTGATGAGGTTGTAACAATCGGCGGAACAGAGTACGACTTCGTTGATTCTTACGCATCAGCAACAAAAGACTTCAAGCTTGGCGATGAGTATACAATTTATGTAGACTACTTCGGCAGAATCTATAAGTCAGAAATCAACGTTTCTTCAGCTAAGTACGCTGTAGTTGACAAGTTCATCTACAACAGCTCAGATGAAGACTACAGATTGACATTGTTCACAGCTGACGGCGAAACAAAGACATTGACATTTGATTCTTCAAAGGCTACAGTATATGCAGACGGAAAAGCTGTTTCGGGTGTATCAACCAAGGCTGAAAAGCAGAACTACATCCTTGCTAAGGTTTACAACAATGGTAGCAGTGCTGCAGCAGGCAGAAAGGCTATTGAAGACAGAGTAGTTAAGTATAAGGTTTCTACTTCATCAGGTCGTGTTACAGGAATCGACTTCTTGACAGCTGCTAATTCAACAGTTTCATCTGAAGAAGTGACAAAGGCTAACTACAAGGCTTCAACAGGAGCTATCGGTTCTGTAAAGGTTGGCGACGCTACAAAGATTATTGATGCTATCAAGTATTCTTCAAAGGAAGATGCTGACTATACAGATTTGGCAATCGCTTCAAAGGCTTCACTTGCTGATGATACAGCTTACAGAGCATACGGCTACGGCGATAAGATTGACGGATATCACCCGTTTGTACTTATCTGCGAGGGTGCAGGTGCTTACAATGCAGATTCAAGATATGCAGTAATTGCTGACTCTATCACAGACGCTCAGGATGACGCAGGTGCTGACATCTACAAGATCCCGGCTCTCTACTTCAAGAGCGGTGAAGAAAACGATGCTGTTAAGGAGCTTATCGGTAACGACGAGCTTAATGAAACTAAGGTAAAATCACTTAATGTTGGTGACGTTATCATGTTCCAGCTTGACGCTAACGGATACATTGATGAGTTTGATGTAATCTTCTCATTGTCATCTGATGGTGTTCCCGAATACGATGCTTTAGTTGCTAAGTCAATCGTTGAGAACAATGACACTGCATTATTCGCAAACGGCGTAATTGCACTTCCTAACAAAGATGATCGTTCAGAGGATTGGGTTAAGGAATGGGCAGGCTACTCATCATCTGTTACAGAGCCTATCCAGCTCGTATACGGTCCTGTAGTTACAAAGAATGACAATTCATTCGGCGTAGCTAAGATTGCTAAGGAAACTGATAATACACTTTACACAGACCTTAACAAGAGCGAAAAGGAAGACGGCGGTGTATACGAAATCGACCTCGCTTCTTCAACAGCTGTTTATGAGTATGACTACAGCCAGAGCAAGAAGAACAGATTGTCAGTTGGTACAGCTGCTTCAATCAGAGCATCTTCATTCTCTGAGTCAAACCTCGTAGATAACGATTATATTCCTTGGAACCTTGAAGTTGACGGCGAAACACCTAACCTTGAGAATGTAAACTTTGCATTCGTATTGGTTGTTGACGGTACCGCAAGAGACGTATTGGTATTCAATGCAAAATAATTAAGTGATTAATAATAATCACTGTAAAAGGGCTGACCTTTGGGTCAGCTCTTTTTGCGTTTGTATTTTAGGCTTATACATAATTAACAAATTTAATCGTTAATACTTAATTCATTGACAAATGAAAGCATATATGATATTCTATTTACATATAATTAGGAGGATATTCAATGGAAATTAAATATCATAAAAAAGCTATAAAATTTATAAATTCATTGCAGCCTAAAGAAAGGCAGAATAAAAGACGGTATTAGCAGGCTAATCACTGCACCTGAAAGCTGTGACATAAAAGCATTAGAAGGTTACACTGATATATACCGTTTGCGAATCGGACAATACAGAGTAATATATACAAAAGATAATGTAATATTATTTATTGCCGATGTCGGAAATAGGGGCGATATTTATAAAAAGTATTAAGGAGTGAATTTGTATGTCAAACAACACAAAACAGTTAATTAATTTGTATGAGATTTTACCCGAAACAGATCAGCAAATGCTGTTAGAGCTTACCAAAAAATTGTTGATTGCTTATGATCCCGATTACACAAAGCTTTTACCCAACGAAAAATCAGATTTGGAGGAGGCATTGGATGATTTAAAACAAGGAGTAAATATTGATGACGGAACAAGTATCGAATGGTAAAAAGAAAGGATAAAATCCGACTGATTAGCATTGCAGAATTGACAAATAGAATAATGCACGTTTTCTCATTATAATTTTCTGATAAAACCAAAAAAATTTAAAATTTCTATTGACATTAACGGAATAATTTGTTATACTATTATAGTATCCGCATAGAATGGGTTTCAAACTTGCAATGCAATACCCACAATAGCGTGACTTCATTAATATGAGGAGGTGTTTTTATGTACGCAGTTATCGAAACAGGCGGCAAGCAGTACAAGGTTTCCGAGGGTGACGTTGTTTTCATCGAAAAGCTTGATGTCGCTGAAGGTGAGCAGGTTACATTTGACAAGGTGTTGGTTTTGGCTGACGGCGAAAATGTGACTGTAGGCGCTCCTGCTGTTGCAGGCGCTTCTGTTACCGGTAAGGTTGAGAAGCAGGGCAAGGCAAAGAAAATCTATGTCTTCAAGATGAAGAGAAAGAAAAACGAGCGTAAAAAGAAGGGTCACAGACAACCCTTTACAAAGGTAACAATCGAAAAGATTAACGCTTAATTTTATCAATCTATTATTATCGGAAAGCAGAGGTGTTTTAAATGGCTCATAAAAAAGGTATGGGTAGTACAAAAAACGGCCGTGATTCAGAGTCAAAAAGACTCGGAGTTAAAAGAGCAGACGGACAAGCTGTTTTGGCAGGCAATATCCTTGTAAGACAGCGTGGTACAAAAATCCACCCGGGCAACAATGTTGGTATCGGCAGTGATGATACATTATTTGCTCTTATTGACGGCAGAGTTAAGTTTGAAAGAAAGGGCAGAGATAAGACACAATGCAGTGTTTACTCAGCTTAATCGTATAAAGCTTAATTATGTTTATCAGACCGCTGTTGCGAAAAGCAACGGCGGTTATTTCTTTAAAAACTGCTGATAAAAATTTACATACGGCAAACAAAAATGACATTACTCTATAAAGAAAAAATAAATAAAATTACAGGTGAATCCGAAATACAGTATGACAGATTATCTGACAGGAAAATGAAATTAACAGATATTTAATAAAATAATATATCATTTATAACAATTCGGCGCTATAATAGGAATTGTAAAAAGGAAAAGGGAAAGAAAGGTTTAAAGGGTGATTAAAATGTTTTACAAAAGGGCGGCGGAACGGTAATTACCGCCACGTTACATTCGTTCCTTACAGTCCGGACGAATGCGTATAAATACAATCGGATTAGCATAAAATATAATAATGGGCAAGCACCCATATTCAGACCGGAGGTAATTTATATGTTTGAACTAAGACCATTTAACCGTAAAAACAATATGCAGGGCTACAATCCGTTTCATGAAATGGAGGATTTTGAACACAGCTTCTTCGGAGATCCGTTCGGATTCTTCAACGGCACATCACTTGCCGAATTTAAAACCGATATTACCGACAACGGTACGGAGTATGTTCTTGAAGCTGATTTGCCCGGATTTAATAAAGAGGATATCCACCTTGACCTGACAGGCGATACCCTTACAGTCAGAGCCGAAAGACATTCAAAATTTGAGGATAAGGATAAGAAAAACAATTATATCAGATGCGAACGCTCCTATGGCTCATATACAAGGCAGTTTGACGTGTCGGGAGTAAAGACCGACCAAATAAAGGCGAAATACAATAACGGTATTCTGACTCTTACAATGCCTAAAAAGTCCGAAATAAAGGAAAATTCAAGACATCTGGAGATTGAATAAATAAGTAACAGCATTGCTGCGCACGTGATGATTTTATCATGCTGCGCAGCATTTTTTATAAGCGCAATTCGTTATACAAATTGCAATAATCAATTGACAAATATAATAATATAGTATTATAATAATATCGGCAACTCAAAATTTGGAGGATTAAAGGAATATGAAGACCGTTATTATCACAGGAGGAACAAGGGGAATCGGAGAGGCTTGTGTAAGGCTTTTTGCAAAAAGGAATTTCAAGGTTTTTTTCATATATCGCAAGGAGGACAAAAAGGCGGCGGAGCTTGAAGCCGAAACGGGAGCAATCGGATTTAAAGCAGATATTGAAAGCACCGCCGAAACCGAAAGGGCGGTAAGTGCTGTATTGGACAAATGTAAAAGCGTGGATATTCTGATAAACAATGCCGGAACAGCACAGCAAAAGCTGTTTATCGATATTACCCCGGAGGAATGGCGCAGAATGATTGATGTGGATTTAAATTCAATGTATAATGTAACACAACCGGTATTGAAAAATATGCTTAAAAGAAACAGCGGTGCCATTGTGAACGTATCGTCAATATGGGGGCAGTGCGGTGCTGCTTGCGAGGTTCACTATTCGGCGGCAAAGTCGGGTGTTATAGGCTTTACAAAGGCGCTTGCAAAGGAAATGGGACTGTCGGGAATACGTGTAAACTGCGTTGCGCCGGGAATGATTGACACGCCTATGAACGAGGCATTTTCAGAGGAGGAAAAAGCGGAAATCTGCTCCGAAATCCCCCTCGGACGAATGGGCAGTGCGGAGGAATGTGCCGAGCTTATCTATTTTCTTGCCTCCGATGAAGCGTCATATATAACCGGCCAGACAATCGGCATTAACGGCGGATGGGAAATGTAACCATACGCATTTAGATTATCATAAGCTCTTATAAGGACAGTGCCGCACTGATTTTCTGTTTTATCAAAAAGAATAAAATCCGCAGATACGGCAAATACTGTTACAGAGGTGATAAAAGTATGATAAATGACGATACAATTGAATTATTGAGGGAATGTAATGCCGGAATTAAAATGGGAGTGAGTACGATTGACAATGTTTTTGACGCGGTTGAAAGCAATGAGCTGAGAGAGCTGCTGTTTAAAAGCAAGCAGGAGCATAAAAAGCTGGGGAACGAAACAAGAAGACTGCTGAATAATTATGATGACAGCGGAAAGGAGCCTGCGCCTATGGCAAAGGGAATGTCATGGATAAAAACAAACGTTATGCTTTCAATGAATCCCGGAGACAAGACAGTTTCGGATTTAATCACAGACGGCTGCAATATGGGAGTGAAATCTCTGAATCGGTATCTTAACGAGTATGAGGCGGCAGAAGAAAAAGCAAAAGATATAGCCAAAAGGCTGATTAATCTTGAAGAGGAGCTTGCGGAAGAAATAAGCTGCTTTCTGTAAACATAGAGGGCTGCCGCGGCAGGGTGCAAAGTACCTGCATTGCGGCAGCCTTTTGTTTTATAAAGTCAGAAATAAGACGTGCGGCGGCATTTTTACAAAAAAATACAAAAAAACTATTGACAAACAGGATTAAATCTGGTACAATATATAGCGTTGTAAAGTTATTTAGCTTTACAAGAACGGCGGTGAAGTGATGAGTAAGGATTTATCGATTAGCGTTTTAATGGATTTTTACGGCGAATTACTTACGGATAAACAGCGTGATACGCTGGATTTGTATTATAACCGTGATTATTCCCTTGCGGAAATAGCGCAGGATCTTGACATATCCCGTCAGGGTGTGCGTGATTTTATTAAAAGAGGGGAAAAGCAGCTTGCAGAATTTGAAGCAAAGCTGGGCATGGTGAAGAAATACGAAAAAATCTCCGCTGAAATAGCAGCCCTTGAGAGCCTGCTTGACAGTAACAGAACGGTTATTGCACAGGCAGTCATAGGGGAGGCGGAGAAAATTCTCGATTCAATAAAGGAAGAACTGTAAACGGGTGGTGAGAGTATGGCATTTGAAAATCTCGGCGACAAGCTGTCGGGCGTGTTTAAAAAACTGAAGGGTCGCGGAAAGCTGACCGAAAAGGATATAAAGGAAGCAATGCGCGAGGTAAAGTTGGCGCTTTTGGAGGCTGACGTTAACTTCAAGGTGGTAAAAAGCTTTATTGCAAGAGTGTCCGAAAAGGCTGTGGGCGAGGAAATTCTTGAATCCCTTACTCCGGCACAGCAGCTTGTTAAGGTAGTGCGTGATGAGCTTGTAGCCTTAATGGGCAGTGAAAACGAAAGACTTGAATACGGCAAAAATCCTCCGTCGGTATTTATGCTGTGCGGCTTGCAGGGTGCAGGTAAAACAACCGCCTGCGGAAAGCTGGCACTGCATATCAGAAAAACTACGGGAAAACGGCCGCTTATGGTTGCTTGTGACGTGTACAGACCGGCAGCAATAAAGCAATTGCAGGTTCTCGGCTCCCAGATTGATATTCCTGTTTTTACGGTTGAGGGGGAAATGAACCCGGTAAGGATTGCCCAAGCGGCAATTGAGCACGCCAAGATTCACGGCAACGACCCGGTAATTATAGATACCGCCGGAAGACTTCATATAGACGAGGAATTAATGGAGGAGCTTGTGCGTATTAAGGAAAGCACAAATCCGAATGAAATTCTTCTTGTAATCGACGCAATGATAGGTCAGGACGCGGTAAATGTTGCGGAGCATTTTAATTCACAGCTTGATGTTACCGGCGTTATTCTTTCAAAGTTAGACGGTGATACCAGAGGCGGAGCGGCACTGTCGGTCAAGGAGGTTACGGGCAAGTCCATAAAGTTTGCCTCGGTGGGCGAAAAGCTGTCCGACCTTGAGCCGTTTTATCCCGACAGAATGGCAGGCAGAATCCTTGGTATGGGCGACGTTATGACCTTGATAGACAAGGCGCAGGAGGCAATTGACGAAAAGGAAGCCCTTGCCCTTGAGGAAAAAATCAAAAAGCAGACCTTTGACTTTGACGATTTCCTCGCACAGCTTCAGCAGATTAAAAAGCTTGGCTCAATAACTCAGATAATGGGTATGCTCCCCGGTGTCGACAAAAAGATGCTTGAGTCGGTTGACGAGCAGGGCTCTGAAAAAAAGCTTGTGCGGATTGAGGCTATAATCAAATCTATGACAGCCCAGGAAAGACAGAAGCCGCAGATTATCGGCGCAAGCCGCAAGGTCAGAATTGCAAAGGGCAGCGGAACAAGAGTGCAGGACGTCAACGAGCTTTTAAAGCAGTTTGACCAGATGAAGCAAATGATGAAGCAGCTGTCCGGCCCCAAACAGCAGAGAATGCTTAAGCGTATGAAAAAAATGTCGGGCAGATTTAATTGATATTGCAATTGGGCAACCAATTTTCAATATAACCAAACAAATTATTACGGAGGTGATTTCAATGGCAGTTAAAATCAGATTAAGAAGAATGGGTGCTAAAAAAGCTCCTTTTTACAGAGTTGTGGTTGCTGACTCAAGATATCCCAGAGATGGTAGATTTATTGAGGAAATCGGAACCTACAATCCGCTGACAGACCCTGCAACAGTTAACATTGACGCAGAGCTTGCTAAGAAATGGATTGGTAACGGTGCTCAGCCTACAGACACAGTAAAGGCACTTTTGAAGAAACAAGGTATTCTATAAGGAGTGTGTGTATCGTGAACGAAGTATTGGAAACTATTGCAAAGGCTTTGGTTGATAACCCCGATGACGTTTCTGTTAATGAGGTTCAGGGCGAGCAGTCGGTTATACTTGAGCTGAGAGTTAATAAGGACGATATGGGTAAGGTTATCGGAAAGCAGGGCAGAATTGCCAAGGCTATCCGTACCGTTGTAAAGGCAGCAGCAAGCCGTGAGGATAAGCACGTTGTCGTAGAAATTGTTTAATAAAAAATAAGTGTCTTTATGACGCTTATTTTTTTGTTCATTTTTATACTCAATCAATTAAAAAAGTGCGCAGCCCACCCGAAAGCAGAGCCACGCACCTAAAAAACGCACTGACTCTGTTTCTAAGGTTGCTGCACACTTTTTAATCATAACGCTCTGTATTTAATACATCAAGGGTA
>Ga0256406_1007643_pt1 | contig 10149 bp, 11 predicted proteins | sample RumenRJG_03DNA_FD_185986 | JGI IMG/M metagenome (GOLD analysis project Ga0256406, IMG submission 185986) | Bovine rumen microbial communities from Lethbridge, Alberta, Canada - RJG_03 | ecosystem: Host-associated > Mammals > Digestive system > Stomach > Rumen | place: Canada: Alberta | collected...
GCTTTCTGTAGTGTTGGTTTGGCGATTGACATTATACACGAAAGTAGGGGGTATTGCTCTTTTTTTGCGCAAATCCCCTGAAACAAAGGTTTAGTAGTGTTATTCATGCGTTATGCATGACACTACCTCGGAGCCGCAGGAGGTGGGCGTATGAATCTGTCCGTGGAAATGCGCCGCCAGCTTCTGGACAGGCTGGATACCTGCAGCGATGTCACGGATGAGCAGATGATGCAGATGATCGACGAAATGGTGCTGGAGGCCGGGAGGAAACGGGATCTGCCGCTGGCGGAAATGGAGGATCTGAGGCGCGGTCTGTTCTGTTCCGTCCGACGGCTGGATGTGCTTCAGGATCTGCTGGATGATCCGGAGATCACGGAGATCATGGTCAACGGTTATCAGCATATTTTTTATGAAAAGCAGGGCAGGATCCTCGAGTGGAGTCACTGTTTCGATTCGAAGGCCAGACTGGAGGATGTCATTCAGCAGATCGCCGGATGGTGCAACCGCGTTGTCAATGAGCAGCGGCCGATTGCGGATGCGCGGCTTCCGGACGGCTCGCGGGTGAATATCGTACTGGATCCGGTCGCCATTGACGGCCCTGTTGTGACGATAAGGAGGTTCCCGGAGGATCCCATTACCATGCACGATCTGGTGAAACTGGGTAGCCTGACGCAGGAGGCGGCGGATTTTCTCAGAGATCTGGTGGAGGCGCGGTATTCCATTCTCGTAGGCGGAGGGACATCCACCGGCAAGACCACATTTCTCAATGCGCTCTCCTCGTTCATTCCGGAGGGCGAGCGCGTGCTGACGATCGAGGACAATGCAGAGCTTCAGATACAGAGAGTCAGAAATCTTGTCCGCATGGAGGCGAGGACGGCCAATCTGGAGGATGCACATGAGATCACGATACGCGATCTCATCAAAACGGCGCTCCGCATGCGGCCGGACCGGCTGCTGATAGGCGAAATCCGCGGTGCGGAGGCAGAAGATCTGCTGACGAGCCTCAATACCGGGCATGACGGGGGTATGTGTTCACTCCATTCGAATAACGTAAGGGACAGTATAGGGAGGATCGAGGTTATGGTTCTCATGAGCAATGAAGAGCTTCCGATCCCCGTAATCCGGCGGCAGATCGCGTCCGGCGTTGAGATCCTTGTGCATCTGACCCGGGATGCCGCAGGTGTGAGGCAGCTGAGCGAGATCGCGGAGATCACCGGTATGGACGGCGACGAGGTGCAGATCAGCACACTTTTTTTGCGCGATGCTGACGGCATATTAAAAAAGAACAATGCGCTGACGAGAGCTGTGAAGATGGAGAAACTGTATGAGAGAAAAGGCAGAGCGCGTTTCCGGTGACATACGGCGTCAAAAAGAAAAGCGAGTGTCGCAGCGGACGGACAGGATGCGTTACGACGTGTATTTTTTCAGACCGTCGGAGCGGGTCAGATATGGCCTGACGGGAGCGGGCATCGGCGTTTTCGCTGCGTGGATCTGCTACCGGTCGCTGTGGGCGCTGCCGCTCTCCGGGCTGATCATGATCCTGTATCTGCAGAGCATCAGAAAGCGCCTGGCGGAGGACAGGAGGAATCAGCTGAATTATCAGTTCCGGGATCTTCTCGCATCGCTGCACACGACCATGCTCGCCGGATATTCGCTGGAGAATGCGGTGACGGCATCCGCCGCCGATCTGGAGAAGCTGTACGGAAAGGACAGTCTGATCTCCATGGAACTTAAGGGAATCGTCCGGCAGATGAGTTACCGGATTCCTGTGGAGAAACTGTTTCTGGAACTTGGCAGGCGAAGCGGCGTAGAGGATATCCGCACGTTCGGCGAAGTGATCACAGTGGCAAAGCGCACCGGTGGGAACATGGGTGAGGTGCTGCAGACATCCTGGCAGACGCTGGGCGACAGAATTGAAACAAAAAAAGAGATCGATACCATGATGGCTTCCCGCCGGTATGAGATGAAAATCATGAACCTGATGCCGGCCGGCATTCTCCTTTATCTGAAGATCTCCTTTGACGGTTTTCTCGATCCGATGTACGGCAATCCGGCCGGCGTAGCGGTAATGACCGTGTGCCTTGTCATATATCTGGCAGCGGTTTTTCTCGGGTCAAAACTGATGGATATCAGGGTGTGAATTACGGGAGATGGATTCCGGGATGCTGACCCGGGCCGAAAGGAAACAGATGTATGAAAGACATGATAACAGAAATGATTCTTCCCGTGTTTACGGCGGCTGTTGTGATCTGGCTGTGGCGGAAAAAGAAAACAGGGGCAGCGGTTCTCAGGATATGTCTGATCGGAACGGCGGTCGGAGCGTGTCTCATGGTTTATGAATCACGGACAGGTGATGTCCGGCAGGTGACGGAAATTGATGGCACAACCGGATCAAATGCCCTGGAGAGCGTGGACCTGGAGGTGCAGGCGGACAGCGGTGAACCCGTCCCTGTGACGATCCGGATTCCCGAACAGCAGTACACCGGAGAAGAGGCTGCAGCCATTCTGAAAAAGCAGGCATCCGCTCTGGATTCCATGATCCTTGGTAAAAATACTTCCTTCGACCGGATCGAATGGAATCTTGAACTCCCGGATACCTTTGCTGAGACAGGGACAGCGGTCAGCTGGTCTTCCTCGCGCCCGGATCTGATCACATGGGACGGCACACTGGAAGCCGATATACCGGAGGGAACAGAGGCCGTACTGTATGGCTCTCTGCGGCTCGGAGACGAGGAATATACCTGGGAAAAGAATATGATTCTTTATCCATCCCGGGAGAAATCTGCGTGGAATGATGTGCTGCAGAAAAAGACGGAAGAACAGAATCTCGGAAACAGCCCCGATGAAAAAATCCGGCTGCCCGGTGAATGGAACGGCAGAAAACTCACATGGTATGAAAAAACCAGTAAGACCGGCGGGCTTCTCTGTCTGCTCATGATAATCGCGGCGCTGGCATCGGCCTATGCACAGAGACGAAAAAAAGAAGAAATAACGGAAAAGCACAGGAATGAGATGACGGTGCGGTATCCTGAACTCGTCTGCAAACTCAGGCTCTTCACATCCGCCGGACTGAGTCTCCGGCAGTGTTTCCGCCGCCTGGCTTCTGATGACAGCGAGATCGGCAGGTGTAATTTCGAGATAGAAAACGGAACGCCGGAAGAAGAGGCATATGCGCATCTCGGTGAGCGCGTGGGAACCCCGGAATACCGACGGCTTTCGCTGCTTCTGTGTCAGAGCCGGAAGAGGGGAGGAAGCCAGTTTTCTCTTCAGCTTGCGGAGGAGGCACAGAATGCACTCGAAACAAGAAAGAGAAATGCCAGGGCGCTGGGAGAAAAGGCGGCTGTGCGGATGGCGCTGCCGCTGGGGCTGATGCTCTGTGATGTGCTGATTCTGATCATGGTGCCCGCCATGCTGTCTTTTTCTTAGGAAAAATACATGGATATTTCATGACAGATCACGTGCGTTGGCGTAAGATAGCATAATGTACAATAATCCGGTACTTATGGAGACCAGCATGAAGAGCGTATTTCGTACGATTGAGGATGTTCATGAACATTTTGATAACGATCATTTTGCGGTGGATAACGGCATTGTCATCGAGGAATTCGGTGACAGAACAGCGGTCTGCTCGGTTGAGCTGACGGAGCATCACCGGAATGCCATGGGTAATGTCATGGGAGGTGTCGCCTTTACGCTGGCGGATTATACCTTTGCCATTGCGGCGAGCAGTGTACACGTTCCGACCGTTACCATGCAGGTGAGCCTCAGCTTCCTTTCCAATGTCAGGGGAACGAAGCTGTATGCCAGGGCAAAGTGCATCAAAGACGGGCGTACATCTGCCGTATACAATGTCGATGTAACGGATGATACAGGCCGTGATATCGCGCAGTTTATGATCACCGGCTTTAAGCTGTAAAAGGTCAATATACGTCCGGAATTAATTTTCCGCGTTGCGGTCTGCGGTCTGCCTCTCGTAATCTTTGAACATCATGATCAGAGAGCAAACCAGCAGCGCGGAACTGAACAGAATGGAATGAATACCCCACCAGTTGATGAAACGGCTGCCGGCAATCGCGCCAATGACAAAGCATCCGATGATATCAAAGTAGATGAAAGCGCTGGTCAGATATTTCCGTTCTTTTGTATGTATATAGTGGCACAGATTATGGACGCCGGAACGCATGTTGCCGATGCACATGGTTGTCGCAACGCCATTGCCGTGCGTTTTTCTGAAACTCTGTACCTGTATGCCGCAGGCAAAGGAAGTCAGAGCATTGGCCAGATTGTTGGCGGTCAGAGGAATCAGGCTGACGGCTGCGAGGATCAGTGCTTCAATCAGCACGGCTATCTGGCGCCAGTGCAGGGTCTGGCTTCTGCTGTGCCGTATGCGTACTTCTTCGGCAAGTGCGATACCGCAGGCAAATGCCACAAAGGGCAGCAGATACCTGAGGGATTTGCTGAAGTTTCCCTCGGACAGGTTCACACCGAATAACAGAATATTTCCGGTCTGCGCATTGGCAAAGACATGGTCGCGCTGAAGATAAGAATATGCGTCCATGAATCCGCCTGAAATAGCGAGCAGAGAATTCAGCCGGATGGATTCAGACATCTGTCTGGCTTTCATTTTCATCGATTTCCCTTCATAAGTGTCATATTGTGCATTTTCATTTCATGCATACTGACTGAGGCAAACACATATCGATCAATATTTCCCATATTAACGCCCAGACGATAAATCATGCTTCATAGGGTATAAGTCTGCGCGCCGCTTCGCAATACGTGCTCCCGTGTCGCAATATGTGCTTCCGCGTCGCTACAGGTATTGCAGGCGATGTCGGCCGATGCACAGCTTACGCAGACATCCGTGCCGGCAGAACCGTTCATATTATACAACGCTTTTGATCAGATACAACCTTACATTCGGTTTATCTCATTTAATTTACCCGAACAGAGAGCCACAGCCGTTCACTTTGGCCAGGTCCAGACTGGCAGACAGATGACCCCTCCCGGGGCAGAAGGCAGCCGGAGCAGGCAGCTGCGGGAAAGGAGGTAATGCATGAAGATATTCCCATCCCCCGGATATCATATCCGGTCTTTGATTCACGAAGAAGACGCGGTGAGTACGGTAGAAATTATTCTCATCATCGTGGTGGTCATAGCCATCGTGGTCATTTTCCGTGATCAGCTCACCAGTCTTGTCAGAACTATTCTGGCGAAGATCACCTCGCAGGCCAACAGCGTTTAACAGATGTGTCATAAGGAGGAGCCCTGTGAAAAGAGGAAGCGTAACTCTGTACCTGTGCATGATCCTGCTCGTCATGCTTGCCCTGATTTTTGCAGGGATTTCCTCCGCGAGGATATCCGCCCGGCGCGTCGTGCTGGCAGCCGGTACGGAGGAGAGTCTGTACTCTGTATTCGCCGGTTATGACAGAGATCTGTTTGACAGGTACGGGCTTCTTTTTCTGGATGCCTCTTACGGCGGCAGCGATGCCGATTACGCGCGGTTGCTGAAAGAGATAGAGTCCTATGCATCGCCGGTGATCACGCCTGATCAGGAAAGCCTGCTGGGAAAAAATCTGTGCGGACTCACATTGAATAAAAGCGAAACAGCGATTACGGGATATGTACTTGCCACCGACGACGGCGGTACGGCCTTCCGCCGGCAGGTCTGTGAACAGATGACAGAACAGCTCGGCGAGGTGGCTGTAAAAGCGCTGAAAGAACGGCTCACTGCCGAACAGACGACGCGGACAGATACGGAAAACAGAAGAGCCCTGATAGATTCGTCGACGGCTGAGCAGTACTACCGGAGCGACAAGGCGGCCGGCCGCGTGGCAGAGGCTTCAGAGGATGATCCGCTGCCGGAAAATCCCTCAGAAACCGTGAGTTCAGCGCGGAGATTCGGAATTCTCGGCCTTGTGGTTCCGACGTCGCACCGCGTCTCTGCAGGAAAGGCAGACATCCGTGATTTTCCCAGTCACCGGACGCTGCACACAGGTATGGCCATGATCCCGACGGCAGACGAGAGAGTGATGGTGGAAGAAAAAATACTTCTGCAGGAATATCTGATGCAGAACTTCCCGTCTTATACGGACGGAGAGGATGGAGAAGGGCTCAGATATCAGACGGAATATGCTATCGTCGGAAAAAAATCCGACGTGGATAATCTGAGAGGAATTGCGCACAGACTCCTCTGGCTGCGAGAGGCCGCCAATATGATTTATCTGATGCAGAATCCGGAGAAGCGTGCGCTGTGCGAAAACACGGCGGAGACCATCTGTACAGTGCTTCTGATGCCGGAAATGGCACCGGTGCTGGCTTTTGCCATTGAAACCGGCTGGGCTTATGCCGAGAGTGTACTGGATGTGCAGGAACTGCTTGACGGCGGGAAGATCGCCCTGCTCAAGGACGATGCGTCCTGGCAGCTGAGTTATCAGGCACTCGGGTCATTCACCATGGGAAATTACAGGCACAGCAGCGACTACGGTCTTGATTATGAAGAATACCTGAGGCTGCTCCTGCTGACAAAATCTGAGGAAGCGGTAACAGACGCGCTGATGGACCTGACAGAATACAATATCCGCCAGACAGAGGGCAGAGCCAATTTCCGCATCGACTGCTGCATTGACGCACTGCGGGTCGACATAGCGGCTGACGCTGGAAGCTCTGTCTATACATGCAGCCGCAGCTACGGCTACGATATGATCCTGAAGCTATGAGAGCATGATTTTTGCGGAACAGGCTGTTTTTCTGACTTGAAAAGGGATTCGGTTTTATGACAGCAGAAAGCTGGGAAAGGAAGAGATCTCCGTTGAAGGTAAAAGAGGAAAGACGTCCAGGATCCCGGTTGTTATGGATCAGCCCGAGTCGGGGAAAAACAGCCTCCGGCATATCAGAAGAGCAGCATGGCGGTAGAAATTCAGCTGTCAGGGGCAGCCTGACGGTAGAGGCTGCATTGTCGGTGCCGGTTTTCTTTCTCTGTGTGGTGACGCTGATCTGCCTGATGGATCTGTACAGCCAGATCGCCGTGCGAACGACAGATCTGATGCAGAAAGCGGAAAAAACGGGTGTTCTCGTCGGTATGACGGGGGAAACAGATGAACAGATCATTGACCTGAAATATCCACTGGTGTACCGGACGAAGTGGTTTCCGGCGGAAAATGGTTTTGTGATAGCAGCCTGCCGTGGCAGAGTGCGCGCCTGGACAGGAAGGAAGAATACGGACAGCGATGCAGATACGCCGGAGGGAGACAGTCTGGTTTATGTGACGGAATACGGGACCGTATATCACACGGATTCTTCGTGTTCACACCTGCACCTCGGCATCAGAAGCATGTCTGCAGCACAGGCGGAAAGACAGAGAAACTACAGCGGGAAAAAATATTATGCGTGCGAGAAATGTGCGGCGCATGCCGCCGCCGGCGGGACCGTTTATCTCACGGAATACGGGGAGAAGTTTCACTGTTCACCGGACTGCAGCGGCCTGACCAGAACGGTGAGGATGGTGCCCCTGTCTGAACTTGACGGTATGAGGGAATGCAGAGACTGCGCTTCGCACAAAGGCAGCGCGTAAAGAAAGGATTGTATGCTGACAGAAGAACTCGCAGAGATGCTGGCGCCGCTTGGCGTTCTGGCCATCAATTTGCCGACGGATATCCGCCGCAGGAGCATTTATCCTCTGTTTACGCTGTGCGGTGCGGGAGCCGGCGTGGTGATCCGTTCCGTTCTGGCATATCCGGAGAAAGGAATGGCAGGTATGTTGTCTGCTGCGCTGATTTCTCTGCTTCCGGGTGCGCTGCTGCTTATTTTTGCCTGGTTTACCGGTGAAAAAGTGGGCTATGGGGACGGAATCATGCTGCTTATGCTGGGAAGCTGGACAGGGGCAGCTGTCGCACTGTTTTCATTTATTATTTCACTTTTCTATGCCGCCGTTCTCGGGACGGCAGCCGGAAAAAAGGAAGTTCCTTTCGTCCCCTATCTGACAGCGGGGTTCGTTACCGTCATGGTATTTTGCTCTGTGTAAATGGGCCTTTCGTTCATGACAATATGAACGGGCTTTCCGCTTATGACAATATGAACGGTTTTTCTATTCATGGCAATGGCTAAAAGGGGCGGACTGACAGCAGAACTCCGTGATGACTTTGGGAGGCTTGATATGACAGGCAGATTTACACGCGCACGTCTGGCAAAGGGAAGCGTGACGGTGGAGGCATCGGTTATTTTTCCCCTGATCGTAATAGTGACGGCGGCACTGCTCATCCTGACGTTTTATGTGCATAACCGCTGCTGGTATACGAATGCGGCACTGGAAAGCGCCCTGCTTGGAAACGCCCGTTTTACAGACGGAGAAGGCGGCATTTCGGTGGAGCAGGCCGGCAGAGAAGCTGAAAACAGGGCGGAGCAGAGAACGGAGGATCAGACGATGCCCGGCACAGCGCCGTCACATGCCGTGGCATGCGAAAAATATCGTACAACGGTGACATTCAGCGGACAGGAATATGCCATGTTTGCCGAATTTTTCAACGGTGCTTCCGTTGAGAAAACGGTGGACAGAATATGGCCGGCATGGCAGATCCGGGCGGCGGGAAATGTCAGGAGGATTCTGAAAAAGGAGGCGGACCCTTGAATACGGAGTATCGTCAGGACATATATCACAGTTATCTGATTCTGTCCGGCGGCGCGGAGATTGACCGGGACGCATATCCTCTGCATATGATCAGAAACAATGAGATACCGGGATTTCTTCCCTGTCGTGTTGAGGAGATGGACGGAGAACTGCTTTTTTATTATGACGTTACTTCAAAGCAGACGCTGAAGAGCGTCATGGAGAACAGCGCTGTTGACGCAGCGCTTCTTCGCATGCTTTTTCTGCTGATCCCGGCTGCGATGGAGACGCTTGCGGAATTTCTTCTGGATCCCGACGGCATGCTGCTCACGCCGGAGCTGATTTACATGAATCATGAGAAAAACCGGATGTGGTTCTGCTATTATCCCGGGTCGGAAGACAAGATGGCTGCTTCGCTTCAGATGCTCGGCGAGGGCATTCTCCCACGTCTGGATCACACGGACAGAGAAGCTGTCATACTGGGGTATGCGTTCTATCAGAAATGCTGTGCGCAGGAAGATGATATCCCCGTTGATTTTTTCCGGAGCATAGAGAAGGAGAGCGGAACGGAAGATCCTGAGGAGATCCGCGGGGAGGCTGAGAAAGAGCAGAAAAAACAGGAGGAACTCGTTCAGTCATTTTTCGAAGAGGATGGCGGGAAGAAAGGAAAAGCAGGCCGCAGAGGGCGCGGGGGCAGAACGAAGAAAAAGAAATCGGGATTTTTTATGAGATTCAGACGGGCGGCGCCGGACGAAGAAGCACCGTCCAAGGAGGCAACGGACGAAGAGGAGCAGTACAGAAAAGAGCGGTACAGAGAAGAGCGGTACAGAGAAGAGCGGTACAGAGAAGAGCAGTACAGAGAAGAGCAGTACAAAGAAGACCAGTGCAAAGAGGCCCCCGGGGCGTTTCCTTACCGTAAACAATCTGACGGAACAGGAGGCGCATCCGTGTCTCCTCTGCCGGCAGATCATGCGGAGAGGACTGCAGCCAGGGCACTGGCCGGTTATGATGAAGATGAGGAAACGCAGGTCCTGAAAGTACATCCGGCGGGCGGAGAAAAGGTTCCGACGCCGGCGAAGCTCGTGTTTGTCCGCGCAGACCGGAGCGATTCGACGCTTATTCTGCGGCCGGGTCAGGAATTTGTGCTGGACCGGCCGGCGTATATCATCGGGAAGAGCAGCAGGGCAGCGGCCATTGTCATCCCCTGTCCGACGGTGAGCCGTGTACACGCAGGCCTGACATGGGTTTCTGCGGAAGATTCTTCCGGGAGGGCAGCAGGCTACGTCCTTCAGGATCTTCATTCAAAAAACGGGTCGTCAGTCAACGGCGTCAGACTGAGTCCGGATGAAAGCATACCGCTCAGCAGCGGGGATGAAATCACCTTTGCGGATCTGATTTTCCGGTATATAATTGATGCGGTAGTGTCAAATAAGCTATGAAAACATGAGGCCTAAAAAACAAGGCCCCGGCGGGCCTTGAAAACTGCAGATATTTATCTTTTGGATGGCGTACGCCACCCTTGACAACACCGCAGAGCTGCGCTG
>Ga0256406_1007646_pt1 | contig 10146 bp, 3 predicted proteins | sample RumenRJG_03DNA_FD_185986 | JGI IMG/M metagenome (GOLD analysis project Ga0256406, IMG submission 185986) | Bovine rumen microbial communities from Lethbridge, Alberta, Canada - RJG_03 | ecosystem: Host-associated > Mammals > Digestive system > Stomach > Rumen | place: Canada: Alberta | collected...
TGCCTATATGGTCGACTATGCCGATGCGTTTACCCAGGAGGAGCACCTGGGCAAGGTGAACCACCCTGGCCTCTACAACGGTGCCAACGAGAATGATGCTTCCTATCACTGGGTGGTAACGCCCATCACCGAGCTCAGCAAGGACTTCTGCTTCGGTGCCATGCCGTCGCCGAAAACCAAGGACGAGGCCGGCAAGTACTACACCACGATGTACACCAAGTTTCCCTATCGCTGTCTCGACGGGGTGAAAGCCTATGTGGTGAGCAGCGTCGACGCGACGGCCCACAAGGTGGTGCTCAGCGAGATCAAGTCGGGCGAGGTGCCGTCGGGCACCCCCGTCGTGCTGGAGTGCAATAGCACCAAGCCTGTCGAAAATCGCCTGCTGCCCCTGGTGGAGGAGCCTGCCGCCATCGATGGCGACAACCTGCTCAACTACGAGATTTGGCTCAAGGACGAGAATAAGACCGAGGATAAGTACCGCACCAAGTTTGACAGCCAGACGATGCTGGTGCTGAGCAACGACGAGCTTGCCTTCAAGAATGTGAACAACACCGATGTGCTGGCCGGCGGCACTGGCCAGACGGGCACCTTGACCTATATTGCCAACAACACCTGCTACCTGACTGTGGACAGCAAGATGACAGAAGCCACCAAATTCACCATCGAGAAGGGCTCGAGTGTGGTGACCAAGGAAACCACCCTGGCCGGCTTGAGCCAGGAGGCGGCCGACGGCGTCACGCCCTACAAGCTCACGGGCGACGACCTGGAGTGTGTGGCCGCCATTGCCAGCGACAGCTACAAGTATCTGGTGGTGAAAGACGGCGGCCACTCGACCGAGACCACGAGCAACAAGCAGAGCTACAGGGAGTATCTCATACGCTCGCTCTACAACGGCAAGGAGAACACCACCAGGCAGACCGCCTATGACCAGAGCAACTGGATACTGGTAGACCTGTCGGGCATCGCCGGTGCCCAAGTCGACAACTACCGCAATTGCAAGATTGCCTCGATCACGGGCACCTACCACAAGGAGAACCCCCGCTTTGTGGCAACACAGATTGTGCTGGGCGACAAGACTGCCCCCTACGCGCCCAACCACTATATCGCCACCAACTTCATGACCACCTACAGCACCGACGGCACGGGCAATGCCGTGCAAGATGCCGCAGACAACACCTACTACTTCATGAACCCCAAAGACGGCGAGTGGGCCATCGTGGCCTGGGCCGTGTGGGACAAGGCCACGCAGGCCTTCTATGTGCCTGCCAAGGACGACGAGGGCACCAACGCTCACGGCTTTACCGGCGGCTTCAAGGTTGACTTGCGCTACAACGAGGGCGACATCACCGATGTGGAGATGCTCGACAAGGCAGAGAGCGACAAGGGCCAGAACGTGTACACCTTCCCGGCCTTGATTGTGAAAAACACCGCCACCGGCGCAAGCGCGCCCCGAAGGGCCGCGATCAAACCCGATACAAGGAAGCGGAGCACGACCTACACGGTCTATCCCCTCTCGCTCAGTGCCCGCAGCGTGGTGACCGGGGTGAGCACTGTGGACCAGGCCAAGACGGTGCGCAGCGTCGTCTACTACAACCTGCAAGGCATGGCCAGCCCCACGCCCCATGCCGGCCTCAACGTGGTGGTGACCCGCTACACCGACGGCTCGACCCAGGTGGCCAAGGTGATGCGCCCGTAGCCGCCCTGCAATATCGCCGAAACAGCAATATATGATTTCGAGGCAAGTGTAAAATTGTAACATTTGCCTCGAAATTTTTTTAGAAAATTGTGAAGAATTGAGAATAATGCTTAAATTTGCAATCAATGGGTCGTGTAGATAGAAATAGATTGTGGGCAATGTGGATGCTGCTGCTGCTTGTGGCGGCAGTGCCGGCCCTCGCCCAAAGACGTGACTACAAGCCCATAGCGGTGACGTGGACCCACGGCCTGCCCGTCAAGCCCGACAGCAGCAACTTTGTGACCGCCAGCTACGTTGTGGCCTCGCCTGGAGAGAAGATATACTCGCGCCTGGGCCACGCCACCTTGCGCCTGGAGTGCCCCAGCTACAAGTTGGACTACTGCTTCACGTTTGAGACCGACGTTGAGCCGGGCGACTACCTGCGCTTCTTTGCCGGTCAGGCACGAGGCCGCATTGTGGCAGTGCCCACGGGGCTGTTTCTGGCACCCTACGCCCGCGAGGGCCGCCAGGTGCGCCAGTATGAGCTCAACCTGAGTCTTGCCGAGAAGCGGGAGCTGTGGCGCATGCTCGACAACGACATGGTGAGCGACGAGCGCCGCAAGTTCAATTTCCTGGCCAACAATTGCACCTCGATAAGTTTTTCTATGGTCGAGGACTGCCTGCAAGGGGAGCACATCGACTATGTGTGGCCCCGGGTCATGTCGCAGGACAACGGCGACTGTGTGCGCTATCTCATGCGGCACTCGCCGTGGCTGTCGTTTATCTCGATAACCCTGCTGGGCACCGAGAGCGACAAGTACCGGGACAATCACAGCCGCGTGGCCCCCGAGCTGGTGATCGACATCGAGCGGCACTCGCGCATTGTGGCCCCCGACGGCCGTTGGCGCCCCGTGCTCACGGGCGAGCAGAGCGAGTTGCTGCCCCTGCGCCACCGTCTCTCGGCCCCCAGCAAGGCCTCGCCCGGCGTGGTGGCTGCCTGCCTGCTGCTGGTGGTGGTGCTGGCGACGGTGCTCGAGTGGAAGCCCGGCTGGCGGCGGCCGGCACAGTTGACCGATGCCGTGCTGCTGGCCTTGCAGACGGCAGCGGGCCTGCTGCTGCTCTACATGAGTACGGTGGCAAGCCTCTTTGGCACCCACTGGAACTGGTATATCATACCCTTCAATCCCGTGCCGCTGGTGGTGTGTCTCGTGTGTCGCCGGCGGCGGCACTATGGCCGGGTGTACGGGTTCTACACCGCTGTGCTTGTGCTCTTCATGTTGGCCACGCCCCTGAGCAGCCAGCTCGACTGGCAGCACCAGCTGGTGGTGGCCGCCCTGGCCGTGCGCACAGCCTCGCACGCTGTGGCCTACCGTCGCCGCCAGGGCGCCCACAAGTGACCGAAAAAAAGCAATCGTGTGAATGTTGAAATATATATAGTTCTGTAAAAAAAACTTGTATTGGCAGTTGCCAGGGTAGTGCGTGCGCGTGCATGTGAGCCCGTGGGCTGTATTTGGGAGCGAGAATAATCGCTGAGTATGTACTGACTCTATACTATACTATTTCTAATGTTTTGCAAGATTGGTTGTTTTAATACATTAACACTCAAAACAATTTCTAATGATGAGAAAACTATGTTTAATCCTGCTGGCCGCGTGCCTCGCCTCGATGGCGGGCTGGGCGCAGGAGCTCAGGCAGGCCGACGTGGGCACGATGCGCACACCGCCGTCGCTGCCCCAGCAACTCGAGGCCACCGGAGTGCTGGAGGCCACCCAATGGACCCAGCAAGCCGTGCCGGGCAAGAGCGGCCGTGCCACGGCAGGAAAAGTGAGACTTAAAGCATCGATTGCCGACTCGCTCACGCTGGCCGAGATCGATGAGAGCGTGACCGGCACCAAGCAGGCCAGCGCCATTGTCACGACCAAGGCCTATGGCACCAACCAGGCCTATGTGTACAACCTGTGGGGCCTGCGCGACACGCTCAAGGCCACCTACGACCAGCGTGCCGGCACCATCAGCATCAACCCCGGCCTTGTCTACAACCACCCCACCTACGGGCCCGTGTGGATATGCCCCTATGATGCGAAGGCCAACAGCTACTCGACCCAGAACCCCATCAAGGGCACCCTCAATGCCGACGGCAGCGTCACGCTGGCCGGCTGGGGCGTGTTTGTGACCGAGGGCGACTACAAGGGCGGCTCGTTTGCCCGCTTCAAGGGCAGCGAACTCGAGGTGCCCAACGCCGTGATGACCGACACGCTCTACGACATCAACAATCCGAGCTCGCGCACGACGGTGTTGAGCTACCCGGTGTATATCGACAGCGTGAGCGTGAACCAGGTGAGCATCTTGAACTTCAGCGGAATAGGCGCTGTAGTCAACGCCGTGCTCAACCCCGACAAGACAGTGACCATAGCACCGCAGCGCGTGCTGACCAACAGCATGTATGGCGACTTCTACTGCTACAGCCACGACTGGAACGGCGCGCCGCTTAACAAGGGCTCTATCACGGCCACCAGCACAGCCACCAGCTGGACGCTGGGCTCGTGGGGCATATTCTCGCGCAACGTGCTGGGCCTCATGGCCCGCGGCTACTGGAACTCGACGATAAGCTTTGCCTCGGGGCTGGTGACCTATCCCGAGAAGAAGAAACTCGACTGGAGCGGCTCGGGCACCGAGGCCGACCCCTATGTGATCAGCACCCTCGACCAGTACCTGGCCTTTGCCGAGAGTGTGAACCTGGGCCAGAGCTACCAGGGCAAGCACATCGCGCTGGGAGCCGACATCGACATGAGCAGCCTTGCCGAGGCCTACCGGCCGGTGGGCAATGAGAGCCACCCCTTTGAGGGCACCTTCGACGGCAAGGGCTATGCCTTGCAGAACTGGAGCCACACGGCCTACGACGAGTCCTATCAGGGCCTCTTCGGCATGGCAGGCGCCCAGAGTGTGATCAAGAACTTGAAGGTCGCCACCCCGTCGCTCACCAGCGCGGGCACCTACGCGGGCATCGTTGTGGGCTACTCGGCCGGCGTTGTGAGCAATGTGACCGTGACAGGGGCCACGATGAAGCACAACAACAGCTTCGGCGGCGGCGTGATAGGCGCCTTCAAGGGCACCACGGCCAGCAACCTCTCGTTCAGCGGCACCGTCACGGGAGCCGGCGAGACCGGCGGCGTGATAGGCGAGCTGCAGGCCGGCACCGTGACCGACCTCGAGTCGCACGGCACCGTGAGCGTGGAGAGCGTGTACTCGAGCGTGTTTCACGGTCTGGGCGGCGTGATAGGCGGCACCCTCAACAAGGGCGAGATGCACATTGAGCGTTGCTACAACGACGCCATGGTCAACGCCACGGCCAGCAACGTGCTCACCGGCGGCGTTGTGGGCGACCTGGCCTATGCCAACCTCTCGGGCAGCTTCAATGTGGGCCCCGTGGCTGCAGTGTGCACCACGAGCCGCGAGCTCGACGGCACCATCAACCAGGTGGGTGCTGCCGGCGGCGTGGCCGGGCGCGTGTATGGCGCCACGATGACCGACTGCTACAACAGCAACATCGTGATCAACAGCGGCAACAATGAGCACGTGGGTGGCCTGCTGGGCTATGTGGTGAAACCCATCACGACCTATGTGAACGGCCACTTCGAGGGATACAAGAACCCGTCGCGGGTGACCAGCTGCTACAACAGCGGCGAGGTGATCACGCCCACCATGCGCTCCACGCAGGGCTTCTATGGCTCGACCTATGCCGACAGTGTGCTGGTGAACTGCTACTTCGACCAGCAAGTGACCGGCAACGTGATGCCCGACCCCTCGGCCAGCTGCATCATGCGCACTGCCCAGCTCACCAGCGGCACCCTGCCGCAGGGCTTCGACAGCAAGGTGTGGACGGCCACTGCAGGCCTCTACCCCGCCCTCAAGCACTTTGCCACGAGTGCCGAGTCGCACCTCTCGGTGTCGCCCCTCACCTTTGCAGGCAGCGAGACCTCGCGCAAGGTGAAGAACACCTTCACCGTGTCGAGCGTGAACAATATCGTGTGGCGCATCTTTGCCAACTCGAGCTATGTGACCTCGTCGACCGGCCTGGTCATGAGCGGCGACAGTGTGAAAATCAACAATGTGAACTCGAGCGAGACCATGGTGGCCCGCATCGACGGCAACAACAAGCTGGTGAAGATGGTGATGCTTGAGACGGTAGATCCCACGGCCTTCCGCGGCAGCGGCACCCAGGACGACCCCTACCTGATAAGCGACAAGGACGACCTGAAGAAGCTCAACGAGGGCGTGACCGTGAATGCGCAGACCTATCTGGGCGACTACTTCAAGCAGACCAACGACATCGACCTGGAGAACGCCACCGACTTTGTGGGCGTCGGGACCGACGGCAAGAGTGCTCACAACTTTGCCGGCACCTACGACGGCCAGGGCTACACGATACATCGCCTCTATATCGACAGTGTGGGCCTCAACACCAGCGGAAAGGCCACGTCGTCGAAGTCGCGCCAGTATGCCGGCTTCTTCGGTTATATAGGCCCCAAGGGTGTGGTCAAGAACCTGAACATTGCCAGCGACTGCCACTTCTATGTATACGGCTATGTGGGTGCCATCGCAGGCTACAACAAGGGCACGATTGAGAATTGCCGCAACTATGCCAACGTGACGGCTGCCAACGCCTATGCCGGCGGCATCGCGGGCTACCAGGACACGGGGTCGAAAGTGGCCTACTGCTACAACAGCGGCACCGTGACGGCTGGCAGCAACCAGGCAGCAGGCATTGTGCCCTACAGCAAGGGCACTACCACCGGCTGCCAGAACGACGGCCACGTGCGCTGCGTGGAGCTGCCCGACAATGAGGTGATGGCACCGAGCAATGCCAGCGGCATTGTGGGCAATGTGTCGGGCACAGCCGTGCTCACCGACAACATCAACACTGGCACGGTCGAGGCCTATCGCAACACGGCCGGCATCGCAGCCACGGTATCGACTGGCGCGCTGATATCGCGCAACATCAACTACGGCATCGTGATCAACGGCGCCCCCAACGACTACAGCACGGGTGCCTTCACGGCGCGCGACCTGACCACTGTAGCCAGCGGCTACAACTTGGAAAACAACTACTACGACAAGCAACTGGGCTACTACGGCGCTGCCTATCGCGCACCCTTCAAGGGCATCAACGGCCTGCTCTCGCGCCAGCTCACCAGCGGCGAGGCACTCGAGGGCATCGATGCCCAGCAGGTCGACTTCGCAGCCGGCCAGTACCCGGTGCTCAAGCGCTTCAAGGATGAGCCCGCGGCTGTGGCCCACCGCAACATGGTGGTGACCCTGCCCGACGACGAGACCATCGACGACGTGCGCCACACGGCCGCCTTGAGCGACACGGCCAGCTGGAGCCTGGTGAAGGCACAGCAATTTGCCATCGAGGGCGGCAACCGCCTCACGGTGACCATAGCTGGCGACACTGCCCTGCGCGACACGCTCACGGCCAGCCTGGGCGGCTACACCAAGGTGATACCACTGCGTGCACAGCCCATCGCCTTTGCCGGCAGCGGCACCAAGGCCGACCCCTACCAGATACGCTCTAAGGCCGACATGCTCTTGCTCGCAAGCTACACCAACGACGCCGACTATGCCTTCACCGGCCGCTACTTTAAGGTGATGAACGACATCGACTTCGACACCACAGCCTATGTACCTGTGGCAGTGACCGTGCACAAGCTCGATGCCGACTTTGACGGCAACGGCAAGAAATTTGTCAACATCAACTACACGAGCGACTACAAGCTCTCGACCGGCAACCTCTTTGCCCTGATAGGCAACGTGGGCGAGAACGGCCGCGTGCACAATGTGAACCTGGCCAGCGGCTACATGGCTGCCTACGGGCGCACGGGCGGCATTGCCGGCCGCGTGTATGGCACCGTCGACAGCTGCGAGAGCCACATCACCGTGTCGACGACCAAGGATGTGGGCTTCGGCGGCATCGCCGGCCGCGTGATGGGCGGCGGCAAGGTGACCAACTGCAAGGGCTACGCCAAGTTTGAGGCCAAGTACAACCGCGTGGGCGGCATCGTCTACGACGTGCTGCGCGGCGGCCTGGTGGAGAACTGCGAGAACTACAGCGACATCAATGCGCCCTACTCGGGTGTGGCCGGTATCGCTGCCCAGAACGCCGGCACGATAAGCAACTGCGTGAACCACGGCGCCATCGCCGGCAAGGGCTCGGTGGCCGGCATCGTGGGCACCTCGCTGGGCGGCGACGTGCTGCTCAATTGCCGCAACGAGGGCACCGTCACAGCCACTGGCTCGGAGGCTGGCGGCATCCTTGCCTCGACGACCAACCGGAGCGACTCGATCATCATCGCGGGCTGCAGCAACACGGCTGCCGTGACGGCCAACAAGTATGCCGGCGGCCTCGTGGGCTATGCCTATGTGAAAATGCTGGTCGACAGCTGCTACAACAAGGGCGACGTGAGCACCGTGGCAAAATATGCCGCCGGCTTGCTGAGCTATGCCTACAAGGGCAGCCGCTTCACCCACTGCTACAACACGGGCACGGTGATAGGCGGCGGCGACTATGCCGGCGGCCTGATAGGCGATGTCAACGGCGAGGACTTTGTCGTGAGCGACTGTGTGAACTACGGCGACGTGATGGGTTCGGGCATGTATGGCGCGGGCATTTCCAGCTCCTATAAAGGCGTGATGGAGCGCGTGGTGAACTATGGCAACGTCGAGAGCGACAGCTATGCCGCCGGTATCACGGGCTATGCCAGCGATGCCAAGTATGTGAACTGTGTGAACTACGGCGACGTGGCCATGACCGGCACCACACGCGACTATGCTCCGGCTGGCGGCTTGATGGCCCTGAACCGCGCCTCGAGCATGACCAACTGCTACAACCTGGGCAAGGTGACGAGCACGGCCTATGCCTCGGGCCTGATAGGCGACGCACGCGACGACACGTCGTACGGGCCCTTCAACGTGCGCAACTGCTACACGGCAGGCGAGATAAGCGGTCCCGACTCAAGCTACGTGAGCCACGTGACTGCCTCGACCGACGACGAGGTACTGCTCGACAGCGTGTACTACGACATCACGGTGAACCGCACTGTGCCCTACTCCAACATCGACTCGACCGGCATTGCACTCTCGACCCGCGAGATGGTGCACGCCGCCCTGGGCGATGCCTATGTAGAGCGTGTGGGCATGTATCCCGTGCTCGCCGAGCTGGCCGACAGCGTGCTGAGCAACTGGTATGCCGCCACGGTGGTGCTGCCCGAGGGCTTCGGCCCCGACAGCGTGGCCGGCCCCTTCATCGTGGGCAACCCCGAGGGTACCACGTGGACGGCCAGCCCCGAGATTGTGACCATCGACGGCAACGTGGCCACGCCCACTGCCACCGGCGAGGTGACCCTGACCAAGACCTGCGGCACCCACACGCGCAGCTATCGCCTGGTGGTGACAATGACCACCGGCGTGACCGACGTGGATGCCAGCGATGCTGCCATCGTGGCTCGCGAGTACTTCAACCTCAACGGCCAGAGCCTGGGCACCAAGCGGCCCGAGAGCGCCGGCATCTATATCGAGCGCGACCGCTACAGCAACGGTGCCGGCCGTGCCCGCAAGATTGTGGTGAAGTAATGCACACAGGCCGACACAGCGCGTGTGCGGCCGATTGAAAATTTTCATTGCCCGCCGGGAATGTTGCCCAGGCGGGCAATGTTGTTTTATTGGGGGGAAAAACGACAGCCCAAGAAAACAGCGCCCAGGCCTGAGCCACACAAAAATGCAGCGAAATCAAGCGGTTTTTGCCCGTTTTATACTTACCTTTGCATCATAACACAAAAAACACATTACAGTTATCAGAGCGATTAAAAGCAAACTATATGAATTTGAAAGCAAAACCATTCATCAAGTGGGTTGGCGGAAAAGGCCAGCTCATAGAGCAACTGGAAGTGAAACTCCCAGCTGACTTTGATAATTGGAAAAACGCCACCTACATAGAGCCATTTGTAGGGGGTGGGGCTATGCTGTTTCACATGTTGCAACAGCATCCTAATATCAAGCGTGCTGTAATCAATGACATCAATCACGACTTGATAACTTGCTATACAACTGTGCGTGACCACGTTGAAGAGTTGATTCCAGCCTTGCGCGAGATACAAGCACAGTATTGCTCGTTGCCCGACATGGATGCGAAACGTGAAATGTACATGGATGTGCGCCAGCGTTACAATGAGAAAAATCTTGACCCGATAGAAAATACTACCAAGTTTTTCTTCCTTAACCGGACATGTTTCAATGGCCTGTATCGTGTGAACAAGAAAGGATTGTTTAATGTTCCTTACGGAAAGTTTATGCAACCACAAATTTGTGTTAACTAAAGACTAAGGATTATGGCTAAGATAAAAGTTGAAAATACAGAAATATCTGTTGTTAGTGTGCAAAACGAGGATTATATCTCTTTGACAGATATGGCACAT
>Ga0256406_1007648_pt1 | contig 10141 bp, 6 predicted proteins | sample RumenRJG_03DNA_FD_185986 | JGI IMG/M metagenome (GOLD analysis project Ga0256406, IMG submission 185986) | Bovine rumen microbial communities from Lethbridge, Alberta, Canada - RJG_03 | ecosystem: Host-associated > Mammals > Digestive system > Stomach > Rumen | place: Canada: Alberta | collected...
CCAGTTCCCTGATGTCCTGCGTTCCATAGTCGGTCATATACAGCGACTTCCTGTTGTGCATGGGAAGGAAGCCGTCAGTACACACCATATCGTAGCCGTAAGGCTTCAGGTTTTTCTCGAACCAGTCTAGCACCTCGTCCCACATCGCCGGCGTGATGTCCATTTTGCTGGAAGCGACGCCCTTGCGCTCCAGGCTCCACGGATACTCATACACCGTCCAGTAGAGTGGGGCCTTTTGAGTATGTATGCCCTCGTCGGCTGCACCTGTCGTGACATTGGGCTCATGCACGGCCCACTGCTCGCCAGCCTCATCATTACTGCTGCATGCCACCACGGGCATTGTGAGTGCAATAGTGGCGACCGTAATTATCATGTTGTACAATATCTTGTTCATTGTATTCTTGTTTTCGTCGGTTTGTCCTTATATATTATCATACTTATTACTCGCTCACCAGCGTGGCATTGATGCGCCATTTCTGGAGGTTGATGACTACATGGTAGGTACCAGCATCAATTACTTTCCACTTGTTGTCGGGAGTCTTCGCATCCGTGACCTTAACATCGGCAAGGCCGTCACGGGTCCATTTCATGCCACTCTCGTAGGGACGGACTTGTTTCCCCGACCAGCTGCGCTCGGTAAGGAACTTTACCTCATAGCCGGCCCTTAGCTTGACATCACCTTCCCAAACGTAGTCGCTTTTCTTAGAAAGCGAAGTTGTCTTTGTCAAGTCCCAGCCTATGCCCACGCAGGCATCTCCGATGGGGAATACGTTCTGCGCCATAAAGGGTTCGACCGGTATCTCACCCTTATAGGCAAAGCTGTATTTCCAATTCTTAAGGTCGAAGTCCACTTGGTATATACCAGGCGTTTTCACATACCATTTGTCATCGGGATTGCCTGCCCAGAATACGAAGCCTTGGTCGGTGAGGCCCTCCTCGGTGATGGCCAATTCAGGTTCGGCCGGACGTATGAACGGGTCGTCCCATGTCTCTGCTATCAGGCTGAACTTCAATTGACCGACTATTAAAGGACCATTGTAAGAAAAGTGATAGCCATTGGTCGAGTCGCGTACCATAGGTGTGCGGCTGATTTGTTTCCATCCGCATGGGGCTGCGTCACCCACCATATACATTGTCGTCGATTTCATTGGCAGAACGCCGTCATATATGATGAGGTCCTTCTCACCGTCACATCCGCATAACAGTACAGTCAGCAGTACTGCACACGCGGAGATTATCTTATTCATTCTACGCTTCATGATAAAGTTTTTTAATGTTTACTGTATGCCGTTGCTTAGTCATTGTAGCCCGGGTTCTGCTTCAGCTCCTTGTTGGCGCCAAGAATGTCACGCACAATGGGGAATATTTCGGTATGGTTGTCCGGGTCGGGGTCTTTGTCCCACCACCGGTCATGGAACTTCCCAAAACGGATTAGGTCGGTGCGCCGGCGGCCTTCAGCAAAGAACTCACGTCCCCACTCGTCGAGCATTTCCTTCAGGTCGAGCATGACGTTGCCCTCTGGGGCATATAGCACTTCTTGCCAGTTGGTTTCCGGATAGTAGCGCTTGCGAACGCTGTTGAGCAGCTTACCGGCCGTTTCTGCATCGCCGTCACGCAACTTGCATTCTGCAAGCGAATAGATGACCTCCGGAAGTCTTAGCACCACAAAGTCGCTCTGATCTTGTCCCGGGTCGCCGTCTTCGTACATCGGATATTTCACGAAGTGCCAGCCTGAATTGTGGTCGCCGTTTTCCATCTTGCTTGCTCCACCAGGCCAACGTGTTGGATCCATATCCTTGAACTGCCCTACTGCATCGCGTATGTAGAGCCTATAGCCCAATGTCGGTGCCGTAACATATTTTGTTTTGCCGTCGCTGCCCTGATACGGCAGATAACCATACACAAAGAACCCCTCACGCTGGCTGTTGCCAAGATTACGGTATAGCTTCATACGCACATCGCCAGGGTATTTGCGGAACTTCTGAATGGGCATGCCCAACTCATAATTGAATAGATTGCCGTCGTTGTCGTAGCTTGGAGAGGCCGCGTACTTGGCGTTATGGCTGCCTGCCACAGACTTCTTGTCGTTGACATAGTCGCTGAAGTTGGCAGGCACAGTCCACCAGTATGCATCGCCATTGAGGTGCCAGTGAGTCTGGGTGCTGCCTGGAAAGGCAAAGATGACCTCATCGCAAGTCTCGTTGTTCCAATCGAAAGGAGCGTCCCACCGGCTAGCTACCTCGTAGGGACCATATTCGCCATTAATGATATTCTCTGCGTACTTCTCGCACTCAGACCTACGGTTCTCTCCAATATACACTTCTGCGTTGAGATAGAGGCGCACCAACAAGGCAGCAGCGGCGGCTTTAGTCATTTGTCCCTGTTTGGAAAGGTTACCACCCGTCTCGCTCTTGCTCTCGAGCAAATCCACACCAGCCTTCAAGTCGCTTTCTATCAGTTCGAATATGCGCTTGGGGTCTACTTGGCTCTTGGTATTCTTGGACTGGTCGTTATATGATACCGTATAGGGAATATTGCGGTATTCGTCAAGGAGTCTCAGATAGTACCATGCCCGTAGCGCGCGGTTCTGACCTCTGAGGTTGTTGAACTCTGCCTGAGTGAAGCCGAACTTCTCAGGCGAGAGTTTGTCGAGTTCCTCAATGGTGTAGTTGCATTGGCCTATGCCCTGAAAACATTCATCCCATTCATATTTTAACTTGTCAATGCCTTGTTCTACGTCATAGTTGTGGTCGTGCATGATGCGCCAGATACCATTGTCGTCCCACCAGCCATCGCGCGTCGGTGTAATCAGCTGGTCAGCTGTAAGTTCGTTCAGTGGTATGTATTGCTCAATGGAGTGATAGCCATGCTCGAAAGGACGGAAGGCTACGCGTATTACGTCCATCTTCGTATTGTAGTAGTTCTCACTGGCCACCGAGTCATATACCGTCTCATCCAGATTGGTGCACCCTATAAGCACAGAGCCCGAAAGAAAGGCTAATATATATTTGATTGTATTCATTGCTTGTTGTGTATTTATAACTTCAACTAACAGATTGCCTGATATCTAAAAATCCACTTGAAGCCCGACTATAAACTGGCGTGTCTGCGGGTAATAGGTCCTTGATCCGTTTCCTCCTGGATAAAGTCCGTTAACCTCGTAGGAAGCCGGGTCAACTCCGCTGAACCTGGTGATGGTGGCCAGGTTGCGTGCAGTGCCATAGATACGCAGCTTGCTTATGAACTTGCTGTTGACAGGCAGTGTGCAGCCTAATGTCACCATGTCGAGCTTGAGGTAGTCGCCACGCTCAAGGTAGTAGTCACATACTACCGGAGTGGCATCAATAGAGACTGCACGGTTTTTCGTGTATGCTTTTTTCAGCACATTGCCTGAGAAGTTGCGGGTGCCATAGTAGAAATCGTGAATATTGAACAGGTCAAATCCGAAAGCTCCTCGGAAGAATATGGTAAGATCAAAGTTCTTGTAGCGGAAGCTGTGGGTCATGGATCCGGTGAATCTGGGGAGACCGTTGCCAACGTAGCACTTGTCCTCATCGGTACCCGTAGAGGCAAGTTTCACGTCACCGTCCTTGTCGTAGATGAGCCAGTTGCCGTCGGTGTCGATACCGGCATAACGGTACATGTAGAAACTGCCAATACGGCGCCCTTTCTCTATGCGCTGCAGGTAGAAGTATGGATAAGGGGCCTCTGTGCTTACCACGTCATAGTAGTCCTGTCCTACATACTCGCTGTTGCTGAACTTTACGAACTCATTCTCCATTGTTGAGCCCAATACACTGAACTTGTAGCTGAAGTTCTTCGTATTCACTGCATTCCAGTTGACTTCAAACTCGAAGCCGGTGTTCTTCATCGTACCTACGTTGACAAAAGTCTGTGTAAATAGATAGGGTGGTACAGGCACGTTATAGTAGCCCAGCAGGTCGGTCTGGTGCCGGTTGAAATAGTTGAACGAGCCATAGATCCGGTTATGCAGTATTGAAAAGTCGAGGCCGATGTTCCAGTTTTTACCCTTCTCCCATTTCAGTTCTGGGTTGACATTTTTTGCGGGTCCCCATACCTGGAAGGTGCGTCCATTGTATTGATAATAGCCGTATCCCTGCATGGTATCAAGTGAAAGGTAACTGTCGAAATTCTGGTTACCGGTGATGCCATAGTCGGCGCGCAACTTCAAGTCGTTGAGCCAGGTAAAGCCTTTCATGAAAGGCTCGTCGCTGACACGCCAGCCCACGGATACGGCAGGGAAATTTCCCCATTTGTGATTTGTGCCAAACTTAGAGGAACCCTCATGACGCAGTGAGGATGTGAGCATGTAGCGTCCTTTCCAGTTGTAGCTCACACGGCCGAAGAAAGCTATGAGCTTGGCATCGTTACGATAAGTGCTGAAGCCCGTCTCACCCTCCTGCATCATGTAGTCACCGGACTGCAGCCCGTCGTAGCCCAGTCCGTCATTGGGGAAGTCACTGTTCTCGGCACTCAGACCCGAATACTGCTCATACTGGTATGAATAGCCTGCCATGATTTTCAAATGATGTTGGCCAAAGCTTGCCATGTAATTGGTCACCCACTCCAAATCCTGCAGTTTGGAGTCTGAATAAGTTCGGTTGGCCTGTCCGTCACGTCCGGACTGTTCACAGAGCGTACTTGTCGACGGACGGAACCAGCCTGTAAAGTGCGAGACGCGGTGGTCAGAAAATGTCACTTGCGTAGTCAGACTCTGGTTGTCTTTTTGGGACATGAGCAACGGCAGCAGATTGGCTTTTACCGTACCGCTCCATTCAAGGATTTTGTCTTCGGCATCATCCTTCTCTATAGTGAGTTGCTCCACAGGATTGGTGCTTTCGGTTTGCGACCCATAGAAATTGGTGTATTTTCCGGGATTGTCCGGATCCATGATGGGGGTGGTGGGGTTAGCCTCCAGGGCGCGGCGGAATGCGCTCCATGACGATTTCTTGCGCTTGATGATACGTGGGGCAATATTGGCGGAAAACGAGAGCAGCCCGTTCTGTGTGGTGTGGTTGATAATTGCCCGTGCGCCATACTCCTCGCGTGCCGAGCGCAAATCAATACCATTGGCATTACGGTAGTCGGCCGTAGCGTGGTAATTGGTCTTGGTATTGCCGCCACTTAATGATATGGTATGGGTCTGCTTGAAGCCTGTGCGGCTGAGCGCACTAAGCCAGTCGACATCATCGCCGAAGTCGATGCCCCTGTTGTCGCCGTTGATGCGCATGTCGCGATACTCGCTGGCTGTGAGCATGTCAAGTTCCCTTATCATGGTGTCGAAGGCAAAAGTAGCACTGTATTGAGTGTGTATCTTGCCGTCTCTGGTGCCTTTCTTAGTGGTTACGATTATCACGCCATTCGAGCCTCGCGTACCATAGATGGCCGATGCGGCGCCATCCTTCAGAATGTCGAAGCTCTCAATGTCGTTGGGGTTAAGGTTGGTAAGGTCGCCGCCTGGTACACCGTCAATCACGATAAGCGGTCCAAGACCTGCCGAGCGCGACGAGACACCTCGAATTTGTATGTTCGCGCCGTTGTTAGGGTCAGCTGAGCCTGTATTAGTGATGGACACCCCCGGAGCCTTGCCTTGAATCATCATGGCTGGTGATTGGCCGCTTGCCACAAGGAAATCCTTGCTTGATATGTGGGAAATGGCAGATGTCAGTTCCTTCTTGTCCATCGTACCATAACCCACTACTACAACGTTCCCGAGCAACTGGGTGTCATCGGCCATGGTGACATCAACATTCTCCTGAGCTTTGACAGTCTTGCTCTCAAAACCGATGTACGACACCTCAAGCTGGTCTTTAGGCGATGCTTGGAGCGAGAATTTACCGTCAACGTCGGTTATTGCGAGGGTGCCTGTGCCTTTTACGGTCACGGTGGCACCTATCAGAGGGTTTCCGGATGCGTCTTTCACTATACCCCTCACCGTGATCTTATTTCTCAGTACTGACTTTGTATTTTTCACGGCAATGACAATCGACCGTGACGACACTATCTCATATTTGAGATTACGGTTTTTCAGTGCGTCATCTAGAACGGCCGATACCAGCGCATTCTTTCGGTTTACCGTCACATTCCTTTTCTTGTCGACCACTCCGTCGGCGTAGGAAAAGCGATAAGTCGTCTGGTGCTCAATAGCAGAGAATACTTGCTCAAGAGTAGCTGCCGACAGCCTGACCGTCACTTTCTGTTCCTGGGCAAAGCCCGTCGCACTACAGAGTAGCCATAGTACGAGCAGTAATGGATAATGCCTCATTCGGATTTTCATTCTTTGAAGGTTTATGTTAATATATAGGTTTATTCTGTATCAGTGTTAACGCATGGTGTCAATGTATTAGTAAAGACACACCGTTCTTAAAAAAAGTACCGAAAGAAATGAAGATTTTGGAGCTGTGAGAAAGAACCAGTGCCATCCTATGGTATAAATACAGTCACTCCATGAGTGGAACGGCTCCGTCAAATGCGTGAAACGGCAAATTGTGGATACTGCTAAGATTTATCGTGGCAACTGTTTTGAGTTAAGGATGAACTTTTACAGTCTGGGGACCATCATACAGTCTTATCCTGTAAATCCCCGATACCTTGAATCTGTTTTGCCAATCAGGCCAAAACATACGCTGGTAACTGACATCGGTCAGCGGTGCCGGCACATTGAAGCCGTTTTTCTGATAAGGCTCGTTGGACATTCGCCCTCTCAGGTAAAGCAAACGGTGGTTATAGGTCTGGTCACCGTTGAGCACCATCATCGTCCGCCAGTCGCCGTGTTTCATCTCCACCTCCTCAGCATAGCCGATGGTCGGACGAGTAGCCGCCTTGCCTGTTGCATCATCAACGGTAATCCAGGCACCCACACCCGCACAAAGAAACTCGTCAGGGCCTGTCTTGGCCACAATACCATGGGCAAACCGCTCTCCAGTTATATAATGTGCCGTGAAGCGCACGTTGTCTATAACAAATGTTGTGCTATCATTGGGCTTGTCGCCTTTCTGGCGCACAAAGCCGTGCATTTTGCCAGTACCTTGCAACAAGGCTATGGTAGGCAACAGCTCTCCCAGTGTCCGATATTCTCCAAGGAAATAAGGGTCATTGTAAACATCCTCTATGGCAAAGGGGGAATAGCATTGCGCATCGGCCTCGCCAAAGGCATAGTATGCGAAACCGGCCTTCCGCTGCGTCTCAGGTATGAAAAGCAGGTTGCCCGGAGTGTTATACTTCGTACAATACCCCCTGAAATCATCAGAATAAAGATCGGGTGAGGCAAAATCAACTGCGGGCGCATACTCCTTGTAAATCTTGAGCAGTTCCGGGGAGGGTCCTCCAAGAGGATAGCTGCCTGTCTTTGCTCCGTCAGGCAACCAGCAGTTAATGTACATTGGCAGATTAAGCTCACGCTTTCCAGCCTGTGCCACCCTGTTAACATAGCGCGCATAGGCTTTTGCCATAAACTCGGCATCTTTCTCCCCCTTGTAAGCCGCACTGGCTGCCGGACAGTGGTCACGGTCAAGGAAAACGCCCATCTCGTTTTCCACCTGCACTACTTCAACCCGGTGGTGTCGGTCGTACTCGCGAATATAGGCCATCAACTTTGCAAAGGCACGGGCATCTGCCCTACAGGCTTCCTCACAGAATGGAGATATAGAGTTTGTCGGAACACCGTAGGCATTCTCAGCCCTAAAGAACCGACGGGTATCGCTCTTCACCCAAACAGGCGGATAAGATGACTCTCCATTTTTCCATGTGCCAAACCAGACCAGGACCAATGGCATGGAAAAGGTATCAGCAGCTGCAAGTATGTTACTGACGCAAGAGAAGTCATAATCATTCTCGCGCGGTTCAATCTGTTCCCACGCCACTGATACTATCAAAGTGTTCAGGCCCATGGCCTTGGCTGAGCGCATTGCCTTATTCAGTGAGAACGACGTGGTTGATGTGCTGTTATGAAGCTCTCCGGCCAGCATCAGCAAAGGTTTGCCGTCTTTCAGAAGCCTCATCTGTCCATTCACTCTTTTGATTTCTGTTATACCTTGTGCGGCTGTTGCCAGACAAAGTGAACAGGCACAGAGCAGTACAAGTAAAAAAGTGCCGGATGTCATTGAATGGTTATGCATGAGTATTTACTGATTACGACAATGTTAATGTATCAGTAAAGACACCTCGCCTCATAAAAAGGTACCGAGAGAAAAGAAGATTTCTCCCGCAGACAATATCAATGCAGCTGAAATGTCAACAGCCCGTATCCTCCCGTCGCGTTATTTTCACTTCGAGATGATGATGTGCTTGTTGTCTTGCTCTATGTTCAAGGCGTAGCATACTTCAAGAATGCGCTTGACCTCGTCAAGGTCGTTCAATGGCAGCGTGCCGGTGAATGGCTTGAGATTTCTAACCATAGGAGTAAGTGTAATACTCACGCCATAGACTTGCTCCATCTCACTGATTATGCTGTTGAAATCAGCATGTACATACTTGATGGCGTTCTGCTGCCACGAGTATGTGAGTCTGCGGTCGCGTTGGCTCTCGCGCCTGATACGGCCTGTGCCATAGTCCATCGCTATTGCCTCGCCTGCTTTGATAATCACGCTCTCGTTTGTGGCAAGTGAGGTGAACTTCACGCGGCCCTCATCGAGTACAAGTCCGGCAGTACCCGTTCTCTGGTATCGGGCGCAAATGTTGAATTTGGTGCCAAGCACCTCCACTTTCAGCTTCGGCGAACTCACCGTGAACGGATGCTGTCTGTCCTTGGCCACTTTGAAATAAGCCTCACCAGAGAACCTCACATTTCGATTGGCAGTGAACCGGCTTGCGTCGTACTCGAGTCGGCTGTCATAGCTTAGCACCACATTGGTACCGTCGGGAAGTTGAACGGAGGCACGCTCGCCTCGGGCTGTGAAAACTGTAACAAGCTGTGAAGGAACAACGGTTGTCTCCTCGCCGTTTTCGTAAAGAAGATATATGGTGGAGAGTACAAACAATGGAAAAAGCACCGCCACAGCCCGATAGAGCCATAATCTAAACGGTGAAATGGAATGTGTGGCATGGTGCGACTTTGACATGGATTCGCCAAGACGACAATCCACGCGCTTCTTCACCATGGCAATCCTTTCGTTATCAATTGCCGACGTGTCAATGTCGTCGTTCCATATGTCCCTCATCTCTTCGGTTATCTTGTCCTCTGATGCAGAATCAAGATAGCCGTTCAGTTTCGTGAGCTCATCTGGAGTCAGTTTGTCGTTGCAATATGTGTTTATCAAACCATTCATATCCATTATTCTAAGACAAAATAATCATGTGAGGCATACCTTCGTTTAACTTAAGATAACATAGAGCAACAATGCTGGAAAATATGGCTTAAGCATTTTCCGCAACTGTTTTAATCCGAGTGACAACTGGTTTTTCACAGTCTGCTCACTCAGTCCTAAGGCCTCGGCAATCTCCCGGTTCTTTAGGCACTCGAGTTTTGACATCCGCACAACACTGCGCTGAGTAGCTGGGAGCGAGTCGATAGCTGCATAAAGATGCGACTTGAACATTTCAAACGACACCGTTCCGTCAACGGAGTCATTGGAAGTGACATTGAGCGTCTCTACATATTCGGCATATTCGGGCGACTTTGCCCGCTTGACGAAAGAAGTATAAATCTGGTGCTTGGCGAGAATGAACAGAATGTTTCGGAGTGTCTCGTTCTGCCTGATGCTCTCATGAATCCGCCACAATCGCACAAACGTATCCTCCACAATCTCCTCAGCATCCTCACGACATTTGCAATAAGTCATGCAATAGGCATAGAGACGCGGGGCATACATATAGTAAAGCTTTGAGAATGCGCTGGCCGACCCGCGTCTCAATTCGTCTATGAGGAATGATTCGTCTTCCATATTACAATTGAACTGTACTTCCTAATTTTGATAGGCTACCTTGATACCTTAAAAGATTGTCAGGCTTCTATCTCCTCACATTCACGGTGTCGTCACGGCTTTCGCTCACCTTGACATCATCCTTACCTCCTTGCCGAGTTTCTTCGCGGGGTCACCCATGAAGCGCCAATAGGCCACAGGCATGACTGTGAGAATGAAGAACATCGTGATGAGCGTACCCCAGAAGATGACGGCGGCCA
>Ga0256406_1007650_pt1 | contig 10140 bp, 11 predicted proteins | sample RumenRJG_03DNA_FD_185986 | JGI IMG/M metagenome (GOLD analysis project Ga0256406, IMG submission 185986) | Bovine rumen microbial communities from Lethbridge, Alberta, Canada - RJG_03 | ecosystem: Host-associated > Mammals > Digestive system > Stomach > Rumen | place: Canada: Alberta | collected...
CACAGTCTGGGAGCATATCAAAAGATGTGACGTCAGGACCAGATGGATGAGATACAAAACCTGCTGTCCGTAAAGGGAATCAAGGCCCTGCAAGCCTCGACCCTTTATGGGGCGGGGTTAGTTGACTGCTTCGACATGACCATAGTTCGGCAGTAATCAGTATTCTTCTGACTCTAACAGTGGAAACATGTTCCCTGTGCGCAATTTCCAGTATACCTTCCCCATCCAGGTAAGCATTTACAATGTCTTTTATCTGCATGCCAGAATGACAATATAATCTGTGCATATATTAGCCTGGCCTGATCTTTTAAAACACAAAAAGCGTATCTGTACTCGTTGATTTTAATATTTTTCTCCGTAATAGACATTTTGTTTGTCACTGAACAGCTCTTTACTATGTCAACAGGCATAGTAAGGAAAAGGCTTATACCAATTCTCCTGTCATCGTATTATATATGCATAAAAATCATGCCGCAGCTCATATACGTACCATTGGAGCTGCGGCATGATTACTCTGCGCCTTTATGTTTAAAGACAACTGCGATTGTCTTCAGCAGAATCCTGAAGTCTTCTGTTATAGACCAGTTATCAATATATTTGATATCCAGCTTTACCACTTCATCAAAGTCTTTGATATCAGATCTGCCGGATACCTGCCATAGGCCTGTAATACCGGGCTTGATAGAAAGTCTCTTACGATAGTACTCGTTATAGTGCTGGAACTCATCTTCTGTCGGAGGACGGGTACCGACTAAGGACATATCCCCTTTCAGTACATTCCAGAACTGTGGGAACTCATCTAATGAAGTCTTACGGATAAACTTGCCGACTTTAGTAATTCTGGGATCATCATCCATCTTGAACATCAGACCGTTGACCTGGTTCTGTTTCATCAGGTCTTTTTTTCTCTCTTCCGCATCAATGTACATGGAACGGAACTTGTAGAACTTGAAACGCTTGCCGTTTCTGCCGACTCTGGTCTGTGAGAAGATGACCGGTCCTGGTGAATCCAGTTTGATAGCGGGTGCCAGGAAGATGAAGATGATAGCAGTGAAGACCATACCGATGATGCCGCCCAGGATATCGAACAGTCTCTTTACCGCAAGATCACCTGGACTGAACACCTTCTCAGAATAGTTGATACTGGAATAGTTCATGCCGATATCACTGAAGGATGCATTCTGTCCCATATATGACGGTACGTCGACACCAAGGTGTGTTCTGACGCCCATTGTGGCAAAGTGCTGTACCAGGCCATTAACCTGTGCCTTAGGAAGTGTAGGGGCATAAATGAAGACATCGTCAAACTCATTGGTTACAAGAGCAGAGGAGATATCCATCGTCTCTGCGGTAATGGTATCATCCTTTACTTTGCCATTGGTAAACAGCTGGCTTGCCCTGAACCAGCCGACAATATCGAATGTATATGCCGGATTGAAGTTCTTACGGACATCATCATAGTTGGCTTCATCCGCTATAATGATCAGTTTTCTTTTGTTGCCGGAGCTCTTGAACATCCTGTGGGCAATCCTCTTGATCACATAACGTTCCACCGTCATTGCCACAATATTCAGAAAAAAGAAATACACAGCGACAAGACGTGACAGTGAGCCCGATATATGTCCGGCATACATCAGAATGATGAGACTGACTATCATGATTACGTTATATTTCAGTACAGAAAGAAACTCATCGAGACGAGATCTTCCCATGAAGTTTTCATTGAGTTTCAGCAGAAGAGAAATGATCGTACTGATCATCATGATCATAGCCAAAATCGTTCTGTGGTCCGCCAGCTGAAGAGACGTTCCTCTCAGCCTTCTCGCCAGCAGATAAATCAAGACGGACACGATCATATCTGCAAGCCATAATACGGTTACTCTGATCCTGCGGTTATGTCGATTCATGCTCTCTCCCCCTTCTGTCCCCGTAATAGCTGAATTATTTTATCACAATTTTTATGTACAGTGTCTCCCAGCAGTGATAAAGTGCATAATTTTTCGCTTTTTCGTTCATTTATCGTGCAGATGCACCTTCAGGAAGCTCTGTCTGTACAATCTTCTGTCCATTCAGCATATCATTCATCTGTTCTTCCACAAACTGTATCTGACTGTCATGCAGCCAGCCTGCATACAGTTCTTCCCCAGGAGCAGAGGCTGTTTCTTCTGTACCATCTCTTTCCTGCAGCCGGTATTTAACAATATTCCAGATGCCGCCGCTGACCTGCTTTTTCTTTTCTCTTCTGTCCCCTTTTACTCATAGAGAGAAAAGAAAAGAAGGTGTCTGCGTTGTTACGCTGGCACCATACATCAGTTATCCTTTTGTCTTTTCATCAATGAGCTTTTCAATCTCATCTATATCAAGATTGGAAGCTTCAATCTTTTCAATCAGCTTCTTATACTTCTTTGCATCAATCTCTTCCTGTACACTCTTTTTCTTAGCTTCCAGGTCTTTCTTCTTATCTTTTAATGCATCAATTTTTTCCTGTACAGCAGCGATCTGTCTGTCATACCATCCAATTTTTTCATTTAAATCAGAAGGCATCGGCTCAGCTTTTTTACGTCCTCTAGGCATATTATGTTCTCCTGTTCTTTTTATGTGTTTTCATGATATCACAGCATTTATTAATTTTAATTCGTTATTTATTTTTTGTATTTAATTCAGTACAGCTGCCGCTTATATTTATGTTTTTTAATAAACAGAATAAACAGAATAAACAGAATTACCGCGGCAGCTGTACTGTAATACACAATCATCTGAATATTGAAATAATGATTCTTATTTTTTCTTTCTTTTTCAATATGATGTCCTGTCACTAATAATCTTTCCGTATTCATCGCATACGGTGTGCAGGTCACAATCGTTGCCAGATCCTTTCCCTCCTCTATTTTCAATACCTCTGTGTCATCCGGTTTTACAACCCGGATCTGATCCACTTCATATAACAGTACCTGATCAAGAACATGCAGAGAAAAGACATCACCTTTCTTGACTCGATCCAGATTCAGCAACATCATCTGATCCAGAAGCCCTCTGTGTCCGGTTAATACTGTATGCGTACTTTTACCGCCAACAGGTAAGGAAGAACCATAAATATGCCCGATTCCCTTATCCATAGAGGCACCATCCGCATAGTGATAGATCGGAAGATGTACATCAATGCATGGTATTTCAAGATATCCCATGACACCATTGCCATCTGGATCAAGCAGTCTTTCATATGCAGTATCGAGCCTGTTCTGATCTTTGATCAGAACATCACTGACACGGAACGTACGGTTATACTGCTGTGCTTCCTTCAATATGCGTTCCGTGTCAGTGAGACTGCTTTCTCTGTATGCCTGTATCACGCTTTTATTCCGATACTCAGAACAGACATCAGACAAAAGAGGATACAGAATCATAAGAGCAGAAAGAACAAAGCCGGCTAGAGCTGCTTTTCTTACATGTTTTCTCATACGATGTATCCTCTCTGATCCACTACGCAGCTTTGTGACTCTTAACCAGTATGCCCGCACAGATCACTAATCCGGCAAGACAGATGCCAAGATACACAGCCATACTGGAACTGCCGGAAGAAGGCAGCTCTGATATCTTATGATTCACCGCAATCAGCTGATCCACATTTTCCTTACTGTCTGCCTGGCCGCCTGATATCTTTCCATTAGCAGCAATCTGGAAGCATAAATCACTGACTGTACTGTAGCCGACAGGAGGCCGTACTTCATGAAGAATATAATTGCCCGCTGTTAAAGCGACTTTCTCAGTTTCAGCAGCTGATGTCCATTCAGCCACCGGATTTTTACTGTCATCTTCTTTAAAGATCTGCAGGACAGCCCCGGAAAGTGCTTCACCCGCTTCATTCTGCTTGCATATTTCAATGCTGTATTCTCTGAAGTGAAGAAAGGAAAGCGAGACTGAATCTCCTTCGGCAAACCTGATCTCTACAGGATCGGCATAATCCAGACTCTTTTCATCAACTGCACAGGAAGTATGGACATCAGCTGCTTCCTCTTCTGTTACGGTACAGACAGTTTCAGCGGATAAGCCTTTGAATACAGCCTGTTCCTGATCCTTCAATGTCAGCGTAATTGGTTCATTATCAATATTTCCGGACTCTGTTTCCTTACCTTCTGCATTCACAATGGAATAAGAAGCTGTTTCCGGCACCTTTTCAAATGAAACTGTATATGTGAATTCCTGCTCTGTGTCATAGGAATACTCCGCACTAATGGCAAGAGATAGATCATCTTCCGCGTAAACCGGCAGATTAAACGCATAGAGAGAAAGGACAGCCGCAAAGACCCTGATGAAGTAATTCTGACGCATATTACCCATCCTTTCTCAAGCGGACAATAATAATTCCCATCATGATGGCAGCACCGCTGAGACACGCAAGCCAGTATGCAGCGTTATCACTGACGCCTGTCTCAGGGGTTATAGAAGTCTTCTCTTCCGCTGGCGGCGTGCTGCCGGTCTCAGGCAATTCCTGCTTTGGAGCAGGTGTTGTCACAGCCGCAGGCGTTGGCTGCTCTGAAGGGGGTATAGAAGGCGTTGGTGTGGGTGTGACTTTGGGTGCAGGTGAAGGCGAAGGAGATTGGCTTGTCTGCACTAAAGATGTTTTAGGTCTGGCAACTGCGTTATCCGTAATGGCAATCAGGAAAGGAGCAATTGTCTTATATCCAGCTGCCGTACTGTTTTTAACGCTTCCTGCCTGCCGTACAAGATAAATACCGCTGGACAGTCCGGCAAATACAGCAGTACCGTGATCGGATGTTACTTCTGATGCTTTGATATCCTGTTTTGTGATAGAGACAGACAGCTTTTGCGCCAGCTCCAGCAGGTTCTCTGCGCTCATGTTCTCTGCATCAAATCCATCAGTGATGATATCTTTGAATGATTCAGCAGGTTCAAAGCTGATGTTTCTGGATTCATCCAGTTTCACTTTCCCTGCCTGAATAATTTCAAGCTCTGCTCCATCAATCGGTTTGTCATCATAGCTGAAATCAATTGTCAATGTATATGTATCTGCGTCAATGGCTTTCAGCTTCATCATGGGTAACAGAGATGACGCAAATACAATTGTCAGAATCAGTGTGAACAGCTTTCCAGTTCGGTGGTATTTGCCACCTTGCTTGCCTTTCATTTAAAGGTCTCCTTTACTGCATTTTCTGCAGTTTTCTTGCTTGCTTTAAAATAAATGGCTGTATGCAGTACTGATGATCAGCCGCATACAGGGAATATTGGCAGTAACTGGAGAACATGGGTTTCTTGCAAAAGCTTTTGTGATCTAATAATACCGGCTGTGTTCAGAAAATAGAATTCATGGTGTCAATTATTTCTTTCTGCATGCTGTCAGTCATATCACTTTTCATGGCATGCATATGTGCTGTTATTTAGACTGAAAAACTTCTGAATCTTCAATTGTCATCGATGTTTTTGAACATTTATATTCCTTATGTTCATTTTGTGTATCATGTGCAGCACTTCTTTTTATTCAGATAATACAGATTTTGAACTTTCCGTAAGGAGAAAGCCGTGTACCCCACGTCTGATTTACTGCCAATAATATATAACGCTGTTTCCTGCTTGCGAATCCTGTCTGATTAGAGTTTAATTCTTGCGGAGAGTAAAAACGATATGAAGAATTTATGGGATATACATTGTCATATTGTTCCTCATGTGGATGACGGATCTCATTCCCTGGATACATCAATGGAGATGCTGAGAACAGATTATAAACAGGGAATCAGTCATATTATTGTTACACCTCATTACAGACGGAATATGTTTGAAACAAAACGTGATGTGGTAGAGCATAACTTTAAAATTCTATATGACAAAGCAAAGGAAGAAATGCCTGATCTTGATCTGTATCTTGGCTGTGAGTTCCACAAGGATAAACTGATTGCCCACATGCTGACAGAAGATGAACGGTATCGTATGAACGGCACCAGATATGTACTGGTAGAATTCTCAGAAAGTGAATCCGAAAGACAGATCAGAGATACCTGCAGAGCAGTATTGAATGCGGGACTATATCCGATTATTGCACATGCAGAAAGAATAGATATTGTCAGGAAGAAAAAAGGAAAACTGATTGATGAATTACGAGACGATGGTGTTTACATACAGGTTAACGCCAACAGTATACTTGGCTATGATGGCACAGCATATAAATGGTGTACCAGAAGCTTATTGAAGAATGATGAAGTAGACTTTCTCGGATCTGATGCCCACAATATGAGTGATCGTGTATCACATCTGAAGGAGTGCGCCCTCTTCTTAAGAGAGAAGTACCCAAGGGAACAGGTAATAAGATTGCTGAGTAAGAACCCTAAAAGGATCGTCAGAAACGAAAAAATTAATGACATCTAAAAACAAGTGGCTGGCAATGTCGATCCAATTCGACTTTGCCAGCCACTCTTTTATTCATTCATCCTTTATCACTTAACTTTGCTTTGCCGCTGTTCTTATAGTAATCACCATAGTATTTCCCATAGTACTTACCATAATACTTACTGCCCCTGACATCCACTTTATTCAAAACTGCGCCTAATACACGAACACCTGTTTTGGTTAACTGTCCTAATGCTTTACGCGCAGCATGATAGCTTGTTTCACCGCTTCCAATAACGAAAATGGCACTGTCAACAGCTTTTGCTATAATAGCAGCATCAATAACAACACCGATCGGCGGCGTATCCACAATGACATAATCACTGTTCTGCTCCAGCCAGTTCATCATATCCCCAAACAGTTCATCCTCAAGCAGTTCCGAAGGATTAATAGCAATGGTACCGGAAGTAATCACAAACAGGTTCTCATCTGTTGTCTGATGTATGACCTGTGACATATCTATCTGACCGCTCAGGAAATGTGTCATGCCGGGAATCTCACCTACAGCACCTTTGATCATAAACTGTGTCGGCTTACGCAGATCGCACTCAACATAAACCACTTTCTTACCGATCTGAGCCAGCTTTCTGGCAAGGTATAAACTGATATGGCTCTTCCCTTCGTCTGAGAACGTACTTGTTACCATAATGCTTTTGACATGTCGGCCAGAAAGCTGGATGTTTGTTCTCAATGTATTTAAAGCTTCGTCAATATAATAGTCAGAAGACAACGCATCTTCCTTTATTTCAATCACTTCAAGTGCTGTCATAGATCTGTTATCCTCCTGTATTACCGCCTACGCTTTTTCCCATCAGATTTTTTCTTCTTTTTGGATTTCTTTGACGTTCTCTGATTCGTATTATTTGCACGATCGGGTACACTGGCTAATACTGTAAGATTCAGATACTTCTCAACATCATCTTCTGTCTGAATCGCATCATTTGTGATAGAACTCACTGTTACAATCACAATCGCTAATAACAGGCCAAGAATACCGCCAATTGCAGTATTTCTCCCTACTCGTGGACTGGTCTGTTCTTCAGGTACTTCCCCTTGAGAAAAGATCGTTGGCGGAGAAACCTCCATGACCTGACTAATATAGCTGGCGCCTACTTCACTCAGCTTATTCACAATCTTCTCTGCCATTTTCGGATCAGTATCTTCCACTGTTATTTCCAGAATTCTTGTATTATCTGTATTATTTACAGTAATTTTGCCTAGAAGTTCATTATCTGTAAGATCCAGTTTTAACTCAGATATTGTTTCCTCAAGTACAGGAGGACACTGAATCAGCTCAACATATTCCTTACTTAGCTGTGTACCCATTTGAACATCTGACAAATTAGACTCAGTTGTCTGTTTTGTAAGTACAAGCATACGTGCTGTTGAGGAATAAACCGGGGTAATCAGATATCTTGAAACACAGAATGTAATTAATGCACCTACTAATCCTGTTAACAATATTACCCATATATTCTGAAGGATTACCCGAAATAACTCACCAAGATCAATTTCTACTTCTTCATCGTTCTTTTCTTCGTTCATACCTTACTCCGCAAACCTTTAAAATAATAAGAGACAATCCATATTCTTGCAAGAACGAAATAGCAACAGCTTCAGTTTCGTAACCCCCTGAAAAATCAATAAACAAAGCATTATCAAGGAATTTACGCAGAATCAGCAAAGTTATTTTTTTCTCACATCCTGTTATTAGTTTTATCGGTTGATCCTCTTTTTGTTTAAAAGAGCTTGGCACTTTATTCATACTAAAGCGCCAAGCTCCTTTTAAACATGATTTAAGATAGAATTGCTGCCATTCGACTTTTCAGCTCTTAATACTTATTCACCCGCCGGCAATTCCTGCTGGGTGATCTGCTGTCCATTCATGACAGCTGTCATCTGTTCTTCTACGAATTGTACCTGATTATCATACAGCCAGCCGACATATAATGCCTGACCAGGTGCGGATGCCGTCTCCTGCATATCTCCTCTTTCCAGAAGATGATACTTCACAACATTCCAGGAGCCTCCATCATTCACCTGCTTCTGAACTAGACCGTAGATATCATCAGTATCAATATTAGTCAGGAACTTATCCTGCAACGCGGTTAACAGCTGATTGTAATGTGTCAGTACATCTGCACTTGTCATCTTATTGATGATACCTTGAATGACAATGAGCTGATGTTCATTACGCCCCATATCTCCAGCAGGCAGATTGTATCTCTCACGGACATATGAAAGAGCCTGATCGCCATCCAGATGAATTGTTCCCTGTGGGAATGTGTAATCACCCCCACCATTGCCGCCAACTGTTGTAAACTCATACGGGTTATCAATATCAATGCCATCTAATGCATTAATAATCGTTGAATATGTATTGAAATTCACCAGCATATAGTTATTGATATCCTGTCCGAAGTAGGAACTGACACCTTTCAGTGTGTTATCAATTCCCATCACACCAAGATGTGTCAGTTTATCCAGAGCACCGTTATATGCGGGATTACCAATATAAGCGTCTCTTGGAATACCGACTTCCAATACATTTCTATTAACTGGATCCACAGCTAACAGGATATTTACATCAGTACGAGTCACAGATGTCAATGCGCTATCACGTGAATCTGATCCGGCAATATACAGCAGGAACGGCGCATTGATCAGACTGTCAGACGCAACTGTGTCTGTCTGTGTCTGTTCTTCGCCAGTGTAGGTATAAATCACTTTCGTATCACTACTGAAGTTCTTATAGGCATCCTGTTCTTCAATGGTAGGAACATAAGCTTCATTCAGAATCAATAATTCCCCTTCCCCATTATAGAAAGCAGATATTTCATCCCAGATCGTTGTCTTATCAATCGTCCACAAGGAAGATGATCCTGCAGCCTTGGCAATCGCATCAATAGCTTTGCTCTGGTTATCCTGATCCACAGAAGTCTGCGTCAGGAAAGAACTTTTGGCATATGCACTGATACCTGTCGGTGTATCCACATGCTGGGCATTCTGAAGTACTTCTGAATGTTCATTCTTATAATCCTGGGTAAAAGCATACACGTTGATCTTAACTTCAGTTGTTTCACCCTGCTCCTTGAAGACACCTTTCAACTGTCCTTCCAGGTGTGGCAGATACACACAGCCCACTAGTAAAGCAGCGCTCAGAATAATATTGATAATAGCAGTGATGGTTCTTCCTCTTTTCAGAAACTTATGGAAGGAGAAGAATGCCATCAGTACAGCTATCACAGCCAATATCAAAAGTAACGGCAGCTTGAACTTTTTTGGAAATATTACAAAGTTAGTAGCAATCAGAAAGAATACAACACATAGAACAGCCAGAATCACCCATGTAGTTACGGTTACCTTGCTCCGACGATGATGGTGTCTGCGGTGATGGTGATGATGGACCGGCGGCTGTGAATCTGTATTTACAATGTCTTTTTTATCCTGCGTCATTTTTTAGCCCTCTCATTTCATACCCGTCTATTATAGACAAAATGATTACAATCTCAAATGAAATTGAAGTGAATAGTAGATACGCATGAAATCAGGGCGGATTTAAGCTTTCCTGTTTTTTTACTGTACATCTATAGTATATACGCTTATGCTGGATACGTCGGCGATTCGGGCCCACCTCGTCGGTTTCTCTGGTACCGGGTAGACGGATCAGCTGGTACCACTTCGTCGGGTAGTGGTACCACCTCAACGGATTTTGGTACCACTATAGTTGGCTAGTATGTA
>Ga0256406_1007651_pt1 | contig 10138 bp, 8 predicted proteins | sample RumenRJG_03DNA_FD_185986 | JGI IMG/M metagenome (GOLD analysis project Ga0256406, IMG submission 185986) | Bovine rumen microbial communities from Lethbridge, Alberta, Canada - RJG_03 | ecosystem: Host-associated > Mammals > Digestive system > Stomach > Rumen | place: Canada: Alberta | collected...
TGCCAAGAAAGATTTCAACTATGGCTGGGTGTATGCCGAAGGCGGGCAATACTGGCTGAAGCTGAACCTGCAAGTGCGCATGAGAGACCTGAGCGCAAAGTGACAACGAGCGCTATTTTCAAAAAATTGCTAATTCTGCGATTGGTTGTTTCACAACCAGCGATTCCACACATTGCTCCCTCGATGATGTGATTGAGCAGCTTCACACATGATGAAAAGAAAAAAAAAGCGCCACTGCATTTGGCTTGGATTCTTAACACAGAGCCCACAAAACATTACAAACAATAACACAAACAAGCGATTTTTGTTTCAATTTGAAAGTACAGTTATAATAATAGGAATCAACGAGTTAAGCAAAAAGGCACGAAGGGCTAAATATTTTTGGGTAATAACTTGTAATTTTGAAAGCAAAGTTGCAATTTTGCATAGATAAATCTTAACAAACCATCCAAAAATGAAACCTCTAAAGCTAAACAGCAGCTCCTTGTGCCAGCTCGGCGCCTCCCTGTTGAAAACACTAAGAGCGCAAGTTGCCACCAAGAAGTTCTGGTTCGACCTGGTCGTCATGACCGCGGGCATGTTTGTTGCCTCGTGCTCGGTATATTTCTTTCTCATTCCCAGTCACCTCATCGTGGGCTCGATCACCGGCTTGTCGCTCGTGATTGCCAAGTTTGTGCCCTTCCTGTCGGTGGGCACCATGATATTTATCATCAACGCCATCTTGCTGCTGCTTGCATTTGTGCTCATCGGCAACGAGTTTGGGGCCAAGACGGTGTACACGGCCCTCATTCTGGGCCCCATGATCGACTTTCTGGGGGCAGTGTGCCCCATCAAGGAGTCGCTCTTTGCTGTCACGATACAGGGCACGGGGCAGGTGATCGCCAACCCGTGGTTCGACCTGCTGTGCTTTGTGCTGGTGCTGAGCGTGTCGCAGTCGATACTGTTCAGCATCAACGCCTCGACGGGCGGGCTCGACATCCTGGCCAAGATCATCAACAAGTATTGCCACGTGAGCCTGGGCACGTCGGTCACGATAGGGGGCGGGGCCATATGCTGCTCGGCCTTCTTGATCAACGACGTGAGCCTGGTCATCATGGGCCTGGTGGGCACGTGGATCAACGGCCTGGTGGTAAACTACTTCATGGCAAGCATCAACTCGCGCATACGCGTGTATATCATCACCGACGACTACAAGAAGATCGTAGACTTTGTGATCAACACCATCAATCGCGGCTGCACCCTGCACGAGGTGACGGGCGGCTACAAGGGCCAGAAGCACGTGCAGCTCGAGATCGTGCTCTCGGAAGACGACTTCTCGCGCCTGATCGACTTCATGCACAAGGAGCACATCGAGTCGTTTATGACCAGCGACCAGGTGAGCGCCGTGTATGGGCTGTGGAACAAAAAGAGTCTGCTCTCACTCTCACAACACTAAGCCATGCGACGACACCTTGCTACACTCATTGCCGCCGCGGCACTGCTGTGCCCGGCGGTCATGCAAGCCGGCGACGAGCCGGCGTGGGACATCGACGCCCGCCTCGAGGCCCGGGGCGACTACCGCCTCGACCAGGTCGACGGCCAGCGCGATCGCGGCGCCAGCGGTCTCAAGTGCACCATTGCCGACCTCTATGTGCGGGGCACCCTGGCCCGGCGCTTGAGCTACAAGTATCGCCAGCGCTTCAACGGGCTTGACCGCAACAAGTGGATCGACCAAACCGACTGGCTCTACCTGGCCTGCCGCTTGAGCCCCAACTGGGAGGTGATGGCCGGCAAGTGGGCCGTGCTGGTGGGGTGCTGGGAGTTTGACCCCGCACCCATCGACATCATGCAAGTCTCGGAGTTTGCCTATCAGTTTCCCTGCTACCAGTGGGGCGGCTATGTGCAGTGGAACTCCACGAGCAAGGCCGACCAGGTGTATCTGCAGGTGGTGCGCAGCCCCTTTGCCCACGCCTATCACCACGCCACGGGCAACGACAAGGCCATGTGGGGCGGGTGCCTCATGTGGTACGGCCACCACGGCCCGGTACACACCTCGTGGTCGGCCAACCTCTATGAGTACCGGCCCGGGCACTACATCAACTATGTGTGTCTGGGCACCACTGTCGACATCACGCCGCAGGCCAGCATCAACCTCGACGTGGCCAATCGCTCGACAGGCCACCACCGCTACTTGATGAAGGACTACTCGGTGATGGGCCGTGTCGACTACCAGCCCTCGCCCTACTTGAAGGCCTGGGGCAAGGTCACCTACGACAACAACCACTCGGGCCGCGAGGGCGACATGGCCGTGGCCACGGGCACCGACCTCACCAGCGTGGGTGCCGGCGTCGAGGTGTTTCCGCTCAAGAACGAGAGCGTGCGCCTGCACGTGAACTACCGCTACTCGTGGGGGCGCAACGGTGCTCCCAGCCCGGTGATGCGCGACAAGGAGCACATGCTCGACGTGGGCGTGTCGTGGAAACTTGAGTTGTTCTAAATGTGATCCTGCCTGGTCCCGACTGGCCAGCACATTTCAAGCACAACACACAACCAGCCGAGACGGCTTTGGCCCTCATTCCCAATTGGGCATCAGGGCGTTGCCAGGGTGTCACATTTCGTCATGTGACGCGCGGGCGGCAGCATTATACCTTTGCATCGTCAATACCGACACACAACACACACACATTCAAAAATCACATTATGGAAAACACACAACCCAAAAGCGAGCAAGCGCCTCGCCAAGCGACCCAAGAGCCCCAGCCGGCGACCCCGTGCCACGACGCCGAGCAAGCCATAGGCCGCCTGGGGCTCGACCGCGACGTGGCCAGCCGCGTCATGGAAATCATCGACGAGCAAGTGAAAAACGCCGACACCGCTGGCTACCGGCGCGGGCGCAACGAGAAAATCGAACTGCTCACCCGCCCCCTCGACCCCGTGACCGAGGCCGAACTCGAAAGCGACCCCACGGCGCCGCACTTCCCGCGCTACACGCGCCGCAGCGTGTGGGACTCCTGAAAGAGCTACAGGCAACCCGCACCCACTCAGTTACAAAACTTTAAATCAACCACAACACACACACAACGATTATGAAAAACAAAATTCTCGAGAAACTGCGCTGGATAAAGCAAAACAGCAAGCTCATCATCATCCTGCTGGTCACCCTGTTCTTGCTGCTCATTTCCTGCAAGAAGAGCCACGGCCAGTCGCCCATGGTGGCCATGGCCCTGATCACGGGCGTGGCAGGCGGCAAGCATGTAGTCGACGGGCCGCTCACCACCGACCTCACCCGCGCCGGCTCGCCCGAGCTGCTGCTCAACGAGATCGACCGGCAAATTGTGAAAATACGCCCCATGGCCACGCCCATCGACCAACTCTCGCGCTGCGCCGGCAGCAAGCACGCCGGTTCGATGGTAGTCGACTACTACAACGTCGACACCAAGGCCACCAGCGCAACCGTGTCCAGGACCTACACCGAGCCCTCCACCACCGAGGCGGCATCCACCACCGATGCCGTGAAGGTGAAGCTGAGCACAAGCGACGACGAGATATTCGACGTGAGCGACACCATACTGGTGAAAGGCGTGTTTGGCTACGAGCCCGACGGCGTGACCGAGAGCAAGCACGACCTGGTGCTCTACGTGGTGTCGAAGACCGACGAGGGCGCCATCACGGTGATGGCCGTCAACGGCAAGAAAATAGGCGACGCCCAGGGCTGTGTGCCCTCGATCGAGGCAGGCACCGCACTCGTGCGCATGGGCCGCGCCGCCAGCGAGCTCGACGTGCAGTCGCCGCAATTTGAGGCACTGCCCCGCAAGGCGCAAAACTACTGCCAGATCTTCAAGATGCAGGTCGAGCAGAGCACCCTGCAGAGGCTGTCAAGCAAAGAGGTGGACTGGAGCATGACCGACCAGGAGGAGGCCGCCATCTACGACATGCGCCTGGGCATGGAGAAGTCGTTCCTCTTCGGGGTGAAACGCAAGCTGTGGGACCCGGCCAAGAAAGAAAACATCATGCTCACCGGCGGCGTGTGGTTTCAGGCCGGCAAGCAGTTTAACTACGGCGAAAACGCCCTCAACCAGGACGGCATCGTCGACCTCATGCGCGAAGCCTTCACCGGCAACGCCGGCAGCAAGCGCAAGGTGCTCATAGGCGGCAGCGGCCTCATCAGCCGCCTCAACAAGATGGACTACAGCAAGGTGGTGACCGCCGGCGACAACGTGGTGAAGTGGGGCATCGACTTCTCGCAGCTGCGCAGCAAGTTTGGCACCCTCTATGTGATGCTGAGCGAGATCTTCGACGAGGTCGACATGCCCGACAACGGCATCGTCATCGACCCCGACTACTTGCAGAAGTACAGCCACATCCCCTTCTCGAGCGAGAGTCTCGACTTGAAGAAGAGCGGCCGCCGCAACGTCGACGCCCTGGTGCTCACCGAGGCCAGCTGCCTGGTGCTGCGCTATCCCAAGGCCCACATGCGTGTGGTGATGCAATAATCGCACATCTACCTTCATTTTCTTTCTATAACCCAGCCATGAAAAGCAGCAAGGCTGCCCGGGAGCGCGATGCCCCCGGGCAGCCATTGTCATGCTGGGACGTTGAGCCTCATGTGCGGAAAAATCTCACCCCCACCGATGCGGCGTGACAACACCCAGCCGGCGCCGTAGGTCTCCTGGTCCTCGGTCGACGCGACAGCGAGAGCGCACAGTGGCGCACATGCCCAATGTTCAATCGCGCGTGGGCGCAATCTCGGCAATGCACTCAATCTCAACCCGTGCATTCTTGGGCAGGGTCTTGATGGCAATAGCCGAACGGGCAGGGAAAGGCTGGGAGAAGAAGGTGGAATACACCTCGTTCATGCCGGCAAAGTCGTCCATGTCGGCAAGAAACACAGTGGTCTTCACCACGTGGGCCATGTCGGTCCCGGCCTCCTTGAGGATGTGGGCCATGTTGGTGAGACTCTGGCGTGTGAGCTCCTTGATGCCGCCCTGGGCAAAACTGCCGGTTGCAGGGTCGATGGGCAGCTGCCCGCTCACAAAGACTAAATTGCCCGTCACGATGGCCTGACTGTAGGGCCCGATGGCTGCCGGTGCGCTGGTGGTGCTGGTTGCTTTCATAGTTGGTGATTGTTTATAACGATAAATAGTTTTAAGTGAATGTTGCTTCAAAGTTAACGATTTCTTTTGAATCCACACCAATGTAGCCTCCTCAATGTTGCACTTCGTTTTGGAATCTACGTCTGAATAATCAGCATTAAATATAAAACGGAATGCAAAGGACTCTTTTTCGCAAAAAATAAGTATCTTTGTAATATATTTCCATAATATACACTTATCGGAAGTTGCATATGGATAATATACTGGCACTGTCTGAAGAAGACATAAAACTACGGTACATCACTCCATCCATACTACAAAAGGGATGGTCGGTAGAAGACATAACTATGGAGACTAAGGTTAAACTTACAGATGGCAAGATTAACCTTAGAGGAAATTTAGTGGCTCGTGGTAAAGCTAAGTTTGCAGACTATATGCTTTATTACAATCGTGCCACCCCCATTGCCATTGTTGAAGCCAAGGATGCAAATCATACAGTCTCATTTGGAATGCAACAGGCAAAGGAATATGCCCAAATGATGGATATTCCTTTTGCGTTCAGTTCCAATGGCCAAGGTTATCAAGAATATGATTTCCTGACAGGAAAGGAACGCTCTTTCTCGATGGATGCCTTTCCAACGAAAGAAGAATTATATGCTCGATTCCTTACTGAGAGTAATGGTGGTAAAGGCTTCTCGGATGAAGAAAAGAAAATCATCGATCAGCCGTACTGCACAGGACAAGACATTTTCCCACCTCGATACTACCAGCGTAACGCCGTGAACCGTACCGTCAATGCGGTTGCACAAGGTAGAAACCGCTTGTTGCTTGTCATGGCGACAGGAACGGGTAAGACATATACTGCTTTCCAAATAGTTTATCGTCTTCTCAAAGCTGGTTTAGTAAAGAAAGTCTTGTATCTGGCTGACCGAAATGTTTTGGTTGACCAGTCTATTCAGCAAGACTTTAAGCCCCTGTCAAGTACAATCCATAAAGTAGATTATCAGAGCGACATTGAAACACATGATGGACACTTAGCATACGAAGTATATTTCTCTCTTTACCAGCAGCTAATTGGGAAAGAAGGGAAACAGAACTACAAGGAGCTGTTTAAGCCAGAGTTCTTTGATATGGTCATCGTTGACGAGTGCCATCGCGGAAGTGCCAAAGATGATAGCAACTGGCGTGAAATACTGGAATACTTTGAAGGAGCAATTCAACTGGGTATGACTGCAACCCCAAAGGAAACTAAATACCAGTCCAGTATCAGTTATTTTGGGAAGCCTATCTATACATATAGCCTAAAGGAAGGTATTGAAGATGGTTTCCTTGCGCCTTTCAAGGTTGTAAACATTACAACCAACATTGGTGATGAATGGCGACCTGTTAAAGGACAAAGAGACATAAACGGCAACCTCATAGAAGACCGCATCTATAATAACTCTGACTATGATTACAATATCATCATAGAAGATAGAATCAGAGAGGTTGCACATGAGATAACCCAGTACTTGAAGAGCACAGATAGGATGGCAAAGACCATTGTATTCTGTGCCGACGAAGACCATGCCGACCGTATGCGCACGGCTCTTGTCAATGAAAATTCCGACATGTGCAAGAAAAACCCAGATTACGTAGTGCGTATCACAGGCAGCGACCCTTATGGGCAGTCAAAACTTGACTACTTTATTTCCGTCGCTTCCAAGTACCCTGTTATCGCCACTACAAGTAAGTTGCTCTCTACTGGAGTAGATTGCAAAATGGTTAAACTCATTGTACTTGACCAGCGCATCGGTTCTATGACAGAGTTTAAGCAAATTGTGGGCCGTGGAACCAGAATCCGTGAAAAAGAAGGTAAGACCCATTTCACAATCATGGATTTTCGTAATGTGACACGTTTGTTTGCCGACCCCGACTGGGATGGTCCGATTGAGGTTAACGACAATTATGTAAAGGGCACACCAAAGCCTTATCCAGTGATTGAGGAAGAGCCAATGGGTGTGAGCGACCCCGAGCCGGAACGTCAGCCTAAACCTATTGTTGATAAGGATGGATGCACAGTTAAGGTTATCAATAAAGTAGTGTCTGTATATGATACCAACGGCAAACTTCTTCGCACAGAGAGCATCACAGATTATACCCGAAAGAACATCAACAACACCTACGCCAATCTTGATGACTTCATTCTCAGATGGAATGAAGCAGACAAAAAAGCTGAAATTACAGACCTACTCCGTGAAAGCGGAATAGACCTGCAAGCGTTGAAACATGACAGGAATATGGATGACGTTGATGATTTCGATTTCATCTGTCATATCGCTTATGGAAAGAAGCCGTTGACCCGACGTGAACGTGCTGAAAACGTGAAGAAGCGCGACATCTTCAACAAGTATGGTGCCGAAGCCCGGAAGGTACTGGAAGCATTGCTCGATAAATATGCCAATGATGGTATTACCCAGTTGGAGAATAGAACGGTTCTACGCCTTGATCCGTTCCGGCAAATGGGTTCACCAGCCAACATAGCAAAATTCTTTGGTGGCAACCAGCAGTATTTTTCAGCAGTGAAGGAACTTGAAAGTTTAATTTATAGCAGCATAGCCTAACCAGATATGGCACTTAACAATTTTGTAAAGAGCATCAGAAACATCATGCGCAACGATGCAGGTATCAATGGCGATGCCCAGCGTATCGAGCAAATTGCATGGATGTTGTTTTTGAAAGTATATGATGAGAAGGAAAACGATTGGGAGTTTAATGAAGATAATTATAAGTCGTTCATACCTGAGAATTGCCGATGGCGCAACTGGGCGAAAGACAATGGGGATGGTGAAGCGATAACTGCCGATGCCTTATTGGATTTCGTTAATAATACGCTATTCCCCACGTTGAAAGGATTGGAGGTTAATCCTTCAACGCCGATGCGTAGTGCCATCGTTCGTACTACTTTTGAGGATGCCAACCAGTATATGAAGGATGGTGTTTTGCTTCGCCAGGTTATCAATGTCATTGACCAACTTGACCTGGGCAACTATGAAGAAAGCCATGCTTTCGGTGAGATTTATGAGTCCATCCTGAAAGAGATGCAGTCGGCAGGCTCTGCAGGTGAGTTCTATACACCACGTGCCTTGACCGACTTCATGGCAGAAATTATCGACCCTAAAGTTGGTGAAAAGATGGCAGACTTTGCCTGTGGTACCGGTGGCTTTATAACGAGCTGGCTAAAAGCTCTTGACAAGAAGGTGAGGACGGCAGAAGATAAAGAGGAATATGAAAATTCAGTCTATGGCATTGAGAAAAAGCAATTCCCTTATATGCTGTGCGTCACAAATATGCTCCTGCATGACATTGATTCTCCAAGAGTGATGCACGACAATTCTCTGACAAAGGATGTGCTTAATTACACAGATGAAGACAAGTTCGATGTCATACTTATGAATCCACCATACGGAGGTAGCGAGAAAAATGACATAAAGCAGCACTTCCCGTCTGATTTGAGTTCCAGCGAGACAGCCGACCTATTTATGGTTCTTATCATGTATCGTCTTGCCGAAAAAGGCCGTGCTGCGGTTATCCTTCCAGACGGTTTCCTGTTTGGCGCCGACAATGCGAAACTGGCAATCAAGGAAAAACTGCTTCGTGAGTTCAACCTTCACACTATTATCCGATTGCCTGGTAGCATTTTTGCACCTTACACATCAATTGCCACCAACATCCTTTTCTTCAACAATGAAAAGGCAGAAGGCTCAGAAGAGGGATTTAGCACGAAAGAAACATGGTTCTATCGTCTTGACATGCCAGAAGGCTATAAACATTTCTCTAAGACAAAGCCCATGCGAGCTGAACATTGCCAGCCAATCATCGACTGGTGGACTAATCGACAAGAGATTGTGGATGCAGAGAACAACGATGAGAAATCACGCTGTTTTACTGCGCAGCAGCTTCTTGACATGGATTGTAACTTCGACCAATGCAAGTTCCCAAAGGACGAAGAAGAAATACTTCCTCCTGCCGAACTCCTCGCCGACTACTTCAAGAAGCGCAAGGCTCTCGACCACGAGATAGACAAGACGTTGGCAGAAATACAGCGGATATTAGGAATAGAAATCAGCAAGGATTAGTACCCCCCTCTAAAATAGCGAAGAATTAAAGCATAACGGATATGTTTTATGTAAGGGTAAGTCGCTGAAAGAGTTTAAGTTGCAATTTGCTCACCTTATAAATGAGACGAGCAAAACCACTCAGGATGTCAACTATATTCCTGTATGTCTGGAAAAGATTATGACGAAGAACTGAAAATTGACATCGCCAATGCTATGAGTAATGGCGAGTTAGGTATAAATGGTGAAGATTACAACAAAGAAAACTGACAATGAAATATATTAAGATTATTCTTCTCATACTCTGTTTGTGTTGGGGACTTTTGTCCAATGCACAGACTGTTGGATATACATATAAGCCACTTGCTGCAGAAGGTTGCAATGTGAAGTACAGCGTTGCGAAACAGGATACGATGTACTCCATCGTTGCCACAGTACGCTCTGACAGGATGAATTTCCTCAGTGAGCCTACAATGAAGATAAGAACGTTTTCTGGAAAATACCTTGAACTAAAGGGTACTGTGATTGGCAATAGGAGTCAATCAGCGGGCATTGTCAGTGGCTATGTTGTAATACCCGTAACGGAGATAAGTTCTACCGCCCAGTTTTGGATTACTCCACAGCAGTTTGAAATCTTGAATGAGGGTGTGGCAAAACTACGTTTGTCTATGACGCCGATGAATCATGAGCGAACATTCAAGAAAGACAAGATTGGGAAGAAACTCTATCAGTTCTACCAGCAGGAGAAACAAAAAGATGAAAACTTCTAAATCAATTAGGACAGAATGACCGGCAAGCAATTAAAAAACAGCATACTGCAATGGGCTATACAAGGAAAACTTGTACCCCAAGACCCCAATGACGAACCAGCAAGCGTACTGCTTGAAAAGATTCGTCAGGAGAAAGAACGCCTGATAAAAGAGAAGAAAATCAAGCGAGACAAGAACGCATCTGTCATCTACCGTGGTG
>Ga0256406_1007652_pt1 | contig 10137 bp, 6 predicted proteins | sample RumenRJG_03DNA_FD_185986 | JGI IMG/M metagenome (GOLD analysis project Ga0256406, IMG submission 185986) | Bovine rumen microbial communities from Lethbridge, Alberta, Canada - RJG_03 | ecosystem: Host-associated > Mammals > Digestive system > Stomach > Rumen | place: Canada: Alberta | collected...
CCTCAGTCTGCTTCGCAGACAGCTCCCCAAACCTGGGGAGCCTGTAACGTTTCGTCTTGTACGGGCTTTTCAACCTCGTCTGAGCACATTCCCCATCTAAATTCGTGCCGCATCTGCGGCACACCTTCCCGCACCCCGCATCCCGCACCCCGCTCCCCGCTCCCCGTTTTTTCCAACCAAAAAATGGATGCCATGAATAAAGGCACCCATTTTTCTTCTTTCTAACGGCTAACAGCTAACTGCTAACTGCTAACAGCTAACTGCTAACTTTCCGTGTTTCATCTTATTTATTTCCCAAGCCAGACTAAATATGCAGCACTTCTTTAAAGGGCTTGATATAGTGCCTCGATACCGGGATTTTCTGTTTGTCGTATCTTGTCATGGTGAGGAGGAGGGTTCCATTGTCCTGGGGCTGGATTTCGTGGATCATGGCCAGGTTCACGATATAGCCTTTATGGGTACGGAAGAAGCCCAGGGGGGTGAGGAGTTTTTCCACGTCCCGGAGGAGCATTCTGGATTCTACGATGCCGCTTACTGTATAGAAGAGGGTGCGGTCTGTTTTTTCCGTGGAGACGAGGACGATTTCTTTGGCCGGGTTGATGCGCAGGGTCTTGTCTTTTGTCTGGATGGAAATTTTCTGGTCGTCATAGGTGACTTCGCCGGGTACGCTGGCAGTCTGGCGGATATCCATGCTGGCCTGGAGCCTTTCTACGGCCCGTCTCATCCTGGCTTCGTTGTAGGGTTTCAGGATGTAGTCGAAGGCTTCCAGTTCGAAGGCCTGGAGGGCAAACTGGCTGTAGCCTGTGGCGAAGACGATTTTCACGGGGAGCCCCATTTTCTGGATTTCTTTGGCACATTCGAGGCCGTTCATGATGGGCATTTCGATATCGAGGAAAAGCATATCCACATGGGGATGGGCTTTGAGGAAGGCAAGGACTTCCCGTCCGTTTCCGCATTCTCCCACGATTTTGACGCCGGGGATGGCGGAGAGTTCGTATTTCAATTCTCCTCTTGCCGGCAGTTCGTCGTCGGCTACGAGTATTCGTATTTCTTCCATGGGATTTCCTCCTTATTCTTTGACTGAGGGGTGAAGGACGATGGTCTGGGAAATGGTATCTTCCGGGGATTCTTCCACTTTCTTTTCGGGTTCCATTTTGGGGATATTGGCAAAGACGAGGGTCCCTTTTCCTTCGCGGCTCACGATATGAAGGCCTGCCGATTTCCCGAAGAGGGAAAGGAGGCGCTGATGTACATTGATGAGTCCGATATGGTCCCGCTGTTTGTGATCGATGAGGAGTTTTTTCCTCTTGGCCGGGGAGATGCCTGCGCCTGTATCGAGGACGTAGAGTTTGTTGTATTTCGGATGTTCGATGAGGCCCACCCGAATTTTTCCGCCTTCCGGCCGTTTGAAGACGCCGTGAATGACTGCATTTTCCACCAAAGGCTGCAGCAGGAGGGGTGGGACGAGGATGGTATCCATTTTGCCTTCAGGGAATTCATAGGAAATAAGGAGACGGTCGCCAAACCGGGCCCGCTGGAGTTCCGTGTAGCATTCGATGACGTGTATTTCCTCGGAGAGGGGAATGAGTTTCGACGGATTGTTCAGGCTGTGGCGGAAATAGTCGGACAGGTACTGAATGAGTTTTCGTGCCGTATCCGGGTCGCTCCGCACATAGTAGGAAATGGTATTTAATGTGTTATAGAGGAAATGGGGATTGATCTGGGCCTGGAGAGCCCGGATTTCCGCTTCTGCCAGGAGGTTTTCCTCTTCTTTCATTTTTTCATATTCATAAATGGCTTCCAGCACCTGACCGATGCCGTGAAGGAATTCGACGCCCAGTTTCGTGAAGGTTTCGCCCTTCGTCTTGGAGGCGATGATGTAGCCGATATTTTCATCTTTGTACCGGATGGGGAGTTTCATGAGATGAGGCATGTCGGGGAGTGTCTTCTGCAGTTTCAGGATGGCAATTTCCGCTTCTCCCTGGGTTTTGTCTGCTTCGGTGGGATAGTGGGTTTTCGTATAGATTTCCCCGTTATAGGCGATGGCCGCCCAGATGAGGCTGGGGAGGGAGGAAACCATGAGGTCCGCGGCTTTGGAGAAATTGGCTTCATTGAACCCGTCATGGAGGGTATTGAAAAGGGTGTAAACCGCATCGAAAGTGGTCTTTGTGGTTTCCGTTTTTTCCGTATCCCTCTGACGGTTGAAGAAATCAATGACCAGGTAGAAAATGGCGATGGCTGCCGAGCAGAGGAGGATGATGATGGTAGAAAGGCCCAGGTAATTGTCAGGGTTTTCGATGGGGGCCGGGTAGGTGAAGAACGCGAAGAAGACCCAGAAAAGGATTTCCAGAATGAGGGAATAAAGGAGGGCCCACCGCCAGAGCTGGTGATGATGCTCTTTCAGCCGGGAGGAAAGGAAGCCTGCCGCCACGCCCTGAAGGATGGAAAGTCCCCCGTGGATATAGGCAAAGTCCGTATCGATGAAAAAGGCACGATGAATCCCGCCGATGATACCCGTTACGGTCCCCACAATCGGTCCGCCCACAAAACCGGCCAGAATGATGCCTACGGCCCGGAAATTCAGGACACCGCTGATGCCCACATACATATTCCAGTAGGTCCCCACGATGGTGAGGAGTGTAAAAATCACGGTGAAAAGGATGCTCTGCCGGCGGGTGATTTTTCTTGCCGTAATGGCCTCACGGACAATGGTGGTCCGGCAGATGAGGAGCAGGAGGATCAGGAAAATGGAAATACCAAACCACACATACTGGGCCCCGATCATCCAGGAATTGTTGTACATGGCGGGCCTCCTTTCGGAGAAACAGGAAATAGAACTGCTTCCATTTCTATTATAAACGATTGGGAAAAGAAAGTCTTTTTCTGTCCCCCCCGGGAGAAATAAACTTTTGCCGGAAGTGCCGAAAATAGCCATGAACCGAAGGCTATATGGAATCTGCGCCCGAAGGGCTCCACCTTCCCGACATTCCCGGAATGAATCCCCCTATCCCCGACATTCCCGATTCAAAAGTCTGTACACCTGTATATTTCCAATAACTGATAACTAATAACTTATGATAAAAGTCAAATATCATAGCATATAATCTATATAATTTCAACTAAATGATTCCAAGATGCATCTTACCGCCGATTTCCTGCATCTTAACTAATATGATTCTAATTTAGCGCTTTTTTCTGCTATACTATGATTAGAGAAATCTAAAAAGGCCTGCGGGGCCGGGTTGAGGAATCTGTGAGAGAGGTTCTTCAGGAAAGGAAGGGTTGAAAATGATTATTTATGGTGTAGCACTCCTGGCCGGCTGTTACATGGTCGGCAATTTTATCGGTGACGTGCTGGGAAAAGTGCTGGGAGTCCAGGCGAATATCGGCGGTGTAGGTTTTGCCATGCTGCTCCTCATCATTATTTCCACCTGGGCCATGCAGAAGGGCTATATGAAAGCCCCGGAAGAACAGGGAATCAAGTTCTGGAGCGCCATGTACATTCCCATCGTTGTAGCCATGAGTTCCATCCAGAATGTAGCCGCAGCTCTTTCCGGAGGACTGGTAGCCATCCTTGGAGGAATCCTGGCAGTAGCTATCGGATTCCTGCTGATCCCGGTACTCGTCGGCAAACGGTCTGATGAAAAAGTTTCCGAAGCGGACCTGGCGAAAGACCAGAAGTAATCAAGGAGGAAAATGATGGATATCGCAGCAATGGTTACAAAGCTCTTTGCCAAAAACGGCATGATTTTTTCTTTCATGCTCCTTGGCATCGTCATGTTTGTGTCTTACAAACTGGCAGGCCTCACAAAGGGCCGCATTCACGGTTCGGCCATCGCCATTTTTGCCGGCCTTGTGCTTGCTTATATCGGTGGTGAAATCACCGGAGGAAATAAGGGAATCGCCGACGTTCCTCTCTTTGCAGGTATGGGACTCGTGGGCGGGGCCATGTTCAGGGACTTCGCCATCGTTTCCACTGCTTTCGGCGCAGACCTTCGGGAAGTGAAGAAAATCGGTTTCAGAGGGGTGGCTTCCCTCCTGATCGGTGAATTCACCTGCCTCGTAGCAGGGATTGCAGTGGCTTATCCATTGGGCTATACTTCTGCCGTGGATTTGGTTACGATCGGAGGCGGAGTTGCCACTTTCGTAGTAGGACCTGTTACCGGAGCAGCTCTGGGAGCTTCTTCTGAAGTCATCGCCATTTCCATTGCTGCCGGAGTCGTAAAATCTGTCCTGGTCATGGTAGTTACCCCATTTGTGGCAAAACCCCTTCATATTAACAATCCTCAGTCTGCCATGGCTTTTGGTGGAATTATGGGAACTACTTCAGGTACTGCAGCAGGGATGGCAGCAGTCAATCCGAAACTCGTTCCTTATGCAGCTATGACAGCTACTTTCTATACGGGCCTGGGATGCCTTCTCTTCCCCTCTGTCTTCTACTTCCTGACCAATATGATTTTCTGAGAAATCCGATCCCGGAGGGTTTGTGAAAACCGGCCGGGATATCCCATATCCCGGGGCCCTGCAGGTTAGCCCCGTAAATCCGCATGTTGGAATATTTCCTCATGACAAGGGAGAAATATTTCCATATAATATAAGAGAACCTGACTATATTTCCCGATATTTCTAAAACAGAAAGGACTCAAAAAATGTTAGAAATCAAACCGTGCAACAAGAACTGGCATACCAGAGGCGACGATACGGCAGCAAGAATTGCAGCCGCTAAACCTTATGCAGATGGAAAAATCGTCGATGCTTCCAATACCGTAAAACTGCTGGAAGCCATCCTCCGTCCGGGCGATATGGTCAATATTGAAGGGGATAACCAGAAACAGGCTGATTTCCTGGCCAAAGAACTGTGCAAAGTGGACCCCGAAAAGGTTCATGACCTTCACATGATCCAGTCCACCCTTTCCATTCCGGAACATCTCGACGTCTTTGAAAAGGGCATCGCAAAGAAACTGGACTTCGCTTATGCAGGAAGCCAGGGCAAACGGCTGGCTGTCATGGTCCAGGACGGCTCGATCGAACTGGGCGCTATCCATACGTACCTGGAAATGTACTCCCGCTATTTCATGGACCTGGTACCGAGAGTTTCCCTCGTCTGCGCAGATGCAGCCGATAAGGATGGAAATATCTATACCGGTTTCTCCACCGAAGATACCCCGGCTATCGTGGAAGCAACGAAATTTAACCAGGGCATCGTGATTTTCCAGGTCAACAAGATCGTAGACAAAGTTTCCCGCGTGGATATTCCTTCCGACTGGGTCGATTTCGTTGTAGAAGCTCCACAGCCCTACCTGCTGAATCCGCTCTTCACCCGGGACCCTGCAAAGATCGGCAATGAACGCGTCATGAAAGCCATGATGGCGATCAAAGGCATTTATGCGGAATATGGCGTCAAAGTTTTGAACCATGGCGTAGGTTTTGATACGGCAGCCGTAGAATTGCTCCTCCCGACTTTCGGCGAATCCCTGGGACTCAAGGGAAAGATCTGCACCCACTGGGTACTGAACCCGCATCCGACCCTGATTCCGGCCATCGAAACCGGCTGGGTTCAGGCTGTATACTCCTTCGGCTCCGAAGTAGGTATGGAAGAATACATCAAGGCAAGACCGGATATCTTCGCTATCGGACCGGACGGCACCATGCGTTCCAACCGCGCATACTGCCAGGCAGCCGGCCATTATGCAGCAGATATGTTCATCGGTTCCACCATGCAGATCGATAAATTCGGCAACTCCTCCACCGCTACAAAGAATAACGTAGCCGGCTTCGGCGGCGCTCCGAATATGGGCTGCGATGCAAAAGGCCGTCGTCATGTATCAGAGGCCTGGGCAAAAGCAGGCTCCGAAGTGGCAAACCGCTTTGAACTCATGGGCGATGCAAACCGCGGCAAGAAACTGGTTGTCCAGCTCATTACCACCGTTTCTGCCAAAGGCTTCCCGGGCTTTGTAGACCAGCTGGATGCTGTCGCTTTGAAGAAGAATGCAAACCTGGACCTCGAACCGATCATGATTTACTCCGACGATCTCACCCATATCGTTTCCGAAGTGGGTATCGCTTACCTCCATAAGTGCCATGACATGCAGGAAAGAATGGATGCCATCCGCGCCGTAGCAGGCAAGACCGAAGTTGGCCGTCAGGAAGATCCGGAAGTGACAAAGAGACTCCGCAAGGAAGGCATCGTCAAACTGCCGGAAGACCTGGGCATCAACCCGGCCAATGCAACCCGTGAACTCCTGGCTGCAAAGAATATGAAAGACCTCGTCGACTGGTCCGGCGGACTCTATAATCCTCCGGCTAAATTCAGAAACTGGTAATATAAGTTAGCAGTTATCAGTTCTTAGTTATCAGTTAAGGTATAAGAAGACCCGTTTCCTGTAAGGAAGCGGGCTTTTTATTGTGGAAATATATGATTTCAATGAAGAACAGGGAGGAAGGTTCTTCAATTCAGATGGGAGAATAAGAACTGATAACTGATAACTGAGAACTGATCACTTTTTCAGGGCAGGGGCAGGAAATAAAAATTATACCCTCCTGATAAAATACATATCCATAGAACTGTTGGTCACTTTTCTTATTGTAAAATACATGTTATTATTAAGTATATAAATATTGTATTGAACTATGACTTTATGTTTACTTTTAGAGCTCAGGGCTCTTTTGTTCATGGACCATGAGGACCTTCATCCTCTGCGGGAGGGTATCATTGAAACAGTACAATTATGAACTGAAAGAACCGGGCAGCCTGGGAAGGGCTGTGGCCGAGATGAAGGAAAGGATGAGGAGGGAAGGCGGAAACCTTTTCATCATGCTTTTCCATGCCGGCAATGATCCGGATATCATTGCATCGGATCTGAAGGAGCTTTCCCATGCTTTCCCGGGAGTCCCCATTTCCGGTATGAACAATTCCGGCGGCATCATGGAAGGCCACCGGGTGCTGGGGGATTCGGTCCTTTCTTTCCTTGTCTTCCGGAACACGGAAATGAAACTTTTCGTCTATGATATGAGCCGTTTGTCCACCAGAGAGGCGGCAGAAAAAGCGCTGTCCGATTTCCGGAAAATCGAAAACCTGAAAGGCGTGGAAGTCCTTATTTCCATTGCCATTTACAGAATGGCAGGCTTCTTTGACGTACTGGACAGACTTCCTCCTTCCGTAGCCGTTTTCGGGGGAGCAGCTGATTCTTATACGGCCGGGAGTACAGCCTGTGTTTTCGCCGAAGGCAGGGTCCTGACCAATGCCATTGTGTGTGTGACTTTTGCGGGAGATGCGTCCATCGACGTCCATATGAACCTGGGCTGGCAGCCTTTGGGACGGGATATGACGATTACTGCCATGGAAGGGGATACCATCATCAAAGAACTGGATCACCAGCCGGCAGCAGAAATCTATGACAGATATCTGCATATAAAGAATAGTTCTTCTTTTGGGCGGGACGTGCTTTCCTTCCCCCTCATCGTGACCAGGGATGAGCAGATGGTGGCGCGCCTTCCGGACAGCTGCCGGGATGATGGGGCCCTTGTCATGGCAGGCAGCGTATTTGAAGGTGAAAAATGCCGCCTGGCCTACGGGGATCCCAATGAAATCATCCGTCGCTGCCAGGAGAGTACGAATAAAATCGCCGATTTCGGGGCGGAAGGCATCCTGATTTTTTCCTGCATTACCCGCCGCATTTTCCTCAAGGAAGATTCCGATCAGATCCTTGCTCCCTATGAAGCCATTGCTCCCACGGCGGGCGGTTACTGCCATGGAGAAATCAGCCGGAGGGACGGGAAGACCAGCGGTCTCAATATGACCCTGGTGGCTGCTGCGTTCCGTGAGAAAAGCGCTCCGGGAAAGTCGTCTGTTTCCAGAGAGAAAACAAAGGATATCGTCTTTGGCAGCGATAAAGTGACCACCATCCAGAGGCTGGCATCTTTCGTTACCGTTTCTTCGTCAGAACTGGAAGAGGCAAATCAGAAGCTGGAGGAAGCCAATGATAAGCTGGCGGAACTGAATGGACAGCTGGCCCATGCAAACAGCCGCCTTTCCTACCTGGCCTCTCATGACGGATTGACAGATCTGTACAACCGGGAAACGATTGAAAAAGAGCTGCGCGACCTGATGGAAAAGAACCGGTCCGGGAAAGTTGATTTCTTCGCCCTCATGATGGACCTGGATAATTTCAAAGCCATCAACGATACCTTCGGCCATGATGAAGGGGACCGGGTACTGAAAGAACTGGCAGCCATCCTGAAAGAAAATCTGGCGGAAAAAGGCATGGCCGGCCGTTGGGGCGGCGATGAATTCATGGTGCTCCTGCCGGAGACAGAAAGAAAAGAAGCCCTGGAAACGGCAGAATCCATCCGCTCCTCCGTGCTGAACCGGATTCCCCGCAGGGATGGAGAAGCCGTCTCTGTCAGCCTTGGCATCGCCCGGCCCACAGGAAATGAACATACCGATTCCTTCTATCACCGCATGGATCATGCTCTTTACCGGGCCAAGAAATCCGGCAAAAATGTGATCGTGGTCATGGAATGAGCCGTTAGCCGTCAGTATTTTGGAAATAAAAATGCCGCTCCCCCGGGGCGGCATTTTTGATGGGAGATTTCTGATTTCCGGGAGAAAGGAATCTCGCCCCGGACGGCCGGCTGGCGGAAGGGGCTCATGGGCAATGGCGGATGGCTCACAGGGAATGGTCGATGGCTGACTGCTAACTGCTAACTGCTAACAGCTAACAGCTAACAGCTAACTGCTAACTGCTATCGGCTATCGGCTATCGGCTGGCGGCTAAGGACTCCTGCTCCGGGAGTATCGATGCACAACGAATAAAACCCACCGCTGATCCCATTCTGTATGGCTCTTTCAGGAAGAGCTATCCGTGATTCACATCATTCTATGATTTCATCGAAAATTATGATATTATAAAAATGAAATGAAAAAATCAATTGTATGGTGTGAATCGATGAATTCCTTTAGGGCAGGAGGGACGTATGGAACAGTACAATTATGAGCTGGAAAGCCCGGAAATCCTTGAGAAGGCCATAGGGGCCATGAAGGAAAGGGAGAAGAAGGGTGGAAACCTTCTCATCCTCCTCTTTCATGGCAGCAATGAACCTGAAATCATCGCAAAGGATGCGGAGAAGCTGTCCAGGGCTTTCCCAAAAGCTGCCATTTCCGGTATGAGCTGTTCCGGCGGGATCCGGGATGGCCATCAGGTCCTGGGGCTGACGGTGGTATCCTTCCTTTTCTTTGAAAAGACAAAAGTTTCCGTCTTTGCCTTCGACCTGAATCAGATGATCCTTGACGATGCGTCCCGCCAGGCGCTGGAGATTTTCCGGCCCATGAAGAATCTCGCGAGCCTGGCCGTGCTGAACGGGATCGATATTTCCGGCATTGCCCCCTTCCTGAAGAAACTGGATCTCCTCCCCTCGTCGGTGGCCATTTTTGGCGGTACCGCCGATTCCTATACGGCCGGCGGCGATGCCTACGTGATTGCGGGAAATCAGATCCTTGGCCGCTCCATCGTTTGTATTTCCTTTGAAGGCCCCGTTTCTATCGACGTGCAGATGAATCTGGGCTGGCAGCCCCTGGGAAAAGCCATGACCATCACGGCCATGGAAGGGGACCGGATCATCAAAGAACTGGACCATGAACCGGCGGCCAATGTGTACCTGAAATACCTGGGCATTAAAAATATGGGCTCTTTCATCGATGATGCCCTGTCATTTCCCCTCATTGTCATGAGAAATACGAGACCCCTGGCCCGCCTTCCCGACAGCTGCCGGGAAGACGGTGCCCTGGGGCTGGCAGGCAACTGTTACCTGGGCGAACAGGTACGGCTTGCCTATGGGGATCCGAACGAAATCGTGCAGCGCTGCCGGGAGAATACGAGGAAACTCGCCGCCTTCGCCCCGGAAGGAATCCTCATTTTTTCCTGCATCACCCGGAGACTTTTCCTCAAGGAAGGGACGGACAAAGTCCTTTCCCCTTACGGAAAACTGTCGCCGGTGGCCGGCGGCTATTGTCATGGGGAAATCAGCCGGAATGATGGAAAGACCAGCGGACTCAATATGACCCTTGTGGCCGCGGCGTTCCGGGAAGGTGGGGCGCCCTCGAAAATTCATGAAATTTCTGAAGGAAATATTGATTTA
>Ga0256406_1007654_pt1 | contig 10134 bp, 10 predicted proteins | sample RumenRJG_03DNA_FD_185986 | JGI IMG/M metagenome (GOLD analysis project Ga0256406, IMG submission 185986) | Bovine rumen microbial communities from Lethbridge, Alberta, Canada - RJG_03 | ecosystem: Host-associated > Mammals > Digestive system > Stomach > Rumen | place: Canada: Alberta | collected...
CCAAGGTGCAGGGACGCGGCATCGAGCGTATGCGGGCGGCAGGCATTGAGGTGACGGTGGGCGTGTTGGAGGCGGAGTGCCGGGCGATGAACGAGCGGTTCATGACCTTCAATGAGCATCACCGGCCGTATATCCTCTTAAAATGGGCACAGACCACAGACGGGTTTATCAGTGGGCGAGGGGGCGCTCCGATAGAGATCTCCACGCCTTTCACGAAGATGCTTGCCCATAAGTTGCGGGCAGAGAACGACGCCATCCTCGTGGGACGGCATACGATAGAGACCGACCATCCCATGCTGAATGTGCGGGAGTGGTCGGGGAAGGATCCGGAACGGATCATCCTGTCGTCGTCGCTCTGCTCACAGTCTTCAGCAGAAGTTGTCCCCGATGGCTTCACCTGCTTTCCCTCCATAGACGCTGTCCTTGCCCATCTCTATCAGGAGCAGAAGCAGAGCTTGATCGTGGAAGGAGGTGCGCAGACCTTGTCGGCTTTTCTTGCGCGTGACCTGTGGGACGCGATTAGGGTGGAGACGGCTCCGATACTTGCCGGCGAGGGTGTCCGTGCTCCGCAGCTGCCTCGTGGCGTGCGCATGGAGAAGCGTGAGGAATATGACGGAAACGTCATCGTGTGGTGCAAACGGGGATAGGTTTTTCATCCCGTTGAGGGATATTATCACCCATTCGGGGTTAGGGCGGTATACAAAAAAAGCCGTTAAGGATCGTATCCTTAACGGCTTTATTATGTTGTGTGTGACTATTCTTAGTCTGCGGACAGAGAGAAACGCTTGAAGGCAACAACCTTCAGACCCTTCTGCTGCTTGTCGAGCCACTGAGCGACGCTCTCCTTGGCACCCTCGTCACCGAACTGGAACTCCTGGTCCACGAGGCAGTTCTCTTTGAAGAACTTAGCCATACGGCCCTTGGCGATGTTCTGGATCATCTGCTCCTTGAGGTTAGCGGCAGCGGTCTCAGCCACCTCCTTGCGGATCTGCTGAGCCTTGTCGGCATCCTCCTGAGAGAGCCAGCCCTTGGCAACGTTGCTGGCGATGTGGTCATCGCTGTCAACGAGGTTGGGGTTGATGCCAGCCTTCTTCAGGGCGCCGTTGATCTGACGCTCTACCTGCTCCTCTTTGGTCTTCTCGATAGCGATGCGGAGCTCCTCGTCCTTGACAGACTGGGGAACACTGGCCTCGTCGAGGGCAACAGGCTTCATGGCAGCCACCTGCATAGCTACTTTGTAGCCAGCCTCGTCGTTAGCGTCGGAGAGCTGAACCATGGTAGCGAGCGTGTGCTTGCGCATGTGGTCGTATACGGAGATGTTGGCACCCTCGAGCACGTTGTAGCCGTCGAGCTCCATCTTCTCACCTACGACACCCGAGCGGCGTGTGACAGCCTCTGCCACGGTGATGCCGTCCTTGGTCTTCAGCTCTTTCACCTCATCGAGCGTGTGAGCCTTGGCAGCGATAGCCAGGTCCAGGATCTCCTGCGTGAGCGCGATATAGTCGGCACCATTGGCAACGAAGTCGGTCTCGCACTTCAGAGCGATCATAGCCGCGAAGCCATTGTCGTTCTTCACGAGTACGCAACCATTGGATGTGGCACGGTCGGAACGCTTGGCAGCGATAGCCAGACCACGCTCGCGTACGAGCTCCACAGCCTTGTCGATATCACCATTAGCTTCGGCGAGGGCCTTTTTGCAGTCCTTCATACCGGCGCCGGTCATAGCGCGCAGCTTCTTGATGTCTTCAATTGTAACAGCCATAATGTTGTTTTCCTTTCTTATTTGTTGTTGTATAGGGGTTGTCTTACTCTGCAGCGGGAGTAGCCTCTTCCTCAGCCTTAGGAGCCTCTGTAGCGGGAGCTTCCTCAGCCTTGGGAGCGTCCTCACGGCGGGCGCGGCGGCTGTGGCGACGGCCCTCAGCGGCCTCGTCCTGCTGCTCGGCAGCAGCCTTGTCGTCAGCCTTCTCAGCCTTGTGCTCCTCCAGACCCTCAGCGATTGCGGCGCAGCAAGCGTCGAGGATCACCTCGATAGAGTCTTTGGCGTCATCGTTGGCAGGGATGACATAGTCGACGTTGCGGGGATCAGAGTTGGTATCGACGATACCGAACACGGGGATGCCCAGACGGTTGGCCTCTTTCACTGCGATGTGCTCTTTCATCACGTCCACAACGAAGAGGGCAGACGGCAGGCGGTTGAGGTCGGCGATAGAACCGAGGTTCTTCTCCAGCTTGGCGCGCTGACGGTTGATCTGCAGCAGCTCACGCTTGGAGAGGTTGGAGAACGTGCCGTCGTTCATCATCTTGTCGATGTTGGCCATCTTCTTCACAGCCTTGCGGATGGTGGGGAAGTTGGTGAGCATGCCACCGGGCCAACGCTCGATGACGTACGGCATGTTGACGCTGGCAGCCTTCTCGGCCACGATGTCCTTAGCCTGCTTCTTTGTAGCGACGAAGAGGATCTTGCGGCCGCTCTTGGCGATAGCCTTCAGTGCGTCGACAGCCTCGTCGATCTTGGCTACAGTCTTATTGAGGTCGATGATATGAATACCGTTGCGCTCCATGAAGATGTAAGGAGCCATTGCGGGATTCCACTTGCGCTTCAGATGGCCAAAGTGGCAACCTGCCTGAAGCAGCTGGTCAAATGTTGTTCTTGACATTTTGTTTTCTTGAGATTAAATTGTTTACTTTCCTTTTGAATTCTTGTTGGAACCAGCAGGCAGGTAGCCTTTTGGATCCTGCCTGTTTGGATACTAAACGCGTGATTAACGCTTACTGAACTGGAAGCGACGGCGAGCCTTGGGCTGTCCTGGCTTCTTACGCTCAACAGCACGGCTGTCACGTGTGAGGAAGCCGTTGTCCTTGAGGTTCTTCTTGTCTTCAGCGTTGATCTTCACCAAAGCGCGGGCGATGGCGAGGCGGAGTGCCTGGCTCTGACCCGTGTAGCCACCTCCGTCGAGGTTGGCCTTGATGTCGTACTTCTCAGCAACATCGAGCAGCTGCAGCGGCTGCTTCACGACATAGCGAAGGATAGCTGATGGGAAATACTTTTCGATATCTTCTTTATTGATTGTGATCTTACCGGTACCCTCTGTGAGGTAAACGCGGGCGACGGCGCTCTTGCGGCGGCCGATTGCGTTGATAACTTCCATCTCTATTGATTATTTATACTGGTTAATGTCGATGTTCTTTGGCTTCTGAGCCTCTTTGTCGTGCTCAGCGCCCTCAAAGATGTAAACGTTGTCCATCAGTGAACGGCCGAGGGGACCCTTCGGCAGCATGCCCTTGATGGCGTGGCGCAGCATCTTGTCGATGCCGTTGGGGCGCTTGCGCAGGTCAGCGGGATTGTTGAAGCGCTGGCCGCCAGGATAACCAGTATAACGGGTATAGATCTTGTCTGTCTCCTTCTTGCCGGAGAACTTGACCTTGGCTGCGTTGATGATGATGACATTGTCACCGCAGTCTACGTGAGGGGTGAAGCTGGGTTTGTACTTACCGCGGAGCAGCTTGGCGACCTTGGAGCACAGACGGCCCACAATCTGGTCGGTGGCATCCACGACGACCCACTCCTTCTTTGCCGTTTCCTTGTTCACGGAAACAGTCTTGTAACTTAATGTGTCCATTTTACTTTTAATGATGAACTGTTGATTAAAAAATATTGTCTTTGCGATGAACAGGGGCCTCGCGGTGCCTCCAGTCTAAAAGAGACCATCCACAGCTTTAACCCTGAGCACTCCGGTGCTTGATTCCCAGCGCTGTACGGCCACGTGCAACGCTGTTCGCACACCAAAGTTGGGGCGGTTCTAAGTGCTCCGCTCCAATCGGCGGTGCAAAGGTACAACTATTTAATGGGGAAAAAGGTCTATGTAATTGTGTATTTAATAATGTTTATGAATTATTAATTATTTCTTATTGAAGGGTAACGGTTCAGCGTATCGCCTGATGATTTTATTTTTCACACCGATCTTTCAAGACTGTGAGGGATACGTTAGATAAGTTACAATCAGCAAGCACGATGTTGAAAGAAAAAATCCTTTATAATTCTTCTCAGTGCTGAGAAGTTTTGCTTAACTTTGCTCATAGATTATCATAATAATACGATTGCATTATGAAGGTTTTATTAGTCAGTGCAAGCCCTCGGCGTGGTGGAAACACGTTTACGGCTCTGCACGAAGTGGAAAAGACATTGCAGCAGGACGGTATAGAGACCGAACTTGTAGAGATTGGTGCCAAGCCTATCCGTGGCTGCATAGCATGCAACTGGTGTAAGAATCACCCTGACGAACATCGTTGCACATTCGATGACGACATCACGAACAAGATTTCAGCCAAGGCTCAAGATGCCGATGGCTTCGTATTCGGAGCTCCGGTTTATTATGGCGTGCCCAACGCCACGGCCCTGGCGCTCATCCAGCGCTTGCTCTACAGCAATGGCGGTGCCTTCCGTTATAAGCCCGTGGCCAATGTCTGCGTGTGCCGTCGCGGTGGTGCCGACGTAGCTTATCAGACCATGAATATGATGTTTGAAATGTGCAACATGCCCATCGTGACTTCACAATACTGGAATATCGCCTATGGCCGGGAGAAGGGAGAGACGGCCCGGGATGTGGAAGGCATGCAGACCATGCGCACGCTGGCTCACAACATGTCGTGGATGCTGAAGAAGTTTCATAACGTGGAGACTACGGACAAGCCGGAGTCGGAGCCGTGGGCGCCCATGCACTTTATCAGATAGAAAAGCGCAAAAAACTTCTCGTTTTCCTTGCTGATGTGGAAAACGTTTCGTATTTTTGCCAATGAGAAAATAAGGATTGGAGGATTATAGTACAACGATTTATTGAGGAAGCATATGAAATTAGCATTTCTGATCTCCGTCTATAAAGACGCCCGCCATCTCCGTGACCTCGTGGCAAGTCTTCCCGCGGGTGCCGACTATTATATCCATGTGGACCGCCATCGTGACTTGCAGCATTTTGACCGTTTAGTGAAGGGTGAGAACATTCATTTCCTCACGCAGCGTGTGCGGGTCATTCCCGGCAGTCTCAACGAAGTGGAAGTGCAGGTGTCGCTCATCCGTGCAGCCCTTGCCGGTGATGCCGACTATCTCGTGCTCCTTGATGGATCTGACTATCCGCTTTGGAGTAACGCACGGATAGAAGAGTTCTTCTCTGATGCCAAGGATCGGCAGTTTATCAGTGGTATTGCCATGCCCGGACAAGGGCGCGCCGCCTATAAGTATACCGACTTCCAGTTGTTGAACGATCATATCTGGCAGCATGGATCATTCAAGAACAGCGTGCGCTCTTTGGCCCGCCGTGTGCTTACGGGTGGTCATGTCTTCAAGACGCTCCGCATCCATTGCTCAGAGAAGACCTATACATTATATAAAGGCAGTACGTCGTGGGCAATCACGCGTGACTTAGGCCGGCTGATCCTTCAGGAATGGGATGAGAACAAGCATCTTAAGGTTTACTTCAGTACAAGCTACCGTCCGGTGGAAACCTTTATTCCTACAGTCGTCTTTAACTCTCCGTATGCTTCACAAAGCCAGTTGATTAAAGGCAAACTGAGTGATGCCAATACGCTGATGCCTTTGACCTATGTCGGGCACACTCATTCGCCGAAGATCCTCACTGAGACTGACCTTGCTGCCGTGCGCGACAGTCGCAAGATGTTTGCCCGCCAGATCGTGTCCGACTACAGCGACGGACTGAAGAGTATGATTGATGCTAAAAGAAATGCATAATTAGATGTATAAGATGAAGCACACACTCTCTCCGTCTTACTATTTACTACTATTAGTTATCTTGCTTATCCCTACTTCAACGACCCAGGCGCAGGAAGAGCTCCGGCGCCAGGAGTTCAGAATCGGAGCGGGGATAGGCGAGGACTCTCATTTCGATGATGTCACCGACTCCTATCAAGACAATTATAATCTTATCACCCACGACGGCTCTAATTCGGGGGATACAGAGTTGTCTTTCTTTGCCGAATACCTTTACCATTTCAACAAGCATCTTGCCGTGGGACTCTCGGCTGGCTATGCACGCGTTGGAAAGCAGGAGTTGTGGGATACCTCGTGGGATACGGATCCCTATAATCCCTCAGATTCGTATCCTTCTGACAAGCACATTAACTTGAAGACCAGCACGATATTTGTTATGCCGACGCTGAAGTTCACTTGGTATAACAATCATCACTTTGCTTTCTATTCACGTGGTGGCCTTGGTGGTCAGTACTATAAGTTAGATGCTAAAAGCCAAGATTTTCCCGAGCGGCATGAGAGCCATTTGAAGCTTTCTTATCAGTTCTCTCCTGCCGGCATTGAGGTTGGTGGTGACCTCATCCGCTTCTTCACTGAGCTTGGCTATGGCAAGCAAGGTGTCTTCAATATGGGTGTGGTGACGCACTTCTGACACAGAGAATAAATATAGGTGCCCGCGAACTTGTATGCACCTATATTCTCTGCGTATTTATGATTTATTTTATCAACAATTTGATGCTTTGATTACCAACTTTGATAATTGCTACTGAGCCACGTGGCATAGATGTATTTATCGCCGCTGTGTTGTTGTGGCTGGTAGAAGAACCTAATTGTATTCCATTAGCTCCAAATACTGATATTTTGGTTCCATCTTCAGCACCTGTAACAACTATTGCACCATTTCTATTAGTGATTAGTATCGGTTTCGCTTTAACATCAATAATATTATTTACGGTACCCTCACTTCTTGGATTGACATCTATCCAACAGAGTGTAGCGTTAGCTATATCGGAGTTCTCGTAGCCAGGCTTGGTAGTATACACTTTGATATTATAAGTCACACATAAACTGACAATATCTGAAGAATGTGTACCTATATCATTATCTTCTATACTACTAATATATTCTACGTCGGGAGTCTCACAAGTAAAGGATAGTTTCCCATTCGAATAGTATATTTCTGGAGTGGCACATTTCTTGGCATTGTTATCATTGTCGTATGATGATATTTCTCTTATATCACAGAAGTTTTTCCAGACGACTGCATTCTTGAATTTGTCAACTGTACCTGAAGGTACATGTAATATGCCATTCAGATATGTCTTCGATGTAAAATTCGAATAATCTCTTTGAAACTTAGATGCCCACGAAGAATTGTATATGAATATATTATTTATGTCACTTGTGAATTTTAAGCCTCTTATGGGTTTAATATCATTAAAATGCAGACCCATGATGAGTGTATCAATTTCTCCATAAAAGTTAAATAGATCACGATAAGTATCAAGATTCCTACCAATGTAAAGATATTTTATATTTTTTGAATCTTGGCTAATAGATCCTATTTGTAAATCTTTGTCCGAGTCTTTAATAATTAATCTTTTAAGATTGGGCATATCAATGCTTTCAATCGAAGATAGGGTGGCGGGAATTGTTAAAGCCTCTACATTCATATCTCTTGTGCATTGACTTTCAATATGACTTACCTGTGGTCCAATAATTAATTTCTTCACAGTACCTCCGAAGAGCACCCCATAACTATAAAGATTAGTGAGTGCATCGCAATTAATGTTTCTTCCTAAATAAACATACTGTATACAAGATCCGGAGAAAGGTAAATCATTTGCCCCAAAGCCCAAAAGTGACATTTTTATTAGTAACGATTTGCTTCCATCGTTAAAAACTACTTTCTTTAGGCCCGTATCACTAAAGCTTCTGTAGTCAATGGATGTAACAGAACTTGGAATAATTATTTCCCCAAGGCTTGTACATCCTTCAAATGCACTATTATCAATAGTTTCAAGATTATTCGAGAGTTTAACTTTGGATAGTTGTTTGCACTCATAAAAAGCACTACCAATTTCCTTTATTGAGTCTGACATGGTTATACTTAAGATATTAGATTTATAGAAGGCATTATCTCCTATTTTTCTAACTATGAATGTCTTTCCTTTATAATTGACTATAGAGGGGATATATATAGCTCCATTATATTTATTCTCTCCCCAGGTAACAGTAAGCTCTCCCTTCTCTACATTGGCATCGTAATATATACCGTCAATATAGAGATCGTATGCGAATGTGTGTAATGCATACGAGATTACTAATAACAATAACATTAATACCTTCTTCATAATAAGATCTTATTTTTGGTTTCCCATTGCATCTCTTTGTTAATGGCTTTAAGTTTCTCTTGAGGGTCTCTATAGATTGCCCCGTTGTCTATTCCGAGAGTAGAGAGCTCTTGCAGAATCTTCTCTTTATTGTAATCTAGAATGATGGCTCGACGTTTATCGAAGAACTTTTCTTCGTCCATATTTCTGTTATTCATTATGACTGTTTTACCATCAGTCCTATCAATAAGCGATGCCATGATGAAAGCACCGTTCTGGCTTTCAAGTCGGTCGTTACTTATAGGAGGTTCTATAAATAATGCATGGTCAAACATATCACTGCGAACTTTATTCTTCCGTACAAATGACTTGAAGTTGATAGGCTCAGATTGATATTGATTTTCAAAAATGTATTCTGCAGTAAGTTCGGCTATCTTTGGATTTGTTCCTTCAATGTTACCACCAAAGTAGACAGCACCAGATATGGAATGATCAGGTGACTCTATCTTGATGTCACATTTCTTACCTAAAGATTTCCGATCTTCACAGCATGCCATATATAACGCAATTAGAGGATTAAAGGTAACATCGAGCAAGCGAGTCTTGAGACCATAATGCTGAAAATAAACCATTTCCTCAAGATAGTTGTTTAGCGAAGACACTTCTCTTGCTAATCTTAGAGAGGCCTTAGTAAGCAGATCGTGCTCTTGGGTAATAAAGGTTTTGTCTCTAAATATCCCTGGTAACAGAGGCCATTCGCTGCATGATTGCCCTCGATAATACCGACGACTACATTCGAATGATAAGTCTTGAGATGACCCGCTACCTTCTTCCTTCTGATTATCAGTATGTCTTGTTTGTTCAACCCAATACAAAAAGCTACTGACATCTTTTATATTTGTGTCTTTATATTTCATTTGTCTACTAATTTATTAAACTCTGTTGATTATTGATAGACCGGCCGAATCAATAATCCTTTTTCTCGGTACTGATTACTATCTGTGTGGATTGCATCACTGATGAGTAAATTTCTTGCAAAGGAATCTCCATATAAAGATGAAGTCCAATATCTGGCGTCATAGGGTATGCCGAATTTAGTTTTTTCATACTGGTAGCCTCCTGATGGAATAAAGATGTTATTGCCGTTTGGTCCAATTACTTTAAACCCAATTACACCATTGACTTTGGTCTTTTTCCAAGTGCACTTATTGATTAATTCTTTAAGTTCTTCGAAAGTAGGCATTCTCCATGGACTCCCTAGATTGAAAGTAGCAGCATCATCATCAGGAAGAAGTGTCCACAGATTATCATCTGCATAATATTTCGTACAATTATTGTCTTTATAATACTTATAATTACTGTTTGTATAATTGTCTTTAGGTGCAGTCTCTCCCCAAGCATAATAATTGCCATATTCTTCAGGTTTTGTTGCTCCGAGATTGAACGATGCCCACTTAACGCTGAGCCCAAGGTCTATTGCTTCGGGAATAGAGTAGGTTGGATTACTATCCTGTTTTTTATCAGTAAATGTAATGCTATCAGACTCAAGTCTAGAATATGTTCCGTTGTTCCAGACACAAACAATGTGTTTTTGTTGGGCAGTACTTGTTATTGCAACCACAACATAGAGTATTGTAAGTATTAATCTTTTCATAGTTCGTTAGAATGCTAGTTCAACTTATTTTATTTGAAACTTGTATGTGATGCCAGATGATGTATGTAGAAGAAATACCCCCTTGTAAACCGGTATAGATATATTCATGTTTTCTGTTCCGTAGTGGCATTGGACTTCTTTTATTTTTTTGCCGCTAACGTTGTAGATGGATAGTTTCTCTCCTTCATTAAGTCCTGATACTTTTAGGTTATTATTATAGATGTAAAAAGTAACATTATGCTTTTTATTATTTGTAATCTTAACCTGTTGGCGGAATTAATTTAGTGCATACTTAATTCTGCCAATGGGCTTGTCGTTAATGAAGTTTACGTATTGCAGAATGGTAAGTGCACTAATTTTGCCAATGATCCTGGCAAACAAACCAT
>Ga0256406_1007655_pt1 | contig 10134 bp, 7 predicted proteins | sample RumenRJG_03DNA_FD_185986 | JGI IMG/M metagenome (GOLD analysis project Ga0256406, IMG submission 185986) | Bovine rumen microbial communities from Lethbridge, Alberta, Canada - RJG_03 | ecosystem: Host-associated > Mammals > Digestive system > Stomach > Rumen | place: Canada: Alberta | collected...
TTCAGATACGGTTCGTAATCCGGGCTGTTGCCGGTGGCTCCCAGCAGAGCAGACAGAGCCCCGCCGGCACTGGTGCCATTGGAGATGATCTTTTCCGTATCCCCGGCGGGCAGCCGGCCGGCGTTGTGGCGCAGGTACCGGACGGCCGCCTTGTAGTCCACGATCAGGGCCGGAGCCTTGCCCACGTAGGTGCCCTTGGCATCGGTGGTGGTCCGTCCCCGGATGGCGGGAGAGGCCACCACATACCCTTTGGACAGGGCCACCAGGATGGTATTGGGCCCGTCGGAATGGCTCCGGTCAGAAGGATTCCCTGCCTTGCCGGGCATGTAGCCGCCCACGTTGTTGGGCAGGAAGATGGGGGCCGTTTGGGCCGTATAGCCGTTCACGGTCTTCCCCTCCAGGTAAGCCGCCGGGACGAACAGGTTCAGCTGCTCGTAGTCCGCGTTCTTGGGATGGGCCACGTACACGATGTTCCGGTAGGCGTAATAGGCCACCTGCTGCTTGTCCAGGGGCAGGGATTCCTTCACCCCGTTTTCCGGGTGGAAGGTCAGATCATAGGTCTGGGATGCCTGGGCAGTGGCCGGCTGGGATGCGGCCGATTTCTGGGGAGCAGCGGTGACTGCAGCCGTTTTCTGTGCCGCAGCCGGAGCCGCCGCCCACACGGGAGCAGCCGCCACAGGGGAAAGCAGGCTGCACAGCAGAGCCGCAGCCAGGGTTTTGGAAGAAAAAGCCATGGAATTCACGTTCCTTTCCTGATTTTTATTGAAAAATGAAATATAAGCAACAACAAAAAAAAACAACGACAGCGCATTGGAGAGTATGCAGCTATCGTTGTTATTTGTATTGTACGGCCGGAACATGAACGTCCCGTGAAAAGCCGGTTTATTTTCTGCCCGGATACTTCTTCAGGCCTTCGGCCAGGATGTGCATGGCCTTTTTCAGGTCGTCACAGTTCAGCACATAGGCCAGACGGGCTTCGTCCTGGCCCCGGCTCATGTCGGAGGCATAGAACCCGTTGCCCGGGGTGATCATGATGGTCTCCCCGTCGATGTCGAAGTCTTCCAGCAGCCATTTGGCGAATTTTTCCGTATCGTCGATGGGCATCTTCACCATCACATAGAACGCGCCCTTGGGATCGGAGGAAATCACCCCCGGCATGGCAGCCAAGCAGGCCTTGATGGTATCCCGCCGTTTCGTGTATTCCTGCTTGACCCCTTCCCAGTAGGATTTCGGGGTGGTGTACAGGGCCGCAGCCCCCAGCTGTTCGATGTTGGGGCAGGACAGCCGGGCCTGGCAGCACTTCAGCATTTCCTGCTGCAGGGCCTTGTTCTTCGTGATGACGCAGCCGCTGCGGGCGCCGCAGGCACTGTACCGTTTGGAAACGGAGTCGATGAGCACCAGGTTGTCGTCCAGTTCGTGCATGGTTCCGAAGCTGGTGAACTGGCCATCATAGACGAATTCCCGGTACACTTCATCGGCGATCAGCGTCATGTCGTATTTCAGGACGATCCGGGCCAGCATTTCCATTTCGTCCTTCGTATAAATCACGCCGGTGGGGTTCCCCGGGTTCGTGATCAGCATGGCACGGGTCTTGTCGGTGATGTAGCTTTCGATGGTATCCTGATCCGGCAGATGGTAGCCGGTAGCCGGAGACGTGGGCACGCCCTGGATTTCCACGTTGTAGGCCCCGGTGAAGCTCTTGTAGTTGGCGTAGAACGGTTCGAACATGAGGATGTTGTCCCCGGGGTCGCAGGTGGTCATCACCGCAAAGGACAGGGCTTCGCTGCCCCCGTTGGTGACGAAGATGTCGTCGGTGGTGTAATCCATGCCCCAGCTGGCATAGTACTTCTGGATGCCGTCCAGCAGCTTGGCGTCCCCCTGGGATTTGCCGTAGGCCACCACCTTGGGATGGTAGGAGGCCACCCCTTCGAAAAAGCTTTCCGGCGTGGGGATGTCCGGCTGCCCGATGTTCAGATGATAGATCTTCTTCGTCTTTTCCACCCGGTTGGCAATGGGAGCCAGTTTCCGGATGGGAGACGTGGGGATATGTAACGTACGTTGAGAAATATGCATGTTTGCGCTCCTTTATTTACAGCAAATCTCCAAAAATGGAATGGCCGATGAATTCCCGGATGATGGAATTGTTGGGAATGGCCTTATCGTCGATGGGTTCTACGATCTGGAGCATATCCAGGAAGTTCCGGGCCACCGGATACTCCGCCGCGTCCTTGGGAATCTGTTCCAGCAGCGGGCAGGCATATTTCTTGAAGACGGCCAGTTCGTAGATCAGTGTGGTATTGAACATGATATCCGCTTCTTCACTGAAGGGGAAGATGTTCCGTTCCTCGCCCCGGCGCACGTTTTGCCAGTTTGCGATGGTCTGGCGGGCGTCATGGGACCGGAACTGGGAATCCCGCACCATGCGGCGCAGCAGGCGCATGTCCGTAGTAGGGATCCGGTTGTAATCGTCAAAGGAAAGAGGCGTCAGGGCACTGATGTAGATCTTCAGCTTGTTCCGGCGGCGGACCCGGGCGGACAGCTTCTCGTTCATGCCGTGGATGCCTTCCACCACCAGCACGCCGTCGTCCCCCAGGTAAGCCTGCTGGCCCCGGTATTCCCGGTGCCCGCTCTTGAAGTTGAAATGGGGGATGTCCACCGTCTTCCCGTCGATGAGCTGTTCCATGTGTTCGTTGAACAGCTCCGTATCCAGGGCATCGATGGACTCGAAATCGTAGGTTCCGTCCGCCAGCTTCGGTGTCTGTTCCCGTTCCTTGAAGTAGTTGTCCAGGGAAATGGGAATGGGCCGCAGGCCGTTCACCCGCATCTGCACCGAAAGCCGCTGAGAGAACGTGGTCTTGCCCGAAGAAGAGGGACCGGCGATGAGCACCAGTTTCACCCGTCGTCCGTCGGCGGCGATTTCGTCGGCGATCCGGGCGATGCTCTTTTCATGGTAGGCCTCGCACATCTGGATGATGCCCCGGCTGTTCCCTTCCTTGATGAACTTGTTCAGGGCCGCCACGGTGGGACAATGCAGCACCTGCCCCAGCTTTTCGGCCTGGGCATAGACTTCGCCCAGTTTCTTCCGTTCCCGGTAGGGTTCCAGGGTATCCAGATGCCCTTTGCCCCCGAACCGGAGCAGGATGCCGTGGCCCACCCACACCAGCTCGAATTTCTGCAGGCAGCCCAGGTTGGGCAGCAGCGGACTCACGAAAAAGGCGCTTTCCCCGCACAGCTGGTAGATGTTGATCCGGTAATCCTCCGGCACCGCCTCCAAAAGCGGCGCCTGGTCGTCGTAGAACCGGGGGTTCACATAGGGCCAGGCGTCATCCTTGGCAATGGTCTTCACCTGGATGGGTTCCTGGTTGCGGATCATTTCCTCCATGCGGCGGGTGACATCCGCCAGGTCGTACTTGCTCAGGAAAATCTTGTTCTTTACGGCGCAGTACAGCCCGTCGCCGAAGGTGTTCTCCACCTCCAGCCGCACTTCCGGCCGTTCCTTGGCCATGGCCACGATCAGGGCGAACTGGAACGTGGCGATGTACGCCCGGTAGCCCGCTTCTGTGGAAAGATCATAGAACGTCACATGGGAACCTTCCTCCGGACACTGCTGCAGCGGAGTCGCCCGTCCATCCACAGCAGCCAGGGCAATGGGCGCCGGGTATTGGGACTGGTATTCCCGGGCCAGGGTCATGAGAGGTGTCCCTGCCTGCAGCTTTCTTACTTTTCCGTCAGGACCGGTAATTTCCATGTTTTCTGTCTCCTTTTCCAATCCGCAAAAAAGAGGACACATCCCAGGATGCGTCCTCTTCTTCTCTACACAACCTGTTTTTTCAGCAGTGTTCAGTCTTCTCCCAAAGCAACCATAGCTGCTTTGATCTTGGCGGCCATGCCATAGATCTTTTTCTTGGGAACACCGCACACGGCCACCCGCACACCGGCTGCCAGAGGTACACAGAAGATGTTGTCTTCATGGAGTTTGTTGCAGACGGCTTCCGGATCTTTGGCCGGGATGGACAGGAAGAACCCGGAAATGTACGGCAGCATCTTCAGACCGCAGGCTTCGGCTTCTTCCGTGAAGATATCGCCCCGTTCCTGGATCATGGTATAGTAATGGGCCCGTTCCTGCTGGATCTGATCCAGCAGATGTTCATCGCTGTAGATGGTGTCCAGGGTATCCATGGCGCCCCGGTTGCAGTTGGACCAGCAGGCACGGCTGGTGATCTTGTTCACGTTGATGAATTCCAGGATCTGTTTTTCATCGCTGGTCACCCCGATCAGGGCACCGCAGCGCTGGCCGTACATGGTGAAGCTCTTGGACAGGCTGTAGGCGATCAGGCCAAAGATGTTCTTCGGCAGGTTGGACAGTTTCCGGAAGATCTTCCGGACGTCTTCCCGGTCACCGGCATAGTCGATGTAGGCCACGTCCAGGCACAGGACGGCTTTCTTTTCCGTGCCTTCGATGCAGCTTTCCAGCATCTTGATCACGTTTTCGATTTCTTCCGGCGTCAGGCTGAACCCGGTGGGGTTGTGGGCCGGCGTATTGATGATCAGCAGGATCCGGTCCTGTTTGGCCAGGATTTCCCGGACTTTCTTTTCACACCCTGCCAGGTTGAATTTGTTGTCTTCCGTCACCATGGGATACGTATCCAGATGGCGGTCCATATCTTCACAGATGTTTTTATAAGCGCCCCAGTACCATTCAGAAGTCAGGATGGTATCTCCGGTTTCGGCATAGTTCCACACAGCATGGTGGATGGCACCGGTACCGCCGGCCGTGGCAATGGCAGCCGTAAAGGCTTCCGGTCGGGATTGGCTGAAGCAGGCATTCTGCACCAGTTCCAGGTATTCAGGCAGGCCCATGATGGGGGCATACCGGAAGTATTCATCGTCTTTCAGGCCCCGATAAATCTTGCTCACAGTGGGCAGCACCACAAAATTTTCGTCGTTATCCAGGATGCAGCCAATGGTGGCATTGATGACATTTTCTTTTCCGATTTCGCTGATCCGTTTCTGGGCAGCTTCACTGGCACCAAAGATACGGTCCTTGGACGGCTTCCCTTTTTTGAGAGCATGCGGTGCAACACAGCTGTTAATCATAATAGTAGGTCCTCCCCTCAGTAACAAAAGCGAACGTTTCACAACGTACCAGAATCGTTGTACATTCTATTATCGCATTATTGACGAAATCGGTCAATAACTATGGGGAATTTATCGTGATTTGGAACTTTTCTTTATGACAACGTGAAATTTTCCGTTATAGCGGATTTTTCGGCCGGAGCCATCGGCTTCCAGGGTCCCGTTCTCCGTCCAACTGCCCGGATGGGCCTGTTCCCACTGCCGGAAGAACGTGAGCAGCTGGACATAGTTCCCCTCCAGGGTCACCTCCAGCCATTCTCCGTCTTTCCCTTTCTGTTTCTTTTCCGTGAGGGGCGCCAGCTGGAGGCACTGCACCTGGCACCGGTCGGCGGTCCGCTCCAGTTCGTCCAGCCAGGCTTCCCGGGGCCGGGGCTTTTCCAGCTTGCGGGCGTTTGCCGTAAGCAGCCGTTTTTCTTCCTGCACCGCTTCTCCGTCCCAGTGGGTGGCGAACTGCCGCAGCCGTTCCACCCGGTGTTCCAGCTGCAGAGCCTGTTCCCGCTTTGTGAGGACGCTCTGCCACAGGGGCCGTACTCCCAGCAGCAAAAGGCCCAGGCCCAGCAGCAGCAGGCCCAGCCAAAGGTCCTGTCCCTGGACCGCTTTTACTTTCCAGTTCTCCCACTCAGCTTTCATGGCTCCCCGCTTTCCACCAGCCATGGAGGGCGAACCGTACGGAAGGACGCTCTTCCGGCTGTTCCTCCAGCCGTTCCAGCCGGAGTCCTGTGATGCCGGACTGTTTCTGCAGTCGTTTCGTGAACTGGAGCACCGCCTGCCGGTTCAGGCTGCGGCCCTCCAGCGCAAAGCCGGGCCCATCCTTCCCCGCCTCCTGCTGCACCCGCACCACCTGACAGTCCGCCGGCAGGGTGTTGCCCAAAAGGGTCAGAAACGTCGCCCAGGGCAGCTGCTTCTGTTCCAGCCGCTGCAGGTGCTCCTGCTGCTGTTGTATCGTTTGCTGGCGCGTCCGTGCTTCCTGCCAGAGGATTTCCCAGCCGGCCGCTTCCCGCAGCCGTTTCTCCTGGCGTTCCAGCTGCCCGCTCCAGTATCCGTACAGCCCGGCGCCCAGGAGCAGCAGTCCGGCAGCGCCGGCCAGGGTCCCTTTGGCCAGAAGCGGCAGCAGCGTCTTCCCCGTTCCTTTGGCTCCTCCCTGAAGGGACAGCCGGAAGCCCGGCTTTCCCGCTGCCCGCAGCAGCCCGCCCAGGGCTCCGTACAGGCTGGGGGACCAGGGACGATTGTCCCGCTCTTCATAGCAGGGAGCCCACCGGAACCGGCCCGTTGTGTCCAGAAGCTGTACCGGGCAGCCCCATTCCTGCTCCAGGACCCTTTTCCAGACCTCCAGGGCTCCCCGGTCCGCCCCTCCCAGCAGCACCTGCTCCGGCAGCTGCTGCACGTCGGGGATCTCTTCCGGCGGGAACAGCCCCGCTTCCAGCAGGCAGCCCTTTCCGTACCAGCCAAAGGCGATGCCCTCGTCCTGCCGCACCAGCAGCAGGGTCAGGGACGGATCCGTAAGCAGCCGCCCCCAGCTCTGGGCCAGTGGTTCCACCCGCAGGGTTTTCCAGCCCAGCAGTTCCGTCAGCTGGCGCAGGAATTCCCGCCTCCGTTCCGGGAAGAGGGCAGCCAGCACTTGTCCCGGCTGCTCCGGATGAGGCTGCAGGGCCAGAGAAAAACTGTCCGCCGGATAGGACACCTGCTGGAGGATTTCCCATTTCGCTTCCTCCTGCTGCTGTTTCCAGGAAAGACCGGCCAGGGACAGTTCCCGCAGTTCCGTCCATTCCGGGGCCAGCGCCAGGTTCACTTGCCCGGCCGTAAAGCCCCGCTTGGCGCAGACCGCCTGCAGCCACTGGGCCACCGGTTCCGCCTGGCAGCGTTCCAGGGCCTTTTGCAGCCGCTCCGGCCAGACCATTTCCAGGTACCTTTCCCCTTCCCACCGGCTGCCCCGGCGCACCCCCTGGAGCAGCACCAGTTTCTTCTCCCCCAGCACCACGCTGAGCACCGTCCTGGGCCAGGGCCGCAGACGACCCAGAAGGCCCTGCAGCCGTTCCTTCAAGGGCAGTTCCCCCAAAGCTCCGGACAGTTCCAGGGTACCCAGCACCAGAGGCAGGGCCCCTGCAGGGGCCAGCCCAAACGGCAGCCCCCACTGCCGGCAGTCCAGGAAGAACGCCGCCCCGCACAGAAAGGGCCCGAAGGGGATGGGTGCACACCAGACCTCCATCCTGCGTCCTTTGGGGGCCTGGAAGCCCCGCCACAGCACAAAGAGAAAGGAAGTGACCACCGCCCACAGCAGGCTTTCCCCGCCCCGCAGGGTCCCCAGCCAGAACCCCAGTAAGCCCACCAGTTTCGGGTCCCCGGCGCCCAGGCCCTTTGGCTTCCAGCGCCGCAGCAGTTCCAGGCCCCCGCCCAGCACCAGAGCTCCGAGGGCTCCCTGGGCCAGGGAAAAACCGGCCAGGGTCCGATAGGCCAGCAGGAGCAGGCCCAGAGGATAGAACAGTTCCTCATACAGCTGCTGTTCCGCCATGTCCAGGAACGAAAGGAGCAGCAGCAGGGACAGGATGCCCCAGCGCACCAGGAGCAGCAGCCCCGGAGCCGTCTGCAGCCCCACCAGCAGGAACAGCAGGCCGGTCACCGCCTCCTGCCAGAAATACCGGGCCGGGATCAGGGCCCCGCAGTAGCGGCAGCGGCCGTCGTTCAGGAAATACCCGGCCAAAGGGACCAGTTCCCGTACTCCCAGGCGATGGCCGCAATGGTCACAATGGGACCGGGGGATCCACAGGCTCTCCTCCCGCTGCAGCCGCACGGCACATAGGCTCAGGAAACTGCCCAGGCAGCAGCCGATGACGAAACAGAAAATACCATACACAACGTGATCGAACATCATACACCTCCGTCAGCCCTGGATGCTGGTCCGCAGCTGGATGGCCTCCCCCAGGTGGAGGGCCGTGATCTCCCGGCTGCCGGCCAGGTCGGCAATGGTCCGGGCCACCTTGATGATCCGGTCATGGCTGCGGGCACTGAGGCCCAGGCTGATGAAATATTTTTCCAGCAGGCTTTCCGCCTCCGGCGTCATGGGGCAGAAGGCTTTTACCTCCCGCCGTCCCATGCTGGCGTTGCAGAACAGATGGGTGCCCTTCAGCCGTTCCCGCTGGAGCTGCCGGGCCGCCACCACCCGCTCCCGGATGGCCGCCGAGCTTTCTTCCTTCCGGGTGCTCTTCATCTCCTGGTACTGGAGCCGGGGTACATGGATCTGGATGTCGATCCGGTCCAGCAGGGGGCCGGAGATCTTCTTCCGGTACCGGGCGATATCCCCGGGCCGGCAGGTACACTGGTGGATGTTGTCCTCCTCTCCCCAGAACCCGCAGGGACAGGGATTCTGGGCCGCCACCAGGATGAACCGGGCCGGATAGGTCAGGGATGCCTGCACCCGGCTGATGGTGACCATGCCGTCCTCCAGAGGCTGTCGCAGCACTTCCAGGGCACTGCGGGAGAATTCCGGCAGCTCGTCCAGGAACAGCACCCCATGGTGGCTCAGGGTCACTTCCCCGGGCCGGGGGATGCTGCCGCCCCCGATGAGGGCGCTCTGGGACACCGTATGGTGGGGGCTCCGGAACGGCCGTTCCACCATGATGCCATGGCGGCTTTTCAGCAGGCCGGAGATGCTGTAGATCTTCGTCACCTCCAGGGCCTCCTCCTCCGTCATAGGCGGCAAAATGCTCGGAAGCCGCCGGGCCAGCATGGTCTTGCCAGCCCCGGGAGCACCCACCATGAGCACGTTATGGCCGCCGGCCGCCGCGATTTCCAGGGCCCGTTTCGCCACCCGCTGACCCTGTACGTCGGCGAAATCCACCAGGTCCTCCGGCGGGCTCTCCAGGTCCAGCACCTTCTTGGCCAGGGGCTGCAGGGGACGGGTCCCCTCGAAATGGTCGATGATCTCGCCCAGGCTGCTCACCGTGTAGACTTCGATGCCGTCCACCAGCTCCCCTTCCGTGGCGTTCCCCGCCGGGATGAAAATGGAGGGCAGGCCCTCTTCCCGGGCCCGGAGGATCATGGGCAGGATGCCGTTCACCGGCCGCAGCGTGCCGTCCAGGGCCAGTTCCCCGGCGAACACCGGCATGGGGTCCGGCAGCTTCACATACTGTTTGGCCGCCAGCACCCCCAGGGCGATGGGCAGGTCCAGCCCGGCTCCGTCCTTTTTCAGGTCCGCCGGGGCCAGGTTCACGGTGATGTGGGTATCGGGAAAATGGAAGCCGGAATTCTTGATGGCGGCCTTCACCCGTTCCCGGGCCTCCTTCACAGCCACATCCGGCAGGCCCACCATTTCAAAGGCCGGCATGCCGTTGGTCACATCCACTTCCACCGTGACCATTTCTCCGTTGATGCCCCGGGTGGTCTCCCCCCAAGTGCGTGCATACATGGGATCAGCTCCTTCTGGTGATTTGGGTTGGTTCGGACAGCTCCGGCAAACGGTTCTGTCTTTCTGTTAAAAACAATTCTTCAAATGATTCAGAGAAATCTGTCCATACAGATCCAGGACTTCAATGATATCGAACTGGTACCGGAACCGGGACACCTCATGGGTCTTCAGATACAGGTAGGCGCTTTTGCGCAGCCGCCCCTGCTTGGCGCGGGTCACGGCTTCCGCCGGCCGCCCGTAGGTCAGGCTGTGCCGGCTCTTCACCTCCACAAAGGCCAGGATGCCCCGCCGCCGGGCGATGATGTCGATTTCGCCCCAGTGGCAGCTGAAGTTCCGGTCCAGGATCTCATAGCCCTGCCTCTCCAGGTAACGGACAGCCGCGTCTTCGCCCCAGTTGCCGAATTTCCGCCGGGCATGGACCATAACAGGCACCATCCTTTCGCTAGTTCATCGTTCATAGTTCATAGTTCATCGTTGCCAGCGGAGCTGGCTTCCTTTATCCACTAACCACTAGTCACTAGCCACTAATCACTAACCACTAGTCACTAGCCACTAGCCACTAGCCACTAATCACTAATCACTAGCCACTAGCCACT
>Ga0256406_1007659_pt1 | contig 10126 bp, 5 predicted proteins | sample RumenRJG_03DNA_FD_185986 | JGI IMG/M metagenome (GOLD analysis project Ga0256406, IMG submission 185986) | Bovine rumen microbial communities from Lethbridge, Alberta, Canada - RJG_03 | ecosystem: Host-associated > Mammals > Digestive system > Stomach > Rumen | place: Canada: Alberta | collected...
AGGTGGTCGTCATCGGCTATGGTACGCTCGACAAAAAAGAGGTGACCTCAGCCATCACCTCTGTCAAGGCCAAGGACCTGATGGTGGGAGTAGGCGGAGCCGACATCTCCACCGCCATGCAGGGAAAGATCGGCGGCCTCATCATGAACAACATCGGAAGTGTGAACTCCAGTACCACCTTCCAGCTTCGTGGTATGACTTCCATCAATGCCGGTCGCTCGCCGCTCATCGTCATCGACGGCTTCCCCGGCGGTGACATCCGGTCGCTCACCCAGGAGGACATCGAGTCGATCGACGTGCTGAAGGATGCCTCTGCCGGAGCTATCTATGGTACCCGCGCTGCCTCGGGTGTGATCCTCATCACGACGAAGAGCGGCTCGAACACCAATGGTAAAATCCATTTGAACTACAGCAACGAGTTCCAGCGCAAGCAGTCGTACAACGCTCCCGAGATGCTCAGCGGGCGCGAGTATGCCGAGCATAATATTGGGACCGACTACGGAGGCGACACCGACTGGTTCGACGAGATGATTAACCATCACAACTTCTCTACCAAGCATCACCTCTCATTACAGTATGGCACCGACCTGGCTCAGATTTTCGCCTCGCTCTACTACGAGAAGCAGGAGGGTATCGCCATCGTCGACAGCCGTAAGGACTACGGCGGCCGCTTCAATGCCAACTTCAAGCTCTTCGACGGTTGGTTGGAGCTCCGCCCGTTAGTGGATTACCGTCAGTCGACACGCAACAACCATTATCCCAACTTTGAGCAGGCGCTGCAGAACAATCCTACGCGCTCGCCCTATAACCCCGACGACCCCACAGGCTATAACATCTGGCTCAACGAGTCGCTCGATTACAACACCGTTGCCGATGCCAAGCTCTACGACTACAACGGAGTGGACAAGTGGTTCAAGCCCGAGATGGTGATGAAGCTCAACATCAAGCCTGTGCCCGGTCTCAGTTTCCAGCAGACCATCGGCTACGAGAACCGGCAGTGGGAACTGCACTACTATAATCCGAGCTACTCGCGTTCCTCGCTCACCGACAACCATAAGGGGACGGCCTATCTCGGCTTCAGCAAGACCGAGAACCTCAGCTCTGAGGGCTATTTCAACTACTCGCATGAGTTCGAAGGCGGTCACACCGTGAAGGCCGTAGCCGGTTATTCCTACTTCAAGCACAATAGCGACGGATTCAATATGAGCAATTACAACTTCTCCGTCGACGGTGTGAAGTATTGGGATATCGGTCAGGGAACGGCACTCTCCGACGGTAAGGCCTCGATGAGCTCCTCGAAGGATGTCACCGAGAAGCTCTTCTCGCTCTTCGGACGTGTGAACTACGCCTATAAGGACACCTACATGGCCTCAGCCTCCATTCGTCATGAAGGCTCGTCGAAGTTCGCCAAGGACAACCGTTGGGCCAATTTCTGGTCGGTCTCTGCAGGCTGGCGCATCTCGAACGAGAAGTTCATGAAGAGCATCAAATGGATTGACGACCTGAAGCTCCGTGTGGGTTATGGTGTGACCGGCAATAACAACTTCGGTGCCACCTATATGGCCAACCTGCTCGGTTCTGATGCTTACTGGCTGCTGCCCGACGGCTCCTGGGCCAAGAGCTACGGCAAGACGCAGAACGTGAACCCCTACCTCGGATGGGAGAAGAAGAAGGAGTGGAACTTCGGTATCGACTTCTCTCTCCTCGGTGGCCGACTCTACGGCAAGTTCGATTACTTCATCCGCGACATCGACGACCTGCTCTACCAAGTGGCTGTGCCGCAGCCCCCTTACACACAGGACAACCAATGGCAGAACATCGGTAAGATGCAAATCAAGGGTTGGGAGTTCGAAGTTGGCGGCACTCCGGTGAAGACCAAGGATGTGGTGTGGACATCGAACTTGAACCTCAGCCACAACAGTGGAAAGATAAAGACTCTTTGGGGCGACAACACCCACTACAACGGCAACGGATTCCCCGCACCGGGCTCACCGGGTGATGCCGCACGCATTGAGGCTGGCTCCACGATAGGCAAGTTCTACATCTGGAAGTTTGCAGGCTTCGATAAGGACGGCAGCTTCCTGCTCTACGACAAGGACAACAATGTGATTCCGGCTGCTAAGAAGACCGAGCTCGACAAGCGCTACATCGGTAACTACACCCCGAAGCTCATTGCAGCCTGGCAGAACACCGTCACCTGGAAAGGTTTCGACTTCGGCATCAACCTCCGCTCGTGGATTGACTTCGATGTCTACAACACGCTTCCCATGTACTTTGGTATTCAGGGTATGGGCAACCACAACGTGCTGAAAGACACCTACACCAAGTACAACGAGATAAAGGGCGAGAAGCAGATTTGCGACTACTATCTTGAGGACGGCACTTTCCTGAAGATCGACGCCATCACCCTGGGCTACACCTTCAACCTCAAGAAGTACACGAAGTATGTCAATTCTGTTCGTCTGTGGGGAACCTGTGGCAACGTCTGCTGCATCACAGGCTACAGTGGTATGAATCCCGAGGTGAACATCACGGGGTGGGACCAGGGCACAGAGAAATTCTGGAGCGACTTCTATCCCAATGTGCGCACCTGGACCTTCGGTATGCAGTTTAACTTCTAAAACGACAGACACATTATGAAAACAAGATATCTATTTCGCTCAGCGTTGCTGGCCGGCCTTGCCATCATCGGTGTTTCTTCATGCAACGTTGACCCTGAGTTCTATTCTCAGGTGGTACCCGACAACTACTATCAAAGCCAGAATGCCGTGTGGCAGCGCTTTGCCCGCCCCTTCACACATTGGCGCTGGTACGCCGCCCACAACGAGAACCTCTGGCGCCTGCAGGAATTAGGCACCGACGAATTCTGTATTCCCACCCGCGGTTCCGACTGGTTCAACGGCGGAGTCTACCAGAAGTTCCACCATCATGAGTACACCGAGGACATGACCTGTATCCAGGAGGGATGGCGCCTGTCGCAGATGGGTGTGGCTCTCTCCTGGGATGCCCTGGAAGATCTGCAGCAGGTCGACTTCAAGCGCTTGGGCTTTGCCGAGGGCACTCAGCAGAGCATGCTGAGCCAGTTGCAGACACTCGTGGCCTGGTTCTACCTCAAGGGTCTCGACCTCTTCGGCGGAATGCCCCTCTACACCACTACACAGAGTGAGGTGAAGGCACGGTCGACCGATGAGCAGACCTTCCACTTCATCGACTCGCTACTCACAGCATCCCTGCCCAATCTGCCCGTGAAGAAGACCCTCGGCGAGCAGGAGACGGGCTCCATCCATGCTGCTACAGCCGCTGCTATCAAGGCTGAACTCTATTTCAATGCCATGCCCTACATCCGCAAGGACATGTACAAGGAGTGTGCACAGATTTGCCAGGACATCATCGACGGCAAGTATGGCACCTATGCTCTCGATCCCGACTGGACGAACATCTTCGGATTCAACAACGAGACAAGCCCGGAAATCATCTGGAGTGTGCCGAGCGAGAATGCCAAGCTCGAAACCGACGGAATGCAGTTTGTCAATATGGTACCCTATAACTACCGCAACTACTTAGGCGGACTCGAGGATGCCGGCTCCAATAATGCCGACGGTCTGCTCCCCGGTCTCGACCCCACCGGCAAGCGCTATCCCTACAAGTTGGGCGGTGCATATCAGAAGTTCAACGACAAGGACGTGCGCAAGCAGAACTATGTTTATTTGGGCGGAGGCAAGTACAAAGGTATGTTCATTGTGGGCAAGCTCGTCAATCCGCTGAATCCTGATTGGAAATGTCTCGGTAGCCGAGAGTACAAAGGTGAGGTCATCAACGAGGTCGACCAGGTGGCTTATTTTACGCGCGTGAAGAACGACCGCTACAGAAAGGAAGACGGAAGCTATCTCTACAACTCCGTGGCCGACCTTCCCTCTACCATTGCCACAGCTGAGGAAAATTCAGGTATCAGGGTGACGAAGGTGAGCCCGCGCCCCACGGAGGAGGATGTCAAGCTGATGTACAATCCCGATGTGCCTGTTATAAGGCTCGCTGAAATCTACTACATGCTTGCTGAGTGCAAGATGCGCTTGGGCGACAAAGCCGGGGCAGCCGAACTGATTAATAAGGTGAGGAAGCGCTACTTCACTGATGGTGTCGACCCCGACCCCGTGACAGCTGCCAATTTGGACAAGTACCGGATGCTGGACGAATGGCAGGTGGAGTTCCTTTCTGAAGGACGTCGCCGCACCGACCTCGTGCGTTGGGATGCCTATGTCAACGAGGACTGGTGGGACCACAAGGCTACGCATAACGAGAACCTGAACCGTTTCCCCATCTACTACAGCATTCTCAACTCCAACCACTTGTTGGAGCAGAATCCCGGTTATGGACGTTGATGTCATTCAGCCCCTAACGGTCGGTGAATGAGCCCAGGCCTCTTGTCGGATTCCTCTTTCGGAATAGGCAAGAGGCCTTTACCTATCGAACGGGTACATGGGGGGAAAAAAAGACAGCAAGGGGCGTAGCCTTTGCATCACAGCAAGTGTTTTACGGGCTTTTGTTTAAATCCCATGCTTCCTGCCGGTTTCTCTCCCCGTCATGCTCAGTTTCATACATTTGGCGTACAGAGCTGTATAAAGAAGAACTTTTCCTTTCGTTTCTGTTATTTATTTGTTACCTTTGCACATTAATATCAAGATACTTAGGTAGAAGCAAATAATCAAGGCACTTCATATGGAATACAATTTCAAAGAGATTGAATCGAAATGGCAGCAGAAGTGGGTTGAGGGCCACACTTATAAGGTGGTCGAAGACCCTAAGAGAAAGAAATACTACGTACTCAACATGTTTCCCTACCCCTCCGGAGCAGGGCTTCACGTGGGTCACCCCTTAGGCTATATCGCCAGCGACATCTATGCCCGGTACAAGCGGCAGAGAGGCTTCAATGTGCTCAATCCTATGGGCTACGATGCCTATGGACTGCCTGCCGAGCAGTATGCCATCCAGACCGGACAACACCCTGCCACGACGACCGAGAAGAACATTGCCCACTACCGTGAGCAGCTCGATAAGATAGGATTCTCGTTCGACTGGAACCGCGAGGTGCGCACCTGCGACCCTCACTACTATAAGTGGACGCAGTGGGCCTTCCAGCTGATGTTCAACTCCTTCTACTGCAACAAGTGCCAGAGCGCTCAGCCCATCAGCAAGCTCGTGGCCCACTTCGAGGAGAAGGGCACCGAGGGACTCGATGTAGCCCAAAGCGAGGAGCTCAGCTTCAGTGCCGACGAGTGGAAGCAGATGAGCGAGGAGCAGCAGCTGCGCACACTCATGAACTACCGCATTGCCTATCTCGGCGAGACGATGGTGAACTGGTGCGCCGGACTGGGCACCGTACTGGCCAACGATGAAGTGGTCGACGGCGTGAGTGTGCGCGGCGGCTATCCTGTGGTACAGCGCAAGATGAGGCAATGGTGTCTGCGTGTCTCGGCCTACGCTCAGCGTCTGCTCGACGGCCTCGACACCATCGACTGGACCGACTCGCTCAAGGAGACGCAGCGCAACTGGATTGGCCGCTCCGAGGGTACCGAGGTGGAATTCAGCGTGGCCGACTCCGATGTGAAGTTCACCATCTTCACCACCCGCGCCGACACCATGTTCGGTGTCACCTTCATGGTGCTGGCACCCGAGAGCGACTATGTGGCTCAGGTGACGACGCCCGAACAGAAAAAGGCAGTCGAAGACTATCTGGAATATGTGAAGAAGCGCACCGAGCTCGAGCGCATGAGCGACCGCAAGGTCACGGGAGTATTCTCGGGCTCCTATGCCGTGAACCCCTTCACAGGCGACCGTATACCCATCTGGATTTCGGAATACGTGCTGGCTGGCTATGGCACCGGTGCCATCATGGCTGTGCCTGCCCACGACTCGCGCGACTATGCCTTCGCCCGCCATTTCCATCTGCCCATCATCCCGCTCATCGAGGGTGCCGACGTGAGCGAGGAGAGCTATGACGCCAAGGAGGGAATCGTCATCAATTCGCCCGTGGCAGGCAAGCAGACCGACTTCTCACTCAACGGACTCACTGTGAAGGAGGCCATTGCGGCCACCAAGAAATATGTCACCGAGAAAGGCATCGGCCGCGTGAAGGTGAACTACCGTCTGCGCGACGCCATCTTCTCACGCCAGCGCTACTGGGGTGAGCCCTTCCCCGTCTACTACAAAGGCGACATGCCCTACATGATACCCACGGAGTGTCTCCCTCTGGAGCTGCCCGACATCGACAAGTACGAGCCCACAGAGACCGGTGAGCCGCCCTTGGGCCGCGCCCGCAAGTGGGCCTGGGACACAGTGAAGAACGAGGTCGTCGACTGCTCACTCATCGACCAGAAGACCGTCTTCCCCCTCGACCTCTGCACCATGCCGGGCTTTGCCGGTTCGAGTGCCTACTACCTGCGCTACATGGATCCCCACGACGACGAGCATCTCGTGTCGAAGGAGGCCGACGAATACTGGCAGAATGTCGACCTCTACGTCGGAGGCACCGAGCACGCCACAGGCCACCTCATCTACAGCCGCTTCTGGAACAAGGTGCTCCACGACTATGGCTATAGCTGCAAGGAAGAGCCTTTCCAGAAACTCATCAACCAGGGCATGATTCAGGGTCGCAGCAACTTCGTCTACCGCATCAACAGCACCGACCACGACGCAGCCCCCGTATTCGTGTCGAAAGGACTCAAGGACAATTACGACACCACGCCCATCCACGTGTGGGTGAACCTGGTGAAGAACGACATCCTCGACACCGAGGCTTTCAAGGCCTGGCGTCCGGAATACAAGGACGCTCAGTTCATCCTTGAGGACGGCAAGTACGTGTGTGGCTGGGCCATCGAAAAGATGTCGAAGTCCATGTTCAATGTCGTCAACCCCGACGACATCATCAACGACTACGGTGCCGACACACTCCGTCTCTACGAGATGTTCCTCGGTCCGGTGGAGGCCAGCAAGCCCTGGGATACCAATGGCATCGACGGATGCTACCGCTTCCTGAAGAAGCTTTGGAATCTCTTCTATGACAACCGCTCTGGGGCCTTCCTGCCTGACGACAGCAAGCCCTCGGCTGAGAGCTTGAAGAGTGTGCACAAGCTCATCAAGAAGGTGACGGCCGACATCGAGGCCTTCTCCTACAATACAGCTATTTCGGCCTTCATGATTTGCGTAAGTGAGCTAGGCCAGCAGAAGTGCCACAGCCGCGAGCTGCTGCAGAACCTCGTGGTGCTCATAGCACCTTTTGCCCCACACATCGCCGAAGAGCTCTGGCATGCCTTAGGCCACACGACCACGGTGTGCGATGCCGAGTGGCCCCAGTGGGACGAGCAGTATCTCGTGGAGTCGCAAGTGCAGATGACCGTGAGCTTCAACGGCAAGGCCCGTTTCCAGAAACTCTTCCCTGCAGGAGCTTCGAAGGACGACATCATCAGTGCCACGCTGGCCGATGAGCGCAGCGCCCGCTATCTGGAGGGCAAGACCATCGTGAAGCAGATTGTCGTGCCGGGAAGAATTATCAACTTAGTAGTGAGATAAATGAACAACAGTCGGAAACTTATCCTCGAAGAGGCCCGCGACTATCTCTTCATCACCCTGGGCCTGATGCTCTATGCCTTTGGCTGGACCGTGTTCCTGCTGCCCTATCAGATTGTCACGGGCGGTGTCACGGGTATCGCGGCCATCGTCTTCTATGCTTCCGGCATACCTATTGAGGATACTTACTTCGTCATCAACGTGCTGCTGCTCGTCGTGGCCCTGAAGATTCTCGGAGTAAAGTTCCTGATGAAGACCATCTACGCCATCTTCGCCTTGTCGTTCATCCTTTGGGCCGCTCAGAAGCTCATGCCGATGGATGCGGCAGGTCACTATGTGAAGATTCTCGGCGAGGGACAGGACTTCATGTCGCTGCTCATTGGCTGTATGCTCACCGGCACCTCGCTGGCCATCGTCTTCATGAACAACGGCTCTACGGGCGGCACTGACATCATTGCAGCCTCGGTCAACAAGTACTACAACTTCTCACTTGGACAGGTGCTCATTGCCGTCGACCTCTGCATCATCGGCAGCTGTCTCTTCATCCCGGAGTTCGGCGACACCCTCGGCCGGGTGCATAAGGTGGTGTTCGGTCTGTGCACCATGGTAGTGGAGAACTTCATGCTCGACTACGTGATGAACGCCCGCCGCGAGTCGGTACAGTTCATGATTTTCTCGAAGAAGTATCAGGAGATAGCCAATGCCATCGGCACGCAGATGGACCACGGCGTGACTATCCTCGACGGTCACGGCTGGTACACCGGACAGGACATGAAGGTGCTCTGCATCCTGGCCAAGAAGCGCGAGAGTGTGTCGATATTCCGCCTCATCAAGATGATTGACCCCAATGCCTTCGTGAGCCAGAGTGCCGTCATCGGTGTCTATGGCGAGGGCTTCGACGAGATGAAGGTGAAGGTGCCTAAAAAGAAGAAAGGAGAAGCCAAACAGTTATGAAAATAGTATTTGCTACCAATAACGCCCATAAGCTGCGCGAGATTCGTGAGATTCTAGGCACACGCTTCGACATCGTAAGTCTGGCCGACATCGGCTGTCACGAGGACATACCCGAGACAGGAGCCACGCTGGAGGAGAACGCCAGTCAGAAAAGTCACTATGTGACCGCACACTATGGGCTGCCCTGCTTTGCCGATGACACCGGCCTTGAGGTAGAGGCTCTCGGTGGTGCACCGGGTGTGCACAGCGCGCGCTATGCCGAGGGCACCGACCACGACAGCGAGGCCAATATGGCGAAGCTACTGCGCGAGCTGCAGGGTCATGCCAACCGCAAGGCGCGCTTTCGCACGGTCATCTCGCTCCTGGAGCCCGACGCCGAGCAGGGAGGTTGGAAGGAGCATCGCTTCGAGGGCGAGGTGAAAGGCAGCATCGCCACGGAGAAGCACGGGCACGAGGGTTTTGGCTACGACCCGCTCTTCGTGCCCGAGGGCTACAAGGAGAGCTTCGCGCAGTTGGGCGAGGAGGTGAAGAACCACATTTCGCATCGCGCCCGTGCAGTGAAGAAGCTGGCCGACTATCTGATGTCAAAACAGCCATAACCGTTAGTCTCTTGATACACCGCGAAGCCAACCTACGATTCGATGTGGCCACGACCAACAGCCTGCGGGGAGTGGCCATCCTCATCATCACTGTGTTCCATGTCATCCTCTATTATGACATCAGTCCGGTGTTCAATGTTTTTGGCAGCGTGGCAGTGGCCGTGTTCCTCATGCTCTCTGGCTATGGTATCAATGAGTCGTGGAAGAAGCATGGACTGAAGCACTACTGGCTGAAGAAGGTGCGCCGTGTAGTGCTGCCTTATTGGCTCTTCCTGCTGGTGGTGGCTGCCGTGAGCAGGAAGCTTGTGTGGCGCGATTTCCTGCTCGACATCTCATTCATCCATTCCTCTTATTGGTTCATAGAGTATCTGGTGCGATGCTACGTGGTCTATTGGGTGGCACGGAAGTTCTTCCCCAGGCATGCGATGGCAGTGTTGCTGGCCTTTGGTCTGCTCTCGCTCCACCTGTTCATGCAGATCGAGGCCGAGCAGTCATTCAGCTTTTTCTTAGGCGTGGTGGCCTCCGAGCAGAAAGAACGGCTATATGCCTGGAAACCGGCCACTGTAAGGCACCTCTTTTGGGGGAGTCTGGGTGTGGGAATGTTCTTTTATCTTTTCAAGGCTATCCCCGCCATTCATCAGTTCAAAGGCACCTGGGGCTACGTTTATCTCTTAGTACCCATTAAGTTGTCATGGGGCATAAGTCTTGTCCTTGCCCCCTATTACCTACCGGCCATCACCCGTTCGGGTTTCCTTCATGTGCTGGGCAGATGTTCGCTGGAACTCTATCTGGTGCACATGGCCCTGCTGCCTTGTCTGGTCTTTGGAGTGCAGGGCGCGTTGCTTTACGTGGCACTCACCGTGGTGCTGACGGCTTTATTCTATCTCTTCGACACCCGACTGATGCCGAAGGTAATACCCCTGAAGTCATGATGAGCCGGCCAACCGGAATCAAGGAATCTGTTCAGCCAGGATGGAGGTTGCCAGCACCTTCCGTACGTTCAGCATGGG
>Ga0256406_1007660_pt1 | contig 10126 bp, 8 predicted proteins | sample RumenRJG_03DNA_FD_185986 | JGI IMG/M metagenome (GOLD analysis project Ga0256406, IMG submission 185986) | Bovine rumen microbial communities from Lethbridge, Alberta, Canada - RJG_03 | ecosystem: Host-associated > Mammals > Digestive system > Stomach > Rumen | place: Canada: Alberta | collected...
AATATAGCGGACGGATTTTTCAATGATGGCTTCTTTATAAGCGGCGCTGGCATCCGCGGAAGACTGGAAACGGATAAAGAGTTCGGCAAACGGTCTTTCGAGAAGATAACTGAGAGCAAAACAGACTGCGGTGAAGACGATTGCAAAAGTGAAGATCTGCTTTTCACTCTTCTTGATAAGGTCTTCTCGCTTGGCTCCGTAGTTATAGGCAAGAATCGGTTGGGTACCGGTTGAGATACCAAGCAAAGGCCCGGTCACAAGGCTTTCAAAAGAAGAGACAATGGTGTTGACCTCGATCAGGAAATCCCCATAGCTGTTCTCACTGGCATTCTCGCCGAAGATCGGAACAAGACTCGAAGAAGGAACTAAGCTTCCGAAATGCTGGAAGGCTTCGTTATAGGCAATCAGTAAGAAACTATCGGTCGCTAAGATGATGAAAGGGGAGAAACCGAGCTTGAGGATCTTTCCCATCAGCTTGATATCGTAAGAACCGAAAGATAGCCGGATGGGTGTCTTCTTTCGGAGTAACAGGAAGAGAGAAACTACAAAGGAAACAAACTGACAAAGAATGGTAGCTAGAGCTGCTCCTTCAATTCCCATCTTGGCAACGAACATGAAAAGCGGGTCTAATCCGATGTTGAGTAAACAGGCGGCAAGAGTCGATAACATCGCTTCTAGACTCATGCCCTGAGCGGTCAGGAATTCGTTGAGACCTAAAGAGAGAATCGCAAAGACTAACCCGATCAGATAGATCTGAAGATATTGCTTTGCATAGATGTAGCTGTGGGAACTGGCGCCGAAAGCATAAAGCATCGGCTTCATCAAAGAGTAGGCAAGGATATCCAGAATCAGAGCGAAAACGATCAGCATCAAAAAGGAGTTCGCTAAGATCTTCTTGGCGTTATCTTCTCTTTTCTCTCCTAGAGACATGGAGAAAAGCGGACCCCCACCTAAGGAAATCCAGAAAGCAAAAGCACTTAGGGCAGTCGTTACCGGAGCACAGACTCCGATTCCCGCTAACGGGCCGTTTCCGAGCTGACCGACGTAGATCTTATCGACGATGGAATAAAGGACATTGACGATCTGCGCAGCCATCGCCGGCAAAGCAAGTCGGAGGATGACAGGCCAGGTCTTCTCCGAACCGAGGCTTACACTTTTCATGAGACGGGATAAATTCTAAACCTCTTTTCCGTAAGAAAAAGGCTCTTAGAAAGTGAAAGAGCTTACTTCAGATATAGAGTTTTACTTTGGCGACAAGGCGACCTCTTTTGGTCGGTCTTGCTTCATCGAGATAAAGGAATTTTCCGTGTCCTTTGACCGAGACTCTGTCGTTTGCTTTTAACACGTGGGAGTTGTTCTTTTCGGTGACACCATTGACGAAGACCGACTCCGAAGCGATCACTTCCTGGGCGGAACGGCGGGAAAGCGAAAAGACTTCGGCTAAGACATTGTCGAGACGGTCCGAAGCGATAAAGACATTCTTCTCTGCAAAACGAGGACGTAAAGGGAGTTCTTTCGGTAAAAGAAGAGAACAATCCATATCGGTATGCTTGACTTTGGAAAGTTCTTCCTTCACTTGGTCGGCGATTCCTTTTTCGACAAAGATATACCCGGTATGGGAATCGGTGAGGATATCCCCGAAACATTCTCTTTTGAAGCCTAGGTTCATCAAGGCACCTAAGAAATCCCGATGGCTCAGAGTATCCGCAAAACGGATATTCCGGGGTTTTGCTTCCAGAAGAAGAAAGCCCTCCCCTTCGTTTTCTTTTTCTTTCTGTACTTCTTCGGTTTCGTAATCGGGAAGAAAATAGATTCTTTTTCTATCGGCTTCTTCATAGCCACCGTAAAGGAAGAACTTCACCCCGAGATATTCTTTCTTCTGAAGTGATCCGCCTTCTTCTTTCCGTAGCGAAAAGAAGAAAGCCTGTTCGCTCTGCGAGAGAAAGGGAGTATGGGTACAATACTGCATCTCCCTTGCACGAAGCGAGAGATCCTTGATTCTTCCTTTGAGAAGATCTTTTTCTTCCATAGAAAAAACTATTTGGCAAGATAGGCTTTGATCGCCGGAAGAGCGTTCAAAGCATCGTGATAGCCTTGGAAATAAAGAGAGCCGAGTTTCTCCATGTTCGGTTCTAAGCGGTCGATATCCACCGGAGTAGAAGGATAAAGAACAAAGGCTTTTCCTTCTTCTCCCATCTTATCGATCTCATCGTATTGATGATTGGTCATCTCGGAGACCTTGGCGACCTCTTCGGCAAAGGTCTTATACTTCTTTCCGTAGACCATCTCCGCATTGAAACGGACGTTCTTCCCCGGTTTCTTGCGGTAACCTTTTTCTCTGGTCAGAACAATCAGAAGCTTCTTTGCTCCTAAACGAAGCGCTTCTTCATACGGAACCTTGCAGGCGACTCCGCCATCGAGATAATGTTCCCCGTTGATCAATACCGGTTTTGAAACATACGGCATCGAAGCGGAAGCCTGGATTCCTTTTCTCAGATCGTCTTTTCCTTTCTGAAAATAGACGGCTTTTCCATCCTCTAGACGGGTAGCGACCACCAGTAATCTTCTTTTCGGATCTTCAAAATGGCTTTTTGCCGCCGGTTCTCTTTCTTCCAGTTCATGGAAAAGAAAATCAAACCCTATGATGCCTTTATTCTTCCGGTAAGCAGCTAAACCGACATAACGGGAATCGTGACGGTAGATCAGATTGACTCTTCCGGCTTTTCCGATACGACCACTTAAATAGCAATATCCGTTCATCGCTCCGGCCGAACAACCTAAGGTGAGAGCGAAATTGAGATCATTCTCCATCAGGGCATCGATGACACCGGAAGTATAAGTGCCACGGAAAGCACCTCCTTCCATCACCAAAGCACCATCGACAAGATTATCCTTTGCGATGCCTTTCGGAAGCTTATCGTATTGGGAATAGATGTTTCTGGTGCGGGGTGAAAAAGAGGCTCTTTTTTTCTTCATTCCGTTTATTCTCCTTTTTTCGTGAGGGATGCTAAATCTTTCTCGAGTTCTTCTTTGTCTTTCTCTAATTCTTCTAAATCAGCCTGAATCTCGGCTTTCGTCTCTTCTCTTTTCTCGTCTTCCGAAGAAGAAATCTCTTCCTGAATCTTATCGGCATCCTGATGGATCTCTTCCGCTTTGAGTTCCATCTCATGAAGTTTTCTTTCGCCTAACACTTTCAGTTCCTGTTCGGTCGAAATCTTGGCTAAGGCCATCGTATAGAAGACGGCAAAGAGAATCATCAGGGAGCAGAAAAGAACATATTTACCGGTGATCTTCTCAATCTCATAGAACGATTCAAAAGCGACAAAGTCCAACGCGTTGAAAAGATAATGGACCAGAATCGGAATCAGAGGAGAATCGAAATAGATCGCTAGATAACCGCATTCGAAGGTGAGTAAGAAAACATAGACCAAAGAGAAAGCAGCGACATCCGGCTTGCTATACAAAAAGGAATAACAATGGATAGCCGTGAAGAAAATAGAAATAATAAATAAGGAAAGAATGTTCTTATGTCCTCTCTTCTTTTCCGATAGCAGTGGAAGCAAGAGACCTAAAGCGATATCGACGAAGATCGTATCTTCTCCGACCGAGACGAAGAAATCCGTGATGATATCAAAGAAGAAGACACCGAGCTCGACTTCTTTTGGCTGAATCGAATCGAAGAACTCCACCGAGATAAAGTTCGTGCAGGCCGGAATCAGTAAAGGAAGTAACCAGCACCAGGAGATTTCTTTCAGAGGTCTTTCCAGTTCCAGATTCAGCTTCTTCTTGAAATGAAGAAGGAAGAAAGAAAGAACAATATAGAAAAGGATTTTGACCGTGAGATAGATATACTCATTGCTGATCCAGATTTTCAGCGGAAGATAATTGAAAAGACAATAGAGAACGACTCCGCTGATAAAAAGAATCCAACTCTGTTTTCGGATTTCCTTTTCCGATAGATTCTGCTTCTGTTCCATGATGATGTTGCTCGGAAAGACCTTCTTTCCTTTTGAACGGATTTAGTTTAGTGATTCTACTTGTCCCTTGCAAGGTAAGTTTCTCTTTTAAGAATCCCTTAAGAATTCAAAATGCAAGCGGAAAGCATAAGAAACACCCGGCAAGGGGGTTAAGCGAAAAGCAAAACGAAAAGTTACAAAAATGATTTCGCTCTTTTCTAAACCTAAGCCAAAAGCAAGGCAAAAGGAACGTGAGACAACCCCTCCAAGAGAAAAAGTTGCAGGTATTTTCATCCTGTTTTCATAGCGAAATGTAACCCCTTACATAGTGACAACTTTCTCTTAATTACTAAGTTGCAAGAAGTACTAAAAAACTCCTAAAATTTGCGTTTTTCTCGGCCTTTTTTGCAATTACATTGTTTTGTGAGAGGCATTTTTCCAAGGCTTGAGTTTTTCCCTTGTTTTTCAAAACGCTTCCATCGATAATGGTACCTAGACGCGAATGAGAATTTTTTCGGCTCCGTCTCTTCTTCCAGAAAGGTGGAATATGAAAATCAAAATCTCCGGCATCGAGCGCCACTCCATGGTCAACGGTCCCGGAGTGCGTTATGTTCTCTTCACGCAGGGTTGTCCTCATGCCTGTCCCGGCTGTCAGAATCCAGAAACCTGGGATATCCAGAAAGGAAAACTCTACGAAACGTCGACCGTCATCAGCGATATCTTGGCGACAAAGTATCTCGATGGCGTAACCTTCTCCGGAGGGGACCCGCTTTTTCAGCCCGAGGCGATAAAGGAGATCGCCATGGAACTGAAACAACACGGCCTCAATATCTGGTGCTACACGGGTTACACCTACGAAGAGATCCTGCACGAGCCAAGTGAGGCAAGAAGAGAAGTTCTTCCCTATCTGGATGTTCTGGTGGATGGACGCTTTGTCCTCAGCCTGAAATCGGAGAATTGCCTCTATCGCGGTTCGACGAATCAACGTCTGATCGATGTGCCTAGAAGTCTAAGGGAAGGGAAGTGTGTTGAGATTACGAAGCTGAATTACGGTTTATGAGAGAGGTATCGGTAGAATGGAAAGTGTTATCAAAAGAGATGGTTCGAAAGTAGCCTTTGAAGCGGAGAAGATTGAAAATGCCGTGGCCAAAGCCTTTGTCTCGACGGGAGAGATTCCGGCCAGAGATATTTCGGCAATGTCGACCGCTGTCGAATTGATGGTCGTCTCGGCTCTTAACAGCCAGGGAAAGAATATCCCCACGGTTGAAGAGATTCAGGATGAAGTCGAAGCGACCCTGATGAAGTGCGGCTATCAGAAGACCGCAAAGGCCTACATTCTTTACCGTAAGCAGCATGAGAATGTCCGTAAGGCGGAAGGAACCCTTCTCGACTATGCGAAACTCGTCAACGGCTATATCGGCGAAGATAAGGATTGGCGTGTCAAAGAGAATTCGACCGTCACCCTCTCTTTAGGTGGTCTTATTTTATCGAACTCCGGTGCTGTCACCGCGAACTACTGGCTTTCGGAAATCTACGATTCCGAAATCGCCGAAGCCCATAAGCACTGCTTCATCCACCTCCACGATCTTTCGATGCTTTCCGGATATTGCGCCGGCTGGTCTCTCAAGCAGCTTCTTTTGGAAGGTTTAGGCGGTGTCACCGGCCGTATCACCTCGGCTCCGGCCAAGCACCTTTCGACGCTCTGCAACCAGATGGTCAACTTCTTAGGCATCATGCAGAACGAATGGGCAGGTGCTCAGGCCTTCTCCTCTTTCGATACTTATCTCGCTCCGTTTGTCAAAGTCGATCATCTTCCGTATTCGGAAGTCAAGCAGTGCATCCAGTCCTTCATCTACGGCGTCAATACGCCTTCCCGTTGGGGAACCCAGGCTCCGTTTACGAACGTCACTCTCGACTGGACCGTTCCGGATGATATGAAGAATATGCCTGCCATCGTCGGTGGTAAGGAGATGGATTTCACCTACGGCGACTGCAAGAAAGAGATGGATATGGTCAACAAAGCCTTCATCGAGATCATGATCGAAGGCGATGCCAACGGACGCGGTTTCCAGTACCCGATTCCGACGTATTCCATCACCAAGGACTTCGATTGGTCCGATACCGATAATAACCGTCTTCTCTTTGAGATGACCGCAAAATACGGCACTCCTTATTTCTCTAACTACATCAACTCCGATATGAAGCCGAGCGATGTCCGCTCGATGTGCTGCCGTCTGCGTCTTGATTTAAGAGAGCTCCGCAAGAAGGGTGGCGGATACTTCGGAAGCGGTGAATCCACCGGTTCCATCGGCGTTGTCACCATCAACTTACCTCGTCTTGCCTATCTCTCGCAGTCCGAAGAGGATTTCTACAAGCTTCTCGATAAATATATGGCGATTGCGGCCCGTTCTCTCGATATCAAGAGAAAGGTCATCACCAAACTTCTCAACCAGGGTATGTATCCATATACCAAGAGATACTTAGGTAAATTCGATAACCACTTCTCCACCATCGGTATCATCGGTATGGAAGAGTGTCTTGAGAACGCAAAGTGGAATACCAAAGGCGATCTTACGACCGAGGAAGGCCGTGTCTTAGCCGAAGATATTCTCAAACATATGAGAACCAAGCTCTCCGATTTCCAGGAGCAGTATGGATGCCTCTTCAACCTCGAAGCGACTCCGGCCGAATCGACCACTTACCGTTTTGCCAAACACGATGTTGCCGAATTCCCGGATATCAAGACCGCGGCAAAGCAGGGTCAGGCTCCCTTCTACACCAACTCTTCGCATCTTCCGGTCGGCTATACTTCCGATATCTTCAAGGCGCTTGAGATGGAGGATGATCTTCAGGTCCTCTATACTTCCGGAACCGTCTTCCACGCCTTCTTAGGCGAAAGACTTCCGGATTGGCATTCCGCCGCTAGCTTAGTCAAGAAGATTGCGACGAACTTCAAGCTTCCGTACTTCACGCTTTCTCCGACTTATTCGGTCTGCCCGGAGCACGGCTATATCGCCGGTGAGCACTTCAAGTGCCCAATCTGCGGTAAGGAAGCCGAAGTCTATTCCCGTATCACCGGTTACTATCGTCCGGTCAAGAACTGGAACGACGGTAAGGTCAGTGAGTTCAAGGACCGCAAGACCTATACGCCGGATGAATTACGCGGCGAAGTGACTCCGGACAGTGAGATCGAATCGACGGTCGGAAAAGGAAATGTCGCCTGCACTCCTACCATTCCGACTACCCATCCGTTAGCGAAACACCTCGTCTTAGTCACGACCAAGACCTGCCCCAACTGTCGCACCGCGAAGCGTTTCCTCAACGATGCCGGTATCGCCTACGATGTCGTTCTCGCCGATGAACCGAGCGGTGCTCAGATCGCTAAGAACTATCATATCTCCCAGGCTCCGACTCTCATCGTTCCGAATGCCGATGACGACGGTGTCCGTCTCTACGAGAACGTTTCCGATATCCGTTCCTATATCGATACTAAGCGTTAAACAGACGCTTAACCTCCTTTTCCCCTGAAGAACCCTCCCTTCTTCAGGGGTTTTTCTTTCCATTTCTTTTTTGGCTGTGCTATAGTACCCGTGTTCTGAGGTTTATTTATCTTTCTCAGAACCGCATTGCTCGCACTGTACTTCCTTTTTAGGAAGACGGTAGAAGGAGAATGAAAGATGATACTCTTAGCGGACCTGAGGAATCGTTTCCTCGCGTTTTCTCTGTATAACGGAAACAGAGAACAGGTTGCCTCTTTCAAGACCATGGTTGATAAGCTCAAGAGCGCCGATGAATACGCTCTTTCCTTACGCCAGTTTTTGCTACTCAATTCTTTGAAACCGGAAGAGATCGAAGGGGCCTTGTTGGAAAGCGTCGTTCCGACTTTTACGAAAAGAGTCGAAAAAGCGATCTCAACGGTCTTAGGAAAAAAGATTCTTCTCTTTTCCCATGCTCTGAAGACCGGTCTTAAGATCCGGATGGATCACCCCGAAGAAGTAGGTTCGAATCTTCTTTCGGCGGCGTTAGGGGCAATCGACGATTATCAGAAAGATTCTCTGGTGATCTGTTTAGGAAGCTGTCTCAGTTTTTCGGTGGTCAGTAAAGAAAAAGAATACTTGGGAGGCTCTCTTTTCCCGGGTATCCGGGAATCTTTGGCACAGATGATCGGAGCCAATGCCCAGCTCAGTGAGATTGAACTCACACGGCCAGGAAGGCTGATCGGGAAATCGACTTCGGAGAGCATGAATTCTGGGTTGGTAAGAGGCTATATGCTTCTATTAGACCGGATGAGTGAAGAGATCGAAAAGGAATACGGAAAACCCTTATTAAGAGTTCTCACCGGTCCCGATGCTCCGATTCTCAAGGATTATCTCGGGCATAGTTATATCTATAATCCGCATCTTCTCTTTGATGGTCTCTTTGATATCTATCAGAAGAACATAGGCCGAAAATAAGGAAAGGAAAACAGAATTATGAAAAGAAACAGCAGTCGGAGAACAAGCGACAGAGAAATCCGAAGACTTACGGGACTCAGCATTCTTTTAGCCAGTGCCGTCATTCTTCAGTTGATCAGCAACTATGTTCAGTTAGGAACTTTCTCTATCACGTTAGCTTTGATTCCGGTTGTCTTAGCCGGTATCCTCTACGGCCCTTTGGGCGGAACCTTCCTAGGCTTAGCGATGGGTGCTTTGACCATAGCAGCTCCGGCAACCTTAGGAGGAATCTTCTTCCTTACGAACCCGCTAGCGACGGTCATCACCTGCCTGGTGAAAATGACGATGGCCGGATTGCTTCCTTCTCTTATTTTCTTGCTCTTCAAAAAGAGTCATCCGAATGTCGGAATCGTTTTAGCTTCGTTATCTGCTCCTATAGTCAACACCGGTCTCTTTGTCGCTTTCAGCTATCTTTTCTTCTATCCGACTCTCTTAGAGTTAGCCGGACAGGCTTCTACTTCGGTCACTTCGCTGGTGTTCTTAGGTTTCTGCGGAGGAAACTTCCTCTTGGAGTTTTCTCTCAATGCCGCCTTATCTCCGGCACTTATTTATCTCTGCAAAGCTCTTTTCCGGCGAAAAGATATCGGTAGCGATGTGGTTGGTTCACCGAAAAAAGAGATTTCTCCCTCTGAATCAAAGTAGCTGTTTTCCGCTAAGCAACAAGAAGCCTAGCGGTTTTTTGAATTTTAAAGAATAGGAAAACCGCTGAAGAAACGAAGCGAAAAAAGAGAAACAGCTTATTCAGGCACCGAGATAATAAATGTAGGAAATCACATCGTAGCTTCCCTCAAGGACATAGGTGTTGTTTCCTTGATGCGCTCCGATTTTTTTAGACCCAGCAAAACAGGGATGACTAGCATCGATTTTCATGGTTTTCGCAGCGTCTAAGCCGAAGTAGGTCGCATAGGTAGGATAGGAGTTGATGTTGTATTTCTCCCCTTTACGCCTTCTCAGGGCAAAGAAACGGACAGGTTTCGGAATAACGATAGAACGAGTCATTTCCTCAGTATAGGTGACGGAAGGATCGAAGAAACAGAAGACAACATTATGGATTGCTTCCGGATCTTCAGTGATAGTGATGGGTTCTTCTTCGTCGTCTTCCTCGCTGTTATGGAAGACGGGTTTCGTGGCATATTGGAAATAATAATAGGTAGTATCTTCCTGAAGCGGCTCGATTTCCTCTAGCCAGTTGATATTCCCTTTTCTGGATGATCCGGCAAAATGGACAGTGCCATCATCGAAAAAGCCGGTTTGACCTGTTCCATGGGTAGCTATCAGCGAAGGCTCCGTATCCACGGTGAAGCTTTCTCCGGGACGGAGGAACACCTGATAGTTATACTCCGGGAGATCCTTTACAAAGGTAGCTTCTCCTCCGACCTTATCGTACTTCACCTCGATGCAAGCCATGGTCAGAGTGTAATAAGTCGTTTCCTGTTCTTGAGAACTGGTGTTTTCGGTAGAAGAGGTAGGAACTGTTGAGGAAGAAGCAGGATTGCTCCCTTGACAAGAAGTACCGATGAAGAGAAGAGAAGCGAAGAAAGGAACGAATAACCGTTAATTCCCGAATAATTCTATCTACATCGATTTCCTAAATTCCCCAAAACATTCGTGTTTATGGGAATTTTTGTTTGCCTTGCATTTCCGATTGGCATATAATGTAGATATAATAATTGGTAT
>Ga0256406_1007663_pt1 | contig 10120 bp, 7 predicted proteins | sample RumenRJG_03DNA_FD_185986 | JGI IMG/M metagenome (GOLD analysis project Ga0256406, IMG submission 185986) | Bovine rumen microbial communities from Lethbridge, Alberta, Canada - RJG_03 | ecosystem: Host-associated > Mammals > Digestive system > Stomach > Rumen | place: Canada: Alberta | collected...
ACGAAGTGGAGACGGGCACAGAGATGCTGATGGAGCTCTATGACAAAGCACGCAACGATCAGCGAACTGCTATTCCGGCTTCTGAACTGCGCATCGGACTGAAGTGCGGCGGCAGCGACGGCTTCTCAGGTATTACTGCCAACCCTCTCGTTGGTGCTTTCAGCGACTGGCTCTGCAATGAGCAAGGGGGTACCACGGTGCTCACTGAGGTTCCTGAGATGTTCGGCGCTGAGACTCTGCTCATGCAGCGTTGCGTCAACGAACAGGTGCTTGAGGATACCAAGCATCTCATCAACAACTTCAAGCATTACTTCCTCAGCCACGGCCAGCCCGTGGGCGAGAATCCCTCACCTGGAAACAAAGCCGGTGGCATCTCTACCTTGGAAGACAAAGCATTGGGGTGCACGCAGAAGTCGGGATCATCTCCCGTTTATGGTGTCCTCGGCTATGGTGAACGACTGCAAGGCCACGGCCTTCATCTGCTCTCTGCTCCGGGCAACGACCTCGTCGCCGCAACAGCTTTGGCTGCAGCCGGATGCCACATCGTACTGTTCACAACAGGGCGTGGTACACCATTCGCTACCGCTGTGCCGACATTGAAAATCTCTACCAACACTTCTCTCTACAAGCGCAAAGGCAACTGGATTGACTTCAACGCTGGCAGCATCGTGGAAGACAAGAGTATCACAGACCTTTTGCCCGACTTCATCCACACCGTCCTCGACGTGGCCAGCGGCAAAAAGGTAAAAGCAGAGCGAAACGGCATTCATGGCTTTGCCATCTTCAAGAATGGTGTAACGCTGTAAATATAAAAATGACTGATATGAGATCTTTTCTCTCTAACGCTTTCATGGGCGGCATGGTGCTCTCCTGCTCTCTTCTGTTCTCGCTACAAGCAGTCGGACAGGACCGGACGATGACCATGACACTGCAAAATCCTGGCAACACGATTTTGCAGCAGTCTCCCGTGGAGATTCCCGGTATGGAAGGCTATCGCTCTGCCCGCGTGACTGTAGACGGCAAAGAAGTACCTTCACAAATGGACGACTTGGATGGTGACGGAGGAGCTGATCATCTGTTCTTCCTCGCTGACATCAAGGCCAAAGGACAAAGCAAAGCTACCATTGCGCTGTGGCGAAAGGCCATGCCCAACACCTACACCAAGCGTACCTTTGCCGACATCCTTCTGCGCAACAGCAAGGTAAAGGCGAAGAACAAACACGACATCTATCTGAGCGAGTTCGCTTCGTTGCGGGGAACTAACCCCTTTCCTGTCATTCATCAGCATGGTGCTGTACTGGAGAGTGAGCTCACTGCTTACCGCTTCTATTGCAGTCCCCGACAGTCGGTCGACATCTATGGTAAACGCAAAAGGCAGTTGGAACTCCACGACACAGAGTTCTATCCCGACTCAGTACAACTGGCTGCCAGCTATGGCGACGATGTCCTGGCAGTAAGAGATGGCGTAGGTGTCGGAGCCCTCAACGGTTGGGACGGCAAACAGCCCGTAGGCTTCTCGGACTGCGACAGCCGCCGTCAGCGCGTCGTGGCGAACGGACCGCTTCGCAGTATCGTCGAAATCACGGATTTGAACTGGAAGCCGACACCCGATGCAGAGCCTCGCACTCTCACTACACGCTACACGATGATCGCAGGACACCGTGACTGTAAAGTGGACGTAAGAGTTTCCGTTCCGAAAGGTTTCAACCTTACCGACCAGATACGCGCCACTCCTTATTTTATAGGCATCACGCACATTAAGGGTCAGCAAAGTTGGACCGACGGTCATGGCCTGCTTGCCAACTGGGGCACCGACTACCCCGTCACGGGTAAGGATACGCTCACACATAAAATGGAAACAGTAGGTTTGGCGGTCTCCATCCCCCGTGCCAGCATTCTCAAAGAGATTCACACGCAGTACGACGACGGCTATCTCGTCTCTATCCCCGACGGTCATCTCGTCTACCACCTCTCTTTCTGTAGTGACAAAGAGGAGCAGGGCTACCACAGTGCCGACCAATGGTTCAGTGCCTTGAAAGCATGGAAAAGCAAAGAAAGCACCGCATTGTCCTTAAAGATCAGGGAAAATAAGAAATCCACTCGCCCATAAAGGCGAGCCTCTTTGGGTGCTGTGTTCCGTACGCCTCTGCTAAGCAGAGGCCCCCTCTCCACAATGATGAAGGGCTAAGCAACGATCGTTGCTTAGCCCTTCATGTGATTCAGCCGGGGTTCGAACCCGGGACCCGCAGCTTAGAAGGCTGCTGCTCTAATCCAACTGAGCTACTGAACCATACCCTTTCAATAAAGCAAATGCAAAATTACTATTTATTTATCAAAACGCCATCGTTTTTTGATAGACAGACTTAATAATTATTATATATTAACAAAAACGTTTCTTTTCTATCTTTTCTTGCTTGCGATCTTCTAAAAAAAAGAACTCCATTAGCAAAAAAGCGAAGCCTTTCATTCCACATGACACATTTTTTTTATATCTTTGTAGCATAATCGTAACAGACATTACACATATCTATGAACACAAGCGACTATGTGATTATCTTCATGAAGATATTAGGCTCCTTAGCCTTGCTGATCTACGGCATGAAGGTAATGAGTGAAGCCTTGCAGAAAATGGCAGGCTCGCAACTGCGTCATATCCTTGGCGCAATGACCACCAACCGATTCACGGGAATGCTCACGGGGGTTTTCATCACTTGCGCCGTGCAATCCTCTTCTGCCACCACGGTGATGACCGTCAGCTTTGTCAATGCGGGACTGCTCACCTTGGCACAAGCGATCTCGGTGATCATGGGTGCCAATATCGGAACGACGCTTACCGCCTGGATCATGTCACTGGGATTCAACGTAGACCTGACGATGGTCGTCTTCCCAGCCTTCTTCTTGGGCATCATGCTCATCTATTCTAAGCGACGCCGCTACATCGGTGACTTCCTTTTCGGTATTGCTTTTCTTTTCTTTGCACTTGTCCTACTGAGCAATGCCGGCAAAGAACTTGATCTGGAACACAACCCACAAGCTATCCAGTTCTTCGCTTCCTTTAATACTCACAGCCACGCCAACATCATTGTCTTTGTGCTCATCGGTACACTGATCACCTGTATTGTGCAGAGCTCTGCTGCCGTGATGGCCATCACCATTCTGCTTTGTTCCTCCGGCGTATTGCCTATTTACTTCGGCATCGCTCTTGTCTTAGGAGAGAACATCGGCACGACAGCCACCGCCAACCTCGCTGCTTTAGGTGCCAACACGCAAGCACGGCGCGCAGCCATGGCACATTTGGTATTCAATGTCTTTGGCGTCATCTGGGTGCTGTGTCTGTTCTATCCCTTTGTCGACGGTGTGTGCCATCTTGTAGGTTACGATCCTACGGGAGCCGGATTCACACAAGCGCAGAAGGCCGCTATCCTGCCCATCGTGCTCGCAGCCTTCCACACCTGTTTCAATGTGACCAACACTGCCATGCTCATCGGCTTCATCCCACAGATAGAGAAAATAGTTTGCTGGATCATCAAGCCGAAGAGCAACAAAGACGAGGAGGATTTCCGCCTGCGCTTCATTCAGTCTGGTATCATGAAGACCCCGGAGCTCTCCGTACTGGAGGCTTCCAAAGAAATTCACTCCTTTGCTGAGCGCATGAGAAGAATGCTGCGCATGGTGCGTGAACTGCTCAGTACCAAGGATGCCAACGACTTCGTCAAACTATTCTCCCGCATTGAGAAATACGAGAGTATCGCCGACAACATGGAGATAGAGATCGCTAAATACCTCGACCAAGTCAGCGACGCTCACCTCAGCGACGAGACGAAAGACAAGGTGCGCGCCATGCTGAGAGAGATCTCTGAGCTTGAGAGTATCGGCGACTCGTGCTATCATATCGCAAGAACCATCAATCGTAAATATACAGAAAAGGAGGAGTTCACCACTGACCAATACGAGCATCTACACCAGATGTTCGCCCTCACTGACCAGTCGATGGAAGAGATGGAGCATGCTCTCATCGAGCACAAGACTGATATCGACATCAATCGCTCCTTCAATATCGAGAACGAGATCAACAACTATCGCAACCAGCTCCGCAGCAGAAACACGATTGATGTCAACGACCATAAATACACCTACGCCGTAGGTACGATGTATATGGACATCATCAACGAATGCGAGCGCGTTGGCGACTATGTCGTCAATGTCGTAGAGGCACGTACCGGCAAGAAGAAAAACGAGGCGTAAAACAGCCTGCTTTTAACGCCAGTAACAAAGTTATAAAATCACCACTGCTGACAGTCAAATGTTACGAAGGCCTTATTGTTCATATATTTATGTCAATAAGGCCTTATTATTTACTAAAAACCTTTAATACGAAAGCAGGTTCATTTATTTTTCGTACATTTGTAAACTCGAATATTTAACTATAACTTATCTAAGAAAAAGATGGTATTACCGGAAACTAAAGAGAACCAAAGAATTACTGTCAACGTCGTTAGGACGGATCCTGACTCACACCAGTTTATTGTCACCTATGGAGATGATGGCAAACTCTATCGTCTGCCCATGCTTTTATATCAGAAAAGAAGCACCGTGCCCAACACGCTTCCCTGTATCGTGGAAGAGTCTTTCAACGGCGGCATACATCTCAGGCAAGACTATGAAACGCTCATCAGGCAATTCTATCACGAAGGCGACAAAGTCGAGTTCAGCATCAAACGCTCACACGACAATTTCTATATTCTTCAAGAATCGCATGGTTTCACTACGCGCCTTGACAAAAGCTGCATTCCGAATCCTGCCCTCACGCCAAGAATTATCTGCCAAGTAGAAAAGATCAAAGGCAGATATATGCAAGTACAACCTGTGGAAAACCTGCAGGCACGCAAATATGACTTCCCTATCAAAGATAACCAACTGGCTACGCTTTTAGGCAACAGGAAGTGGAGCAACGATTCATTGCGGGAGCTGCTCCTTGGAAGTACCAATCCTGATCTCTTCGACAATGCTTGCTATCACTGGATCGCCAATATGGCGACCGACTATCACGACAAAGACTTACTTCGACAAGACCTCATTGACTTCAAGGAAAGCATGCTCCATGTGCTTGAACAGACCGATCTGCTCAACATGTGTGACGCTGTTTCCAGAGGTATCTTAGAGAATCGTTTCACGGACTTCATCGAGCAGACTTCCTTTTTCATCAATGCGCTGGATCTCGTAAAGAACAACTTAGGAGAAGAATACATCGGGCAAGTACTCAACAAACTGGAATGCTGCAACTATGTCTTCCATCCGCGTGAGTGCTTCTTCACAATGCTCTGTATCTTCTTGCAGGACGACAGCGTGATGCAAAAGTGTATGCCAAGGATGATCAGCATCATACGTAAACACGATCTCGCCCTGTCCAAGCGTGCTCCTTTCGGCAAGCTTTGGATCACCCTGCTCGAATACTATATCCGCAAGAGTTATGAAACACCGGACAGTCTCAACAGCCAAGGTACGACCGAGACGATGATACAAGCTCTGGCTCTCCAGCTCAATTTGGCAGAAGACGATGACAGCGACCTTTTCGACGTGGTACTCAACCGCAGTCTCCTCTATCGACTTTGCAGCAAGATGGGAGTGGCCGACCCCAAGAGCCTGCTGGAAGAATCGCTCTACAACCTTGTCTCTGACTCCGGCGACCAGGCTGCCTATGTGGTCAACACCGATGACGCCACACTCACCGCCAATATCATTGCCAACCAGGTGTCTGATACGATCGACTCATCGCTCGCTCCTGTGGAATACCTCACGGACAATGCAAAGCTACTGATCAAAGACGGCAAGATCTCTATCTCAGCCTCTGATGTAAACTCCGAGAATGTCTACACGCCTCTGCCAACCCGTCTGAACCTCTGGCACGCCTTTACCATCAGGCTCAGCGAGAAGCCTTCTGCTGACCTCAGAGGAAATAAAAGCAACACGCTGCCACACTTCAAGCAACTGTGGGATTTCATCTATAAGTCACTCTTCATCGGTGGACACCGTAATAAAAAGAAAGAAAGACGCAGACTTCTGCCCGGCGAGGAAGTGTCGATCATCATCAAGAAGAAGATACCAACCGACGATGAAACAAAACTTCTTTTCCAATGTGAGGTCATCGACGAAGAGCTGCAAGGTATCACAGGATACATCGATGCCGCCAGAGACATCGTACCCTATTATCCCAGCAAGAAGCTTTCGTTAGAGGACTTCTACCACAATGGCTACCCGCTCATCCTGCCTGCTGACGTAGATGGTATCGAGGACGGAGAATACCACTTCGTGATGAATGAGATCTGCGTAGACTTTATGGAGGATTACCGCATCGAGCATCTCAACTTCAACAGTCGTCTCAGATGTGTTCTCAACAATTCTCAACCCGGTATCGGCCGTGTACCTGCTATCTCCACCAACGGCTTGTCACTGTCTGTAGATGTGGAGCCCGGCACTCCTCTCAGCGTATTGTCAAAAGGTAAAGTGGTCGAAGTGTACAAGCCCACGCAGGGCAGACCACCTTATATCAACGTCACCTATCGTGCAGATGTACCCGACATGGTCTTCAGTGTGGGCGCTGCCTTCCATCAGTTCATGGTCAACCTTGCACACGGCGAGGTGTTTGTCAGTGAAGAGGAACAGGAACCTTCCGAGGACTTCACCTCGACGATGGATGCTGAGCACCTCACGGAACTGATGTATATCTTCGAGACCTACGCCAGCTTTGAGGATGATTACATCAAAGCCTACAACTATATCTCCACTTGTCGGGTACTTGCCCGCATGCTCAACTCCGGACGGGAACAGTATTATTGCAAGCGACTCTCACTACTGGAACTGCTCAACGACTTCGCACTGAACAATAGTTTCTCCAACGAGAGCATGGCGATCCTCAACAACGCCGACAGCTTAGGCTTTGAGCAGGACTCGCATCTCTACAACGACTTCCAGCAGATGACCATCGTCTCCTGGCTTGACAACGACGATCACTACGACGACCTCTATCAGATGAGTTGCAAGCGGGAGAACCCGACTCTACAGATGTTGGCGGCTCTCGTCATGTCGCACAACACGGTAAAGAAGGCCGGGCTCATCTCCCAAGCCGATGAGATTCGGGAAAAGATACGCTCCATCCTCAAGCTCAGACGCAACCAGAGCGATAAGAAAGACTATGGACGCGAAGACTATCATACCGAGTTCAAGGCCTCTATCGTCTATCCTGAAAGCTCTATGCAGTCGAACTTAGCCGAACAAACATCTAAGATCCTTCAGGAGATTTGCGCATTCCTCAATGCTGACGGTGGTACACTCTACCTCGGTGTCAACGACCAGGGTACAGAGAGTGGCGTGGAGGAAGACTTGAAACATCCTAAGTTCAACGGTAACCTCGACCACTATGAAGATTATATCCACAATCAGGTAGCCATCTACCTCGGACAAGAGGCAGCCCACAATATCAAGACGCACTGGGATGAAGGCACGAAAGCCAATGTGCTGGCGATCTCTATTCTGCCCAGTCCCGATCCAATAGCGCTCAAAGGCGACTACTACGAGCGTATGGGCAAGTCAGCCCGGAGAGTCAACAGCGACTATTTGTCTGCTTTCCTCATCGGACGCAAGAAGTGGGCTGCTGAGCATCAGCTGATGACAAAGGATGAGAGCCCTGCTATCATCAGTACGCCGGCACCCATATCGCAAGAGATCAATGCAGGCACGACCACGACACCTGCGCCATTCACCAACGAGATCAAAGACAAGATACAAACCAGCCGGTTTAGAAACAACGTCATCCACGACTACGAGTTGAACTATCTTCCCACGACGGCATATCTTTGCTTCATCGACAATGATGAGTACAAGTTGCTTCAACAAGACGACTACCGCACGGAGGACTACCGTCTGGAGTTGGCCATCCATGAAGAAGAAGAGAAGTCATGGCTCATCATGGTTTATAGCGACGGGCGCGTGGTGAAGGCCAGTGTGGAGAAGCTCCTGCACAGAGACAGCGACCGAACCTTTAAGCGCTACTCCGGCAAGGAACTCATCTATGCCAGCATAGCCAGCGACGACGACGAGATTATCCTTGGCTTCGTCGATGGTAAAGGCAACAAACGACTGCGCTTCGACGACATCTCTAAGATCAAGGAAAACAGCATGCAGGACTATGGCGAGACGCTCTGCGACGTCTCTTTCAGTGATATTCACTACGTCGAAGTCATCAACCGCAACAAAGTTCCCGAGTGGGTACAACTCAATCCACCAAGAAAAGAACTCGGCATCGTGTTGAAGACCGTCAACGGCAAGCGCATTGCCGAGATGCTACCGGAATGTAATATCTGACAGAACATAGGCACGACGTAGTACGCATAACAAAGCAGCAACTATGACACTGGAATTTATATTACGATTAGCAATCGCAGCCCTGTTAGGTGGAGTGATAGGATTGGAGCGTGAGTACCGGGCCAAAGAAGCCGGCTTCCGCACCCACTTCCTTGTAGCTTTAGGAAGTGCCTTGTTTATGATCCTTTCCATGTACGGCTTTGACAGTATGATCAACGGCACAGCGCAAAAGCTGTCCTACGACCCGTCTCGTATTGCCTCACAGGTAGTACCCGGCATCGGTTTCATCGGTGCCGGCATCATCATCTTCCAAAAGCATGTCGTCAAAGGCCTCACGACAGCAGCAGGATTGTGGGTGACATCAGCCATCGGCCTTACCTGTGGTGCGGGCATGTTTGTCCTTGCCGCGGCAACCACCATTATGGTACTCATGTGTCTGGAAGCACTCCACTTCGTTTCCAGTCGCTTTGCCACACGCAGCATACTGCTTACATTCAGCTCAGACAAGCAAGAGAACATACAGGTTGTATTGCATAAGATGAGAGATGCAGGCATCGACATCGACTCTTATGAGATGCAGAAGAATACTAATCCTAAAGGCATCGCTTATCAAGTGTCCATGGAGATCAAAGTCAAGCGCGATCAATATCAGACCCGCATCATGCAGTTCATGGAGAAAATGGACGGCGTCAGCATACAGAACATCGAATAGACGCCCATACACCTTATTATATAATACACCTTATATATAAGAGGACAACATACTAAGCCAGCATTCCTTCCAATTGCTCAATAGCATCCTTGATGTCTTGAGCAAAAGAAGCGTGTGAGAGCAGATAATCCTTCCGGCCACTTGCCAGATGCTCATAGAGCAAAGGATTCATCTGCTCCACATAGCTGGAAATGGCATATTCTATATCATCTTTCTGTCCATCACTATGGGAATACTCATAGACGCGATACTTCTGATGAAAGAAGCTATAGGCAGACTCTATACTACCTTGATCGAAAGAAAAGCTGTTTGACTGATCTGTTCTCTGTATCATATCCAATTAAGTAAAGCAATACTATGATTAACTATATTGATGCAAAAGTACTCAAAAAAGTTGAGACGATAAAAGAGAGTTAAAAGAAAAGCGACAAAACAATAATAAAAGGACACATTCGTTACACTATATATGGAAGAAAAGAAGACCATAAAAAGACTTATATTCACAGCTATACTCAGTACCACGGTCAGCATCGGATGGTCGCAAAATCCAATCATGCCCGATGCTATGCCAGGCATAGCTAAAAACGATCAGAAATCAGACACATTAACAGAAATGCATCTGCCATCCAGTATGTCAGATGAGGACTTTCATGGCTTTGCTGAGCTCAACATCGATAACTTACTCTCGGTATTAGAGAAATACAACGTGAAGGAAAAGAAAATCGTTTTAGCACAAGCCTTATTAGAGACTGGTTACTTTTCCAGCCCTCTTTGCATGGAATGCCACAATCTCTTTGGTTTACGTCATCCCAGTGATGGCAGCTACTATACTTTCAACAACTGGGAAGAATCCGTTAAAGCCTATCTTGACGACGTGCAATATAAATACAATGGCGGTAACTACTACGCATTCCTCAAACGCATAGGATACGCAGAAGATCGCAACTACACATCAAAAGTAAGAAAGATAGCAGACAAGCTAGACATATAATAGTAAGCGCGGCAAGGAGCCGCGCTTTTTTTAAGCCCTTCCCTAACCCTCCCCAA
>Ga0256406_1007664_pt1 | contig 10120 bp, 9 predicted proteins | sample RumenRJG_03DNA_FD_185986 | JGI IMG/M metagenome (GOLD analysis project Ga0256406, IMG submission 185986) | Bovine rumen microbial communities from Lethbridge, Alberta, Canada - RJG_03 | ecosystem: Host-associated > Mammals > Digestive system > Stomach > Rumen | place: Canada: Alberta | collected...
GACACCGCCTGTGAGCAGCGTGCCGCCGATGACGGACGAGGCGATGGCGTCCATCTCCATGCCGAGGCCGTGGAGGTTGTAACCCGTCAGCATGATGAGGCTGTAGGCGATGCCGCCGAGCGCGGAGCAGAAGCCCGAGATGGTGTAGACCATGACCTTCGTGCGGAAGACGGGCAGGCCCATGAGCGCGGCGCTCGATTCGCTGCCGCCGACGGCGTAGACCGCGCGGCCGAATTTCGTGAAGCCGAGCACGATGGCGGCGATGATGATGGACAAAAGGGCGATGACCGCGCCGACGGAGAGGAAGCCGACGCCGAGGTCGATGCGGTAGCTCGCGATGGCGACCCAGGTCGGATCCGTAATCTGGATGGTGTCCTGCGAGATGACGGCCGTCATGCCGCGGCAGAAGAACATGCCCGCGAGCGTGATGATGAAGGGCTGGAGGTCGAATTTCGTGATGATGTAGCCCTGCACGGCGCCGAACGCCGTGCCCATGACGAGCACGATGGCGACGCAGGCGAACACGGGGATGCTGGTATTCGCGAGCATCCATGCGAGCACCATGCAGACGAGCGCGAGCACGGCGCCGACCGAGAGGTCGATGCCCGCGATAATCAGGCAGAACGTGATGCCGACGGCGACGATGATGAGCGCCGCGTTGTCGATGAAGAGGTTGAAGAACACCTGCGGCCGCATGAAGCCTTTGTACATGGCGATGCCGGCGCCGTAGAGGATGATGAAGAGCAGCACCGTCACGCCAAACGAGAAGTACGGCGAGGCGATGAGCTTTGCGAGCGTCTTGTTCATTTTCATGGCTCATGCCTCCTTTCCGCCGCTGCTGGAACTTGCCGCAACGGCTGGCTTGCTGTGGCGCGCCTTGAAGCGGTCGAACATTTCCTGTGCCTTCTTCGATTGAATCAGGCAGATGATGATGACGGCGATGGCCTTGACGACCGGCAGCTGGTCGGACGAGACGCCGAGCGCATACATCGTCGTCGTGAGCGTCTGAATCGTGATGGCGCCGATGACGGAGCCGCCGATGTAGAACTTGCCACCCGAGAGCAGCGTGCCGCCGAGCGCGACGGCGAGGATGGCGTCCATCTCCATGTTGAGGCCGGCGTTGTTCGCGTCGGCCGCGCGAATCAGCGAGCTCTCGATGAGGCCCGAGACGCCCGCGCAGAAACCGGAGAACGCATAGACGAGGAACAGCACGAGCGTGACGTTGATGCCCGCGTATTTCGCGGCCGTCGGGTTGATGCCGACGGACTGGACGAAGAGGCCGATGCTCGTCTTCTTCATGAGGAACGCGACGAGCAGCACCATCGCGAGCGCGATGAAGATGTTCGTCGGCAGCGGCATGCCGGGCAGGACGCCGGAAATGTAGGAGAACGGCTTGTAGTAGACCGTGATGATCTGGCCCTCGGTCATGAGCTGCGCGATGCCGCGGCCGGCCGTCATGAGAATCAGCGTCGCGACGACGGCCTGGATTTTGAACTTCGCGACGAGCAAACCGTTCCACATGCCGCAGAGGACGCCGACGCCGATGGCCGCGAGAATCGCGAGCGCGAACGGCGTCTCGGCGACGCCATCGCCGCGCCCGCCGAGGAGCGTGCAGACGACGGCGGCCGAAATGGCGACGACGGCGCCGACGGAGATGTCGATGCCGCTCGTCGCGATGACGAACGTCATGCCGAGCGCGAGGATGACGAGCGAGCACGAGCGGTTCAGGATGTCGATGATGCGCCCGTAGAGGCGGCCGTCCTCGGTCATGGAGATGTCGAGGAAGCCGTCCGTGAAGAACGCGTTGAACAGCAGCAGCACGACGAGTGCCACGACGGGCAGGAACAGCGAGCTGTTCGTGAAACGTTTGAGTGCCTCCATTATGCTGCACCTCCTGCGATGGCTTTCATGACGTCGTCGGAACTGATGTGGTCGCCCGTGAGCTCGGCGACGCGGCGGCGGTCTCTGAGCACGATGAGCTTCGTGCACGTACGGACCATCTCATCCATTTCCGACGAGATGAAGATGACGGCCATGCCGCGCTTCTTCGCGAGCGCGACGGCCAGTTTCTGGATTTCGGACTTCGTGCCGACGTCGATGCCGCGCGTCGGCTCGTCGAGGATGAGGAGGTCGGGCTGCGTCGCGAGCCAGCGGGCGATGATGACTTTCTGCTGGTTGCCGCCCGAGAGGTTCTTGACGAGCTGGTCGCGGCTCGAGACCTTGATGTTCAGGAGCTTGATGCAGTCATCCGCGACTTTCACCTGCTCCGCGTAGGGGATGTGCCGGAGGATGCCCTGCTTCGCCTGCATGGCGAGGATGATGTTCTCGCGCACGGTCAGGTCGCCGATGATGCCCGCGACTTTGCGGTCTTCGGGGCAGAACGCGATTTTCTCGCGCATGGCGGCCATCGGTGCGGGGAAATGGATGGGCTTGCCGTGGACGCTGAGGCTGCCCTTGTCAATCTGATGCAGGCCGAACAGCAGCTCCGCCGTCTCCGTGCGGCCGGAGCCGAGGAGCCCCGCGAGGCCGATGACCTCGCCCTTGTGAATCGTGACGTCCACGCTGTCGAGGAAGCCGACCGCGCCGAGGTCCTTGCCGTCGAGGAAGACTTCGTCCGACGGCACGCTCTTTTCGGCGCTCTTGTCCATTTCCTGCACGGCGCCGACGCTCTTGCCGACCATCTTCGCGATGAGTTCGAGGCGCGGCAGCTCCTTGAGGTCGTAGGCGCCGACGAGCTCGCCGTTGCGGAGCACGGTGACGTGGTCGCAGATTTCATAAATCTGCTCGAGGAAGTGCGAGATGAAGATGATGCCGAGTCCCTGCTTCTGGAGCTGGCGGATGATCTGGAAGAGGTGCGCGGTCTCCTGTTCGTCGAGCGACGACGTCGGCTCGTCGAGAATCAGGATTTTCGCATCGACATCGACGGCGCGCGCGATGGCAATCATCTGCTGGAGCGCGACGGAGAAGTGGTCGAGCGTCTGCGTGACGTCGATGCGGACGTCGAGCTTTTCGAGGAGCTCTGCCGCGCGCCGGTTCATCGTCTTCCAGTCAATCATGCCGTGCTTCATGGGCTCGCGGCCGATGAAGATGTTTTCTGCGACCGTGAGGTTCGGGCAGAGGTTCACTTCCTGATACACGGTCGAGATGCCACATTCCTGCGCTTCTTTCGGCGTCTTCGGCGCGATTTCTCTGCCGTTCATCGTGATTGTGCCGCCGTCTTTCTGATAGACGCCCGTGAGCACTTTGACGAGCGTCGACTTGCCTGCGCCGTTCTCTCCCATGAGCGAGTGAATCTCGCCCGCGTGCAGCGTGAAGTCGACGTGGGAGAGCGCCCGCACGCCCGGGAAGATCTTGTCGATCTGGCGCATTTCGAGCAAGGCTGCCATAATTGGTGCCTCCTTTTCTGGGGTGTGACGAGGAATTCAGGCCGCCCATCTTGCGCATCTTTTCCGCCCTGTCTGCGTCGCCAAATCCTCGGCGTAGCTCTGCTACGCCTTGCGGTTTGGCTTCTTGACAGGACAAAAAATCTGCTGCAATCTGGACGACCTTCCTTCCTCGTCACACCCCACATTTTATAATATTAAAATTATAACAGAAGAGTGACCGCGTCCGCACGAGTGCGGGGCGCGGCCACTCTTTTTTGAGGGATATTGTGTTTTAAAGGGAAGGGAAATTAGTATTTACGTTCCGGCAGCGTCTTCTCTGCAACATCGGCGGGGAAGATGCCCTCGTCGACGTAGACGAGCTTGTCAACTTTTTCGCCGTTCAGAATCTTCTTGGCCGTCTCCATCAGGAGCGGGCCCTGCAGCGGGTTGCACTCGACCGTGCAGTTTGACTTGCCTTCGATCATGGCCTGGAACATGCCCTTGACGCCATCAATCGAGATGATCGTGATGTCTTTGCCCGGCTTCATGCCAGCGGCCTCGATGGCCTGGATGGCACCGAGCGCCATGTCATCGTTGTGCGCATAGAGGATGTCGATCTTGTCGCCATAGGATTTGAGGAAGGACTCCATGACTTCCTGGCCTTTCTGGCGCGTGAACTCGCCGGTCTGGGAAGCGAGGATGTTGTACTTAGAGGCGTTCGGCGAAGCTGCCATCGCATCTTTGAAGCCTTCGTTGCGGCGGATGGCGACGGACGAACCGACCGTGCCTTCGAGGATGACGACGTTGTACTGGCTGCCGCCGTCACGCGGCTTCTTGTTCTCTTTGCCCATGTACTCGTCAATCCATTTGAAAACGTTCTTGCCTTCGGTGACGGAGTCCGTGCCGATCTTTGCGACGTAGAGGCTGTCATCGGCGACTTTCACATCGCGGTCCACGACGATGACCGGGATGTTCGCATCTTTGGCTTCTTTGAGGACCGTGTCCCAGCCGGTCTCGACAATCGGCACGAAGGCGATGATGTCAACGCCCTGCGCGATGAACGAGCGGATGGCTTTGATCTGGTTCTCCTGCTTCTGCTGCGCGTCGGAGAACTGGAGGTTGATGCCGGCATCCTGCGCGGCCTGCTTGATGGATTCCGTGTTCGCGGTTCTCCATTCGGATTCCGCTCCGATCTGCGAGAAGCCCATCGTGATCTGCTTGCCTCCGGAGCTTGCCCCCGAGCCGGAGGATTTCGCCTGATCTCCTCCTCCGCCGCAGCCAGCGGCGACGACCATCATCATGACGGCCAGTACCAATGCCAGAATCTTTTTCACTGTTTTCGTCTCCTTCTTTGTTTTTTCCGTAAAACTTGACGATGTGGAGTGACAGCTGCGTGTTCGTGTTCACCTCGCTGGTCCGCAGCTCGCTTAAAAACTGTGTTCGTGCACAGTCAAAGTGGAAAAAGACTTGCCGAAAAGATTTTGAAAACTCACATGATTCGCGTTTGTGAGATTTCCTTCACGGCTTTTAGGATACACGCTGAAAATTTGTTTGTCAATAGGTTTCAAAAATTTTTGTGTTCGTGCACAGAAATAAGTTTACGACAAAACGCATATAAAACGAACATGGTTTCGACCGAAATCGGACGTCACAGGATTTCCACGAGCTCGCAGCCGAGCATCTCGGCAAGGTCGTGAATCTCCTCTTCCGTGATGGAAAACGACAGCACGGTATGATGGCCGCCGCCCGCTTCGAGCCAGCGTGTCGCGCCTGCTTTCAGGCCGCATTTCGGCGTCCAGAGCTGCTTTGCGACCGGGAGATGCGGCGTCTCGGCCTCGGCCTTGCGGCAGGTGACGGGATAGCTGATCATGCGGAAGCCGCCGCGGAAGTCGGCGACCGTCACATCGACGCCTTCGCCGTCCGCGCCCGTGAAGACGAGGCGCGCGGGGTCGTCCTTGCCGCCGATGTCGAGGGGATGCACTTCGACCTTCGGCTGGTCGCTCGCAATCGTCGGATCGACCTCGAGCATGTGGGCGCCGAGGATGGCCTCGTGGCCTTTGCGCAGGTCGAGCGTGTAGTCCTCCATGAAGACCGTGCGGTCGTTATGCGCGAGGATTTTCAGCAGGCGCACGAGCGCGGCCGTCTTCCAGTCGCCCTCGGCGCCGAAGCCGTAGCCGTCGCGCATGAGGAGCTGCGCCGCGAGGCCCGGCAGCTGTTTGAGCCCCTTGAGGTCCTGGAAATTCGTGCAGAACGCCGTGCAGCCGTGCTCGTCAAGGAAGCGCCTGATGCCGAGGTATTCGCGCAGCTGGTAGCGCACGGAGTCGTCGAATTTCGCCTGCGGGTTGTCCTGCGGGTTCATGATGTATTTCGCCTGGAGGTCCGCGAGCTCCTTGTCGATGGCGGCGTCCTCCACGGCGTCCACGACGTCCACGAGGTCGCCGACCGGCCAGTAATCGACCGTCCAGCCGAAGCGGATCTGGGCCTCGACCTTGTCGCCCTCGGTGACGGCGACGTCGCGCATCGTGTCGCCGAAACGGCAGACGCGGATGTGGAAGCTCTCGTTATACGCGACGGCGACGTTCTGCCACGACGCGATTTCCGCAACGACGGCGGGGTCCTGCCAGTGGCCGTAGACAATCTTGTTCTTGAGGCCGAGCCGCGCGTTGATATAGGCGTACTCGCGGTCGCCATGCGCCGACTGGTTCAGGTTCATGTAGTCAAAATCAATCGTGTCGTACGGGATGCGGTCGAGGTACTGCGTCGCGAGATGCAGCAGCGGCTTTTGCAGCAGCACTTCGCCGCGAATCCAGTTCTTTGCGGGCGAAAACGTGTGCATCCATGTGATGACGCCAGCGACGTCGTCACGATAGTTGACCTCTTTCATGAACTTCGTGATGCCCTCGGCCGTCGTCATGACGCCCTTGAACTCGACGGGGTAGGGGAGCTTGCCGCTCGCATTGAGCTTCTTCACGATGTCTTCCGTGTCGCGCGCGACGTTTTTCAGCTGTTCCTCGCCATAGAGGAACTGGCTGCCCGCCACGAACCAGAAGGTATAGTTTGGGATTTCCGGCATAAAGAATCACTCCTTGTCACTTCGCTGCCTGCCCGTAATAGGCATGCTTGCCGTGCTTGCGCAGATAATGCTTGTCGAGGAGGTACTGCGGCACGCGGATGTCGGCATGCGTCAGCATGAGCGCATGGTAGTTCATCTGCGCGACGACCTCGAGGATTTTCGCGTTCTCGACGGCCTTCTCGGGCGTCGTTCCCCAGGTGAACGGGCCGTGCTGCTTGACGAGCACGCCGGGGATGGCGGCAGGGTCGAGGCAGAGATGCTCGAACGTGCGCACGATGACATGCCCCGTGTTCTCCTCATACGCACCCTCGATTTCCTCCTGCGTCAGCGCCTCCGTCACGGGCACGTCGCCGTAGAACGTGTCGGCATGCGTCGTGCCGATGGCCTCGATGGGCACACCGGCCTCGGCGAACGACGTCGCCCACGGCGAATGTGTGTGCACGATGCCATTGGCGTCCGCGAACGCGCGGTAGAGCACGCGATGCGTCTCCGTATCCGACGATGGCCGCAGCTCCCCCTCGACGACATGGCCGTCGAGATCGACGACGACCATATCGCTGGCCTGGAGTTCCTCATACGGCACGCCCGACGGCTTGATGACGAACAGCCCCTTGTCGCGGTCGATGCCGGAGACATTCCCCCATGTGAATGTCACGAGGCCGAGCCGCGGCAGCGCCATGTTCGCTTCGTAAACCGCTTGTTTCAAAGATTCCAGCATAAATGCTCGATGCTCCTTCCTCTCACTCCCGGTCGTCGAGCGCACGGCCTGCCGCCCGCTCAAGATCGAGCGCCTTTTCATATGCCGCCGTGAACACAGCTGCGCCCTTCTCGCCTGCGACGGTCGGCTCGCGGCGCGTCGCCTCGGTCTCGCGGAAAATCTCGTCATCGAGAAAATCCGCGAGACTCCGCGTCTCGCCCTCGCTGCACCGGAGCGCGTAAAGCGCGAGCACGCCCATGCCCCACGGGCCGCCCTCGCCTGCCGACGCCATGACGGTGATGGGCACGCCGAGCATGTCGGCGAGCACCTGCTGCGCGACAATCGGCGTGCGGAACAGGCCGCCCTGCGCGACGAGGCTGTCCATCGCGACATGCTCGTCCCGGAGCGTCTTCATGCCGATGGCGAGCGGCGCGAACGCCGAGAGGAGCTGCGCAAGCATGAAATTCGCGAGCGTGAAGCGGCTGTGCGGCGCGCGCACGAAGAGCGGCCGACCTGCCTCGACATCCGTGATGTTCTCGCCCGAGAGGCATGCATAGTTCATGAGGCCGCCTGCGTCCTTGTCCGCCGCCCCGACTTGCTCGAACAGCAGCCCGTAGAGCCGGTCGGGCGCGAGGTCCGTGCCCGCGGCCTTTGCAAACTCGTCAAAGAGCTGCGCCCAGGCGTTGATGTCCGACGAGCAGTTGTTCACATGCACCATCGCGACGGGAGCGCCGTCCGGCGTCGTCACGATGTCGATATCGCGGTGCGGCGTCGCGAGGTCGTGCTCGAGCACATGCATAGAGAAAGCAGACGTGCCCACCGAGATGTTGCCCGTGCGCTTCCGGACGGCATTCGTGCTGACCATGCCCGTGCCCGCATCGCCCTCCGGCGGCGCGACGAGCGCGCCTGCGGCGAGGCCGCCCGTCGGGTCGAGGAGCCGTGCACCGGCCTCCGTCAGATGCCCTGCCGGTTTCCCCGCTGGCAGCGGCTCTGGCAGGAGCTCCCGGAGCTTCCACGGCATCGCCTGCGCCTCCGGCAGCGCGTCGAACTGCGCGAGGAAATCCTCGCGGTACGTGCCCGTCGCCTCGTCGATGGGGAACATGCCCGAAGCATCGCCGACGCCGAGCACTTTCTCGCCCGTCAGCTGCCAGTGCACATAGCCCGCGAGCGTCGTGAGGAACGCGATGTCCTTCGTGTGTTCCTCGCAGCGCAGCAGCGCCTGCTCGATATGCGCGACGCTCCAGCGCTGCGGGATATGGAACCCGAAGAGCTCCGAGAGCTTTTCTGCCGCCTCTCCCGTGATGTTGTTACGCCATGTGCGGAACGGTGCGAGCAGATTGCCTTCCTTGTCAAACGCGAGGTAGCCATGCATCATCGCGCTCACGCCGACCGCCCCGAGCCGCGCGAGCTTCACATGATACGTCTCCTCGACATGCGCCGCGACCGATTCATACGCCGCCTGCACGCCGCGCCACGCATCCTCGAGCGCATACGTCCAGATACCGTGTTCGAGCACGTTTTCCCAGCCATAGCTGCCAGAAGCCAGCGTCTGTCCGTCGAGGTCGAGGAGCACCGCCTTGATGCGCGTCGACCCGAGCTCGAGCCCCAGCACCGTCCGCCCGGCCTCGATTGCCTCGGTCGCCTTGCGGATCTTGATCATTCCTGTCAACACTCCTTTCGCGTGTCGAAGTCCCTGCTGTCATCTCTCTTTTCGGTTCGTCTGCATGTGCCCGCACATTCTGTGTTCGAGCACATTTTTATGTTTTCAGAATATCACGGCAGCCGCATCCTGTCAATGATTTTTTCGTTTTTCATCCGCTTTCGGTTTCTTTGCGGCCGCATAGATAAACTGATTGCAGATTGTTTTTTGATTCTTCTGGGAGGCGAAGCTTATGCGTATGTTTCAAAAAGGTTTCCTGATTCCCCTCGTCTGCACCCTGGCTTTCATGGTGCAAGGGCTGACGGGGACGGTCGCGTCAGCGGCGTATAATCTGACGCAGGGGCCCATCCAATATGACCGCGATGGTGATATTGCTGCCGAGATGTACTATACAGAAATACCGATTTTGCCTGATTGCACAGAGCGCCCCTACCGACGGGAATGAACTCGTCGGCGGGGGCGCTTTTCTTGTGGAGAGCTCGCCGAGCTCTTCCGTAACTAATTTCGACGGGACTTCCACAAAATAGAAAAGCCGCCCTGGCAGGCGGCCGCTCTAGGAAGTCTCGGTGGCCATCAGCGTTGCCGCGCTGTTTGTATGGCCGAAATTTTTTCGAATATACCAACTGGCGTTCGGGCGACCATCATCGTGTTCGCTCTTTTTTCTATGCCTTTATCTTACCACGAGAGTAACGGCACGTCAAATGATGTTCTGGCAAATGAAAAAGGCGACCGCACCCAAACGAGGATGCGATCGCCTTTTTAGTATGCAACTTTGGAACGTATTCTCTTACGCCTGTGCTCCCGTCGAATACATCGGGATCTTAACGGGGTTGTTCTGGATGGTCCAGACACCGCAGGGGCAGACACCGGCGCAGATGCCGCAGCCGGGATTCTTGTTATGCCAGCGATGCCGAAACGTCAACAGAGTGGCTGTCAAGAAGCTCCAGCAGTCGGCGTGATGGCCCGTTCGGTTGATTCCGGCCGGATTCCCATGCCTCGACCGTTTTCTTGCTCACGCAAAGGAATTTTGCCAGCAGGGATTGCGTCAGATGATTGCGCGCACGGATGTTCTTGACATCTTCCGCCGTGAATTCTTTTGCCGGTTCCAATGCAATACGGAAGGTATCGTGTGTGAGGTTTTTCCCTCCCGTTGTTTCATAATCGCTGATGAGTTCCTGGAAGGAATCCGCAATCATATCATACGTTTTGCTCATAAGGCATCACTCCTTTGTTGCAACCATAGATTTTTCCAAGCGGTCGATGAATTGCTTGATGCTATTCCTCTCAGCCTTGCTAAGATTCTCCATTTCATTTTTGGCAAAGAC